>Ga0075366_10000733_pt1 | contig 15620 bp, 15 predicted proteins | sample EndMethybrTD3031_FD_72351 | JGI IMG/M metagenome (GOLD analysis project Ga0075366, IMG submission 72351) | Populus endosphere microbial communities from Tennessee, USA - Endosphere MetaG P. TD hybrid TD303-1 | ecosystem: Host-associated > Plants > Roots > Endosphere | place: USA: Tennessee...
CTGGTCCGCGTAGGCGGTCATCAGCAGGATGATGATGTCGGGAAAATCGCGCGCAACGCTGAGCGCGAGCGCGATTCCATCCATCAGCGGCATCTTGATGTCGGTCAGCAGCAGATCGAAGCGGCCGCCTTCGCGCGTGATGATGTCGAGCGCGTCGGCGCCGTCCACCGCGGTCACGACCTCATGTCCGGCGTCGCCGAGTGCGCGCGCGGTGAGCGCGCGCAACGCTTCCTCGTCCTCGGCGATGAGAACGCGCGCCATCAGGATTCGACCACGCCGACGAACGGCAACTGCCGGAACGCGTGCGCCACGTCCATGCCGTAGCCGACGACGAACAGGTCCGGGCAGGTGAAGCCGACGAAGTCCGGATCGAGCGAGATCGCGCGCTTGCCGGGTTTTTCCAGGAGCACGCAGGTCAGCACCGTGCGGGCGCCGCGCGCAGCGAACAGGTCCTTGGCGTAGGTGAGGGTGCGGCCGGATTCGAGGATGTCGTCGATCAGCAGCACGTCGCGTCCGCGCACGTCGCTTTCGACATCGTGCAGGACCGTGACGGTGCCGGATGACACGGTCCCATCGCGGTAGCTCGACAGCGAGACGAATTCGACTTCGGGCGCGAGCCCCACCTGATGCAGCGCCCGGATCAGGTCCGCGGCGAAGATGAAGCTGCCCTTGAGCACCGCGATGACGAGCAGATTCTCAAGCCCTCGCGCCTTGATCTCTTGCGCCAGCGCGACATTGCGCGCCGCGATCCGCTCGGCGTCGAACAGCACGCGGATCGTCTTGTTTCCGGCAACCGGCAAGGCAGGCCCTCACAGTAGGCCGGCACCCACATCCCGCCGGCCAAAGAAGCGCACGATAACATCCTGACCGTCCGCCGGGGGAGAGGCCAGACGCGACCGGAAGGGTATTTCCTCCCCCGAGGTCAGGATCGGCTTCAAGGGCAGCGCGGTCCAGGCGTAAACCTCGTGGTTGCTGCCGTTACGCAAGGCGAAACGGAGGCGCGGGACCTCCAGCGAGTTGCGCGTCACGTTGGCGATCGTGCCTTCAACCACCAGCACCGTGACGCCCTCGTGGATCTCGGTGGTGCTCTTGACGTTTTCGAACACCAGCCCGCGCAGGTTGACCTGCAGGCCGATCGCCGAGAACAGCTTGGCGGTCTGCGGCAGCGCGCGCACGATCGGCGTGCGCCACTGGATCGCGCCGATCAGGGCGACGATCAGCAGGCCGATGAGGATCGGCAGGCCAAGGGCGCGTTTCTGGCCGGGAGAACGGGCCCTGCGCGCCGCGCTGCGTTCGCGCACACGGCGGGCTGCGGCGGATTCAATCTGATCCGGCGTGCCGGGATCGAACTTCGCGCCGGGTGCGGCGGCGGTCTCGCCGGCCTCGTCTTCGGGCGCGATCGGCGGCGAATCGGTGAGCGCGACCGCAGAGTCAGGCTCCGTGCTCTCGGCTTGCGATGCTTCTTCGGCACCCCAGGCGTCCGCGAGTTCGTCGTCCTTGGAGCGGGATGCCGCAGGCGCGGAGGCGCTCGCGGTGGCCATTGCGGGGACGGCCTCGGCGTCTTCCGGGCTCGCAAACCAGGTGTTCTTGCAGCTTGCACAGCGCACCGAGCGGCCGTTCTCGCCGAGGATCGCGGCGGTGACCTCGTAGGAGGTGGAGCAGGTCGGACAGACGATCAGCATCGCGCGCTCATGAGGGAAGATCGCTCTCCCGGGAGGAAAAACCGTTTATCATCAACACCATATACCGCGCCTCAGCTCTGGGGCGCGGAGCGCCCGCGGCGGGCGCCAGACGACCATAGCGGTGGTCCGTTAACGAACCGGAAACCATAAAAATGACGGCGCTACCGTGACTTGGCCATGATCGCGCCCGATATCGTTAATGCATTCTTAATCCGGCCAGCGCGACAACGTCGTAAGAGACGATTGGAGGGCCGATTCGGAGGAAGGCTTGGTCCGCTTCGAAAATGTCGGCTTGCGCTACACCATCGGTCCGGAAGTGCTGCGCGATGTCAGCTTCCGGCTTGAGCCGCGCTCGTTCCAGTTTCTGACCGGGCCGTCCGGCGCGGGCAAATCCTCGCTGCTGCGCATGCTGTTCCTCGGACTGCGCCCGACACGCGGGCTGATCTCGCTGTTCGGCCACGATGTCGCGATGCTGTCGCAGGATGCGCTCGCGACACTGCGGCGGCGCATCGGCGTGGTGTTCCAGGACTTCCGCCTGCTCGACCACATGACGACCTACGAGAACGTCGCGCTGCCGCTGCGCGTGATCGGGCGCGACGAATCGAGCTATCGCCACGAGGTGGTGGAACTTCTGCAATGGGTTGGACTTGGAGACCGGATGGCAGCGCTGCCGCCGATCCTCTCCGGCGGCGAGAAGCAACGCGCCGCGATCGCGCGTGCCGTGATCGCGCGTCCGCAGCTCCTGCTCGCCGACGAGCCGACCGGCAACGTGGACCCCAGTCTTGCGCGCCGTCTGCTGCGCCTTCTGATCGAACTCAACAATTCCGGAACCGCCGTCGTGGTCGCCACTCATGACATCGCCTTGATGGACGCCTACGACGCGCCGCGGCTCGTGCTGCACGACGGCCGGCTGCAAGTCTACGCATGAGATGTTGATGGCGGCACAGGCCGAATACTACGAAGACGAGGAGGCTCCGGTTCGCGCGGCGGCCGAGGATGCGCTGCCGCGCGGCGATTCCGCCATCGTGCCGGCGGACTCGATCTCCGGACGCGCGCTGCTCGCCGTGATCGCCATCATGACGTTTCTGGCTTCGCTGACGCTCGGCGCCGTGGTGCTGGTGCGCTCGGCCTCGACCGAATGGCAGTCGGCGGTGTCGCGTGAGGTCACGATCCAGATCCGCCCCTCCGAGCAGCGCGACACGGAGGCCGATGTGCAGCGCGCCACCGCGATCGCCACCGCGACGCCCGGTGTGTCGGATGTTCGCCCCTACACGAAGGACGAATCTGCCCGCATGCTGGAGCCATGGCTCGGCGGCGGGCTCGCGCTCGCTGAACTCCCGGTGCCGCGCCTGATCGTGGTGCGCGTCGCCTCGAACGAGGTGCCGGACCTCGCCGGCTTGCGGCGCCAGTTGGCCGAAATCCCCGGCGCGACGCTCGACGACCATCGCGCCTTCGTGGACCGCATGCGTGCGATGGCCCGCAGCGCGGTCGCGGTCGGCCTTGGGTTGCTGGCGCTGGTGCTGGTGGCCGCGATGCTGTCCGTGATGTTCGCGACGCGCGGCGCGATGTCGACCAACCGCACGATCATCGAAGTGCTGCACGTCGTCGGTGCCAAAGAGGCCTTCATCGCGCGCGAATTCCAGCGCCATTTCCTGCTGCTCGGCCTCAAGGGCGGCGCGATCGGGGGTGGCGCGGCGATGTTCCTGTTCCTGATTACGAGCTTCATGTCGGACTGGTTCAAGGGCTCGGCCGGCGAAAGCCAGGCCTCTGCGCTGTTCGGGAATCTCTCGCTCGGCCCGGAGGGCTATGGCGCCGTCATCGGCCTCGTGGTGCTGGTGGCTGCCGTCACGGGCGGTACATCGCGCCTCACCGTGCACCGCACGTTGAAGTCGATGGAATGAGGATGCGAGTCGCGTCGCAGCTGCAATCAGCGTTATGATGGCCGGCAGGACATCGTGATGGCGGACACCGCACCACAAACGGAGAACGGCGCAGGGCGCATGCGCCCGGTGCGTTTTGTCGCGCGCACAATTGTGATTGCGGTTGCGGTCATTGTCCTCGTGCTCGGCGGCGGACTGATCTGGTTTCTTTTTCACGTGCCGGCCAAGGAAATCGCGCTCGACCGCAACGCCGACGGCATCGTGGTGCTGACCGGCGGTGCCTCGCGCATCTCGGACGCGATCGAATTGCTCGCCGAAGGCCGCGGCAAGCGGCTGCTGATCAGCGGCGTGCACCGCGCGACATCGTCGGCCGAGATCGCCCGCATCGTGCCGCGCTATGAGGGGCTGGTGTCGTGCTGCGTCGACCTCGATCATTCGGCCATCAACACGGTCGGCAATGCGGTCGAGACCCGGCGCTGGGTCAAGGAGCGCGGCTTCCGTTCGCTGATCGTGGTGACGTCGGCCTATCACATGCCGCGCACGATGGCCGAGCTCGCCAAGCAGATGCCCGACATCGCGCTGGTGCCGTTTCCGGTCGTGACCGAGCGGCTGCGCAATGAGCCGTGGTGGGCGAGCGCGCAAACAGCGCGGCTGATCCTGACCGAGTATGCCAAGTTTATCGTCGCGCAACTGCGCATGCGGATCGACCCGACTGCGGCGCTCACCGATAGCTTGGCGAGCCGCGCGCACAAGAAGAGCTGAGCCGTGCTCGTCCTGCGTTCGGTCGTCTTCAACGCGCTGTTCTACGTCAATCTGCTTTTGCACGTGGTCGTGGCGATCCCGACCTACGCGCTGCCGCGCCGGGCGTTCATGGCGATGGCGACGTCATGGGGGCGGACCAGCCTGTGGCTCTTGCGCGTCGTTGTCGGAACGCGCGTGGAGTTTCGCGGGCTGGAGAAACTCCCCGCCGGTCCGCTTCTCGTCGCCTGCAAGCACCAGTCGGTCTGGGAGACGTTCACGCTGTTCACGGTGCTCGACGATCTTGCCTACATCTTCAAGCGTGAGCTGACGTGGATCCCGATCTTCGGCTGGTACGCATGGAAGTCCGCCATGATCCCGATCGATCGTTCCGCGCGGGGCGGCGTGCTCGCCGACATGACGGATCGCGCGAAGGTCGAGCTCGCGCGCGGCCGCCAGATCGTCATCTTTCCCGAAGGCACGCGTACCGCGCCGGGCGCGCCGCCCGCCTACAAGCAGGGCATCACGCATCTCTATGCGGCCTGCGACGTGCCGTGCGTGCCGATCGCGCTCAACTCCGGCCTGTTCTGGCCGCGCCGCCAGTTCATGCGCTATCCGGGCACGGTGGTGCTGAGCGTGCTCGATCCGATTCCGCCGGGCCTTCCGGCCGAGCAATTCGCCACGCGGCTCGAAGCCGCGATCGAGGGCGAGACGGCGCGGCTGATGGCTGCCAGCACCCCATGAAGATCCTCGCCTTCAGCGACCTGCACCGCGACCGCGCCGCAGCGCTCGCCATTCTGGAGGCGTCGCGGGCAGCCGACGTTGTGGTCGGGGCCGGCGATTTCGCCACACGAGGCGAAGGTCTGAGCGAGACCTTCGATATCCTGGCGGCGATTGCGGCGCCGGTGGTTTTCGTGGCGGGCAATCATGACGATCTCGCTGCCATGAAAGCGAGTGCCAGTGGCTGGGCGGACGCGCACGTTCTCCATGGGGAGGGTGCCGCTATCCGGGGAGTACCCTTCTTCGGCCTTGGGTTCGAGATTCCGGCGGGCGCGAACCACGCCTGGAATCAGCGGCTGCGGGAGACTGAAGCCGAGGACTTGCTTGCCGATTGCCCCGAGCACGCTGTTCTGGTGACGCATTCGCCGCCGTTCGGCGTGGCGGATCTGCAGCGCACCGGTGAGCACGACGGCAGCCGCGCCGTTCTGGCGGCGGTGACACGGCGCAAGCCCCGGCTTCACCTGTGTGGGCACATCCACCATGCCTGGGGCATGACCGGCACGATCGGCTCGTGTCCGGTGCACAATCTCGGGCCGCGGGTCCAATGGTTCGACGTGTAGCGGCGCCAACCCTCGACGGCCGAGCGTTCATGGCCGCCTTTCAATCGCTCCAGTTCCGTTTCCAATGCTTCTGGCGGTACCTCTGCGCTTGGAGAGATGAGCGAACGAAACGCCTGTGGCTTAAAGGGCCATCGGACGTTTGGGCCCGGGGGATCTCAAATTTCCGTCCAGTGTTCTGGCCGCGCAAGCGGCCGTTTGAGGGTATTGCAATGGCAACGCTCACCGTCAGCAACACGAACGACGCTGGCCTCGGCTCGCTACGCGATGCCGTCATTCAGGCCAACGCCAACGCGGGTGCCGACACGATCGTGTTCAATCCCACCTTCTTCACGGGCGGGGCGGTAAACCTCATCCGGCTGACATCAGGCCGGATCGCGATCACCGACGCGGTGACGATCAACGCCTCAGCGGCCGGTGGCGTTACCATCACGGGCGACAAGAACGGCAACGACGTCCTGGTCGGCGGAACCGCCATCACCGATGTCGCGGCCAGCGGCGCAGCGCTCCTCGCCGACAACTCGCGCATCTTCACCATCGCTTCGGGGGCCGACACGACATTGCAGAGCCTGACGCTGACCGGCGGCAGGACGACGGGCAGTACCGAGCGCGGCGGCGCTGTCTTCTCCCAGGCCCCCGTGACGTTGATCGACAGCACGGTGTCCGGCAACTCCACGGCGGGTAATAACGCCAACGGCGGCGGCGTCGCGAGCGACACTGACGCTGACCAACTCCATCGTGCTCGGAAAAGTCGCTAGATCTCCGGCACGATCATCGCCGACGGCCGCAACATCGTCGGCACCGGCAGCGACACCGATGCAAGCGACCACATTATCAACGCCGATCCGAGCCTCGTCTTCGCCGGCCCGCTGACGCCGAACCCGAACGGCACCTTCAGCTACACACACGACGGCTCGATCCGTTCCAGCATTTCGAGACGATCGGCTGGAAGGAAGGCCGCAATCCGAACGCGCTGTTCGATACGCAGGGCTATCTTGCAACCTACGGCGACGTAAAGGCGGCCGGCATCAATCCGCTCGACCATTATCACGCGAGCGGCTGGAAGGAAGGCCGCGACCCGTCGCCGAATTTTGACTCCTCGTCGTACCTTGCTGCCTACGCGGACGTGAAGGCGGCCGGCGTCGATCCGCTGCTGCACTATCTCGACTTCGGCCGGCACGAGGGCCGGAGCGCGTTTGCCGATGGCGTGTGGGGATAGGCAAAAGCCGGGATAGAGACTTCGGCTTCCGGCGTTTCGCTGCCTTGATCGACGCGGGCGCCAACATTCCGGCGTCGTGCCGGACGTGAGCCGTCGACTTAGCCCGCGTGTCCTTCGTGCGCGCCGCGAAGCTTCTCGGCAAGCAAGTGCAGATCGCGGTCGTACAGACCGAGCTCTTCCAGCGAGTGCACGGTCGAGAGCACGTACTCGCGGTTTGGCCCTGACTTGCCGTGCCCTTGGCGCACCAGATGAAGCTGGGTCGTAAGGTCGAGCCGGCCGGCATATTGCTTGTGGCCGCGATCCACCGTGTACACCAGCGCGTCGACCCGCCGCTCCGGTTCGCCGAGCAACGTCACCGAACGCAGGGTCTCGCGGTACACGCTGGTCGCCTGCTCGCGCGCGCGCAGATACGCGATGGTCTCGGCACGCTTCTTTTTCGCCACCCGGTAGGCGACGCCGCGGCAGGCGCCGCCGATGTCGAGCCCAAGCACGAGGCCGGGCTTTTCGGGCGTGCCGCGATGGACGTGGGAGTAGACGCAGAGCCCGCGGTGGGCGCCGATGAGGCGCGCCTGAACGCGCTCCAGATGGTCGAAACCGGGGCGCCAGATCAGCGAACCGTAGCCGAAAACCCAAAGGTCTTCAGGGACATGTTCGATACTGGGGTCCATGGCTTTCGGGGGAATGGCTTCCGGGGAAAACGTTGACAGGTCCGGCCTGTTCCGCTCGCCTAACAGGGCGCCGCCGCGTATGCAAATGCCGCGTGCCTTGATAGAGCCACATCGGGCCGCCAAGTCCGCGTTTTCGGAAGCTGAAGGCTGTCAATGACTTACCATACCGACCTCGCGCCATCCCGGCGTCCTTGGCTGATCGCAGCGCCGCTCGCGATCATGCTGGCGCTCAGCGCCGCGTGGACCGGCCTGTGGTTCTACGCGTCCGGCGAGGCCGAGAAGCGCATCAACACCTGGCAGGCGCAGCAGGCGCAGGCGGGCCGGGCGTTTACCTGCGGCTCGCAGACCGTCGGCGGCTACCCGTTCCGCATCGAGGTGCGCTGCGCAAATGCGGGCGCGGAATTGCGCGACACCCAGCCACCGCTGTCGATCAAGCTGAAGGAGATTCTGGTCGTCGCGCAGGTCTGGGCGCCGACCCAACTGATCGCGGAATTCACAGGCCCGCTGACCGCCTCCGATCCGGGGCAGGCGCCGAGCGTGACCGCGACCTGGGATCTGGCACAGGCGAGCGTGCGCGGCACGCCGTCCACGCCCGAGCGTGCGTCGGTCGTGATCGATGGGCTGAAGCTCAGCGGTCCCGCGCCGGCCAATCAGGCGCTGTTCGACGCCAAGCGCGCGGAGCTGCACGCGCGCGTGCAGTTCGGCTCGTGGCCGCACAATCCGGCCATCGACATTGCCGTCAAGCTTGCGGCAGCAGCGGCCCCGGCGGTCCATGCGATGGCAGCACAGCCGTTCGACGCCGACATTCTGGCGGTATTGCATGGCGTGAAGGATTTCGCGCCGAATAAGCCGCTGCCGCAGCGCCTGCGCGAGTGGCAGGCCGCGGGCGGGCGGCTCAACATCCAGAATGCGCGGCTGGCGCAGGCCGAGTCGCTGGCGAACGCGACCGGCGCGCTCGAGCTGACACAGCGCGGCGCGCTCCACGGCACGCTGCAGATCGCGGTCGTCGGCATCGAGCGGCTGCTGCCGACGATTGGCGGCGGCAGCCTCGGCGGGCAGCTCAGCCTCGAGCGCACCGCGCCGGCGCTCAACGCCATCGAGCGCGCCGTGCCGGGGCTCGCGCAACGCATCACGCCGCCGCAGCAGCAGGCATTGCAGACCGGATTGCTCGCCCTCCTTGGCAAACCGGTCGACGTCGAAGGTAAGCGTGGCGTCTCGGTACTGGTGAAGTTCGACGACGGTTCCGCCTCGCTCGGCCCCATCCCGCTTGGGAAAGTCCCGCCGGCATTCTGATTTGCCCGGCCGCGCGATAAACTGCGCCTGATGCATGATGCAGTTATCATCGGTGGCGGTCACAACGGCCTAACGTGCGCCGCCTACCTGGCGATGGCCGGGCTCAAGGTCGTCGTGCTGGAGCGGCGTGATGTGGTCGGCGGTGCCGCGGTTACGGAAGAGTTTCATCCCGGCTTCCGCAATTCGGTCGCGGCATACACGGTCTCATTGCTCAATCCGAAGGTGATCGCTGATCTGCGGCTTGCCGATCACGGGCTGCGTATCGTGCACCGGCGGCTCGCGAACTTTCTGCCACTCGATGACAAGAGCTATCTCAAGGTCGGCGGCGAGCATACCAAGCGCGAGGTTGCGAAATTCTCGGCGCGCGATGCCGAGCGGCTGGATCAATACGGCGCGCGGCTCGAAGCGGTCGCCGACGTGCTGCGCGCGCTGGTGCTGGAGACGCCGCCGAATGTTGTCGAAGGGCATCCGCTGGCGGCGATATCGGAACTGATCAAGTCGGCGAAGATCGCCAACCGGCTGCGGCATCTCGGGCTCGACCTGCAACGCGAATTGCTTGATCTGTTTACGACCTCGGCCGGCGACTATCTCGACCACTGGTTCGAAAGCGCGCCGATCAAGGCGGCCTACGGTTTCGACGGCATCGTTGGCAACTACGCGAGCCCGTATACGCCAGGCTCGGCCTACGTGCTGCTGCATCACTGCTTCGGCGAGGTGAACGGCCGCAAGGGTGTATGGGGCCATGCCATTGGCGGCATGGGTGCGATCACGCAGGCGATGGCGAAGGCGGCGCGGTCGCACGGCGTGGAGGTCCGCACCGATGCGCCGGTCCGTGAGGTGATCGTCGAGAACGGGAGAGCGGTCGGTGTGGTCACCGAGACGGGCGAGGCGTTCCGCGGTCGCGCGGTGATCTCCAATCTGCACCCGCAGCTCCTGTACCAGAAGCTGGTCGATGCAGCGGTACTGCCCGCACCCTTCGTCGAGCGCATCGCAAAATGGCGCAGCGGGTCCGGCACACTCCGTATGAACGTCGCGCTGTCGGAGTTACCCGACTTCATTTGCCTGCCGGGGCGGGAGCTTGCCGAGCATCACACCGCCGGCATCATCATCGCGCCGAGTCTCGCCTATATGGAGCAGGCCTATTTTGACGCGCGCACGTGCGGCTGGTCGAAGAAGCCGATCGTCGAGGTCGTGATCTCGTCCACGCTCGACGACACGCTGGCGCCGATGGGGCAGCACGTCGCGAGCCTGTTCTGCCAGCACGTCGCGCCGGAATTGCCTGGCGGGCAATCGTGGGACGACCATCGCGAGGCGGTCGCCGACCTGATGATCGAGACGGTCAACGCCCACGCACCAAACTTCAAAGCGTCCGTGCTCGGGCGGCAGATCTTCTCGCCGCTCGATCTCGAACGCACCTTCGGACTCGTCGGCGGCGACATTTTCCACGGCACGCTCGATCTGGGGCAGATGTTCTCGGCGCGCCCGATGCTCGGTCATGCGGACTACCGCGGACCGATCCCGGGGCTCTACATGTGCGGGTCAGGCACGCACCCGGGCGGTGGTGTCACGGGATTGCCGGGCCACAATGCGGCAAGGGAAGTGCTGAAGGACCTGAAGCGGCGCTAACTACTCGCTATCCCCCGAATACGGCCTTGCGATCGGCGCCATGGTCTTCGGCGGATGCTGGCGGCCGAAGTCGGCGGCGGCCGAATCCTGACCAATCTGGACGATGCCGCGGCGGATCGCGCGCGTCTTGGTGAAGTGGTCGAACAGCGTCTCGCCGTCGCCGCGCCGCATTGCGCGCGTGAGCTTCGCGAGATCCTCGCTGAACTGTGCGAGCATCTCCAGTACGGCGTCCTTGTTGTGCAGGAACACGTCGCGCCACATGGTCGGGTCGGAGGCCGCGATGCGGGTGAAGTCGCGGAAGCCGCCGGCCGAGAACTTCAGCACCTCGGAACGCGACACCTGCGAGAATTCCTCCGCGGTGCCGACGATCGTGTAGGCGATGAGGTGCGGCAGGTGGCTGGTGATGGCCAGCACCATGTCGTGGTGCTCGGCGGTCATCGTTTCGACATTCGCACCGAGCGCGGCCCAGAACGCGCGCAGCTTCTCCACCGCCTCAGGGTCCGCGCCTTCGGGCGGCGTCAGGATGCACCAGCGGTTCACGAACAGTTCGGGGAACCCTGAGTCGGGACCGGAATTCTCCGTGCCGGCAACCGGATGCGCCGGGATGAGATGCACGCCGGCCGGGATATGCGGCTCCATGTCCTTGAGCACGCAGTTCTTCACCGAGCCGACGTCGGAGACGATCGCGCCGGCTTTCAGCGAGCCGGCGATCTCCTGCGCCACGGGTCCGCTTGCGCCGACTGGGATGCAGACGATCACGAGGTCCGCACCTTTGACGGCTTCGGCGTTCGTTTCCACGACCTGATCGGCAATGCCGAGCTCGATCACGCGCTTGCGGGTTGCCTCAGAGCGCGCGGTCGCGACGATCGAGCGTACGACGCCGTATTCGCGCGCCGCGCGCGCGATGGAGCCGCCGATCAGCCCCACGCCGATCAGCGCGAGGCGGTCGATGATGGGGGCACTCACGCTTTCCCCATGAACTCGGTGAGGGTCTTCACGGTGAGCTGGTTCGCCTCTTCGGAGCCGATCGTCATGCGCAGCGCGTTCGGTAGCCCGTAAGCGCGCACCGCACGCATCACGACGCCGCGCGAGGTGAGCAGCGCGTCGGCCTCGGCCGCGGTCTTGCCCTTGCTCTCGGGGAAGTGGATCAAAATGAAGTTGCCGACGCTCGGCGTGACCTTCAGGCCGAGTTTGGTGAGCTCTTCGCTCACCCAGGCGAGCCACTTCTCATTGTGCTGACGAGACTTTTCGACATGCGCGGTGTCGGAAACGGCGGCAACGCCGGCAGCGATGGAAGGCGCGCCGACATTGAACGGCCCGCGAATGCGGTTGAGCGCATCGACAATGTGTTCCGGTCCGTAGAGCCAGCCGAGCCGCAGCGCCGCCAGACCGTAGATCTTGGAGAACGTGCGGCACATCACGACGTTTTCGGAGGTCGCGACGAGCTCAATTCCGGATTCGTAGTCGTTGCGGCGCACATATTCCGCATAGGCTGCGTCGAGCACGAGCAGAATGTGCGGCGCGAGCGAGGAATGCAGCCGCTTCACCTCGTCGAACGGGATGTAGGTGCCGGTCGGATTGTTCGGGTTTGCCAGGAACACGATCTTGGTCTTGGCGGTGACCTTGGCAAGGATCGCGTCGACGTCGGCCGTGAAGTCCTTCTCGGGCGCCACAACGGGTGTCGCGCCCGCGCCGAGCGTCGCGATCGGGTACACCAGGAAGCCGTGCGTCGTGTGGATCGCCTCGTCGCCATCCATCAGGTAGGCGCGTGCGATCAAGTTCAAGAGATCGTCGGAACCCGCGCCGCACACGATGCGCGCCGGATCGAGACCGTAGTGCTTGCCGATCGCCTCGCGCAGGTCGGTCGCGGCGCCGTCCGGATAATCCTCCAGGTGATGCCCGATGGTGCCGTAAGCCTCGATCGCCTTCGGGCTCGGGCCGAGCGGCGTTTCGTTGGACGAGAGCTTGAACACCTTGGCGACGCCGGGCGCGCTGCTCTTGCCGGGCACATAGGCCTGGATCTTGAGCACGCCGGGACGTGGCTGCGGACGCTTGGGGGCGGACATTCACATTGCTCCAGAGAAGGGAATTTTCTTTTGCTTGGGCATGACTTTTCCCGAAAACCGGTACCCACTTTTCGGGATCATGCCCTAACGACCCGCCGAGACCGGGCCTTCGGCGGTGACGGTATAGCGGGTGGCGTGGCCGCCGACGAGAGCTTTGGACCGCACCGACGCCCCGGCCTTCACCAGCGCGTCCGTAAGCTTGTCGATCTGACCCTTGGGGACGGAGACCAGCAGCGCCGCACCGTCAAAGGCGCGGTCCGGCACTGCGATCACTTCCGTTGATGAGTCCAGCGCGCGCGAGACGGCGGGGCCCCAGCCCGCCACGCGCACGCTCCAGGTCTCGACGTCGGTGACCAACGCGTCCGGGTTCGGCCGCGCGATGCCGAACACCGGCAGGCCGGCTGGATGATCGGCGCGCTCCACAAACGGAAAGCGTGCGATGATCTTCGGCGTATCGTCGCCCTCAAGCGCCGTCCACCACGCGCCCGATGCGCCCGCGGCAGGCACGAACCCGATGTCGCCGCGCGAGTCGGCAATGGCGGCGACCACGGCAGCGGAGCCCATGTGGGCAATGAACGGCACCGTGAACCCGAAGTGGAAGCGCGCGCTGTCGCGCATCGCGGCTTCGCCGGCCGAGATATCCGCGTGCACCGCGAACGGCGCCTGCACGTAGGTGAACGTCGCGATGATGACGCGCCAGATGCTCTCGGCCGTATCGAGCGGCAGAATGCCGCGATGGCGCTCCACCAGGCGCTTCATCATGTCGGCTTCGCGTGCGGGTCGGAATGCTGAGCCGGATTCGGCGGTCTTCTTGGTGGCGATCAGCGTGTCGATGATCTCGCCGCGTTCCATCAGCAGCCGATGCATCGCTTCGTCGATGCGATCGATCTCGCGCCGGAGGTCGGCGAGGGTGGGCGGTGGGGCATTCGGTGGGCTGGCCATGACGCTTAACGGTTTAGGTGCCGGAGGTGCCGAAATCAAAGTAAACATTGGTGCAGCGCACACCGCGGGCCCGGTCTTGACGGGGCGGACCAGCGGGACTATCTGGGACTATCGTCGTGGTCAATTTGAGCCGGTCGGCTTGCAAGCCACGTTAAACAACTTGCTAAAAGGCCGGGGTGTGTTGAAACCCGGCGCTGGCTGTTCGGCTCGCCGGGTTTTTTGTTGGGCGAGCGCTTGAGGCGCCGGCGGCCGCGGCAGCGTGAGGTGAGCCGATGCCGATCAAGATCCCCAACGAGCTTCCTGCTCGTGCGACGCTTGAAGCCGAGGGTGTCATGGTGATGCGCGAAGCCGACGCGGTGCGTCAGGACATTCGCGCCATGCGCATCGGCCTGCTCAACCTGATGCCGAACAAGATCAGAACCGAGACGCAGTTCGCCCGGCTGCTCGGCGCGACGCCGCTGCAGGTCGAGCTGACGCTGGTCAAGATGACCAATCACGTCGCCCGCAACACGCCGAGCGACCACATCATCTCCTTCTATCGCGACTTCGAGGATATCCGCGCAGAGAAGTTCGACGGCTTCATCGTGACGGGGGCGCCGGTCGAGACCATGCCGTTCGAGGAGGTGACCTACTGGGACGAGCTCTGCGAGGTGTTCGACTGGACGCTGACCAACGTTCATTCGAGCTTCAACGTGTGCTGGGGCGCGCAGGCGGCCGTGCATCATTTCTACGGCATGCCGAAGTATCCGCTTCAAGAGAAGGCGTTCGGCGTGTACCGACACCGCAACCTGGCGCACGCCTCTCCCTATCTACGCGGCTTTTCCGACGACTTCTCGGTTCCCGTCTCGCGCTGGACCGAAGTGCATCGTGAGGACATTCCGCCGGCGAGCGGGCTGCAGGTCCTGATGGAGTCGGACGAGACCGGGCTTTGCCTGCTGCACGATCCGGCGCATCGCGCGCTGCATATGTTCAATCACATCGAGTACGACTCGAGTTCGCTCGCCGACGAGTATTTCCGCGACGTTTCGGCCGGCAAGTCGATCGCGCTGCCGGGCCACTATTTTCCGAAGAACGATTCCACCCGCCAACCGGAAAACCGCTGGCGCAGCCACGCGCACCTGCTGTTCGGCAACTGGATCAACGAGCTTTACCAGACCACACCGTTCGAGGTGGATAAGATCGGGGCGGCGCCGGCCGTGATCGGCAAGAACGCCGCGTAGGGCAGCGGCGGACTGAACGAATCCGCCTTCTCGGGCGTTCTGGGCGTGCATGCACGCCCCATCGTCAGCCCGTCCCGACGGCCCTCTTCCTGCCGGCATCGTCGAGACCGACATTCCGGCGCGGCTCGACCGCCTGCCGTGGGGCCGTTTTCACACGCTCGTGGTCGCGGCGCTCGGAATCACATGGATTCTGGACGGCCTTGAGGTCACGCTTGCCGGCACGGTCGCGGGCGCGCTCAAGGCGAGCCCGGTGCTGCAATTTTCCAATGCGGACGTGGGTCTCGCGGGCAGCGCCTATCTGGCGGGGGCCGTGCTCGGGGCGCTGTTCTTCGGCTGGCTGACCGACCGGCTCGGGCGCAAGAAACTCTTCTTCATCACGCTAACGGTCTATCTGCTCGCGACCGCCGCGACCGCGTTCTCGTGGAATCTCTGGAGCTTTCTCATCTTCCGCTTCATCACCGGCGCGGGGATCGGCGGCGAATATGCGGCGATCAACTCGACCATTCAGGAGCTGATTCCGGCACGGGTGCGTGGCTGGACCGACCTCGTCATCAACGGTTCGTTCTGGGTCGGCGCGGCGATCGGCGCTTTCGGCGCAATAGTGCTGTTGGACCAAAATGTGATCGATCCCGAGCACGGCTGGCGCGCCGCGTTCCTGATCGGCGCGCTGCTGGCGTTCATCGTGTTCTTCATGCGGCTGTGGCTGCCCGAAAGCCCGCGCTGGCTGATGACGCATGGCCGCGCCGCGGAGGCCGAAACGATTGTTGCCGGGATCGAGGCGCGCATCCGCGCGGAAGGCCACGTCATTCCGGATGTGCCGCTCCCCAAGGTGCGGCTCAAGAGCCGCACGCACACGCCGCTCGGCGAGGTCGTGCACACGCTGATCCATTTGCATCGCACGCGCACGTTCGTCGCCCTCATGCTGATGGCGGCGCAGGCGTTCTTCTAC
>Ga0075366_10000734_pt1 | contig 15602 bp, 14 predicted proteins | sample EndMethybrTD3031_FD_72351 | JGI IMG/M metagenome (GOLD analysis project Ga0075366, IMG submission 72351) | Populus endosphere microbial communities from Tennessee, USA - Endosphere MetaG P. TD hybrid TD303-1 | ecosystem: Host-associated > Plants > Roots > Endosphere | place: USA: Tennessee...
ACGCCGCAAATAACCTGGACACGGCAATAAAAAATATCTCGGCTAAATTGGAGGTTTGACTCAGGCTTTATACGGGAGAATGTTCAAAAAACCGATGAATTATGATTGTCAGGCCTGCAAAAAAAGAATGAATTATTATAATTTATATCAAATACGGATTAATTAATGGTGGCATTTAAATTTCAAGGTTGCTTCTTCTTTCCCTGCATTGTCCCGGTGTATTCAACACGGCGTGTGAAGAGCATTTGCCTTGTGGTTTTTATTTTTTTTAATAGGTTTAACTATTCATTCGTTTATATTTACAACTAAGAAAAATATTAAATCGTTATGCAATTAATAGACGAGGACGATTTGCACCGAGTTGTTCTTAATGCCCCTGTAGGCATTTGCATTCTAAACGCGGCAACCCGGATCGTCGAAATGGTTAACCCCCATTTTTTGAAACTTATAGCCAAATCTGCTGAGGAGCTGATGGGAAAGCCTTACGTAGAACATCTTGCAAAACCTGGAACAGATGATGAAGCGGCGCTGAATAAAGCGGTTAAGGAAGGTTTACCATATACCGCCCATAAAACAAAGCTTCTGCGTACCACTGATGACCAGGAAGAAATTGTTTTAGCCAGCTTTCTGTACGCTCCAATTAGAAACCGGGAAGGAAAGGTTAACCGGATAGCGGTGTGGCTGCTGGAAAATGCTACCGAAGCAATGAATGAAGAGCTTGCTGCCACCAATGAAGAGCTTGCTGCCGCTAATGAAGAATTTGCGGCTGTGAATGAGGAACTGGCGGCGGCTAACGAAGAACTGGTTGCCACTAATGACGAGTTGGCCGAAACACAGGCCAGTTTGCAGCAGAGTGAGAAACTGTTTCGTTCCATCGCACTGAATATTCCCGGTTCGCTGATCCTGGTAATTGATCAAAGCCACCGGTATATTATTGTTGAGGGCGACCTTATGGAAACCATGGGCTTTAACCGGCAGGATTACGAAGGCAAGCATCCAGCCGAGGTTTCACCCGAACGCTACCAGGGCACGCGGCACCTGTATGACCGGGTAATAGCCGGTGAGAAATTTTCGATAGAACGCCGGACAGAAACCGGGGAGTTTTATCTTGTGCATTTTGTGCCGCTTAAAAATGATAACGGCGAAACAGTGCAGGGCCTGATCATTGCCCTGGATATTACCAACATTAAACAGGCGGAAGAAAAAAGTGCGAAACTGGCCGCCATAGTCGACTCATCCGATGATGCGATCATTAGCAAGAATTTTGACAGTGTTATTACCAGTTGGAATGCCGCGGCTGAACGCATGTTCGGGTATTCGGCCGAAGAAATAATCGGGGAAACGATTTATAAGCTTATCCCTGCCGACCGCCAGGAGGAAGAACCCGACATACTGGCGCGTTTACGGAGGGGCGATAGGGTAGATCATTTTGAAACCAAACGATTAACAAAAGATGGGCGGTTACTGGACGTTTCCCTAACTATTTCGCCGGTTAAAAATCCACAAGGTGATATTATAGGCTTATCAAAAATTGCACGGGATATTACGGAAAAGAAGCTTGAAGAACAGCGTAAGAACGATTTTATTGGCATGGTAAGCCACGAATTGAAAACTCCGCTAACCTCATTGTCGGCAATTGTGCAGGCTGCCCACGGTAAATTGCAGTATAGCGAAGACCCATTCCTGGCACGGGCAATGGAAAACGCGAACCGGCAGGTTAAGCGAATGACCAATATGATTAATGGTTTCTTAAATATTTCCCGGCTTGAAGCCGGCAGGTTGCTGATTGAAAAACATTCCTTCGACCTGGAAGTGCTACTGCAGGAAATTGTGGCGGAAACGCGGCTGACGGTTAGTACGCATAATTTTAGACTGGAAGGGTGTACTGATATTACCGTTAATGCAGACCGGGATAAAATTAATTCGGTGATATCTAACCTTATTGGTAACGCCGTAAAGTATTCGCCAAAAGGTAAGTTTATTGATATCCACTGCCAGGTAGAAGGAGGATCGGTTACTATAAGTGTAAAAGACGAAGGGATGGGCATTAAACCAAAAGATATAGGCCAGATATTTGACCGATATTACCGGGTGGAGACTGACCATACACGGCATATTTCGGGTTTCGGCGTGGGTTTATACCTTAGTGCAGAGATCATCAGGAGGCACGGCGGAGAAATATGGGTAGAAAGCGAAAGCGGCAAAGGCTCGACCTTTTATTTTACTTTACCCCTTACGGAGTGATCTACTACAAATTAAATGTTTTCTAAGAACGCTTTACTTTTAACATACTTGCGTTAATTGCTACTACAACGGTACTTACAGTCATTAATATGGCGCCGGCAGCAGGGCTTAATAGTATTCCCTGGTGATAAAGTACCCCCGCAGCTAAAGGCAAGGCCACTACGTTATAACCGGTAGCCCAGGCCAGGTTTTGTATCATCTTTCGATAAGTAGCTTTTCCAAACAAAATCAAACTAACAATATCTTTAGGATTGCTGTTTACTAAAACGATACCAGCAGTTTCCGCGGCAATATCACTGCCCGAACCTACTGCAATGCCAATATCTGCCTGGGCCAGTGAAGGCGCATCGTTCACTCCATCCCCGGTCATGGCCACAAACTCGCCTTTTTGCTGCAATTCTTTAATTTTTTCTAATTTCTGATGCGGTAAAACCTCGGCGATAAAACTATCCATACCCAACGTTTTACTTACACTGGCAGCTACTTTATTATTGTCGCCTGTAAGCAGAATCGATTTGATATTTTCCTTTTTTAACGTACTAATGGCCTCCATAGACTCGGGGCGTATCGTATCTGATAGGGCAATATATCCTGCTACCTGCTCATCAATCAGTACAAATACTACCGTTTCCGTATCATTGGCGGCAAATCCATCTGGGAGGCTTAATCCTTTTTCTTTTAGATATCCCGGGCTAACTACTAATACTTTTTTGCCTTCCACAGTAGCTTCAACACCCTGACCTGTTATAGCTGTAAAATTTTCTGCTTGCGGGATAACGATCTTTAAATCCTTAACTTTTTGCAGGATGCCTGTGGCAATAGGGTGTTCTGAATTTTGCTCTAAAGCGGATGCCAGGCGAAGAACTTCTTTTTCATTTAAGTCATTGTGCAGGGCAACAATTTTGGATACTTCAAATTTACCTATGGTTAGTGTGCCGGTTTTGTCAAACACGATAGTGGTAATCTTACGGGCATTCTCAAATGCCGTACGATTTTTTATCAGCAGGCCATGCTGAGCGGATAAAGAGGTGGATTTAGCCACCACCAGTGGTACGGCAAGGCCTAAAGCATGCGGGCAGCAAATAACGATGACGGTAACCATTCGCTCCATAGCAAAGGCAAGGTCTTTACCATTGGCCAGCCAAAAAACAAACGTAGCTATACCTGTAATTAGCGCAATGATAGTCAGCCACCTGGCTGCTTTATCTGCCAGTAACTGTGTATTTGATTTAGCATCCTGTGCGTTTTTAACCAGGGTAATTACTTTGGATAAGTAGGAATCTTCGCCACTATGGGTAACTTTTATTTTTAATGATCCGTTACCGTTGACGGAACCCGCGATCACTTCCTGGCCGGTTGATTTTTGTACAGGGAAAGATTCCCCGGTGAGCATGGATTCATTCAAATAACTTTCCCCATCTTCAATTATACCATCAGCCGGGATTTTTTCACCCGGTTTAATAAGGATGAAGTTGCCTGTTTTTAACGTGTCTGTTTTTACTTCAGTAACCGTATCGCCATTAAGCAAATGCGCTTCTGCAGGCATCAACTGCACTAAAAGCTCTAATTCCCTGGATGCCCCTGCAACCGAGCGCATTTCAATCCAGTGGCCCAGCAGCATAATAAGGATTAGGGTAGTCAATTCCCAGAAAAAATCCATTCCCTTCAGGCCAAATACTATTGCCGCACTATAAGCGTAAGCTACCGTAATGGCAAAACCAATAAGGGTCATCATTCCCGGATTTTTCGCTTTAAGCTCATTAACCCATCCCGTTAAAAACGGCCAGCCCCCATAAAAGAAAACAACTGTAGAAAGCGCAAAAAGCAAATAATTGGCACCCGGAAAACGGATATCAACATGTAACCAATGCTGTATCATTTCTGAAAGCAGCATTATAGGAACAGTTAGCGCCAACACAACAAAAAAACGTTTTCTAAAATCCGCTATCATCATGGCATGATGGTCGTGTCCCGTCATGCCCATTGCCGGATTATGATCATGATGCACACTGTGATCATTCATTTCTCCCATATCGGCCATATGTTTTTCGTGTTGATGCTCCACTGTTGTTTAGTAACAATTAATTTGCCGTTTTTTGTTTCTCTTTTTCTAAAAAGAAACAATGCGCGGCACAAGCGTGCAACTTATAATTTTTATGAGCAGTACCAAAATTGTGGCCTTTCGGATCTAAAACAGCACATTTCTCATTATCCAAATCTTTGGTGCCGAGGATGTTCTCGCCATTTAAATTATAATAGTTCCCATTCTTTTGGGCTTTACCAAGGGTTTTGCCGTTGGCGTCTACCACATTGCCATTACCATCAATAAAGTAAAGTTTCTGTCCCTTATTGTTACGCACAATATTGTCTTTGTCAATATAGCCAAGTTTGGTACCGCCGTGGTCATGTATGCCGCCTTTGGCATTGATAAAGATTTTAAATGTCGAGTCTTTTTTAGTTTGACCAAAGGAACTAACCGTCACAGCCGCAACCAGGGTTAGCATAATTAGTAAGCAAGATAGTTTTTTCATGATTTTTATCTATTTAAGTTGATGCAAATTAATGCTACCTGAATATCTTTTACCATGATAATAAACCGCCTAAAAACTGATCATTGTCACATTTCTCGCTATTAATGCAATTTACACTTGCTATAACCGTACCATCCAAAAACAAAAAGCCCGATAAGTATATATCGGGCTTTTGTAGTTTAAATTAATTACTATTTGGTTCTTTTCTTTACTTAAATCCAAATATCAATGGAAATATAAAGGTCACGATAATTGTCCACACAAAGTAAATGGGCAGGTAAAAGGCAATAGCTTTGCCCACCGCGCCTATGTCGGCTTTTTTTGAAATCACCCTGAAAAGTTGCGCGGTTACTAAGAGCAGGTTTATTAAAATTAAGATATTGCCACCCAGTACCGCTGCCCTGTTTGGCGTGAAACCCCATTCGGAAATACGGAACAATATGGCAGAAAGCGCAACGCCATTAACTATTATGGTTACAACAGATAACAATAAAAGGACCCAGGTTTCGGTAGCACTTTTAGTTGTTTTAGACGTTTCGGCAATAGAAAAGAAAATAATAGCCATAACGCCAATTAACAAAGCATTAAAAATAAGTAAGAATTCCCGGTTGTTATAAGGGTTTTTACCTGAATAAACAATTGCTATAAGATAAACTACCAGCATAACCACCACCAGCGGACTGAATAGTTTAGCAATTACCGGGGAAACTTTGCCTACCAGTTGCGGATTGGTTTGGGTAAGGTAGGTGCCTATAATTGGTGCAGCGGCAAGCCCGAAAATGCCAATGTTTTTGAAATAAAATTCTTCAATTTTAAAACCGATCAGCGAGAAAAGCCCGATGGTTATACCGGTCATGATGGCGCCTGCTATCAGTATGAGGGTTGTCATAACCACTAAATCGCCGTTATACTTCAAAAAACTAAGCCGTTTTTCCTGGTTATTTCTCATCTCCCCAACAAAAGCAAAACCTAATACCGACCATAGAAATAAGAGTAAGTGGATACACGATAAAATCAAAGTATCGCTTTTCTTAACATCTGGAAAGAAGTTAATAAAAAGCAAACCCGCAAGAGTTGCACCAGCAATAAAAGTAATTTTACCGGTTGATAGTTTGTTCTTCCAGGCAAAATAAGCCGTTAACAGCGGAAAAACGATAAAGCCAATGTTTCGGGGGTAAAAAAACTCTTCGTTTATGGATAAAAAAGCAGGTAGTTTTGCAATAATGCCCGCCATTAGCGAAGCAATTATTACAAATAGTAGTTCCCTGCCGGTACCCCAATTAATTTCGTCATTTTCATAATTTAATCGTTCATGCCAAAAATCGGCAAGCGTGTTGCCTTTAAGCTCGGGGTATAGTGTGCCAAATGCCCGCTTAAAAGGCGCTTTGTTATTCCGGTACATTTTTTCGAGATGAGCGGGATTATCCAGATGGGTAAGTATTTCGTCCTTCATAATTTAAAAATCAATTAATTAGTAATTGCACAGCTTGTTATTTGAATAAAGCAAAAGTACTTTGTGGGACAAAGTAAATGAAAGAACTTTGCATTTCAAAGCGTTTGCTGTAAAAAATTCCATTCTATAGGTAAAAGCATCGCATGACGTAACAAGTTAAATAAATTTCATAAAAAACTTGTGTAGTTAAATAGCTACGCATATATTTGTAGCCAAATAGCTACATAATGAATTTAAGACGAGATGTATTCCAGGCCATAGCCGATCCTTCAAGAAGGGCGATTTTATTGTTGTTGGCTTCGCAATCGCTGACAGCAGGGGCAATTGCAGCAAACTTTGAGACTGCAAGACCCACGGTTTCAAAACACCTTCAAATACTAACCGAGTGCGAACTGCTTAAACAAGAGCAAAGCGGAAGAGAAATTTACTATCACATTAATGCAAATAAAATGAAAGAAGTAGCCGAATTTATTGAACCGTTCCGCAAAATGTGGGATGACAGGTTCAACAAACTTGAAAGTATTATGAAAAATTATAAACCAAAAAAATAGGAGAGCATATGGAACTAAAAACAAAGATCAACGCCGATGACGGCAAGCAGGAATTAACCATTACAAGGGAATTTGATTTGCCTGTTGAGCTACTTTTTAAAGCATATGTTGAACCCGAAATTGTAGCGCAATGGATGGGGACGAAGGTACTGAAGCTTGAAAATAAAAAACACGGTGGGTACCAGTTTGAATCATCCGATGATAAAGGAAACGTGGTATTCAGGGCCAATGGGTCTATTCATGATCTTACCCCGAACCAAAAGATCATTCGCACTTTTGAAATGGAAAACACACCGTTTCCTGTTCAATTAGAGTACCTGGAATTTGAAAAACTTACCGATGATACCAGTAAACTTACCATACAGATCATATATAAATCTGTAGCACATCGCGACCAGTTGTTGCAGTTACCTTTTGCCCAAGGTATAAATATGGCGCATAACCGGTTACAGGAAATAGTAAACAAATTAAAATAACACGATTATGGAAAAGCGAAATTTAATAATTTATTGGGTAGCTACGGCTTTACTATCGGTAGGGATGTTAGGCAGCGGCATCAGCCAGGTACTTAGGGCAAATCAAATGGTTGAAATATTAACACATTTGGGGTATCCTGTTTATATGATGACCATCCTTGGCATTTGGAAAATTCTTGGCGTTATTGTTATTTTAATCCCGGGATTTAAGCTGGTAAAAGAATGGGCTTATGCGGGCCTGTTTTTTACCATGACGGGCGCACTTATTTCCCACTTAATAATGGGTGATAGCGGAAAGGCTATTATTGGGCCGCTTGCACAAACTATTTTCATTATTTTGTCGTGGTATTTTAGACCTGCGGACAGAAAGATCATTTTAACCCACCAATAATAACAGCATGAAAAAGGATTTGTCACCCCAACAACGTGAAGAACTGCTGAGCACATTAAAAGCCCGTTTTGAAAAGAACATGGATCGCCATGCGGGTATAAAATGGACTAATGTGCAAGCTAAGCTGGAATCTGAAACTGAAAAATTATGGTCGCTGAATGAAATGGAAAGCACCGGCGGCGAGCCGGATGTTATTGATTATGATGAATTGACCCGCGAATACGTTTTTTGTGATTGTTCGGCAGAAAGCCCGAAGGGCCGCCGTAGTTTTTGTTACGATCGTGAAGCGTTAAACGCAAGAAAAGAATTTAAGCCCGAGAATAGTGCAGTTGATATGGCTGCAGCTATGGGCGTCGACCTTTTAACAGAACAGCAATACCGCGAACTACAACAACTTGGGAAATTCGACTTGAAAACATCCAGTTGGGTAAAAACATCTGAAAGTATCAGGAAACTTGGCGGAGCTGTATTTTGCGACCGCCGGTATGATACCGTTTTTCTTTATCATAACGGTGCCGAATCTTATTACGCCGCCCGTGGATTCAGGGCACAGTTAAAAATTTAATTTATATACTTAACTAAATATGATAAACGGCATGAACCCCAAGGTTGATTTTTATTTTAATACAAACCCAAAGTGGCAGCAGGAGATAGAGCGGTTAAGGATGATTATACTTGATTGCAGCCTTACCGAAGAATTGAAGTGGGGTTGCCCATGTTATATCTACCAGGGTAATAATATTGTTTTAATACATGTGTTTAAGGAATATTGCGCATTGTTGTTTTTTAAAGGCGCCTTATTGAGTAATGAACATGGCCTGCTTATTCAACAAACAAAAAATGTGCAGGCCGCACGGCAGATCAGGTTCACCAATCTTTTGGAAATAACAGAGAAAGAATCCATTATAAAAGCGTATGTATTTGAAGCTATTGAAGTAGAAAAAGCTGGTTTAAAAGTAGAACTTAAAAAAACCGAAGAGTTTGCCATAGCTAAAGAGTTTCAATATAAATTAGATAAGATACCTGCCCTGAAAGCTGCTTTTGAAGGCTTAACGCCCGGGCGCCAACGGGCCTATATGCTGCACTTTTCAGCACCAAAACAATCCAAAACCCGCGAAGCAAGGGTAGAAAAATACATACCCCAAATTTTGAATGGAAAAGGCTTGAACGACGATTAACCTGCTTCACATATCAAGCACTCCAATATCTTCATACTTTCCCCTTATTATCCCAATGGTCTTTGATCACTTTACCCTCCTTATCTATTTGTAAGCGGCGGGAAAATTGTTCTCCTTTTATAATACCATGTTCATCAGCTTGCCCTATATACAGTAATATTGGCCGGCCCTGGTCATCGGTTTTAAAGGCAAGGTCGTAACGGCCAAAGTGCTGGTGGATCATTTCGTCCGGCGCATAGTTCCTGGCCAGTATCTTTAATAGTGGAGTTCCAAGTTTCATAGCAAGACTTTGAACATAGCTCAGTTATTGAGCATGCTTTTAACACTCGTTTGAATTGGCTTTTCAGCTAAAAACAAGGTTCGTAATGGATGGTTTTAATTTATGATTATTAGGATCTAAACGGATCCAGTAACGGCCACTTTTTTCAGAATATATAGGTACAAAACCTGGGGCTAAATAACAAAAGCCCTGATACAGACATGTATCGGGGCTTTTGTACTCTCGAAGATACCAATTTCAAAACATTTTATTGAAGCTTTGGAAGCTTTATGGCGTTTAATCGCTTAAATCGGTATTTATAGTTTTTGTGGTATTGGAATTTTCAACAGCCTTTATTTGGCATAGCATAAATCACATTGCCTGAAACAGATAAATTGAAGCCTCTATTTTCTATAGCAGGAAGTAATAGTTTCCATGTTTTTCCCATGTCAGCTGACCGGAATATACCATCTGAGCGGCCACATATTAAATATTTACCCATTTGTTTAATTGATAAAATATTCGATGAAGATTTAACTAAGCCTATTTTTTTCATAAATAAACTACTCCATGAAGGTTGAAGTTCTTCGCCTATGGCATTCCAGGTTTTTCCATTATCCAGTGAAATGTGCAGGCTGTTTGTTTGGGTTATTGTGTTATATACTATAGCAGCAAATCCTCCGTCTATAGGTTCCACAGTGATGCCAGGCCCCCCTTCACTGATCACACGGTCCCAGTTTTGACCATCATCGGTCGATCTGAATATTCCATCTTTGCTGGTAGTCAGCAGTACACCGTTTGACTCTGCCAACTTCACTCTACCGTCTCCAACATGCACTTGTTTCCAGGTTTTTCCACCGTTAGCGGATCTAAAAAGGCTGTTGCCGGAGCCAATGAGAACTGTACCCCCGGCAGTTTCAAAAACGGTGCGTACTTCTCTCTCTTTATAATTCTTGTACATCCAATCTATCGTTCTGTCTAAGCCTACGGCTTGCTCTTGAAAATTGGTGTACGTGGGTGACCACTCACTCGTTCCGTTTATTTTTTGTAAAAATTGCCCCCTGATATTATATGCAAGTATCCCATTCTTGCCAGCGGCAATGTTACGTTGATTACCAGGGAAAATTTCTTTTGTCCAAAAAGGAGTTGTGGAATTTGGTTCACTATGATAAACCCCATTGCCAGCTCGTAAATAGAGCCCGCGATCATTTGCAAATAAACCTTGACTCCATACACCTTCCCTCTGCAAATTTTCAGGCAGCCCTTTGCTAATGTCCTGCCATGTTTGTCCGCCATCAGCAGATCTTAAAACGATATTTACAACCCCTGATTTAGTCTTTGTTGTTTTCTCCCACGCTTTCTTTTCTTTCAGTACAAAAGAATTTAGTAGAAATAATACCAGGAGGGCAGTCGGAACAAACACAAATAATTTTTTCATTTTTTCATTTTTCATAACCTGTCAATTTGATTCACCGAAGTTACTTTGATATATTTCATCGCGGGGAATTTGGATTGTAAATAAAAATGTAAACTTTGTAAAATAAAACAGTGACACTATGCATCTTAGCCAAAACCTCTTCCCCGGAAAAAGCAAGTACCTGTACGTATTGATATTTCTCTCGTTTATCTCTGTGATCTGCGCGGCTTTTAGTATGATCGGAAGTGACGACTTTGTTGCCGCCAGAAGAGAAATTTTGCTTCGCAAGATCGGAGATCAAGTACTCGTACAGTCGGGCGACAGTACATCAAGGGTGCTGCCGGTAAAAAAGATCGCAGAAAATCAATACCAGATAAGTTTTGAAAAAAATCTTACTTTTCAACCAGACTCCCTGGTGAATACTACCCGGCGCTTGTTGGCCAAAGACCCGCTTGCAAGTGATTATGTTGTTAATGTTTTGAAGTGTGGTAACGCCGATGTAACCTATGGATACGCTATATCCAAAAATAAAAAAGATGATATTGTAGCATGCATTGGAAGAAAGCAACCCACAGCATGTTATATGATCAATGTTAAATTCAAACCGGTGGGTATAGCTACAACAAAGAATGGATTTCTTCTGGGCAGTCTGCCATTTTTAGCATTTGTTGGTTTTGTTTTTTTGAGATATGTTAAGCCGCGAAGAGCTTTATTTAACGGTCAGCACAGCAAAACCTTTACTTTGGGCTCAGTTCTGTTTGATGCGCAGGGGCGGCAGCTGATAACAAATAAAGAAAATATAGACCTGACTGGAACTGAAACCCGTCTGCTACTCATTTTCGCATCTTCACCTAACCAGATTGTAGAGAGAAGCCGGCTGCAAAAAGAGATATGGGAAGACGAAGGCGTAATTGTGGGACGCAGCCTGGATATGTTCATATCAAAACTTAGGAAAAAATTAGAATTTGATCCGAAAATCAATATTGTTGTTATACGCGGCAAAGGATATAAGCTTGAAATTAGCGCTTAAGGTGAACCACGTTCTTTAAAAACAATAAAAACCCCAATAATTGCTATCGGGGTTTTTGTGCTCAAAACATAATTGGGCTAAAATAACAAAAGCCCCAAACTTCGGGGCTTTTGTACTCAGAGCGGGAATCGAACCCGCACTCCTTTAACGGGAACAGGATTTTAAGTCCTGCGTGTCTACCAGTTCCACCATCTGAGCATGGCATTTTGAATAGGGGCCTAATCATTTTGCAATAATTAACCTTTCAAAAATAAATCCCTTCTTTGTGGGAAGGGATTGGAGCGAAAGACGAGATTCGAACTCGCGACCCCGACCTTGGCAAGGTCGTGCTCTACCAACTGAGCTACTTTCGCATTTTTTTGTGTTTTACATTCGCTGGCGTTTCATTCGCTGATTACCCTTGCGTTTGTGGAGTGCAAATATAGGCAGAAATGAATATTCTGCAAGTTATTTATTTAATTATTTTAAACTTTTTTATAAACCGCTGGCTTTCAAAACGTCTGTGATGATATCATTTTCATATCCGCGGCCCATGGCGTACTGTTTTAGCTTGTAATGACGTTTATACTCGTCTTTCTCGTGCATCAGGGCGGCCTTTTTTCGTAATAGCTGTTCCAGCGTAATTAAATATTGGTCGGCATCTATTTGTTTAAGGGCTTTTTTTATCAGCACATCCGATACTTTTTTAAATTTTAAACCCTGCTTAATTTTAATCCGGCCCCAGCCTTTTTGCGCAAATTTGCCGCGGGTATAGGCGTAAGCAAAGCGTTCCTCGTTTAAAAAGTTACCGGCAATTAATTTAGTAATGGTGTTTTCAACGGCGTCGGGCCACAGCCCCCATTCGTAAAGGCGGTCGCGCACTTCCTGTTGCGATCGTTCCTGGTAGGCGCAAAAATGCTCGGCTTTGGCCAAAGCTTCAGCCTCGTTAGTAATTTTACGTGGTTTCGCGGATTCCATTCAAACCAAAAGTGTTAATTTTTATTTTATTAGCGTAAATTATCAGCAAATTCGCACATGGCTAACAGTCTCTACACCGCAGGTACTATAGGAAAAATAATTAATGCTAACGTTATCATAGTTACTGATGGACCTATAAGTACTCTGTTAACCGACAGTCGCCGGATAGCCAATGCCCCTGAAGCTCTGTTTTTCGCGTTAAGCAACCGAAGGGATGGTCACCATTTCATCACAGAAGCGTATGAAGCCGGTGTGCGCAACTTTGTGGTAAATAGCAAACCTGCCGAGCCTTTATTAAATGCCAACTATTTAATTGTGCCTAACGTGTTGGGTGCATTGCAAACTTTAGCCGCGCACCACCGCAGCCAGTTTAACCTGCAGGTAATTGGTATTACCGGCAGTAACGGAAAAACCATTGTTAAAGAATGGCTATACCAATTGATGGCGGTAGAACACAATATTGTTCGTTCGCCTAAAAGTTATAATTCGCAAATTGGTGTGCCGCTTTCTGTATGGAATATTACGCTCGATAACGACCTGGGGATCTTCGAGGCCGGTATATCAACCGTTAATGAAATGGATAAGCTGGAGGCTATAATTAAGCCAACAATAGGCGTGCTAACACATATTGGTTCGGCGCACGATGAAGGCTTTGAAAGCAGGGAACAAAAGGTACAGGAAAAACTAAAGTTATTTAAAGACAGCAAACTGCTGATAGGGAATTACGAGGAGCTGCTTGATCATAAAAAGCAAAACCCGGACGCCAAAACCTTTTGCTGGAGCCGCCAGTTTAACCAGGCCGAGCTATACGTATTCAGCGAAACCACCATTAAAGGAAACTATTACCTGCGGGCTATCTACAATAAAAAAGAAATAGAATGCTTGGTCCCTTTTCTTGACCAGGCATCGGTTGAGAATGCGATTACCTGCTGGGCTACTATGCTGGCCATGGGCTATAGTCCGGTAGAAACGGATGCGCGCATGGAGCATTTGGCGCCTGTGAGCATGCGCCTGGAAATGAAGAACGGTATAAATGATTGTTCGGTTATTGATGATTCATACAACTCGGATATCCAATCGCTGGAGATAGCCCTGAACTTTTTAGAACAGCAAAACCAGCATCCTAAAAAGACATTGATATTGTCTGATATTTTTCAATCGGGCTTAAGCCAGGAGGTATTGTACCAACAGGTATCTGCCATGCTCGATCCTGAAAAGATAGACCGCTTTATTGGCGTAGGGGAATCGATACAACAATACCAAGACCAGTTCAGCATCACCGAAAAACATTTTTATCCCGATACACAGGCGCTGCTGAAGGACATGGCACGGCTAAATTTTAACGATGAGACCATTCTGCTGAAAGGCGCGCGTAATTTTGAGTTTGAGCGGATCAGTCGCGCGCTGGTGCAAAAGGCGCATGAGACAGTGATGGAAATAAACCTGAACGCGCTGCTGAATAACCTGAACTACTATAAATCGCAATTGCAGCCGGGGGTAAAAATAATGGCCATGGTGAAGGCATTCTCGTACGGCAGCGGCACTTTCGAGGTGGCCAACATGCTGCAATACCACAAAGTTGATTACCTGGCAGTAGCCTATATTGATGAAGGCGTAGCACTTCGGCAGGCGGGTATTACACTGCCGGTAATGGTGCTTAACCCCGAAATTACAGCGTTTGATAAACTGATTGAATTTAAGCTACAACCCGAAATATATAGTTTTAGTCTGCTAAGCGAGTTTACGAAATACCTGCAGCTAAATGATATTGCGGATTACCCCATTCACCTGAAAATTGATACCGGGATGCACCGCTTAGGTTTTGAACCTGCTGATATTGATACGCTGTGCGATCTGTTAGAGGTAAACACCGCTGTGCGCGTTAAATCGGTATTTTCGCACCTGGTAGCCAGCGATGCCGAACAACATGACGCCTTTACGCTAAAACAGATCAGGCGGTTTGAAAAAGCTTTCAGGCAAATAGAGGCAGCCCTGGGTTACCGGGTAATTAAACATATTGCCAACACATCGGCTATTACAAGGTGGAAAGTAGCGCAATTTGATATGGTGCGCTTAGGTATAGGTTTATATGGTATCGATCCCTCGGTGACCGATATAAACGCTTTACAGCCCATTGCTACGTTAAAAACAAGTGTGTCCCAGGTTAAAAAGATAAAGGCCGGAGAAACCATAGGTTACAACCGTAACGGCAGTTTAAAAAAAAACGGCCATATTGCTACGGTACGCATAGGCTATGCCGATGGCTACCTGCGTGCGTTTGGCAATGGCGTAGGCAAAATGCTGATAAAAGGCAAACTGGTGCCTACAGTAGGTAACATAGCCATGGATATGTGCATGCTTGATGTTAGCGAGGTGGAAGTAAAAGAAGGCGACGAAGTGATCGTATTCAACGAAGAGCAGCGCATTGAGGAACTGGCCAAACAGATAGGCACCATCCCGTATGAAATATTAACTAATATTTCGCAACGGGTAAAAAGAGTGTATTTTTACGAGTGAGAAACTAACGTGATATGCTTAAACGGATTGCCAGGGCTTTATTCAGATACTTTATTAAGGGGATGTTGGTGGTGGTGCCGTTGGGCGCAGCATGCTTGCTGATCTATTGGGCGGTTTCGGGCCTGGATAAGTCTTTGAACCTTAGCGATATCCTGGTTATTAACCCTAAAACAGGTAAGCCGGTTTATATACCCGGGTTGGGCATTTTAAGTGTGGTCATACTTATTCTTGTGGCGGGTATTTTAGTAACCAACGTAATTACCGACCCCATCAAACATTGGTTTTATCGCTGGCTTAACCGCCTGCCGCTGTTCAAATTTCTATACTTTTCTATTAAAGACCTTACCGAAGCCTTTGTAGGCGACGAAAAGAAATTTAACGAACCGGTATTGGTTGATATGAACGGAAATGGGGTAAAAAAAATAGGTTTCCTTACCCAAAAAAACCTGACCACCATAAACTTGCCTGGGCAGGTGGCCGTATATTTTCCATGGTCGTATTCTTTTGCTGGTCAGGTGGTTATTGTAGATGCCGATAAGGTGAAACCGCTTGATATGACAGCCGCCGACGCGATGAAGTTTGTCATTTCGGGTGGGGT
>Ga0075366_10000735_pt1 | contig 15600 bp, 11 predicted proteins | sample EndMethybrTD3031_FD_72351 | JGI IMG/M metagenome (GOLD analysis project Ga0075366, IMG submission 72351) | Populus endosphere microbial communities from Tennessee, USA - Endosphere MetaG P. TD hybrid TD303-1 | ecosystem: Host-associated > Plants > Roots > Endosphere | place: USA: Tennessee...
CCGGGGAGATCGGCCTTGACGCGGGCGAGTCGCGCCTGCGCCACCGCCAGCGGCTGCGTGGACGCATACTCCTGGATCAGCGAGAGCAGCAGGCCCTGCTGCTCCTGGCTCAGCCTCGCGTAGGCGAGCCCTCTGTCCTCCTGGATCGCCGCCTCGCGCGAGGCGCCGGTCAAGATGTCGCGGGGCGCGTCCGCGCTCACGACGGCCTCGGAACGCTGCGGGGCGGCGAGGGACTTGACGAACGCGCGGCCCAGGTCCTCCTCCGCCGCGAGCGCGCGCGTTCCTTTCTGGGATCCGTCGCGCACGTCGGCGGGATTCGCCCCCAGGAACTGCGGCGCGCTGCCCACGACACGTCCGTCCAGGACCGTCCAGTTGAGCGAGACGTGGTGGCCTTCGTAGCGCCAGCCCCACGCGCCCTTGTCCGAGGGCCGGCCGAAGACCGTGAAGTAGTACAGCCCGGGGTCGCGCATCGCGCTGCCCTCGATGGCGAAGAGGACTTCCTCGAGGTGGAGGATCGTGTCCACCTTCGTGAAGCCGCGGGCGGAGAGACCCGACCGCAGGAGGGCGAGCGCGGCCCGGCGCTCGTCGGCGGACATCTGCTTGAGAGGGACTCCCTGCCGGTCCCGGGGCACGAAGTGCCAGTCGAGGCGCTCCGCGGAGTGGAACGGAAGCGCGGCCTTCGCGCGCCTGGCCGGATCGAGGGCGGCCAGGAAGGCGTCCGCGGCTTTGGCCATCGCCGGCGCGGGCTCGGCCGGCTCGTCGGCCAGGAAGGCACGCCCCATCAAGGCGAGCGCGCCGATCGTGAGGACGAGGCCGCGGACCATGAGGAAATCCTACTCCTCTATCAAGCGCTCGGCCGCGATGCGCGCGCCGTCGCGGCGCACGGCGGTGGCGATCGACCGCGCGCGCGCCGACACATCCGGCAAGAGCGCGTGCTCGAGCGCGCGCGTCAGCGAGTCGGTGGTGGGGGCGCCGGGCGCGTGAGCAGTTCCGATCCCCAGGTCCTGGATCCGCCGCGCCCAGTAGTGCTGGTCGTAGATCTGCGGGACGATGACCTGAGGCGTACCGGCCAGGGCGGCCGAGGTCGTGGTACCCGCGCCGCCGTGATGGACGACGGCCGCGACTCGCTCGAACAGCGCCTGCAGGTTGGCCTCGCCGATGGCCAGGCAGTCCGGATCGTCATCCACGACCGACAGGTCGGCCCACCCGCGCGACACGACCGCGCGCCGCCCGAGCGCGCGGGCCGTCTGGACCATCACCTGCCCGAGGTCTGGTGTCGCGCCCATGCTGCCGAAGCCGAAGTAGACGGGTGGCTCGCCGCGGTCGAGGAACCGTGACAGCTCGGGGGACAGCGGGCGCTCATCCGTCAGGATCCAGGCGCCGGTCTGGAACACGGCCTCGTCCGCGGGGTCGGGCCACGGCGCCAGCGTCGGGTCGGCGGGCAGCCAGGGCTGGTCGGTGAACATGTGGCGGCGCACGTCACTCACCGGGGCCAGGCCGAGCGAGGCGCGATGCGCATTGAGCGCGGCGCCGAAGGTCCCGTTGACGCGCTCCGCATCCCGAGCCCACAGCTCGCGGTTGTCCGCGCCCGCAGGCGCCGGCATCTGTCCCGGCATGGGCAACGGGGGAGGCGCGTGGTGGGCCGATGGCAGGACCACCGGGCAGTAGGCGGCAAAGACGTAGGGGATCCCCATCCGCTCCGCGATCGAGCGGGCCGCGACCTGCAAGGCCGTGGCGCCGACGATGACATCGCAGCCCTCCGCGGCCGCCTCGATCGTCGCGAACTGGATCGCGACCGTGCCGTCCACGAGCTGACGCCGGAGCTCGGCCGACGGCGGGCCAGGCGAAGCGGATGCGGTGGCGGCCGCGAACTGGCGCACCTCGGGACCGATGGGCGAGACGGGGAACCCGAGGCTCTCGATCCACTCGCGGAAGTCGGGTGGCACGCACAAGCGCACCTCCTGACCGAGAGCCCTGAGCTGCAACGCGAGGGCCACCAGCGGCTGGACATCGCCCCGCGAACCGATCGTCGACAGCAGCACGCGCATGGACCCGGAATCCTAGACGATGACGCCCACCTCGCGGCCGACGGGGATCGCCATGGGCGCATAGGCCTGCCAGGCCGTCGCCAACCGCCCGACCGCCTCCGCGATCACGGCGGGCTCGTGCACGTAGACCATGCGCAGGTGCTGTGGATGGCCTCCATCCGCGGACAGGGTCGACCCCGACAGCAAGGACACACCGTGCCGCAGCGCGACCTGCGCGAACTCGGACGCGTCGCCGTGGGGGAGTCGCACCCACATCGAGAGGCCGCCCTCGGGCGGCGTCCAGGACCAGTCGGGCAGGCGCTCACGGAGCGCGGCGGCCAGCGCGTCGCGGTGGCTCGTGATCTGCGCGCGTCGCAATCGGCGCACCTCGTCCGCGCGCTCGAGCAGGCGCACGGCCACGACCTGGCTCAGCATCGACGACCCGAGGTCGGACGCGACCTTGACGCTGGCCAGGCGTGTGAGCACCGGCTCGGGGGCGCGGATCCAGCCGATGCGCAGGCCGCCCCAGCACAGCTTGCTGAGCGAGCCGATCGAGATGACGGGCGCATTCGGGGCCAGGGCGGCCATCGAGCGCGGGGGCACTGGACCGAGCGCGATGTCCACCAGCGACTCGTCCTCCAGGATCGTGACGTGCGCGTCCGATGCCAGCCGCGCGATCTCGCGCCGTGCGCCCTCCGTCATCGTGGTGCCGGTCGGGTTCTGGAAGGTCGGCGTCAGGTAGAGCAGGCGCGCGGGATGCGCGCGAAGGGCGGCGCGCAGCGCGTCGGGACGCACGCCGTCGGGCCCGACCTCGACCGCCGCCAGCGTGGCCCCCGTCGCGCCGAGCGCGTCGAGCGCGCCCAGGAACGTCGGGCTCTCGACGAGAGCGCAGTCGCCGCGCCGCAGCAGCAGCGCGCCCGCCAGCGCGATCGCCTGCTGCGCGCCGCTCGTGACCAGGACCTGGCTCTCCGGCGTGGGCAGACCGCGCGCCTCGAGGTGGCGCGCGATCGCGCGACGCAGCGCGGGCAAGCCCAACGCGGAGTAGCCGTGGTCCCGTCCGGCTTCCGCCAGCGCCTCGCTGACCTCCGCGACGCTGCCTTCGATGAGACCGCGCAGCGGCGGCAGGCAGGCGCAGGTCAGATCGATCGTGCCCGGTCGCGGCGTGAGACCGGCCACGAACGTGTCGCGCTTCATCATGACGGTCGTGCCGGCGGGGGTCCATTCGCCGAGGCCCGCGGCCGCGGCCGGCGCGCGGCTCACCCAGGTGCCGCTGCCTTGGCGGCTCTCCAGCCACTGGTCGCTGCGCAGAAGGTCGTACGCCTGGACGACGGTGGTGCGGCTCACCGCGAGCTGACGCGCGAGCGTCCGCTCGGGCGGGAGCCGGCGGCCGACTTCGATTTCGCCACGCTCGACGGCGGCACGGAGGGCGTCGGCGAGGCGCCTATAAAGAGGTCCCGGACGCGAGGACCAGGGGCCGAGCTGGGCGGTCAGGCTCTTCAAATCAGCGCTTCAGTCCACTTTGGCCACGATTGGCTCTTGATGCTAGGACCACTCAGGCGCAGATTGCAAGCGACTTGGGGGAGCAAGCAGTCCAATTGGATGGACTCAGACCACCGGAGGCCAAGATGACCGGACCTAAAGCGCTGTCACTCCAGACCCGGGCCGTGCACGCGGGCGAGCTCGAACGCCGGCCGGGTGCACCCCTGAACGTTCCCGTTCACCACTCGGCGATGTTCCTGACTACGGACGCGGAGCTGGGCCACTACGACGACATCAAGTACCTTCGCGTCAACAACACGCCGAACCAGGTCCACGTCGGCAAGAAGCTGGCCGACCTCGAGGGGGGAGAGGCCGGGCTGGTGACGGCGAGCGGCATGGCCGCCATCACCGCGTCACTTCTCACCGTGCTCGGGCGCGGCGGGCATCTGCTGGCGCAGAGCAGCCTGTACGGCGGGACGCATTCCTTCATCACGCAGGACTTCCCGTCCTTCGGCCTGAGCCACACCTTCATCGACGCGACGCGGCCCGATGGCTGGGAGAAGGCGCTGCGCCCGGAGACGAAGGCGGTCTACGTCGAGGCCTTCACCAACCCGCGGCTCGACGTCGCCGACCTCGAAGGCGTGGCGCGCTTCGCCCGCGACCACGGACTCACCAGCATCATCGACAGCACGTTCGCGACGCCGGTGAACCTGCGGCCGATCGATCTCGGCTTCGACCTCGTCCTCCACAGCGCCACCAAGTACCTCAACGGGCACTCGGACCTCGTGGCTGGATGCGTGATCGGCCGCGCGGCGCGGGTCGAGCAGGTGCGCCACCGGCTCAACCACCTGGGGGGGAGCGCGGATCCTCACGTCTGCTTCCTTCTTCAGCGTGGCGTGAAGACGCTCGCGCTGCGCGTCGCCGCGCAGAACCGCAACGCGCTCGAGATCGCCGGGTGGCTCGAGAAGCATCCGAAGGTAGCTCGCGTCCACTACCCGGGGCTGGCCAGCCATCCACAGCACGAGCGCGCGAAGAAGCTGTTCGCCGGATTCGGCGGCGTGCTGAGCTTCGAGATGAAGGGGGACGCGTCGGCGGCCGACGCGTTCCTGCGCCGGCTGCGGCTGGTCGTGCGCACGGTGAGCCTGGGCGGCGTGGAGACACTCGCCACGCGGCCGGCCGCGACCTCGCACGCGTCGATGTCGGCCGAGGAGCGCGAGAAGGCTGGGATCCCGGACGGGCTCATCCGCGTCGCCGTCGGCATCGAGTCGCCGGCGGACCTGATCGCGGACCTGGATCAGGCGCTGGCCTAGGCTGTCGCCGGCCGCTCAGTGCCGCTTGAAGAACTGCACCGCGCGCTCGTGCTTCTTGGCGGCCGCGAGCGTCGAGAACGTCCCCAGGTTCCGCCGGCGTCCCGTGCGCGGGTTCTTCTTCCGTGAGTACAGGCGGTATTCGCCCGATGAGAGCTTCCTGATCATGGTCCCTGCCTCCTCGTTTCGAGGTTACGCCCACCGGCGAAGTGAGGGCCGGGCCCGGCTCCATTTGTCGGAATGCGCTAGAGAGGGCCTGGCCGGCAACGAGCGACGCGCGCGCTCCTGTAGACTCCGCGGCACGGAGGTCGAGGCCTGAGGAGCGCCGCGCGCGGGCTGATCCTGATGCTGCTGTCCGTGACGTCGGCGGAGGCCAGGGATCCGTGGCCGTTTCCCTGGCCCGAGAGCCGGATCGCGCGGTACACCGCCCTGCGCGCCGCCGCGCCGATCGTCCTCGACGGGCGGCTGGACGAGGCGGACTGGAACGCCGCCGAGAAGTCCCCTCGCTTCACCGACCTCGTCCGCGGCGAGCGCGCGATCCACGACACGCGGGCGGCCATCCTCTGGGACGACGTGAACCTGTATGTCGGCTACTGGGTCGAGGAGCCGTTCGTCGAGGGCACGTTCACCGAGCGCGACTCACTCATCTACAAGAACAACGACGTCGAGCTGTTCATCGCGGGCAAGGACGCGTACTACGAGTTCGAGATCAACTCGCTGGGGACGATCTACGAGGTCTTCTTCGTCTGGGAGCGGGCCTACGAGAGCGCCGGTTACGCCGCGCTGCCGGAGTTCGCGCGAGGCAAGGAGGGCGTGCGTCCCTTCGGTGGGGTCGGCTTCAAGAACCATCCCCGCGGGCCGCGCATCGGCTATTGGAACTGGGACCTCCCCGGGCTGAGGACCGCCGTGCACGTGGACGGGACCGTCAACAACAACGCGGATCGTGACCGCGGCTGGACGGTGGAGCTGGCGATCCCCTGGACGGGCCTCGCCCAGCTCGCGCGCCCGGACGGCCGCTCGCTGCCGCCGAAGGACGGCGACGTCTGGCGCATGGATTTCACGCGCTTCAACCAGTACAAGGAAGCCCCGCCTTCGCAGGACCCGGGTGGCTGGGCCTGGAGTCCGCACGGCGCGTGGGATTCCCATATCCCCGAGGTCTATCCCTACGTTCGGTTCTCCACGCAGGCGGTGCGCGATCCGGGTCGCTCGAGTCGCTGACCGAGTCCTTCGCGCGTTGGGCTGCTTCGTGCTCGGCCTCGTGTCCCTCTTCGCGCTCGCGATGGTGCTGCCGTCCGTGAAGGAAGGGTACGACTGGGAGGAGCTGCCCTTCTTCACCTCGATGGCCGGCGGCCTGGCCCTGCTCGCCTTCGTCTGGTGGTGGCTCAACCGCCACCATCGGGCGATCGCGGTCGCGGGCGTGGCCTTGCTCGTCCCGCCGATGTTCGTCTACGCCGGCCTGACCACGTACGTGACGCTCAACGAGTGGCGCGGGCGCCACCTCGCGCAGGCCGTGCGGATCCTGTCCCTTCGCGAAGAGGAGATCCGCTGGCCCGGGCTGCCGGGGCCGGTGGGCCTGCGCCTCGAGATCGAGGTCGAGCACGCGATCGGCCTCGAGGGCAACCTGTTCGCACCGAAGGTGGTCATGGGCGCGGACCCGCGCCCGACGCGCGCGGAGTATTGGTCTGGAACATTCGGCAGCGAGTTCCTGTCCGCGCCCGTCTTCGAGCTGGACCACCAGCCTCCGCGGGACGTGTTCCTCCGGCCCGGGCGGACGCGCGTCGTGTTCGAGATGTTCCCGTCCACGCTCGAACGCCGAGACGGCGACTCCCTCTGCATCGATGCGACGGCAGGGGGCACCGGGAACGGCGGACCGGCGTCCTCGACCGGCGCGCACCTCGGGGCGGCGTGGTTCTTCGCGGCGCAAACCGGGGTCTCCGTCGACCTCGGAGGCCCGCTCACGGATGCGCTGCGGCGGGGGAGCGCCTACGAGGGGAAGCCCGACGCCTGGACCGCGCTGCTGCACGGGCTCGACACGCCGGCGCTCGCCGCCGCGGGGTACGCGCCGTGCCTGCCGCCGCGTCACCGCGTCGAGACGTGCTACTGCCCGATCGGCTAACTCTTCGATTGTGACCTCTTCTCACCCGCGTGCCCGCCTGGGACGAAACCGCCCGGCGGTTGTCAAAGCGGGGAATCAGGCCCCGACCCATCGGGGGCCTGGGGAGGAGCCTTCATGTCGACTCGTCATGGTTTCCAGCGCTGGCGGGCGGGGCGGCGCTCGCGCGCTCCCTGGTGGGCGGCCTGGATAGTGATCCTGACCTTGCCGAGCGCGCCGCCGGCGGCCGCGGGCGAGCCCTTCGCCGTGGCGGTCCGAGGCTTCGACGAGTTCAAGGCCAGGCACGGGGAAGGTTGGGAGGTCCTCTGGAACGACGGGACGGGTTACGGCCGCTTCCTCTCCGGTTCGACCTTTGCGCCCGTCGTGCGGCCTCGCTCGTCGACGGACTTCGCGGACATGACGAGGCGGCTGATCGTCGACAACCGCGCCCTGCTTGGCGTCGATCCGTCCCACCTCTCCCTGAAGTCGGTGAACACGTCGCCGCTGTCGTCGGCCGGCACGACCGACAAGGTTGGGGTAGAGATGGTCCAGTCCGTGGGTGGCGTCGAGGTCTACGGCGCGTCGCTCGTGGCCCTGTACCTGCCCGACGGGCGGCTGACCGCCATCGACGCCCAGGTGCTGCCGATCCCGGAGGACCTGCGGGTGGCGCCACGAGTGCTGGCGACGCGGGCCTCCGAGGTCGCTTCGTCGCACTTCACCGCTACATTCGGAGCGCCGATCGACGAGGTGACGCCGCCTCGGCTGGTCGTCTATCCCTTCGACCGGGACGGGCAGATCGTCGCTCGGCTGGCCTGGATGGTCGAAGCCCGATCGTACGAGCGCCTGGAGTCGGAGCTGCCGCGGCAATGGATGTACGTGATCGCGGCCGACGATGACGCGGCCGAAGTGCTGGACGGGTGGGATCAGGTCCATGCGGGCAACATCACGGGAACGGTCAAAGGCTGGGCCACTCCGGGCCTGGGTCCCGATAGCCATAACGGGCCCCCCTTGCCCTATCCCCCGGGTGGTCATTCGACCGCAGTGCTCTTTGCCCTGCCTCACTTGAGGGTGACGACCCGGGAGGAATATCCGGGGAAGAGGACCATCTACACCGACACGGATGCCAACGGCCGGTTCACGTTCACGGACCGGACCCAAAGCGCCGGAGTCACCGCGCGGCTGGAGGGCTCGCTCGTGAAGGTGGAAGATCGCGATGGCCCCGACGAGTCCGTTCTCGAGTCGCTCGCGCTCGGGGTCCCCGAAACGTTGACCCTGAACGCGGACCGGACCACGAACGCTACCGCGGAGGTGAACGCCTTCCGGTGGGTAGACAACTTCCGGAGCTATATCCGCGCCGTCGATTCGACCTACCCGCTGATGAACTTCAGGGTGAAGGCCAACGTCAATCGGGACCACACGTGCAACGCGTACTACAACGGGTCGAGCATCAACTTCTACCGGGCCGGTGCCCACTCAGAGCACCCTGACCGGATTTGCGTCAACGCCGCCTATTCGACGGTGATCGCACACGAGGAGGGGCACTGGGCCAACGACGAGGCCGGCACCGGCAACGGCCCGGACGGCATGGGCGAGGGGGCGGCGGACGTCTGGGCGCTCTACGTGGCCAACACGATGAACGGCAACACCGACGACCCCCAGGTCGGCCGCGACTTCTACGCGTCCGGCCACTCCACCCCCTTCATCCGCACCGGTGAGAACATGCGCCAGTTCTGCATCGACGGCGCCCAGAGCGGCTGCGAGAGCGGCGTGCACAGAAAGGGCGAGGTCCTCATGGGCGCGTTCTGGAAGATGCGTGCGCGCCTGAAGGCCGCTTACGGCGCGACCGCGGGCAGCGACATCGCCAATCGCCTCTGGATCGCGTGGAACAAGCTCTTCGACCAGACGAAGATCAAGAACGTCATCGTCACGCAGCTCCTCACCCTGGACGACGACGACGGCGACCTGAGCAACGGCACGCCCCACTACTACGAGATCAATCGAGCCTTCCGGGATCAGGGCTTTCCTGGTGTCTGGATACCCACCTTGCCGGTCCCGGTCCCGAAATAGCCGGGAACCCGGAACGGTGCGCTTCCCCGACTGTCTAACGGGCGGAGGATCTCGCCGGCAACGTTGGCGTCGGCGGCAGGACCCTCAGAGGAGGAGATCACATGAGGGCCGAGGCTCGGATATCGCGTCGCTTTCCACTGGTCGTCGTTGTCGCTCTGTCGGCGTGCTCGAGGCAGCCGCCGCCGCAACAGCAATCCGTCCCGGCACCCGCGGCGACGGCGACGACGGCCGCGGCAAGCCTCCCCGCCGCCCCCGCGGCGACGACCGCCGCTCCGCCCGCAGCGGCCGCGAGCGCGCTTCCCGCCATCGCCGCCTCGGACGGGGAGAAGTCCGGCGTCCGCGTCGAGGTCACGGAGCTCAAGCGGAGCAGCGGTGGAACGGTGAACCTCAAGCTCACGATGATCAACGCCTCGGACGGCCCGGTCTCTTTCGACTACAACTTCGTGGACAAGGACCACGAGGTCACGGACTTCAGCGGGATCGGCGGCGTCCATCTCATCGATCCCGTCGGGAAGAAGAAGTACTTCGTGGCCCGGGACAGCGAGAACAAGTGTCTCTGCAGCCAGAGGGTCAAGGACATCGCGGCGGGTAGCCGCGCCAACCTCTGGGCCAAGTTCCCGGCCCCTCCCGACGACGTGCAGAAGATCTCGGTCGTCGTCCCGCATTTCGCTCCGATGGACGACGTGCCTCTGGGCCGCTGATCCCGCGCGCGCGACATGAAATCGATATTCCGACGAGCCGCGGCGGTAGTGCTCGTGCTGGTTACGGCCGCCGCCGCCCAGGAGCAGGAGCTTCCTCCCGGCGCGAAGCTCAAGGTGCTGGACATCGTCTTCAAGGTCGAAGACTTCGGCGGCCAGGTCCTCGATCTCCAGGTCAAGGAGACCGACACGGAAATACGCATCGAGCTCGCGGCGGACGTCCTGTTCGACTTCGACCAGGCCACCCTCCTGCCGAAGGCGGAAATCACCCTGAACAAGGCGGCGAGTTTCATCCGTGAGAGAGCGGACGGGGTCGTGCAGATCGAGGGGCACACCGACGCCAAGGGCGACGACGCCTACAACCAGAGGCTCTCCGAGCGCCGCGCCGAGTCGGTGCGCCACTGGTTCACCCGCCACACTCTGCACAATGTGCGATTCTCGTCGAGAGGATTCGGTGAGACGCGGCCGGTAGCGCCGAACACCAAGGACGGGGGCGTGGACGATCCCGAGGGCCGCCAGAAGAACCGCCGCGTCGAGATCGTGATCCGGAAGAGAGTCTGATCGAGCCTGGGAAACCCTTGGCCTTCCGTTGGAACTCGCTGAGGACGGCGGGAGCGAGGGGCGCGCAGATTGCGCGGCACGGAGGATCCCATGACTCTCATCTCGCGCGGATGGTTCCTTTCGGCGGCGGTCGTGGTGTCGGTGTTCGCAGCCCACGAACCCGCAGCCGCGCAGAGCTGGACGATCGCGCCGCCCGACGGCGAGAGCGCGGTCATCATGGCGTCAGGTTTTCCCGCGGGTTGCGTGTTCGAGGCCTGGGCGGTGCTGGGCTACGACAGCAACCTGGTTTCGCTCGGCGCCGCGTTGACGGACGCGGGCGGCGCCTTCGCGGCCACCTTCCGCTTTCCACCCGCCGCCGATACCGCGACGGAGTACCTGTGGCGTGGGTTCGACTCGTGCCAAGATCTCAAGTTTCGGGGAGCGAACGCCGGGGGACCCTATCCGCGGACGGTCGCGTTCGCGCCCTTCGCGGAACCGGTGGCGACGCGGTCGCTGACGGTCGAAGTGTCGCCGTCCCAGGGCCAGCAGCCCATCCGCGGCCAGGGCCTGCCACGCGACTCCGCGATCGTCCTGCTTCTGGATTCCAATTTCGCCGGCAGCTTCCAGACATCTGCGGCCGGCACTTTTTCAGGCGCGTTCGTCGTCGGCGAAGACCCCCCGACGTTCCCCCGGTCGGTGGGGCTCCTGGTGGGTGAGCTATTCCTCTCCGGAAAGGAAGAGGAGGGGCCCTATCCCAAGGTCGTGCGGCTCGACCCGTTCGGAAGCGTTCTCCTCGAAGCTCCCACTCAGTCCCGATCCGCCCTCATCCGGGGAGCCGGCCTGCCTGCGAGCTGCTCGGCCGGGACGGTGGAGGTGCGCGAGGTGGATGGATCGCAGGTCCTGGGCGGGCTGGGCACGACGTCCGATGGGACGTTCGCTTTCGGTTCCGTCTACCCGCTCCGCTTGGACGATGCGGTCGACATCGTGTGGCGAGGGAGCGGGACATGCGCGGGTCAGGAGCTGGGCGGCCCGAACCCCGGTGGCCCCTATCCGCGGACATTCCTGCTCGGCCCCGTCGCGCCGCCCCCATCGCCCCCGGCCACGGAGCCCACGCTCCTCATCAAGGAGCCGACCCGCCGCCTTCAGGCCATCGACGGCTGGGGCTTCGCTCCGCAGGGTTTCGGCCTCCTGACCACTCCGGGAGTGCCCCCCGTGCTGTTGCTGGCCGAAGACTCCGGATTCACGCGGCTCAATCAGGCCGGCGCCCTGACGCCCCTCCCGCGCACATGGACCCTGGATCTCGGCGACACCCAGCACGCGTTCGAGGAGGAACCGGGTCCCTATCCTCACGTGATCGACGTGACACCCGAGCTGCGGCTCGCGCTGAGCGCGCCCGAAGACACCAGTGGGGCACCGATGTCGGCCTCCGGCCTGCCCGCGAACTGCTCCCTGGGCCTCGTCACGGGGTTCGATCCGGACGGAACCCAGTTCGACGTGGCCTTCGCCCCGACTTCCGCCGCCGGCACGTTCTCCTTCGATGACACGGGAGTGGGCCGGGCCCGCGCGGAGAATGCCGTCGCTTATCAATGGGCGGCGCATGGCGGATGCGACCCTCGGGTGCTGCGCGGCCCGAACCCCGGCGGCGCGTACCCACGCATCGTCCGGCTGGCCGAGGCGGCGCCGTCCGCGGTCCCACCGCGCCTGACGATCCGCACGCCCGCTCTCATGGCCTTCCGGCGGTTCACGTCGACGGGACTCGGGGTGCCGCCGGGGGCATTGGGCACGATCATGGTCGGAGGTGTCGACGCCGGGTCGGCGACGGTGCGACCCGATGGCAGCCTCCGCACGGTCTTCGACGAGCTACGAGTCCCGCCGTCGCCGCGGGAGTTCCGAATCTTCGTGGACTCCACGATATTCACCGGTGTCCAGGAGAGCGCTGCCTACCCCGCGACGTTTGGGTTGACTCCACGGGGTCTGGCCACGCTCACCGCCCTCCCGGAAGCGAAGCAAACGACGATTTCCGGTGAGGGATTCCCGCCCGGGTGCCTCACGTCCACGCTGCGCGCGGTCCGGGACGGTCAGGCACAGATCGCCACCGACGTGGACCCCTTCGGCGTGTTCCAGTTCACGAGCGCGGACGGGTTCTGGTTCGACGAGACGCTCCGCGACTGGGCCCTCGACGCCACGACTCTCATCTGGGAGGCTGGGCCGTCCTGCGGCGGCGAGGTCCGGATCGGGATCAATCCGGGAGGGCCGTTCCCACGCCGGTTCCTGGTGAGCGCGCAGAACACGCCCGCCAGGGCCCATGTCGTCTCGCAGCCCGTCGACCGCGTCACCTACGCCGCGCCGGCCACGATCACGTTCACGACGGTGACGTCCGCGGGCGACACGATCGTCAGGCCCATGACGACCGCGCCCCCGGTTCCGGCGGGCTTCCAACTCGGCGAGCCGCCCGTCTTCCATGACATCACGACGAGCGCGGCGTTCACGGGTGCCGTTGCCGTCTGCCTCTACTACCCGGAGGCGGCGTTCGCCGATGAATCGCAAGTCCGGTTGCTGCACCTCGAGAGCGGTGCCTGGAGCGATACCACCACCCGTCTCGACACGACGGCGAACATCGTGTGTGGGAGCGTGTCGTCCTTCGGAGCGTTCGCGATCGTCCAGAAGAAACCGAATCATCCCCCGACCGCCGACGCGGGACCGGATCGGACGGTGGCGTGCAGCAGCGGCGCGGGCGCCCGCGTGGCTCTGGACGGCTCCGGCTCTTCCGACCCCGACGGCGATCCGTTGACCTTCGCATGGAGCGGACGCTTCGGCGCGGCCACCGGCGTTTCGCCGACCGTGTCTCTTCCGCTGGGTCCATCCCTCGTGTCGCTCGTCGTCCGAGATGGCGAGTCGGACTCGGCGCCCGACGTCACGTCGATCGCGGTGGTGCTGGAGCCGGATGGATTCCTGGCCCCCGTCAATGCGCCCCTTGCTCCGGCCGGCTCCCCGCTCGTCCCGCCACGCGAGGCCTTCAAGGCCGGACGGACGATTCCGCTGAAGCTGCGCCTTCTCTGCGGCACGCACTCTGCTGGCGCCGTGGCCGCGCCGCGAATCGTGGGTCTTAGGAGGGGAGCGGCTCACCTGGATTGGTCCACTCTCGATCGGGCCGCCGATTCGATGGACCACAGCCCTGTCTTCCGGCGCACCGGGGACGTGTGGCACTACGACCTGAGCACACGCGGCCTCTCGAGCGGCGCCTACGTGATCACGATCCGGCTCGCGGATGGGACGGAATGGGAGGCGACCTTCGCTCTGCGGTGACCGCTATCAAGCGCTGGAAGCTCGGATACGATGGCGGGAGGGAGGGACCATGACCGCGTCACACACCACGACATTGCCGCGCCGGCGGCTGGGCAAGTCCGGCCTCGAGGTCTCCGCCATCGGCCTGGGCTGCATGGGAATGTCCTACGCCTACGGCCCGACGGACGACGCGGAGTCCCTGCGCGTACTGCACCGGTACGTCGAGCTCGGAGGGAACTTCCTCGACACGGCGGAGATCTACGGGCCCTACGAAAACGAGCTCCTGCTCGGCCGCTTCCTGCGCGAGGTGCGGCGCGAGGACCTCGTGGTGGCCACGAAGTTCGGCTTCCGGATCGATCCCGCGACGAAGGCGGCGAGCGGGGCCGACAGCTCGCCCGCGAACATCCGCAAGGTGTGCGACGAGAGCCGGAAGCGTCTCGGCATCGAGCGCATCGACCTCTTCTATCAGCACCGCGTCGATCCCCGCGTGCCGATCGAGGAGGTGGCCGGCGTGCTGGCGGAGCTGGTGCGCGAAGGCAAGGTCCGCGCCTTCGGCCTCTCGGAGGCGGGTCCGGAGACGATCCGGCGCGCCCACGCCGTCCATCCCGTGGCCGCGCTGCAAAGCGAATATTCGCTGTGGACGCGCGATCACGAAACCGATGGCGTGCTCGAGACCTGCCGCGCGCTCGGGATCGGTTTCGTGCCCTACAGCCCCCTGGGGCGCGGGTTCCTGACCGGCGCCATCCAGAAGCCATCCGACATGGCCGCCGATGACTGGCGGCACACGAACCCGCGCTTCCAGGGGGCGGCGTTCGACAAGAACCTGGAGCTGGCCGCGCGCGTGAAGGCCCTCGCGGCCGGGAAGGGCTGCACGCCCGCGCAGCTCGCCCTGGCCTGGGTCCTGGCCCAGGGGGAGGACGTCGTGCCCATTCCGGGCACCAAGCGCGTGAAGTACCTCGAAGACAACCTGGGTGCCGTGCGCGTCACGCTGACCAGGGACGAGCTCTCCGAGCTCGATCGCTTGTTCCCGGCCGGCGCCGCCGCCGGCGAGCGCTACACCGAGGGCGGGATGAAGATGCTCGACAGAGCGGGGGCGACGCCGTAGTCAGTCCAGCAGAGCGACGTCGAGACGGCGCAGGCGATCGGGGTCGGCGACGATATCGATGGCCGTGATCCGGGCGTCGCGGATCTCGAACTGCATCGCCATCGTCAGATGCCCGCGCGGGGCCACCACGACACCGACTTTGCCGTTGATGAGCGCCAGCGCCACGGGCGGCGACCCTGCGCGTCGTGCGCCCGCGAGCGCGCCCTGGGCGACGGCCTCCGCGCCGCGCAGCTCTCGTGTCGCTCCCGGCGGCAGCGCCGCCGCGTCCGCGCGGCGAACGACGGCGGGGTCGAGCACGCCGAGAAGCGCGTCGAAGTTGCCCTCGCGAGCGGCGGCGAGGAAGGCCTCGACGACCTGGCGCTGCGTCTTCACGTCCGCGTTCGCGGCGGCGTCCCTTCCGCGGACGCGCCGACGCGCGCGGCTGGCGAGCTGTCGCGTCGCCGCCGGCGAGCGGCCGACGATGGGGGAGATGTCGTCGAAGGACATGCCGAAGAGATCGTGCAGCACGAAGGCGAGCCGCTCCGTGGGCGTGAGGTTCTCGAGCACGACGAGCAGCGCGATTCCGACCGAGTCGGCCAACACGACCTCTTGCTCCGGATCCAGGGTGTCCGGGCGCCCCCCGACCGGCTTGACCGGCGCCTCGGCCAGGGACTCCTCGCGCCTCGACTTGCGCGAGCGCAACATGTCGAGAGACACGCGCGCGACGACGGTCGTCAGCCAGCCGCCGAGGTTCTCGACCTCGCTCGTATCCGCGCGGCTGACCCGCAGCCACGATTCCTGCAGGGCATCCTCCGCCTCGCTCAGCGAGCCGAGCATCCGGTAGGCCACGCCGCGCAGCTGGGCTCGCTGCGCCTCGAACCGCTCGCTCAGCCACGTTTTGTCGGCTGTCACATTCCCTCGCTTCGATCCGTCATGTGAGTGACGGTCGAAACACGAACGATGTGACAAGGAGACACCCAAATGACCACTGCGGTAAAGAATACCGAGGACACACCGGCCG
>Ga0075366_10000736_pt1 | contig 15582 bp, 14 predicted proteins | sample EndMethybrTD3031_FD_72351 | JGI IMG/M metagenome (GOLD analysis project Ga0075366, IMG submission 72351) | Populus endosphere microbial communities from Tennessee, USA - Endosphere MetaG P. TD hybrid TD303-1 | ecosystem: Host-associated > Plants > Roots > Endosphere | place: USA: Tennessee...
GCGCCGGTCAGCACCGTGATCACGCCCGGCATGTTTTTGGCGCCGGCGGTGTCGATATGCTTCACCAGCGCATGGGCATGCGGCGACCGCACGAAGACCGCATAGGTCTGCCCCGGCATCGAGATGTCATCGGAGTATTTGCCCGCACCGCGCACCAGGCGCAGGTCTTCGAAGCGGGGCATTGGCCGGCCGATATAGGGGCCTTCGGTTCTTGGTTTTCGGTCCATGGGTGAGGAGATGCCGGTCTTGCGGTTTTGGTTCTTGTGGTTTTGCAGGCGGCAGACTATCGAACGCGGGCGGTCGTTGCCAGCGCAACCAAGTTGGGGCGCGAGGCGGAAAGTTCTATAATCCAGGCCGTGGGAGAACGCCGATGAACGTGATCGACAAGCCTGGCACACGTCTGAATTCGCAAGCCGCGGACTTCGACCGTTTCCGGTTGCGAAGCTTCATCGAAGGATTGGGCAAGGACGAACTCGACACCCGCGGCGAGCCGGTCGATCTCGCCGGCGTTGCCGAGGTGATGGAGGGCAATCCGAAGGCCGTGCTGTTCCGCGCGGCGGGACCGGAGAAGGCCGAACTGGTGGGCAATGTGATGGGCGGCCGCGCCCGCATCGCCGCAGCCTTCGGCGTCAAGCCGAGCGGGCTTTTGGCCGAAATTCAAAGGCGGCTTCGCAACAAGCCCGACATTTTCGAAGTCTCGCGCGCCGAAGCGCCGTGCCAGCAGGTGGTGCTCACGGGTGACGATGCCGACGTGACCAAGTTGCCGGTGCATCTGCAACACGGCGCCGATGGCGGACCTTATATCTCGGCGTCGATCGACTACGTCATCGATCCCAAGACCGGCTGGACCAATGTCGGCCTGCGCCGGCTGATGCTGCGCTCCAACAAGGAGACCGGCATCGATCTCGTCGCGCCGAGCGATCTCAAGGCGATCTACGAGGCGAACGCCGCGGCCGGCAAGCCGACGCCGGTGAGCTTCGTGGTGGGCGCCAATCCGGTCGACCATGTCGCCGGCACCATGCGGTTGCCGGTCGACGAGCTTGGCCTGGTTTCGATGCTGCGCGACGCGCCGCTGCCGGTGGTCAAGAGCATCACCAACGACATCCGCGTTCCGGCCGACGCCGAGTATGTCATCGAGGGCTATCTCGACGAGCGCGGCCATGTCGAGCCGGAGGGGCCGTATGGCGAATTCCTCGGCTATTACGGCGCGGTGAAACGCAATCCGGTGTTCCACGTCACCGCGATCACGCATCGCAAGGATGCGCTGTTCCAGACCTCGACCATCGGCGGCAAGACGCTAGGCCGCACCGACACGGCGCAGCTTTCGGCGCTGCGCACCGAAGTCGCGATCTGGCACGCGCTGCAATCCGCCGTGCGCGAGCCGGTCGCGGTTTATGCAACGACTTCGAGCGGCGGCGCCTTCAACGTCCGCGTTGCGATCCGTCAGCGTGTGCCGGGCGAGGCGCGCAACGCCATCGGCGCCTGCATGGGTGCGCTCGCCAACTGCAAGAACGTCTTTGTGGTCGATCCCGACGTCGACATCTTCTCCGACGAGCAGATGGACTGGGCGATGGCGACGCGCTTCCAGCCCGATCGCGATCTGATTGTCATGAGTGGCATGCGCACGCTGCCGCTCGATCCGTCGCTGCCGCCGGGCAGCCGCGTCGGCGCCAAGGCGGGTTACGACCTGACTTGGCAGTTCGGCACGCATGACCGGCTGGAGGTGCGGGTGCCGGCGCCGCCGACGTTCGTCGGCAAGCGCTTTCCGTCGGTGGAGGCAGCTCTCGCCGATGGGCCGAAGTTCTTTGAAGAACTGATGACGGCGGTGGGCAGCCGCGATGGGCGGGAGGTGGTGCGCACGCTAGGCCTGCTCCGCGACAAGCTTTCCCTCGACCGTGACGATGAAGGGCGCTACTTCATCAAGTAGGACCCAGAAGGCCCGGCCAACAATAAAGAAGCCGACGGGCCGGCGTTTGGGCCGAGGGAAGGGACGACCATGAGGTTTGCATCGTGGATTCTGCTGGCCGCGTTGGGCATTTGCAGCAGCACCACCGCGAGCGCGCAGGAAAAGACCGTGCGCATCGGCATGGCGCGCTCGACGTCGAACTCCGCCGAACTGATGGCGACCAACAAGGGATACTTCAAGGAACTAGGCATCAAAATCGAGGTTGAGGACATCGAGTCCTCGGCCAATGTGATCGCGCTGTTGGCGCAAGGGCGGCTGGACATGGTCGCGGGCGGCATCTCGGCCGGCTATTTCAACGCCATCGAGAAGAATCTGCCGATCACCATCGTGGCCGACCGCGTCTCCACCCCGATCCGGCACAACCTGATGATCCGTCCCGAACTGAAGGACCAGATCAAGAGCTTCAAGGATCTGAAGGGCAAGGTCGTTGCCAGCAACGCCACCGGCTCGGTTGCGACCTACGAGGTCGGCAAGATGATGGAGCGCGAAGGCCTGACCATCGCCGATGTGGATATCAAGGTCATTCCGTTTCCGCAGATGTCGGTCGCCTTCACCAACAAGGCGATCGACGCGGCCATCGTCATCCCGCCGTTCGTCTGGGCGTTCGAAGACCAGAACATCGCGGTGAAGTTCGGCGAAGCTGACGACTTCATTGAGCCGAGGCCGATGACCATTGCGGTCTACATGGTCAACACCGACTGGGCGAAGCAGAACAAGGAGCTTCTCAACAATTACTTTATCGCCTGGCTGCGCGGTGTCCGCGACTACTGCCAGGCCTTCCACGGCAGCCCGCTTCGCGCCGAAGTGATCGACGCGCTGGTCAAGAGCGGCACCGAACGCCGGCCGGAGCTTCTTCACAAATATCCCTGGCCGGCGCGCAGCCCGAACGGGCAGATCAATGTGGCGAGCATGCTCGATATCCAGTCGTGGTACCTCAAGAGCAAGATGATCTCGGCGCAGTTTCCTGCCGAACGGCTGATGGACATGAGCTACCTGCAGAACGCGGTGCAGAAGCTCGGGCCGTTCGTCGTCGAGAACAAGGACAGCAAGCTGCCGGGCTGCCGCTGACGGTGCCGGACACACTGGCAGGAGGGCTAAGTTTCATGCCGGTGCAGCGGCGCGGTGCGGCAGTCGATATCGTGGGACTGCATCGCGAATATGTCAGCGAGCAGGGCACGGTCGTCGCCATCGATCATGTCGATCTCAAGGTCGCGCCCGGCGAGTTCCTCTGCATCGTGGGCCCCAGCGGCTGCGGGAAATCGACGCTGCTGCGAATCCTCGCCGGTCTCGACAAGCAATCATCCGGCTCTATCAAGGTGGATGCCGCCGGCTGGGCGGTCGAGAACGCGATGGTGTTCCAGGAGAGCGGACTGTTTCCCTGGATGGATGTCGAGACCAATGTGCGCTTTGGCCTCGACACCCGCGGCGTTTCGCGCGCCGAAGCCGATCCGCGTGTCGAAGCGGCCCTCAAACTCGTCGGCCTCTCCAGGTTTCGCAGGCATTACCCGCATCAGCTTTCCGGCGGCATGCGTCAGCGCAGCGCCATCGCGCGCGCTTTCGTCACCGATCCGGGCATGCTGTTGATGGATGAGCCGTTCGCGGCGCTCGACGCGCAGAACCGCATCATTCTTCAGACCGAGCTGGTGCGGCTCTGGGAGCAGACCGGCAAGACCGTCATCTATGTCACGCATTCCATCGAGGAAGCGCTGCTGATGGGCGACCGGACCGTGATCATGACCGCGCAGCCCGGCCGCATCAAAAAGATCATCGACGTGCCGTTTTCCCATCCGCGCGATCTGATCCAGCTCTCAGCGTCGCCCGAGTTCGGCAAGCTCAAGCTCGACATCTGGAAGGTGCTGGAGGAAGAGGTGACGCGAGCCAGGGCCGAGATCGAGCAATGAGCGGCATTTCAACCAAGTCGAAGGAGCGCCTGCTCTACCTGATCTCGCCGATCGGGCTGCTGCTGCTGTGGCAATTGCTGCTGATGGCGGGGCTTGGCGATCGCCGGTTCATTCCGACGCCAAGCGACATTGCGGTTCGATATTGGCAGATGGTGACCAGCGGCGAACTTGCGCAGCACACCGGCATAACGCTCTACCGTGTGTTCACAGGCTTCTTCCTCGGCAGCATTCCCGGCATCGCGGTCGGCCTGCTGATGGCGATGTTTCGGCCGGTTCGTATTTTTGTCGACCCGCTGATTGCTGCGCTGTTCCCGATCCCGAAGATCGCCCTGATGCCGCTGCTCCTGCTGGCGTTCGGGTTCGGAGACGCATCCAAGATCGCGCTGGTGGCGATTGCGGTGTTCTTCCCGGTGATCATCAACACCTATTCGGGCGCGGCCAGTATCGAGAAAATCTACTGGGACGTCGCCAGGAATTTCGGCGCGAGCCAGCAGGTGATGTTCCGCCGCATCGTGTTTTTCGGCGCGCTGCCGATGATCTTCGCGGGGCTGCGGATCGCGCTGGCCGTGTCGTTCATCGTGCTGGTGGCGGCCGAGTTCGTCGCGACCAAGGCCGGCATCGGCTACCTGATCTGGAACTCGTGGGAGCTTTTGCAGGTCGATGTGATGTTCGTCGGCATCGTGACCGTCGGTATCCTCGGCCTGATCGCGACGGTCGCGCTGCAGGAAATCGAGCGCAAGGTTATTCCCTGGAAGGCGGAGTAGAAACGAAATGGCCGGGCTTTTTGCCCGGCCATGACACGGAGAATATCGCCGCAGCTTACTTCTTCGGCTGCCAGTCCTGCTTCCAGGCCGGCGGATCCTGCGAGTCGATCAGCACGAAGCAGATGCGGCACGGCTTGCCGGAATTGTTGACCCAGGCGTGATTGGTGCCCTGCTGCACCATGATGTCGCCGGCCTTCATGTGAACCTGCTGGTCGTCGAGCAGCATGTCGATCTCGCCGTCGAGCACGATCGCGTAGTCGATCGACCGCGTGCGATGGGTGAAGATATGGCGCTGATAGCCCTGCGTGGCCGGATCGATGCCCATCTGCCGGAGGATCTCGTGATGGTCGATGCCTTGCGGCACCTTGCCGTCATAGGGCGCGAAATCGACCACGCGGCAGATCGAGCCGCTGCGGGGCGGCGGCACGCCGGTCTTCTGGTTGGCCTGGTCGCGGGTGTGTGACAGGTCCACCGGCGATTCATTGGTGATCCAGAGCAGCTGGACCACGTTGCCTTCGCCGCGCTGGTTCACATAGGGCGTCGGCGCGTCGATCAAGACGACGGCCTTGCCATCGGCGTCGTGGCCGGTGACGACACGCCGCACGGGTTTCTTTTCCATCTTATTACTCCCCAACATTTGTTTGGCGGGCGCATCCTTTGGAGTTCCACGCGCCTTGTCAATGCGAGAGCCCAGCGGAATTGCGTTCGGCAATTTCGCTATGCGCACGATGCCGGCAGCACTGCGACAGTTTGACGGCAGCTATTCCCGCCACACGCCCAACCGCATATGCTCGGCCTGCTTCAGGGAGCGAGAGAAAAAGCCATGGCGTTTATGCGACGTTCGGTTTGCGCGGTCTTCGGAGTTGCATTGCTGGCCGGCTGGCTGACGCCCTCACAGGCTCAAGCTCAGGCGTGGCCGCAGCGCACGGTCCGTTTCATTCTCACGCTTGGTCCGGGCAGCGGAACCGACATCGGCGGACGGCTCCTGGCCGACCGGCTGACCAAGAAGTGGGGTCAGTCGGTGGTGATCGAGAACAAGCCCGGCGGCGATGGCATTGTTGCGATCAATGCTTTTGTCAGCGCCAAGGACGATCACATCCTGCTGCTGTCGCCGACCTCGTCCTTCATTGCCCACCCTTGGATGCACGAGAACCGGCCGTATCAGCTGTCCGACCTTGCGCCGATCGCCCGTGTGTCCAACACCATCATCGGCATCTCGGTACCCACTGAGCTGCCCACCATCAATTCGATAAAAGACCTCGTCGATCACGCCAAGGCCAAGCCCGGTGAGCTGAACTGGGCCGGCGTCACCGGAGCGCTGTCGTTCAATTTCGCCGGATGGCTCAAGGTCGCGGGCCTGGACATGAAGCAGGTGCCGTATCGCAACCCGGTCGAGGCAGCGAACGATCTCGCGGCCAATCGGGTGCAGGTCTACGAGTCCGCCGTCGCAATCGCTCAGCCGCAGATCCAGGCCGGCAAGATCAAGCTGCTCGCGGTGGTGAACACGGCGCGTGCGCCGCTCTATCCGAACATCCCGACGATTGCGGAAGCCGGCCAGCCCGCTCTCACGATCGACGGCCTGGTCGGGCTATTCGGACCGCCGAGCATGCCGATGGCGCTGCGCGAGAGGATCGCGGCCGATATCAAGCAGGTGATGGAGGAGGATCCCATCATCAAGGATCGCCTGACCGCCACTGCGCAGATTTTCGCGCCGGGCGGGCCGGAGGAGTTCGCGAAGGCGATCGAGGCTCAGCGCGCCATTATCGCGAAAAATGCGAAGGACCTTGGCATCCCCGAAAAGTAGTCCGCTATTTCTTCGCTGCCGCAGCCACAAGCTTTGCATCATCGGTCAGGTAGCCGTCGGCTACGGTGCCGTGGTGCAGCAATCCACAATGCGGGCAGCGCAGGCTGATCGGATAGTCCAGCGCGACCTCCAGGCTGGCTTTGCCGGACTCGATTCCTGAAGGGATCGGCTGGTTGCTGTAAGGGCAGCGGAATACGAGCTGGGCCATGGGGGCGACCTTTCGGCTGGCTGCTCACTCCAATGCGCGAGTGCATGATCCCGAAAAGTGGACACCGGTTTTCGAAAAAGCTCATGCCCAAGCAACGATAAAGGCTAGAGTTTGATTCAACACAGTTGAATCAGACTCGTGTCCTGATTCTTGCGAGTCCCATACGGCTATTTCATGGATCCGATGATCGCCGTGACCCGCTCGCCGAACGCCTTGGTGCCGAGCGGTCCGCCAAGATCGGGCGTACGCCACTCGGGCTTGGCGACCGCCGCATCCAAGGCGCGCTCGATCAGGCCGGCGGCCTCGGTCAGCTTCGGATCGCTGCGCCGCTCGCCGAGCCAGTTCAGCAGCATCGCGACCGAGCCGATCAGCGAGCACGGATTGGCGCGATCCTGTCCGGCGATATCGGGCGCGGAGCCATGCTGCGCCTGCGCCAACGCGTGCTCGTCGCCGGAGTTGATCGAGGCCGCAAGCCCGAGGCTCCCGGAAATCTCGGAGGCCTCGTCGGACAGAATGTCGCCGAACGCATTGGTGGCGACGATCACGTCGAACCGGGTGGCGTCGCGCACCAGCAGCGCCGCCATCGCGTCCATGATCTGCTCCTCGCATTCGACCTGCGGATATTTCGCGGCGACCGCGCGGGTGCACTCCAGGAACAGCCCGTCGGACATGCGCAGCACGTTGGCCTTGTGCACCACGGTGACCTTGCGGCGCGGCCGCGTCATCGCAAGCTTGAAGGCGGTCTCGGCGATCCGCGTCGAGCCCTTGCGGGTGATCTTGCGCACTGCAAGCGCCACGTCCGGGGTCGGCATGAACTCGCCACTGCCGGCGAACATGTTGCGGTCGGCGTAGAAGCCTTCGGTGTTCTCACGCACCACGATCAGATCGACCGGCTTGCCGCAGCGCGGCGGCAGGCCGGGGCGGGACTTCGCCGGGCGGATATTGGCGTAGAGATCGAGGCGCTTGCGCATCTCGCCGGACGGATTGAGCCCGCCTTGGGCGGCCGGCGGGTAGTCGTTGTGCGACACCGGGCCAAGGATCACGCCGTCGGCGCGCTTGCCGGCCTCGAACGACGAATCCGGCATGGTGGTGCCGTGCTTCTTCAGCGCCTCGAATCCGATCGGGACCTCCTCGAAGCTCAGTCCGAGCGACAGGAGCTTGTCGACTTCACGCACGACATGCAGCGTTGCCGCCATGATCTCCGGCCCGATGCCGTCTCCCGGCATGACGACAAGATGCGTGCGATTGGCCATGACATCGGCTCCTTTTTTGCGGGGCGAACCGATCATTCTCCGACGCTTAAGTCAAACCGGCTATGCGGTTTTCGGACTGACGGCCCGCGCGCCGAACAGGATGCCGAACGCGACCAGGCCCGTGATGGCGGCCTGCCAATGTCCCGCCGCGGCGAGGCCTGCGGTTGCGGCCCAGGCGATCGAGGAGAACGCCTCGGCGAAGGTCGCGACCCGCGACGATGTCTGGCGGCGGCGGAAATGCTTGCGCCGCGCCTGCGTCCGGAACCAGAGCTGGATCAGCGTCGCGGACGCCGCCGATATGATGATGCCAGTCGCGGCCATCAGCGCATCGTGTGGCGACGCAAGCGCCATCGCGGCGACGAATGGCGCGAACACCAGCACGACGCTGCCGATCACCGCCTCCATCTTGGCGCGGATGATGAAGCCCGCCGGAATCGGTGCGGTGGCCACGAGGTCGGGCGCGTCCTCGCCCGATATCGCGAGCCAGGCGAGACCGCCGGCCAGCTGGCCCGCCGCCATCACCAGCACCGGCACCAGCAGCACGACGTCGCTGCTGTTGCTGCCGAAGGCGCGCCACAGCATCAGGCCGGGCGGTAGCAAATATAGAAGCTGCATCAGCGTCTGCGAGGCGAGCCAGGGATCGCGCCGCAAGAGTGTCCATTCCTTGCGCCGTAGGGCGCCTTTCGGCGAAACGGTGCGAAAGCCTTGACGCCGGCGCTGGATCACTCCGGCATCGGAAATGCCGGCTGCCGCGATGGCATGCTCGCCAAAGCGCGCCGAGAACGTCACGATCGCGGCGGCAAGCAGCAAAGCGCCGATCCCGAGCACGACCGCGAGCGCGGTGGGATCGCCGAGCACCGCCCGCGCCGGCCACCAGATCAGGCTTTCCACTGCCGGCACATACGGCACCAGCAGGTCCGATTTCAGGAACGTGAAATAGGACAGCGTGCCGTAGGAGAGGATGGCCGCGACCTGCAACCCGATGACGAAGGTCGCGCCGACAATGGCGGCGACGATCTGCGCTGCCAAACGGGTCCGCTTCGGTCCGATGGTGCGAAACAGTGCGACGGTGAGCGCGACCGACAAGGCGGCTGCCGTCGCGCCGACAGCGAGCACAACGCCATAGGCCGACCACCATCGCGCGCCACCGCGCCAGATCAACACATTGATGAAGGGGGCGGCGAGCAACACCGCCATCATCATGGTGGAGATGGCCATCGCGCCGATCCGCACCGCGAACACGCGGCGCGAAACCGTCGGCGACGACAGGATCAGGTCGAGGTCCGAGCGTGCGTAGAAGGCGCGGGTGACCTGCTCCATGGCCTGCGACATCATCAGCGACCAGGCCAGCAGCGCGCAGCCGGTGATGATCACCAGTGTGCCGCGATCGGCGTCCGGCTCGATCCCGGCAAACTGGCCGACCACCGACAGCGCGACGAAGTGCATCCCCACGACGAACGCCGTGATGATGGCGACGACAATGCGAGCGCGCCGCCGTTTTCCCGCGGTCAGCATCGACCACCAGTCCCGCCACGCCAGGCGAAACTCGTGATGCGCCAGAAAGGTGAGGGACGCGGTGGTCACGCTGCCTGCGTCTGTTCGGCCACCAGCGCCAGGAACGTGTCCTCGAGGCTCGAGTCGCCCTTGCCGGCCTTGAGGCGCAGTTCGTCGAGCGTGCCCTCGGCGATCAGGCGTCCGCCGGCGATGACGCCGATGCGGTCGGCCATGCGCTCGGCGACTTCAAGAATGTGCGTGGTCATGATCACGGTGCCGCCGGCCGTGACCCGCTCGCGCAGCACGTTCTTCACCTGCCGCGCGGAGCCGGCGTCGAGCCCGGTCAGCGGCTCGTCGAGGATGATCAGCATCGGGTCGTGGACCAGTGCACCCGCCAGCGCCACCTTCTGCCGCATGCCCTTGGAAAAACCTTCGCAGCGCTCATGGGCGTGCGGTCCAAGGCCGAGCCAGCCGATCAGATCGTTGGCGCGCCGCTCGGCTTCCGCCGGCTCGATGCTCCAGAGGCCCGCGACGAATTCCAGATATTCGTAGGGCGTGAGCTTGTCGTAGATCATCGGCTCGTCGGACACCCAGGCGGTGATCCGTTTGGCCTCGACCGGATCGGCCATGGCATCGATCCCGAAGATCGAAATCGACCCGCAGTCGGGCCGCAGCAGCCCCGCGACCATGCGGAGCGTCGTGGTCTTGCCGGCGCCGTTCGGGCCGAGCAGTCCGTAGAACTCGCCCCTGCGAACCTTGAGATCGAGGTTATCGACCGCCGGCCTGTCGAAACGCTTGCAGAGCGCCTGGATTTCTAACGCCGCGGCGGGCAGGGGATGATGCATGTGCGGTCCGATGGGCCGTCCCGTGATCTCGGGCGCAAACCTAGTTGAGAGAGGTTTCAGGCCCGTGAATCAAAAAGCCACGAAATTTCAGACAAATTGAAGGTTTTACGGCCCGGCCGCAGCGACTTCGGCGCGGGTCACGAAGGCGTCGGCGAAAAATTCATCTTCCGGCAAGCCTGCGGCGATGAATTCGGCTTTCGCGGCCTGCGTCATGACCGGGACGCCGCAGACATAGACCTGGAAGTCCTTCAACGACGGATGATCTTCGAGGGCGGCCTTGTGAACCAGATTGTGCCGGACGCCGGGCGCGGGCGCGTCCGATAGCACCGGGACGTAGCGAAAGCGCGGATTGGCCTTGGCCCACCTCGACGGCAGATCCGAATAAAGCCCGGCGGGTTGCCGCGCCCCCCAGTACAGCGTCATCTCGCGGTCAGTACCCTTGATCATGATGTCTTCGATGATCGATTGGATCGGGGCGAACCCGGTGGAGCCCGCGACGAACAGGATCGGCTTGCGGCTGTCGCGCAGCACGAAATCGCCAAACGGGATCTCGACCTTCAGGAGGTCACCGCGCCCGAGTTGTTCAAACACGTAAGTGGTGAATGCGCCGCCCGGCACGTGACGGATATGAAGCTGCGCGCCGTCGCTTTCGCGCGGCGGATTGGCCATCGAGAAATCCCGTCGCTCGCCATTGTCGAGGATCAGATTGAGGTGCTGCCCGGCCCGGAACTTGACGCGGATGCCGGCGGGAAAGCGCAAGTGCACCAGCATCACGTCATCGGCCAGACGCTGCAGTCGGAACACCCGTGCCATCGTGGTTTTGCGCGCGAACGGATCGGCCTTGCCGATCGAGCGCGGCGCAATGACCAAGTCGGACCGCGGACGGGTATTGCAGAACAGCGCCTGGCCGTCGGCGCGCTCGGCGGGGCTCAGCGCGTCGCCTGCGAAGGCGCGCGTCTCGCCGGAAACGATGCGGCCCTTGCAGGTGCCGCACACGCCCTTGCGGCAGGAGAACGGGATCTCGAGTCCGGCGCGCTGCGCCGCGTCCAGCACCGATTCATTCGGCTCGCAGGAGAACCGGTGTTCGGAATTGGCGACCGTGACGGTGAAGGCCATCGCAACTACAGCGGTAGCGCCAGCAGGGTGTCGATGCGCGAGGAGTCGCACACCACCAGCCGCTTGGCGAATTTCAGGTCGTTGCCCGCGGTGCGGACGACATCGAGATAGACGCCGGTCGCGAAAATATCGGTCTGGCCGTCATGCATGACGCGAACGACCATGAACGGCGTTTCGGACTCAGCTTCGTCGCCGCCGTTCTTGGTCAGATAGGGCAGGCCGAGGATGTGCCGGTAGGTCTGCTTCTCATAGACATTGGCTTCGCGCAGCGCTGCGATGCGGTCGACCAGCATGCCTTTGGTGTCGGCATAGATCATTCCGCCTTCAAAGCCGTTGCGATGGTTCTCGGCGGTGGTGACGACATAGAGGCATGGGTCGAGGAAAAAATCCGGCCACGCTTCCAACTCGTTGCGGTCGATGCAGCGGATATAGGCGGCCTGCAGCGCAAGGATGCGCTCGATGGTGATCTCGGCCATCCGATATTCGACCCTCAAACGCCCATATGCGAGCGATAATACTTCCAGAAGCCGCGGACCGCGGCTTCTGTCGCCCGCGTGCCTTCATTGGCGGTGCTGGAGCCGCCCATCTCGAGCACAGCGCGTTCGCCGTCAGCGGCGGCGACACCGCGCTGCACGAACCCACCGACCGCGCCGTCCTCCATCGATACATAGCCCGCGGGGCCCGCGAGGTTGTTCTGGCGCAGCCTGCGGGTCTTCATCTCCGGCGTATCGTCGGCAAAGCCGAACGTCGTCCAGTTCAGCGCAGTCTGCGAAAGCCCCTTGGGCAGGATCTGCCGCACCGCCAGCGAGTTCTGGATCTGCTGCAGCACGAAATTCGGGAACACGGTCAGGATCTGCATGTGACAGCCGTCGTTGAACTCGTCGGCATTGTCGAGCAGGCTCGGGTCCTTCAGCGTGAAGTCCTCGTTCTCGGACCGGATGCCCATGGCGGCGTAGTCGTTGCCCTTGGCCTTGCTGTCGATGAACGAGAAGCTCGCGTGATTGCCGCCCTCCGGGCTCACCACCATGCCGCCCTTCTGCGACAGCCGGTTGATCCCGAAGGTGGTGAAGAACGTGTGCAGCAGCGAGGCGTGATAGGTGTCCTTGACGTTCTCGAAATAGAGCTTCCAGTTGTTCGATAGCATCTGGGTGAAGCGGCCGGTAACGGTGACCGGCTTGTGCAGCACGCGCTTGATGCGGGTTGCGACCTCCTCGCCGAGATACTCCTCGATCGGCGGCACGTCGTCGGAAAGGCTGCCGAACACCAAGCCTGCGAACAGCGCGATGCGCAGCTTTCGCGGCCCATGGTCGGAGCGGCAGAAGGTCTTGGGCATGCCGCCCTTGCCGTTGACGCCGTCCTCGAAGGCCACCGCCTTGAGGTTGCCCTTCAGGTCGTAGTTCCAGGCGTGATAGACGCAGGTGAAGTCGCGGGCGTGGCCACCGCCGTCTAGCACGATCAGCGCGCCGCGATGCGCGCAGCGGTTCTCGAACGCGTAAATCTCCTCGTCGACATCGCGCGTCACGATCACGGGCATGCTGCCCAAGTAGGTAACGCGATAGTCGCCGGGCTTCGGCACCTCGGCTTCAAGGCAGAGGAAATTCCAGACCGGGCCCTCGTAGATGCGCTGTTGCTCGCGCGCGTAGATCTCCGGCGAATGGTAGATCCAGAACGGCACGCGGGTCAGCGCGCCTTCCGGCCACTCCGTCGGCTGCGGCGTATTCGGAATCGAGCCGGGCGGGACGTTGACGTTCATATGGCTTTCTCACCCGTCATTCCGGGGCGGCGCGAAGCGCCGAACCCGGAATCCAGTCTCAGGTTCCGTACATCCCGCTGGATTCCGGGCTCGCGCCTTCGGCGCGCCCCGGAATGACAGCAGAAAGAAATCAACCGGTCTTGCGTGCCGGTGCGGCGGCGTCCCACCACGGGCAAACGTCGCGCGCGGTCTTGTAGTTGCCATCCATCACGTTGAGCTGCAACCGGTAGCCCTTCTCGGCATTGGAGATGCGAAGCTCGCGTGCCTCGTCGCGCTGCTGCTCGTTCAGCCAATAGCGCTCATGGCCCCACAGGCTCGGACCCTGGGTGATGATCTCCGGCGTCCAACCCTCGGTCTCGATGGTGCGGCCGCCCCAGCCGTATTCGAACATGAACTTCGACGGCGACCATGAATAGAACGAATGGACTTGGTCGTTGTAGTGCCGCCCGAACGTGGTCGCGATCATTTCCGGATTCTTCAGCGCGAGGTCGTAGCCCTGACCGACATCGTCGAGATAGCAGGTCTCGACCATCAGATGATGGATGCCGGTTTTGCCGGACTCGATGAAGGCCACGCTGTGGTGGCGCGGATTGATGTGGAAGAAATAGGCGGCGAACGGCTTGGTGAAATAGTCGCTGAGCTTGAAGCCGAGAATGTCGACATAGAACGGCAGGATGTCGCCGATCTTCTCGCAATGGAGCACGGCGTGGCCCATGCCGAGCGGCCCGGTGCGGAAACCCGAGATGGCGCGTCCGGGCTTGAACGGATCGGTGGTGGTCTCGGCGCCGTGGAAGATTTCCAGGCGATTGCCGGCGGGGTCGGACAACACGATGAGGTCGCGCACCTTGCGCTCTTCGGCGAGCGCGCGAGAGCCGCGCGCGAACGCCACCTTGTGGCGTTCGAGATTGGCCGCATAGGTATCGAGCGCCGAGGCGTCCGCGACCTCCCAGCCGAAGAAGCCCGGCGCGTCGCCCACGTCCTCATGGACCACGAGGCGCTGCTTCTTGTCGTCCATTCGGAAGGTCGCCGTGCCGCGGCTCTTGTCGACGAGCTGCATGCCCAGGAACCGGCCGGCATAGGCTGTCCAGTCCTCCAGATTGGCGGTGCGAAGACCGATGTAACCCAGCGTTTCCAAGCTCATCGCAGTGTCTCCTGCGGAATTGGCGAGTGATCTGCCCACCTTATACCACGTTCGGTCAGCCCGGCGGAATGTTGCGCCATGTCCGCGAAGCATGGGTGCACAGGCCTTTAAGGCCCGATTTGACGACAGCTGCCGTCGCCGGACGGTGGGCTTCCGCCCCCTCGGGGCGGGTGTTAGCGTGGGCATACAGGTCGTTTTCAGCGTGCAATCAACATCCGCACGGTCACGACAGAAGGGCCGCCGGATTCCCAAGGGAGGACGTTCATGGCCGTTCGCCAAGCTGGAATCTTGTTTGCGCTGTTGTCGGGTGTGGCTCTCGCAGCCGCCACGAGCGCGCCCTCACGCGCCGCCGATGAACTGCGGATCGGCCTGATCGCGCCGATGACCGGTCCCTTTGCCCAGGTCGGCAAGGACATGGTCGACGGCTTCAACATGTATCTCGAGGAGAACAAGGGCGAGTTCGCCGGCGCCAAGGTCAAGCTGATCGTCGAGGACGACCAGGCCAAGCCGGACACCGGCGTCACCAAGGCGAAGAAACTCATCCTTCAGGACAAGGTGCACATGCTGGTCGGCGGCGTGCTCGCCTCGACCGGCTATGCACTTGCCCCGGTCAGCACCACCGACAAGACCGTCTATATCGCCTCGGTGCCGGCGTCCGACGATCTGACGCAGCGCGACCTGCCTAAGTTTCCGTATTTCATCCGCACCGGCTGGACCAGTTCGCAGCCGCATCACGCGCTTGGCGCGTGGGCGTGCGAACAGGGCTACAAAAAGATCTCGGCGATCGGCGCCGACTATGCGTTCGGCTACGAGTCGGTCGGTGGTTTCCAGAAGGTTTTCGAGGATTGTGGCGGACAGATCGTCCAAAAAATCTGGCCGCCGCTCGGCGCGAAGGACTTCGGGCCGTTCATTCCGGGCATCAAGGCCGATGCCGACGCCGTGTTCACGCTGATGGTCGGCCCGATGGCGCTGCAATTTCCCAAGCAGCTTCGCCAGTCCGGCTTCAAGAAGCCGATCGTCGGCGGCGGCACGAGCTATGACGAGTTCGCGCTGCCGTTCATGGATGACGGCGTGATCGGCGACGTCTCCGCGCTGCAGTACAGCGCTGCGCTGCAGACGCCCAAGAACGAAGCCTTCGTGAAGTCGTACCGCACCAAGTACGGCAAGGTGCCATCCTATTTCTCCGAAACAAACTACACCACCGCGCACCTGATCCACGAAGTGCTCAAAGGCACCAACGGTGCGTTCCCCGGGCCGGAGCAGTTCGTTGCCAAGATGGCGGCGCTGAAGATCGACACGCCGCGCGGGCCGGTGAGCTTCGACGACATGCGCAATCC
>Ga0075366_10000738_pt1 | contig 15535 bp, 9 predicted proteins | sample EndMethybrTD3031_FD_72351 | JGI IMG/M metagenome (GOLD analysis project Ga0075366, IMG submission 72351) | Populus endosphere microbial communities from Tennessee, USA - Endosphere MetaG P. TD hybrid TD303-1 | ecosystem: Host-associated > Plants > Roots > Endosphere | place: USA: Tennessee...
CGATCTTAAAAATTACCAGCCCGTGCAGCCGGGAAAATATGTGGTGAAAGATAGCGTGGTTACTTTTACGCCCGATACGCCATTCATCGCGGAGCAAACTTATTTTGTGCGCTATTATAAATATGACGCCAACAGCAAGGCCACCGATTTTATATTGGGACATAATAAACTGGGCAGCCTGCATTATACAGATTTGATTTTTAAGCAATAACCCTATATGAATAGTTGAAAAATTAATAATTTTGATTATATTTGCAGTCAATTAATAAAAGAGGGGGCAAATAGCCCCCTCTTTTATTTTATCAATTAAAAATTATCAATCAAAAACAGGCGGGTAATGAACATTGAAAAAAGAGTAAGGGAACTGGTAGAAGAGAAGATAGCCGATAAGCCAAATTTGTTTTTGGTGGATGTTAAAATGCACTCCAACGGAAAGCTTATTGTTTTGCTTGATGGTGATGACGGTGTAGGCATTGATGATTGCGTTGCCGTAAGCAGGCATGTAGGCTTCCACTTAGAGGAAGAAAACGTGATTGAAACCGCTTACAACCTGGAAGTATCATCGCCGGGGATTGATTTCCCGCTATCGTCGCCAAGGCAGTATGCTAAAAACGTTGGGCGTACATTGGGCATCAAAATGGCCGATGGTGTAAAAAGAGAAGGCGTTTTATCGGCATTAACTGAAGATGCCATTGTAATTGAAGAAAAAATAAAAGAAAAAGGGAAAAAGGCCGAAACTGTTGAGAGCGTTATCCCATTAGATAAAATAACAGAAACAAAAGTTTTAATATCATTCAAGTAGAAAATGAGCAATATTAATTTAATTGATTCTTTTCAGGAATTTAAAGATTTCAAGAACATTGACCGCCCAACCATGATGAGCGTTTTGGAAGACGTTTTCAGAAGCATGATCAGGAAAAAATACGGCACAGATGAAAATTGCGACGTAATTGTAAATACCGACAACGGTGACTTAGAGATTTGGCGCACCCGTAAGGTTATGGAAGATGGCTTTAGCGAAGATGATGACCTGGAAGTTGAACTGGCCGAAGCAAAGCAGTTTGATCCTGACCTGGAAGTAGGTGACGAGCAAATTGAACAAATTACCCTGGAAAGCTTTGGCCGCCGTGCCATTTTAGCGGCACGCCAAACACTGGTTTCAAAAATTCTGGAACTGGAAAAAGACGAGATCTTTAAAAAATACAAAGACCGCGTTGGCGAAATTGTTACAGGCGAAGTTTACCAGGTTTGGAAAAAAGAAACATTGGTACTGGATGATGAAGGTAACGAATTGTTGCTTCCGAAAACAGAGCAGATCCCGGCCGACTACTTTAAGAAAGGCGACAGCGTAAAAGCGGTTGTTCATAAGGTAGATATGCTGAACAGCAACCCTAAAATCATTATTTCGCGTACCGCACCTGAGTTTTTACAGCGTTTGTTTGAACTTGAAGTGCCCGAAATTTTCGACGGATTGATCACTATCAAGAAAATTGTACGTGAGCCGGGCGAAAGGGCGAAAGTAGCAGTTGAATCATATGATGACCGGATTGACCCTGTTGGGGCTTGCGTAGGTATGAAAGGTTCACGTATCCATGGTATCGTTCGCGAATTGAAAAATGAAAACATCGACGTGATTAACTTCACCAACAATGTTCAGCTTTATATTCAGCGTGCACTGTCGCCTGCCAAAATCACATCTATTAAATTAGATGATGAGAAAAAAACAGCGGCTGTTTACTTAAAACCCGACCAGGTATCCCTGGCGATAGGTCGTGGTGGGCATAATATTAAACTTGCAGGCAAGTTAACAGGGTATGAGATAGATGTTTACCGCGAGGCTGATGAGCATGATGAGGATGTGGATATCGAAGAATTCTCAGATGAAATTGATAGCTGGATCATTGATGAATTTAAGCGAATTGGCTTAGATACAGCAAAATCGGTGTTGGCTTTAACTGTTGGCGAGTTGGTAAAACGTACCGATCTGGAAGAAGAAACGGTAAAAGAAGTGCTATCAATATTGAATGCTGAGTTTGAATAAGCATAATAACCAAAATTAAAATCGTATTTTTGCGATAATTAGCAGAGAAAATATAATAAATGTCAGAAGACAAATCAATAAAATTAATTAAGGCGGTAAAAGAGCTCAACATTGGTATGGGTACCATTGTCGATTTTTTGGCGACTAAAGGCTACAAGGTTGATAAACATCCCATGGCCCAGCTAAATGGCGACATGTACAATGCGTTGTTGAAGGAATTTGCCTTTGATAAAAGTATTAAAGAGGAAGCCAAGCAGATCAGTATCGGTAAGATAAGGAAAGAGGAAACTGCACCGCTGCCTGAAAGACCGATTGAAAACCGCCGTTCGCGCGATTTCGAAAACGAAGAAATACTGATCAAAAATGCCGGCCAATATACCGCGCCGCAGGCCGAAAAACCGAAACCGGTTGAGCCTGCTGCTCCTGCTGCCCCGGCCAAAACCGAGGAGCGTAACGATGTATTGCCTGGAGTTAAGGTAATTGGGAAAATTGATCTCAATAACTTAAACGCCAAACCGCAACCTGTTGCCGAAAAGCCGGCTGTAGTAGAAACGCCAAAGCCCGAACCCGTTGCTGAAGCTCCAAAACCAGAACCTGTTGCAGAGGCGCCGAAAGTAGAGGCTCCAAAACCAGAACCAGTTGTTGAAGCACCAAAGCCGGTGATTGCTGAAGCCCCTAAGGCGGAAGCGCCAAAACCACCGGTTGTTGAAACGCCAAAGGCAGAAGAACCCAAAGCAGAAGCGCCAAAACCGCCTGTTGTACAGGCCCCGGTTGCAGAAACCCCGGCCGAAGCACCTGCAGATGCCGACGATGATGTGATACGTGCTAAAGCCGAACGCCTTACCGGGCCTAATATTATAGGTAAAATACAATTGCCGGTTAATGCGCCAAAACGCAACCCTATAGCATCGTCATCAAACTCCAACAGCGCAGATCATAAGCGTAAAAGGAAACGTAAAGATAGCCAGGGCAACCCACAACAAGGTGGCGGTGGCAACCATCCGCAAAATCAGCAAGGGGGTGGCAATCATCCTCCGCATACCCCATCGGGTGGCGGTACCATTAATCCTAACCGTCCTGATTTCAGGAACCGGGGTAATGGCGCGCCAGGAAATGGTGGCCCTCAACAAGGAGGTGGTGGTGGAAACCGCCCTGATTTCAGAGGCAACCGTAACAATGCGCCGCAAAATACCGGCCCTAAGGAAGAACCTTCAGAAAAAGATATACAAGACCAGATTAAAGCAACACTTGCACGTTTAAGTGGTGCAGGTAAATCGGGCAAGTTTGCACAGCGGGCCAAATTCCGCCGTCAAAAACGTGATGATGTTGCCGCCAGCGCCGATGAATTGGCAATGGAGCAGGAATTGCAATCGAAGGTATTAAAGGTTACGGAGTTTGTAACTGCCAATGAGCTTGCATTAATGATGGATGTATCTGTAACCCAGATTATATCTACCTGTATGAGCCTGGGCATGTTCGTATCTATCAACCAAAGGCTTGATGCAGAGACATTAACCATTGTGGCCGACGAGTTTGGCTACCAGGTTGAGTTTGTGAAGCCACAGGATGAAGAGGCCAACCTTGATCAGCCAGATGATCCGGAAGACCTGGTTCCCCGTGCCCCTATTGTAACCATTATGGGCCACGTGGATCATGGTAAAACATCATTGCTTGATTTTATCCGCAAAACAAACGTAATAGGCGGGGAAGCCGGGGGTATTACCCAGCACATTGGCGCTTATGAAGTAACCTTGCCGGATAATAAAGGAAAAATAACATTCCTGGATACACCGGGCCACGAGGCGTTTACCGCCATGCGTGCAAGGGGTGCACAGGTAACAGACATTGTAATTATTGTAATTGCCGCTGACGATAGCGTGATGCCGCAAACCCGCGAGGCTATAAACCATGCGCAGGCTGCAGGTGCACCAATCATCTTCGCTTTCAATAAAATTGACAGGCCAGGTGCCAACTCGGATAAGATCCGCGAGCAACTATCGGCCATGAATATTTTGGTTGAAGAGTGGGGTGGTAAATACCAAACACAGGAGATATCGGCTAAAACCGGTTTAAATATCGAACTGTTGTTAGAGAAAGTATTGCTTGAGGCCGAATTACTTGAATTAAAAGCGAACCCTAATAAACGTGCCGTGGGTACTGTTATTGAGGCTGCGTTAGATAAAGGCCGCGGTATTGTTACCACTATATTGGTACAGGCCGGTAGGTTAAAAGTAGGCGATCCGATACTGGCCGGCTGTTACAGCGGCCGTGTTAAGGCATTAACCAACGAGCGTGGCCAAAGAGTTGAATCGGCTGGCCCATCAACACCTGTACAGGTATTGGGTATGCAGGGCGCGCCAACAGCAGGCGATAAGTTTAACGTACTGGAAAGTGAAGTTGAAGCCCGTGAAATTGCCAACAAGCGTTTACAATTACAACGCGAGCAGGGTTTACGTACGCAGAAACACATTACACTTGATGAAATTGGCCGCCGTTTGGCAGTTGGTAACTTTAAGGAGCTTAACATTATTGTTAAGGGTGACGTGGATGGATCAATCGAAGCATTATCAGATTCATTGCTGAAACTATCTACCGAGCAGATCCAGGTTAACATCATATCCAAAGCGGTAGGTCAGATCTCCGAATCAGACGTATTGCTGGCTTCTGCATCAGATGCTATCATCATAGGCTTCCAGGTTCGTCCGTCAGGAAGTGCCCGTAAACTTGCCGAGGCCGAGCAGATTGACATCAGGCTATACTCTATCATCTACGATGCCATTAACGAAATTAAGGCAGCGATGGAAGGCATGCTGGCACCAACTTTTGAAGAGAAGATTGTTGCTAACGTAGAGATCCGCGAAACCTTCAAGATCAGTAAGGTGGGTACCATTGCAGGTTGTATGGTGCTGGATGGTAAAATTAACCGTAACAGCAAAATCCGTATCGTTCGTGATGGCGTGGTTATCTACACCGGCGAACTGGCCTCACTGAAACGCTTTAAAGATGATGTGAAAGAAGTATTAACCGGTTACGAGTGCGGTTTAAACATCCAGAACTTTAATAACATCGAAGTAGGCGACATTGTTGAGGCTTACGAAAATGTAGAAGTTAAACGGAAGTTGTCATAACATCAGCTTACCTAAAAATATAAGGGCCGATCTGTTGAAGATTGGCCCTTTTTTCATTGATGCACCCGGAGTTCAAACAAAGATAAAACCCGGTTAATTCCCGATAGCGGGAAGCGTTAACTCATGACAGATAATCTATGCGGCTATCGCAAACCAAAACCGGAAATCATCCCAGCTAACCGTTTGCCTGGCAATCGGCCGCTGGTAAACGTTCACTGCCGAATGCGCACGCCGCGGAAACGTAAAGCCCAAATGCCCCCTCTTTTTAACATACACCCCCCTATTGTTTATCAATTGTTCCATATTATTATTTGTGCCCATTAATATTGGTGTATACTTTTGGCCAACCAAAAAACTTAATCTTGCTAAAAGCCCTTATGAAAAGAAAGCCAACTTGTTTTGCGATATGTCCCCAGGCAATGTGCCTTTTTATTAAGATAGGTATGGGTACAACCGGCCTGCATCATCCATTGAGATATATAAATATTTGACAACCCTTGTTTCAATCAGTTTAATACTTCCGTAATATATTGTTGTATTTGCAATTGTAACATAATCAATACATTATTAATGTAGCAGGCCTTTTGGGGCGAGCGGTTTGATTATTAATTAAAAGTAATGTACATTTCCTTTTTATAAAAACCTAAATGATAAACAAACCACTCCTGTGCTTTTTTATCGTCTTCGCTTATTTAAATAGCCGTGCTTTCGGACAAACGGTAGCAGCAGACGATAGTACCATGCAGAAAATAGCCATTGGCCATGTAGTTGATGCTTACAATACGTCTATAGGTCAAATGTCTCGCCTTTATAACGGCCCCGAGTATGAGTTTTATGATCCGATAATAAAAGGGAACGCTTTTTTCCTGGATGTAAACGAGTTTAAACCCGGTACGGTCAATTACGATGGGATATACTATTCCAATGTGCCAATGATATACGACATCAACAAAGACCTGGTGGTAACCTTGCTATATAACGGCTTTTCTAAATACTCATTGTTAAACTCCCGGATACAGAGTTTCGATTTACTTAACCATCACTTTGTGTACATCGAGGCCGACTCAACAAATCTTGCATCATCAATAAGCAGCGGTATTTATGAAGAGGTGTACAGCGGCAAATTGCAGGTATTAATTAGATGGACAAAAAGCATTCAAAGCATATCAACTCAAACTACGCTCGAAACTTTTTTTACCGAAGCCAAAAAGCATTACTATTTAAAAAAGGGTAGCAATTACTACAGTGTAGGAGGGCAAAGCGCTTTCCTGAATATATTAAAGGATAGAAAAAAGGAATTGCAGCAATATATCAAAGCCAATAAAATTAAATTTAAGGATAACCCCGAGAAGGCGATGTATTTGATTGCCGCGCAATACGATCTGTTATCAAAATAAGTAAGCTTTATAAAATATTGTAGTCAACCTCAAAAAACCAACTGTTAAACCTTAACCGGCATAAGACGTTGCGAAAATAAATATGCGAATGAAAAAAATTTACTTTTTAAGTTTTTGTTTTTTGATCCTAATGAAAGTTGGCAATGCCCAGCAAACGGCGGTTAAAACAATAAGCGTAAACTTACAGCAGGCTACTATCGAGCAGTTTGTTTCCGATGTTGAGGCTAAAAGCGCGTATCATTTTTACTATGAACCCGCGCTGTTTGATAGTTTAAAGATAACGGTTAAGTTAGATAATAAGCCGGTTGAAGTGGTGCTGGATGCCGCGTTTAAAAACACCGCTTTTCGTTACGCAATAACGGCAGACCACCAGGTGTTTTTAACCAAAGGGCGAGAAATTCAACCGGCACTTGCCGCTGGCTTTTTTGGATTTAAACCGGGCCCCGAGACGCTAAAAAACAATGTAACCACAACGGTGGCCGAATTTACTGATCAAAAAGAAAAGGCTATTCCCGAGGCAACAACCGAAAATAAATTATACGAGATAGGTAATAAAACCAACACTATTGGCCCCGGTAACGCGACGCTATCGGGCTACGTTCGCGACAGCAAATCTGGCGAGGCGGTAATTGGAGGGAGCATTTTTGTTACCAACACCAAAACAGGGGTTGCAACAGACCAATTTGGCTATTTTACCATCAGCCTGCCTAAAGGGCGTCAGATTTTGAGCATCCGCGGACTTGGCATGCGCGATACCCGCCGGCAAATTGTGCTGTATTCTGACGGAAAGCTGATCATCGAAATGAAAGAGCAAATTACCAGCCTGAAGGAAGTAAAAATATCGGCCGAGAAGGTGGCCAATGTACGCAATGTACAACTGGGTGTAAACCGGCTGGATATTAAAAGCATTAAGCAAGTGCCAACAGTATTTGGCGAGGCCGATGTTTTAAGGGTGGTATTAACATTGCCTGGTGTACAATCAGTGGGCGAAGCTACAACGGGTTTCAACGTGCGTGGAGGATCGGCCGATCAAAACCTTATTTTAATGAATGATGCCACCATTTATAACCCATCGCACTTTTTTGGTTTTTTCTCAGCATTTAACCCAGACATTGTAAAAGACATCGAACTTTACAAAAGCAGCATCCCCGAAAAATTTGGCGGACGCTTGTCGTCGGTACTGGATGTTACCAATCGCGAAGGAAATAAAAAGAAGTTTACAGGTTCGGCAGGTATTGGTTTAATAACCAGCAGGCTTAATGTAGAAGGGCCTATTATAAAGGATAGAACCTCGTTTTCATTTGGCGGCCGTACCACTTACTCCGATTGGCTGTTGAAGTTGCTGCCCGATGCTTATAAGCACAGCCAGGCATCCTTTTACGATTTAAACCTCGATATCAGCCACCAGATAAACGAGAAGAACAACATTTACGTAACTACTTACCTGAGCAAAGATAAATTTAAACTCAACAGCGATACCTCCTACGGATATAGTAACCGTAACGCCAATATTAAATGGAAGCATAATTTTAATGATAAGCTGTTTAGCGTAATTGGCGCCGGTGTAGACAGGTACCAGTATAATATTGCCAGCTATGATAACCCGGTAAATGCTTACAAGCTTAATTTCGATATTAACCAAACCAATTTTAAGGCAGATTTTACCTATTACCTGAACCGTAAAAACACCGTCAATTTTGGCCTGAGCTCGATATTTTACAAGCTCCACCCGGGCAACTTTGAGCCAAATAACCCAAAATCGCTGGTAGCGCCCGATGTTATTCCGGCACAGCAGGCCTTGGAAAGTGCTTTATACCTGGGCGATAAGTACGATTTTACCGAAGATTTTTCGGTAAGCGGCGGCATCAGGTACTCTATTTACAACTTCCTGGGGCCCCAACTGGTTTACAACTACGCGCCCAATTTGCCAAAAACAAGCTCAAACCTGCTTGATAGTACCAATTACAGCAATGGGAAATTTATCAAAACATATTCGGGCCCCGAGATCAGGTTGTCTGCACGGTACCAGTTTGGTGATAATACTTCTCTGAAGGGCGGCTATAACACATTAAGGCAATACATTCACCTATTATCAAATACAACGGCCATTGCCCCTACCGATGTTTGGCAACTGAGCGACCCTAATATTAAGCCGCAATACGGCGACCAGGTATCACTTGGGCTTTACCACAATATGAAGGCAAACACGATTGAAACTTCGGTAGAAATTTATTACAAAAGGCTAAGGGATTACCTGGATTACCGCAGCGGCGCCAACCTGGTATTAAACCACCATATTGAAAACGACGTATTGGCTACCGAAGGCAAGGCTTATGGCATTGAGTTTTTGCTCAAGAAAACCACCGGCAAAGCCAATGGCTGGATAACCTATACCTACTCGCGCACTTTTTTAAGGCAAACCAACCCTAACGAGGGCGAACTGATTAATGGGGGCTCATACTATCCGGCCAATTTTGATAAGCCGCATGCTTTTAACTTCATAGGCAATTACCGCTTTTCGCACAGGTTTAGCGTATCGTTAAATGTTACTTACAGCACTGGCAGGCCAATTACATTGCCGATAGCCAAATATGAATATGGCGGATCGGAGCGGGTATATTATTCAGACAGGAACCAATACCGCATCCCGGATTACTTCCGGTCAGATTTTTCGATGAATATCGAGGGCAATCATAAAGTACACCAGCTAACCCACAATTCGTTCACCATAGGCGTGTACAATTTAACGGGCAGGCAAAATGCCTACTCTACTTATTTTACCGCGCAAGGGGGCATAATAAGCGGTTATAAGCTATCCATTTTTGCAAGGCCTATTCCGTTTATTAATTATAACATCAGGTTTTAACCAATATGTGCAAGGGGGCAAACTATATGGTTTATTTAATATTGCTTACAGCAGCAGCTCCAGGCTGCCGTAAACCGTATACGCCAGGCCCAATATCTGCCCCGGGCACCTACCTTGTTGTTGAAGGGGTTATTGATCCCGGTGCCGATTCAACAATTATTAAGTTAAGTAACACGGTAAACATTGCCGGCAATACATCGCCGGCAGTTGAAACCAATGCGCATGTGACAGTTGAAAATGAAGGCGGTGCAAGCTATCCCTTAACTGAACGTACGCCGTACTATGCCGGACAGTACCTTGCCGTAGGGTTAAACCTTGATAAAACAAAAAAATATCGCCTGCATATCAAAACCAGCGTCGGTAATGAATACGCATCTGATTACGTGCCGGTTAAACCAACACCGCCCGTTGATAGCGTCACCTATAAAATAACACCTAAGGGGCTGCAAATTAATTCAAACACACATGATGCTACCAATAGCACCCGTTACTATAGGATGGCTTATGAAGAGGCCTGGAAGTATCATGCCCGGTATAATTCGGAGTTAATTATAAAAAACGGCGAAATAGTGTCGCGCAGGGAAGACGAGCAGATTTATTATTGTTACCGGGGCGATAAATCTGCCAATATAATTTTGGCCTCGTCAGAAAAACTATCACAGGATGTAATATTTGAGCATCCGATTACTCTGATTCCGCCCTCGTCAGAAAAACTGACAATAAAATACAGCATCCTGTTAAAGCAATATGCCCTTACAAAGGAGGCTTATGCGTTTTGGGAGAACATAAGGAAAAATACCGAACGGCTTGGCAGTATCTTCGATGCGCAGCCATCACAATTAAAGGGGAATATTCATGGTATTACCAACCCCTCCGAAACGGTTATTGGTTATGTGAGTGTAGCAACAATGCAAACTAAAAGAATTTTTGTTGACAACAACCTTTTTCCGAATACGTGGTACGTGCCTGACGATGGTAAATGTGAAAAAAATGCATACCGTTTAAATAATGACGGTGAAAACGATGTAGACCTTTTTATTATTAAAGGAGGTCTTGTCCCGATTACCGCCATATTTAGCTCTTTCCCCCGGAAAATTGTTGGCTATGAGGCATCTACCGTTGAATGTACCGACTGTACACTAAAAGGAGCAACAACTGCGCCGCCTTATTGGCAGTTTTGATAATAAAAAGGGTAAATGGGCAATTGGGCGGGGTTTTATAAGTAATGTAATGAGAATGATAAAAAATAGATATATAGCATATTTAATTGTACTGGGCGGGATTGTCATCGGATGTAAAAAACCATATAATCCGACGGTTATAAGCAGCCCCAATCACTACCTGGTGGTAGATGGAGTAATTGATGTTGGTGACAGTATAACAGTAATTAAACTAAGCCAAACCGTGAACCTGGGCGATAATGTAAAAACATCGGGACTGGCCGGCTATGCGCTAACAATAGAGGACGAAGCAAAAACTATCATTGCACAATTATATCCTTCACCGGGACAGACTGGAACGTATGCATCGGCAGGGCCACTAAGCCTGGACCAGTCAAAGAAATACAGGCTGCATATTTCAGGCGATGGCAAAGAATACGCATCGGATTACATTGGGGTTAAAAAAACGCCCCCTATTGACAGTGTTGGCTTTGCACCCAAGGGCAACAATCTTAATATATATGTTAATACCCATGATGCAACCAATAATACGCGCTATTACCGATGGGATTACACTGAAGCCTGGAAGTTTCATGCCAAGTATGAATCGGGCCTTATTGTTGATCCTGTTACAAAAGCAATAAGGAACAGGAAGCAGGATGAAGCATCGTACTATTGTTACACCGGCGATATATCAGGTAATACAGTGATAGCGTCATCGGCCAAGCTGACCTCGGATGTTATATTCCAGGCGCCTGTAACAACTATTGTGTCTACCAACGAAAAACTTTCTGTGCGGTACTCCATTTTATTAAGGCAGTATGGCTTAACAAAAGAGGGTTATGAGTTTTGGGAAAATATCCGCAAAAACACGGAACAGCTGGGAAGCATATTTGATGCCCAGCCTTCGCAGCTGCAGGGTAATATTCATTGCATATCTAACCCTGCCGAACCGGTTATCGGATTTGTAACCATTACAAACGTTCAACGGAAACGCATTTTTATCGATAATAGCCAGTTGCCGATAGAGTGGTATCCTGTTTATCCATACAGCTGTGAGGCAGACACAGCCCTGCTTAATAATCCGAAAACTATGCAGAATGAAGTGGCGTCAATTATAATTAACGGAAATGGAATTCCTATTTCGTCAATCGTAAATATGAATACGGTGATTGGATATATTTATTCATCAATTGAATGTACTGATTGCCGGATAAGGGGTAAGTCATTGGCTCCCCCATTTTGGAAATAATTAACAATAAAATGATTAAGCGTAAATATATCTGGTTTTTGGCGATGCTTTGGGGAATAACGGCAGGATGTAAAAAGCCGTATAACCCATCGGTTGTAAGCAGCCCAAACCGCTACCTGGTGGTAGAAGGTGTAATTGACGTTGGCGATAGTGTTACGGTTATTAAGCTAAGCCAAACAGTGAACCTTGGCGATGATGTAAAGACATCGGGCCTGGCCGGTTACGCTGTAACTATTCAGGACGCCTTAGGGGCGCCTGTTACTACATTACAGCCAATATCCGGAAGGAACGGGCAATATGCTTCGGCAACGCCGTTAAACCTTGACCAATCAAAAAAATACAGGTTGCATATTGCAGGCGATGGTAAGGAATACGCATCGGATTATATCGGTGTAAAAAAAACGCCCCCTATTGACAGTATTGGCTTTGCGCCCAAGGGCAACAACCTGAATATTTACGTTAATACCCATGATGCAACTAATAGTACGCGTTATTACCGCTGGGATTACACCGAAGCGTGGAAGTTTCATGCCAAATACGGATCTGGTTTTCTTGTAGACCCGGTAACTAAAGGAATAAGGAGCAGAACAGAGGATGAAGCGTCGTATTATTGTTTTACCGGCGATATATCAAGGAATACCGTGATAGCGTCATCGGCCAAACTGAGCTCAGATGTGATATTCCAGGCGCCGGTAACAACTATTCTGTCTACCAACGAAAAAATTTCCGTGCGGTACTCCATTTTATTAAGACAGTACGCATTAACAAAAGAGGCTTATGAGTTTTGGGAAAACATCCGCAAAAACACCGAACAATTGGGAAGTATATTTGATGCCCAGCCATCGCAGTTGCAGGGTAATATTCATTGCATATCTAACCCTGCCGAGCCGGTTATAGGATTTGTAAACATTACAAACGTTCAGCGTAAGCGCATTTTTATTGATAATAGCCAGTTGCCGTTAGAATGGTATCCTACTTATCCATACTACTGTGAGGCAGATACCGCCCTTATATACAATGATAAAACTATGCAGAACGAAGTGAAGACACGTATAATTGAAGGTGGTGGTATTCCAATTTCGCCAATTATAGATAAGAATGTAATAATCGGATATATTTATTCGACCCTTGAATGTACCGATTGCAGGATAAGGGGTAAATCATTAGCTCCGCCGTTTTGGAAGCCATAATGCACAAAAGAACAACAACGGCCATGAGCCGCTTACATAAATTATTAAACAAACCAGCTTTTAGCTATGGGAAAATATAATAAAACTACTAAGGGTATAATTTCGTCGGTTCTGATTTTGTTGCTTGCACAAACAACAGGCTTTACGCAGGGAATTGAGCAGGTAAAAAACAGCTTTAACCAATACCGGCAGCGTAATGTGCAGGAAAAAGTATATGTACATACCGATAAAAGTGTATACCTGCCCGGCGAAATTATCTGGTTTAAAATTTATAGCGTTGATGCCTCGTTTCATCAGCTACTGAACCTGAGCAAGGTAGTTTATGTTGATGTGATAGATAATGGCCACAACGCTGTTATGCAAGCAAAAATAGCCATGAGCTATGGCACAGGTAGCGGCTCGTTATACATCCCGGTATCGCTAAGCAACGGTAATTATACTTTGCGGGCATATACCAATTGGATGAAAAACTTTAGTCCCGATTATTATTTTGAAAAAAACATCACCATTATAAACCCGTTGAAGTCTCCGGATGCCCCGGCCAAAGAAACGGCAGCCATTTACGATGTGCAATTTTTCCCCGAGGGAGGCAATCTTGTGGCCGGTTTAAGCAGTAAGGTTGCCTTTAAAGTTACAGCGCCAAACGGCAACGGCCTTGCAGTATATCATGGCGCTGTAATTGATCAGCATAATGATACGGTGGCGCGCTTTCAGCCATTAAAGTTTGGCATAGGCAGCTTTACGTTTACGCCGGCAGCAAATAACAGCTACAAGGCTATTATTAAAACCAACCAGGGTAATAGGGTTATTAAAGAACTACCTGTGGCCAATAACCGGGGCTATGTAATGCAGCTGAAGGATAACGGGGCCAGCTTAGAGGTTACAGTAAACAGCAATAATGGCGATGGCGAGGTGTTTCTTTTTGCACATACAAGGCAATTGGTTAAGGCAGCCTTAAGTTCTCCGCTTAATTCGGGTGCGGCTACGTTCAGCATCGATAAAAACAAACTGGGCGAAGGCGTATCGCACATAACTATTTTTAACAGTGCCAGGCAGCCGGTATGCGAGCGGCTTTATTTTAAGCGGGTTAAGCAACTATTGCAAATAGATGCTGCCGCCGATCAGTCACAATACGCTACACGCAAAAAAGTGAATATTAACGTAGCCACTAAGGGGCCAAAAGGCGCCGCGGTGTCAGCCAATTTGTCTCTTTCTGTTTATCGGGTGGATTCGCTACAGCATATGGATACTGACGATATTTTTAACTACCTGTGGTTGCGATCAGATTTGAGGGGCAATATCGAATCGGCAGGCTATTATTTCAAAAATCAAAACGCCGAGTCTGATGCAGCCATGGATAACCTGATGCTTTCTCAGGGCTGGCGCCGGTTTCAATGGAGCAATATCGTAAATAATACATCCCTCGCATATAGCTTTTTACCAGAGTATAACGATCATCTGATAAACGCGAAGATAACCAACACACAAACCGGCATGGCAGCAAAGGATATTGTAGCTTACTTAAGTGTACCGGGCAAGCGGGTACAGTTGTATGCATCCAGAAGTGACTCGTTAGGCAGGCTGGTATTTAACACCAAACAATTGTTTGGCCCCGGAGAGGTGGTTGCTCAAACAAATTCCGAAAGAGATTCAATTTATCGTATAGATGTTTTAAGCCCGTTTTCAGAACAATACAGCAAGCACGCCGTTCCCCAATTTAGTGTATCCCCGGCGTTGCAAAAGGCTTTGGAAGAACACAGCCTGGGTATGCAGGTGCAAAATTTATATGCTATCAATAAAATTAAGCGGTTTTATGACCCGGGTGTAGATAGCACCGGCTTTTTTGCACGGCCATATAAAACCTATTTATTGGATAACTACACCCGGTTTACAACGATGGAAGAAGTGCTGCGTGAATATGTGCGGGAAGACAATATAGTACGGTCGAAGGGACGGTATCACATTAAAGTACTAAACGAAAAGGGTTTTTTAGATGGCGACCCTATTGTTTTGCTGGATGATGTGCCGGTATTTAATATTGACAAGGTAATGGCAATTGACCCGTTGAAAGTAAGAAAGCTTGAAGTAATAAGGGACAGGTATTTTTACGGGCCAACAGTTAATGAAGGTGTATTTAGCTTCACCACATACAAGGGCGACCTTGGCGGTGTTGAAATGGACCCACACGCGGTAGTTTTGGATTACGAAGGGTTGCAGTTAAAGCGCGAGTTTTATTCGCCGGTTTATGATACCGAAAAGGCCGCCGGTAGCCGTGTGCCCGATTTCAGAAACCTGTTGTTTTGGTCGCCAGATGTAAATACAAATGCGGCGGGCCAGGGCCAGGTATCGTTTTACACGTCAGATCAGAAGGGAAAATATGTTGTTTCGGTGCAAGGCATAAGCGAAAATGGGGATGCCGCCGCCCAATATTTCGGCTTTGAAGTAAAATAAAAAAAATAAATTTTAAAAAACTTTTTAAAAGAGATGGGCCGAAATTAATG
>Ga0075366_10000739_pt1 | contig 15529 bp, 13 predicted proteins | sample EndMethybrTD3031_FD_72351 | JGI IMG/M metagenome (GOLD analysis project Ga0075366, IMG submission 72351) | Populus endosphere microbial communities from Tennessee, USA - Endosphere MetaG P. TD hybrid TD303-1 | ecosystem: Host-associated > Plants > Roots > Endosphere | place: USA: Tennessee...
CGTGTAGCAGGCTTTTGCAATTTCGGTCTGGAGAAAGTGGATATCTCTTACAAGGATCTGAAAAAGCTTGGTATTTCAGGAAAGCAAAAGGTGCGTGATCTTTGGCGTCAGAAAGATATTGCAACCATCCATGCAGACAAAGAGGCTCTTTCGGTGAAGGTTCCGGTGCATGGAGTGGCGCTGTACAAATTTATGCCGATTAAATAGCAGGATAAGATCCCTTACCTGAGCTCGATTTATAACTATGTGATTTGTAAGAGACTGTTTAAAATATCGTGAGAATATTTATGACTTGTTATAGGGGGAGCGGCTGACTTTGATTTTTTTCATATAACAGATTCCATTTCCCCGAAAAAATAAGGCCTATTAAATTTAACGACCGCAAAATAAAAGATTACGCTTCCTGCCTGTTGTGCTTATTTCCATAACCGCGATCTGGGGACTGCTTGCTATTGTTTTGAATCCTAACCCGCTCATCGCGTCATTGGCGATTTGTATTGATTGGCTGTTGATCAGTTCTATTAAATTATCGAGGATAGTAGCCCCCCGTTGATATCGATTCGATGTTCTATAGTAGCGTGCTGAAAATCAAAGAAAAAGGGTTGCTTTTTTACGAGCAACCCTCCCTGTTTTCTAACCTGAACCCGGCTAGTACCCAGCGCCGGAGTCGAACCGGCACGGTTTCCCACAGGTGTTTGAGACCAGCGCGTCTACCAATTCCGCCAGCTGGGCATGCTTTGTCTGTTGGTGTCTTTCAACCCTCAGAAGCGGGATGCAAATGTATCTAAACTCTCTTTAATCCGCAACAAATATTTCAATCTGTAATAAATATCTGTTATCTTATTTAACCGGTCTTCCTTAGCGGTATCATTTAGTGTTTCATAATCAGCTGTTAAACTATCTAGCTGGCTTTGTAAATCATTTTCAACGGCCAATGCTTCGGCAGTTATATCACCTAATTGTTCGGCATTTTCTACTTCCATCAGGCGCTCGTTAATGTCCATCATCTCCATCAAAAAATCGGCAGGTAATTGCGGTTTGGCGCCTTCGGCAATTAAATTATGCGTGCGCAGGATATAATCCAGCCGTTTGGCGGGGTCACTTAAGGTATGGTAGGCCTTATTGTTAAGGGTTGATAGTTCCAGTATTTCCTGTTGCCGTTCGATGCTTTCTGTGGCATAAAAATCGGGGTGATATTCCTTGCTTAAGCGATAGAATTGTTTTTTCAGTAAAGCCTGATCCGTGTTAAAGGATTCGGGTATGTTGTAGAATTCAAAATAATTCATAGTTGGTTGCAAAACTAATTATTGAGCACGAATAGAACTAATTTAACCGAATTTCACGAATTATGATTTTAGGGTTTGCGAAAATTAGTATCCCTTATTCGCGAAATTCGTGTTTATAATCTCATCTTTGCTACAAATACTACCATATGTTGTTTGACCAAATGCGGCAAAAGCCGTTTTTTATAATAGGCCCTTGTGTAATGGAAAACCAGGACCTGCTTTACAAGGTAGCCGAAAAGGTGGCCGAAATAGGACAGAAGCATAATGTTCCGGTCATCTTTAAATCATCATTTGATAAAGCTAACCGTACATCTATTCACTCGTACCGTGGCCCGGGGATAAAAAAGGGCATGGAAATGCTACAATTGGTTAAAGAAAAATTTAACCTGCCAACTACCACCGATATTCATGAACCCGGCCAGGCGGCAGTTGCGGCAGAGGCGGTTGACATATTGCAGATACCAGCCTTTTTATGCCGCCAAACCGATTTGCTGGTTGCTGCCGCGCAAACCGGCAAAATTGTAAACATAAAAAAAGCCCAATTTTTGTCGGGACAGGATATGTTTTATCCGGCACAAAAGGTAGTTGAGGCGGGCAATAACCAGGTAATATTAACCGAGCGTGGTAACATGTACGGCTACAATAACCTGGCGGTAGATTTCAGGAATATATATGATATGAAAGCTTTTGGATACCCCGTTTGTATGGATTGTACCCACTCGGTACAGCGCCCCGGCGGTGCGGGGGGTAAAACAGGGGGGGATCGCACTTTTGTACCCATGATGGCCCTGGCAGCTAAATCCTTTGGCGCAAATGGCTATTTTATGGAAGCCCACCCCGATCCGGATAATGCACTGAGCGATGGCCCTAACATGGTAAAATTGCAAGATCTTGAAAAGGTGATCATACCCTTGTTAGGTTAATTTTACTACACTACATCACATGAAAGAAATTGCTAAAAGAGTATTTGATACGGAAATAGAATCGTTACAACATGTGGCGGGCGCTATTAGCGATACCGATTTTACCGGTGTAGTAAACGCCATATTAGCTGCAAAAGGCAAACTAATTATAGCCGGTGTAGGAAAATCGGGCATTATAGGGCAAAAAATAGCCGCTACGCTTACAAGTACAGGCACCCCCAGCTATTTTTTACATCCCGGCGAAGCTTTTCATGGTGATTTGGGGATGGTTGACAAGCATGCCCCAGTGCTATTACTTTCCTATTCGGGCGAAACTGACGAAGTATTACAGATAATTCCATTTTTAAAATGGAATGAAAATGTTATTATGAGCATAACCGGTAACCCGACATCGACGCTGGCTAAAAACAGTAAATATCATTTAAATATTAAGGTACTGCACGAGGCTTGTCCGCTAAAACTGGCCCCTACATCTTCAACCACTGCTGCATTAGTTATGGGTGATGCTATTGCTGTTGCACTAATGGAAGCCAGGCAGTTTCAGCACGAAGATTTTGCCCGGTTCCATCCCGGCGGAAGCCTGGGCCGTAAGTTGCTGGTTAAGGTTAAGGATATGATGCGTACTGAAAATTTACCTTTTATTAATGAGGATGCTTCGTTTACCGAATTGCTGTTACGTATGAGTGAAGGACGCTTGGGAATGGTAATGGTGGGCACCGCCAATTATTTGAAAGGTATTGTTACTGACGGCGACCTGCGCCGTGCGCTATTAAAAAATAGCGATATAGCCAGCATCCAAATTATAGGGATTATGACAGCCAACCCTATTATTGTTGACACTGAGGAGTATATTAACCAGGCCGAGCATATTATGATGGAAAGAAAAATAACAACCATATTGGTTGGCGAGCCTACAAAACGATCGGTGAGTGGCGTGTATCAAATTTATACACTTTAAAAAACAACTATAGCTGTTTGGCGTTTATAGTGCGTGCGTTAAAATTTAACTTATATTTGTCCCCGTTAATTAAAACCTAATGTCTGCCGTTACAGCTACCTCATCATATAGTACCTTTTCATCACCCACAACTATCAATATCGCTGTAATTGGCTTAGGCTACATAGGTTTACCTTTAGCAGTTGAATTTGCTAAAAAAGTAGAAGTTGTTGGATTTGATATAAAAGAAACACGTCTTGATGAATTAAGGCAGGGGTACGACCGTACACTTGAAATAGATACCGAAAGTTTACTGCAGGTAATTAATATAAAAGATACGGGTAAAGGATTATCATTTACATCCAGTATAACAGAAATAGCTTTTTGTAATATATACATTATTGCTGTACCAACCCCAACCGATCAGCATAATCGTCCGGATTTAAACCTGCTTAAAAAAGCCAGCGAAATGGTAGCGGGTATGTTAAAAAAGGGGGACGTTGTAATATATGAATCTACCGTATATCCCGGCGTTACAGAAGAAGTGTGTGCGCCAATATTACAGCAAAGGTCTGGCTTGATATTTAACCGTGATTTTTTTGCCGGGTATTCGCCCGAACGCATAAATCCGGGAGATAAGGTGCATACCTTAACCAATATCCTGAAAGTTACTTCAGGTTCGACACCTGAAGTTGCCGATTTTATAGATAACCTGTATCGCATGATAGTAGTTGCCGGCACACACAAAGCACCCAGCATTAAGGTTGCCGAGGCGTGCAAAGTGATAGAAAATTCGCAACGCGATATCAATATTGCCTTTGTGAACGAGTTGGCCAAAATATTTAATATCATGGATATTGATACGCATGCTGTTTTAGAAGCGGCGGGCACCAAATGGAATTTTTTGAAGTTTAAACCGGGGTTGGTAGGTGGGCATTGCACCGGGGTAGATCCATATTATCTGGCGCAAAAGGCGCAGGAGATAGGTTACCACCCAGAAATTATATTAGCTGGGCGCAGGCTCAACGATGGCATGGGTACTTACGTGGCGCAGCAGGTAATTAAACTGATGATAAAAAAGGATATTGCTGTAAAAAATGCAGATATCTTAATATTAGGCTTTACGTTTAAAGAGAATTGCCCCGATGTAAGGAATACAAGAGTGATAGACATCATAAACACTTTACATGATTATAATACCAATTGCGAGATATATGACCCATGGGCAGATCCGGATGAAGTATATCATGAGTATGGGATAAGTACGATAAAAGATTTTGATGCGTTAAAAGGAAATTATGATGCAATTATTATAGCTGTAGGGCACCAGGAGTTTTTTAATTTAAATTATGAGCGTTTAAAGAAAAGGAGCGGAGCGGTTTTATATGATTTGAAAGGGATATTAACTACAAACTTAGTCGATAAGCGATTGTAGCTGTTTTTGTGACTATGAGAGAATTTATTTACTTATTATTGCACCAAATTAATAACAAGTATATAGCCCTGTTAACATTGCTATAGCATTTTTTATATATGAAATATCGTAAAATTTTACTATTAGTATTAACAATTATAATTTGTTTTAGCGGATATTCAATTGTGTCGGCTCAGACAATACCGGCGGGCACTACTGTCGATCAGTATTCTGATGCGCAGATTAAACAACTATTACAACAAGCGCAACAACAAGGTTTAAGTGATGCACAAATAGTACAGCAGGCGCAAGCCCGCGGTTTATCTGCAGATCAGGCTGCGCGTTTGCAACAACGTATAAGCAATATTCGTAAAACCCAGGGTGGCGTTGCATCTGATGATACCGCACAGAACCAACCTCGTGCATTAAATTATACTCCCGATTCAACTACCACAAATAAACAGAACCAGGATGTTTTTAGCAGTCTAAAACCTAAAATATTTGGGGCCGATCTTTTTAGGAATTCGAATATCGGTGCAAGCCCTAATTTAAATATTGCAACGCCGGTAAACTATATACTTGGCCCTAATGATCAGTTAAATATTAATGTATATGGTAATTCCCTTGCCAATTGGCCGCTTAAAGTTTCGCCCGAGGGAAATATTAATATACCTGGAATTGGTCCGTTAAATGTAGCCGGCAAAACTATTGAGCAAGCAACCGCAAGTATTAAAAGCAAACTTGCAGCTAATAATTATGCTATTGGTAAAGGTACCAGTGTAGAAGTTAACCTGGGTAACATCAGAAGCATAAGTGTTATAGTTGTGGGCGAAGTATTACGGCCTAATACATACGTGTTATCATCCTTGTCCACAGTTTTTAGCGCTTTAAATAAAGCCGGTGGTCCAAGTGACAATGGTACATTCCGTCAAATCGATATCATTAGGAATGGTAAACTATTGAGGCACCTTGATCTTTATGATTTTTTAACAAAAGGGGATCAAAAAGATAATATCATGTTAAAAGACCAGGATATTATTAGAGTGCCAACCTATCGCACCCGGGTAGAATTGGCTGGCGAGGTGAAAATTCCGGCGTTGTTTGAAACATTACCCGGTGAGACTTTGCAGGATATTATAAAATACGCCGGCGGCTTCACCGATCAGGCCTATACCGACCGAATTAAAGTAATACAAGTGAGCGGGCAGCAATACCGTATTAGCGATGTATTTGAGAGTGATTATAAAAACTATGTACCATTACGTGGTGATAAATATGTAGTTGAACATATTTTAAACAGGTTTGAAAATCGTGTTACTATAAATGGCGCAGTTTTTAGGCCGGGTGAATACGAATTGCAAAATGGTTTAACCCTATCACAATTGATAAAGAATGCGGCCGGTTTAAAGGAGGACGCGTTTACTGGCAGGGGAAGTATTACCAGGTTAAGGGCAGATAATACAACCGAGCAATTATCTTTTGATGTGTTAGGAGTAGTTAATAAAACCGCCCCAGATATTGTATTGCAGCGCGAAGATGTTGTTGAAATTTCATCCATGTTTGATTTAAGGGATAAATATACCGTAGATATTAAAGGTGAGGTGAGAAGGCCAGGGCAATTTGCTTATGCAGAGAAAATGACCATTCAGGATTTGATCATCAAGGCAGGAGGATTTGCAGAAGGCGCCAGTCCAAAACGTATTGAAGTAGCTCGAAGGATAAACAATAGCAATCCGTTGGCAACTAACAGTGCTGTAGCGCAGGTATACACCCAAAATGTTGATGCTGGTTTAAAAGCCGGCGGTGCTTCGTTTGTATTAAAACCTTACGATATTGTATCAATATACACATTACCAGGTTATGAGCCGCAAAAAACTGTTAAGGTTGAAGGCGAAGTGCTATATCCGGGAAACTATACCATAAAGGTAAAAAATGAAAAAATATCAGACATTATAGCCCGGGCTGGCGGCCTAACTGCGTCTGCCGACGTAGACGGCGGTACATTGAAACGTAATAACATAGCCATACTTGGTATAGATAAAAATAAAGTTGATACTGCTGGTATTACAAAAGAAAGGCTATCCCGGTTAGAAAGATTGCAAAAAGGTTATAAAGATACAATAGGGTACGGGACAGCCGATGAGGCGCAATTGCGAAATAATTATGTTGGTATAGATTTAAAGAAAATTTTAGAGCACCCGGGTAGTAATATTGATTTGATATTGGAAGATGGTGATAATTTAAGAATACCAAAACAACAGCAAATAGTACGTGTTAACGGCGAAGTATTATATCCAAGTGCCGTTGTTTACGAAAAAGGTAAAACGTTCTCTAGCTATGTTTCAAATGCAGGTGGTTTTTCACCAAAAGCATTGAAACGTGGAGCATATGTTGTTTATCCAAATGGAACTGTGAAAGCAACACATAAGTTTTTATTTTTTAATAGTCACCCCTCGGTAAAGCCGGGTAGCGAAATATATGTGCCTTTAAAACCTGAAAAGAAGGGGTTAGGGGCAGCAGAAATAGTTGGCTTAACAACAGGCATAGCATCATTAGCGGCAATTATATTTGGAATATTAAGTTTGCGTAAAAACTAACTGATTATTCTACTTTAATATATTGAATATTATATGCTACAATGTAATTATGGATAAAACAAATACACATAATAATAAAGATGAAATTTCCATCAAGGATTTGTTCATGATACTTAATAAATGGTGGAGATTTTTATTATCAAAGTGGTTATTAATTATTGGTATAGGTTTTTTAGGGGCTGTGATTGGTTTTGTATACGGCTATATGCAAAAAACAGTATACAAAGCTGAATTAAGTTTCGCTTTAGAAGACGACAAATCGGGCGGTGGAATAGGCGCTGCGGCTGGTTTAGCTAGTCAATTAGGTGTCGATTTAGGAGGAGTTAGCGGTGGTGGTGTTTTTTCCGGCGACAATTTGCTTGAATTAATGAAATCACGGTCGATGGTCGAAAAAACGTTACTATCTACAATAAATTATCAAGGTCGGCAGGAAACTATTGCCGAGTTATATATATCGTTTAATAACTACCGGGAAGATTGGGATAAGAATAACAAATTAAAGAGTATATTCTTTTTACCAAATACCGATAGAAATAAATTCTCATTACAGCAGGATAGTATATTAGGATTGTTTTATAAGGATATAATAAATAATAATCTTTCGGTAAATAAGGTTGATAAGAAATTAAGCATTATTACTGTAATTCTAAAATCTAAAAACGAGTTGTTTTCAAAGTACTTTACAGAATGCCTCGTAAAAACAGTTTCAGATTTTTACAAAGAAATTAAAACCAAAAAATCGGTTCAAAATATAAGTATCCTGCAACGGCAAACCGATTCGGTTCGTAGCGAACTGAATTCGGCTATCAATGGGGTAGCCTCGTCTGTTGATCGTAATCCTAACCCCAACCCGGCATTGCAAATATTACGTGCTCCGTCTCAGCGCAGGCAAGTTGATGTTCAGGCGAATACGGTCATTTTAAATCAATTGGTTGCAAATCTAGAAATTTCAAAAGTTACGTTAAGGAAAGAAACGCCTCTTATACAGATAATAGACAGCCCAATTTTACCATTGGATAAAGAGAAATTTGGCAAAGCTAAAGGGCTGCTATCGGGTGGGGTTTTAGCGGGAATTTTAACGGTAATAATTTTATTAATTAAAAAACTTTTGGAAGAAATTTTTGAGTGAAAATATGAATTTAAAAGGGAAACGGGTTTTAGTAACAGGTGCAGATGGTTTTATTGGCAGCCATTTAGTAGAAGCATTAATATTGGAAGGTGCGCTGGTTAAGGCATTTGTGTATTACAATTCATTTAATAGTTGGGGCTGGTTAGATACCTTATCAAAAAATGTATTACAAGATATAGAGATTTTTGCAGGTGATATCAGAGATCCGAATGGTGTACGTACCGCTATGAAAGATATAGATGTTGTGTTTCATTTAGCAGCATTAATTGCTATCCCCTTTAGTTATCATTCTCCGGATTCATATATTGATACTAATGTTAAAGGCACTCTTAATATAGTACAAGCGGCTAAGGATCTAGGTGTCGAACGTGTACTGGTAACTTCAACGTCTGAAGTTTATGGTACAGCGCAATATATTCCAATTGATGAAAATCATCCCAGGCAGCCCCAATCGCCTTATTCTGCTTCAAAAATTGGTGCCGATTGTATAGCTGATTCCTTTTACCGGAGTTTCGATTTACCCTTAACTATTGTACGGCCGTTTAACACATATGGCCCACGGCAATCAGCCAGGGCAATTATCCCAACAATAATTACACAATTACTAAGCGGTAAACAAGAAATAAAATTAGGGGACACCGTACCTACAAGGGATTTGGTATATGTAAAAGATACCGCACAGGGCTTTATTGAAATAGCCAAATCAGATGCTTTGATAGGGCACGATTGTAATATAGCTACGCAATCTGAAATATCAGTAGGTGATTTGGCACAGGAGCTAATAAACAAAATTAACCCCGCTGCAAGAATTATAGCAGATGAGCAACGCTTAAGGCCTCAAAAATCTGAAGTGTTCAGATTATATGGTTCGAATCAAAAAATTCAACAGTATACCTCATGGAAACCTAACCATACTCTCTCTGAAGGGATATCTGCTACTATTGAATGGTTTAGAAATGCCGATAATTTGAATAAATATAAGGCCGACATATATAATTTATAATATGCAAAGTTTATTTAAAGATATTGCAGATTTTATAAAAACTCAATTTACAGGGCAAGACTTTATTCCGTTACACGCACCTTTATTTATAGGAAATGAACGGAAGTATGTGATGGACACAATTGACTCAACATATGTGTCTTCAGTAGGGAAATATGTAGATAAGTTTGAGGAAATGATATGCGGAATAACGGGTGCATCATATGCTGTTGCAATTGTAAACGGAACTAATGCATTACATTTGGCCTTATTATTAGCCGATGTAGAACGAGACGATGAGGTAATTTCGCAAAGCTTAACTTTTATTGCAACATGTAATGCCATAAGTTATATAGGCGCTACACCACTTTTTATTGATATAGACAGGGATAGCTTAGGCTTATCGCCAAAAGCCTTAAAAGAATACCTTACCGACAATGCCGAAATTAAGCCAAACGGTTTCTGTTACAACAAAATAACAGGTAAGCGCATAAAAGCATGTGTACCGATGCACACATTTGGGCTACCATGCCGTATTGATGAAATTGCAGAAATTTGCAAAAACTGGAATATAATTTTAGTTGAGGATGCTGCAGAATCAATAGGGAGTTATTATAAAAATAAACATACGGGTACATTTGGGAATATAGGGACTTTTAGTTTTAATGGCAACAAAACTATCACAAGCGGCGGTGGTGGGGCTGTTATAACTAATAACGAAACACTTGCCCGAAAAGCTAAGCATTTAACAACCCAGGCTAAAGTTGCCCACCCTTGGGCTTTTGTACATGATGCTGTTGGTTATAATTATCGTATGCCAAATATAAATGCCGCACTTGCATGTGCACAATTAGAACAATTGGATAGATTTGTTGATAATAAAAGAGAACTTGCTGAAATATATCACCAAAAATTTAAAGCAATAGGTGTTAACTTTTGCAATGAATTACCAGAAGCAAGGGCAAATTTTTGGCTTAATACTATATTATTAGATAACAAGGATGAACGAGAGGAGTTTCTTAGTTATATGAATAGCAATGGTGTAATGAGCCGTCCTGTTTGGGAACTAATGCACAGGTTACCTATGTTTGAGAATGCCGTAAAAGGTGAATTAAATAATAGTGAGTGGATAGCTGACAGGTTAGTAAATATACCAAGCAGCGTGCGTTTATGAGTAATGAGGCAACAATTATAGGTTACTCCGGACACGCGTATGTTGTGCTGGATATTATGATGGCTAATAATTACAAGCTTATTGGTTATTGTGATGTGGTTAGTAAAGAGATTAACCCCTTTAATTTAAGATATTTAGGAACCGAAGCTAACAGTGATACGATAAACAAGATTAAGAACTATAGTGCATTTTTAGGTATTGGCGATAATGTTATTAGAGGCACTGTTTACAAAAGACTTCAACAAAAAGCTGTCGAGTGCCCTGTTGCAATTCATCCCAACGCTACCGTTTCAAATTATGCAGAAGTCGGTTCTGGCAGTGTAATAATGGCGGGCGCTGTTATAAATGCGTTTGCTAAAATCGGAAATGCTGTAATTTGTAATACATTGTGTATAATAGAGCATGAATGCATAATTAATAGCTGCGTTCATATTGCTCCCGGTGCGGTATTAGCAGGGAATGTTATTGTTGGAGAGAATAGTTTTATTGGTGCAAACGCTGTTATTAAACAAGGTATTACAATTGGTAGTGATGTAATAATTGGTGCGGGAGCTGTTGTCACTAAAAACATTCCTAACCGTTCTGTAGTTTATGGTAATCCAGCCAAGAAATATGAAAAATGAATAGAACTGTAATTATTGCCGAAGCCGGGGTTAATCATAACGGTGATATTGAACTTGCAAAAAAGCTAATTGATGCTGCAAGTAATGCTGGAGTAGATTATGTTAAATTTCAAACTTTTAAGGCATCAAACCTCGTAAGCAAAACGGCCATAAAAGCCGATTATCAAAACACAAATACAGGTAATGTTAAGGAAAGCCAATTGGAAATGCTGCAAAAGCTGGAATTATCAGAGAATGAACATTACTTATTAATTGATTATTGTAAGCAAAAAAACATTAAATTTTTTTCAACTGCGTTTGATCTATTAAGCTTGGATTTTTTAAAGCAATTAGGTTTTACATTATATAAGATACCGTCAGGAGAGATTACTAATCTGCCTTATTTGGAAAAAATAGTTAATATAGCCGATGAGGTAATTATATCTACAGGAATGTGTACTATGGATGAGATTGCCGAAGCTATCGCAGTGGTTAAACAAAACCCGCACATTAAAATTACAGTATTGCATTGTAATACGGAGTATCCTACACCTTTTTCGGATGTTAATTTGCTTGCAATGCATTCTATTAAGGAACAGTTTGGCGTCGATATTGGGTATTCAGACCATACCCTAGGTATAGAAGTACCTATTGCTGCCGTTGCATTAGGAGCAAAAATTATAGAGAAACATTTTACTTTAGATCGATTATTACCCGGGCCAGATCATGCTGCATCATTAGAACCAGATGAATTAAAAAAAATGGTATCTGCTATCAGGCATATCGAACAGGCTTTGGGAACTAGTACAAAACAACCAAGTGCGTCCGAAAAAAAAAACATAGCAGTGGCGCGCAAAAGTTTACATCTTAAAGTGAGTAAAAGTAAAGGTGAAGTTATCAATGCCGACGATATCGAAATACTGCGACCCGGTGATGGCATATCGCCAATGAAAATAAGAACAGTTATTGGTAAAATGGCGTTGATAGACCTTCCTGCAGGTCATAAACTAATATATACCGATTTTGCATGAAAAGAATAGGCATTTTAACCAGTTCAAGAGCCGATTTTGGTATTTACTTGCCTTTATTAAAGCTACTTAAAAAGGATGATTATTTCCAAACCGAAATAATTGCTTTTGGAACGCACTTGTCATTTTTTCATGGAAATACAATAGACCAGATTAATACAGCAGGATTTAATGTTAAATATAAGATTGAATCACTTTTATTAACCGATACGCCAGCATCCCTGGCAACAGGTATGGGCTTAACAGCAATTAAATTCGCTGATTTTTGGAAAGACCATGGTAACGAATTTGATTTAGTATTTTGTTTAGGAGACAGGTACGAGATGTATGCCGCTGTAATGGCTGGAGTACCATTTCAGCTCCAGTTTGCACATTTACATGGTGGCGAAACTACACTTGGTGCAATTGATAATATTTTTAGGCACAGTATAACATTAGCATCAAGATATCATTTTGTGGCAACGAAGCAATTTGCAGATAAGGTTGCAACTATTATAGGGAAGAATGAGCACATTTATAATGTAGGTGCTTTAAGCTTGGATAACTTATCTAATATGAAAGTTCTCTCCACAGAAGAATTTGCGACAAAATGGGGTATTGATTTATCAAAAAAAACCATACTTACTACATTCCATCCAGAAACAGTTGCACTACAAAAAAATAAAGAATATATTAATGAGCTTATTGGGGCTATAAATGAATTGCCTTCTTATCAAATACTGATTACAATGCCTAATACGGATACAGCAAGTAGTGTAATCAGGGACGCATTAATCACAAACTTTAAAGGCTCAAAAAGAGTTTTCTTAATTGAAAATCTGGGATCGGAAAGCTATTTTACCGCAATGCATTATTGTAGTTTTTTATTAGGGAACACATCAAGCGGGATTATAGAGGCCGCATCATTTAATAAATATGTTATTAACCTGGGCAATAGGCAAGAAGGCAGATTAGCAGGAGAAAATGTTATACATGTACCTGTAAAAAAAGCAGATATTTTAAATGCGGTAAAATTTATTGAGACGGGACATAGGAAAAGCCCTATAGAAAACATTTATTTTAAATCAGGCGCAGCAGATGCCATTGTTAATTACATAAAGGGTATCTAAGTTATTATCCCAATAATCAAATGAAAAACTACAATTACCAACGACATTTAATTCAAACTAACACCCCAATACGAGATGCTTTAGCTAAACTAAATGAACTTGGTGCCGATGCCATATTATTTGTTATAACCCAAGACCATAAACTTTTAGGTTCATTAACAGACGGGGACGTAAGAAGGGGTTTTTTGATAGGATTAACAATTGACAATAAGGTTGATGAGTTTATTCAAAAGGACCCTAAATTTATCCAGCGTGGTAATTATACTATACACAAGGTTATAGAATATCGTAATAATAACTATCGTATTTTGCCACTGTTGGATAAACATGGAGTAGTAGTGAATGTAATAAATTTTCGGTTTTTCAGATCGTACCTCCCATTGGATTCAGTAATAATGGCAGGGGGACGCGGTGAGCGTTTACGACCACTAACAGATAACTTACCAAAACCTTTATTGAAAGTAGGGGATAAACCAATAATAGAGCATAATATAGATAGGCTTGCAAGTTTTGGAGTTGACGATTTTTGGATTACCATAAAATATCTTGGTGAAAAAATCGAGGAATATATTGGCGATGGGAGTAAAAAAGGTATTAATGTAAAGTATATAACAGAACATGAACCCCTTGGCACCATCGGAGCGCTTTCATTAATTAATGATTTTGAACACGACTATGTGTTAATCACAAACTCAGACCTGCTGACGAACCTGGACTATGAACAGTTTTTCCTGGAGTTTGTAAACTCCGATGCTGATTTCTCGGTGGCTACTATACCTTACAATGTAAATATCCCATACGCTATACTTGAAACAGATAGTGGTTTTATAAAAAACTTTAAAGAGAAGCCCACGTATACTTATTTTGCTAATGCCGGAATATATTTAATGAAAAAGGCATTATGCAGTAAAATTCCTGCAAACAAGTTTTATAATGCAACAGATTTATTGGAAGAACTGATTAAAACCAAATATAAAGTTACCTCATATCCTTTAAGAGGGTACTGGTTGGATATTGGCAAGCATGATGATTATATTAAAGCACAGGACGATATTAACTATATAAAATTCTAAAATGAAAAATTTTGCTCTGATTATTGGTTTAGGCTCAATGGGTAAAAGAAGAGTTAGGAACCTTCAGGCTTTGGGTGTTGAAAATATTGTAGGCTTTGATAAAAGGGAAGACAGGCGTAAAGAAGCTGCAGATAAATATGGTATTATTGTAGAGGAGAACTTTGATGAAATAATTAATAAATATGTAGTTGATGTAATTATTATATCATTACCGCCTGATATCCATCATATTTATATGAAAAAAGCTGTTGAATTAGGTATCCCGGCATTTATTGAAGCAAGTGTTGTAGATACAGATTTTGATTTGATAATTAAAGATGCCCAAAGCAAAGGCGTATGCCTGGCACCATCTTGTACTTTACACTTTCATCCGGCAATAAAAAAAATTGGCGATATAATTAAAAATAACGAACTGGGAAAGGTTTCTAATTTCCTATACCATTCCGGACAATATTTACCCGATTGGCACACTTATGAGGATGTAAGCGAATATTATGTATCTAACAAAGCTACTGGTGGCGGTCGCGAAATAGTCCCTTTTGAATTAACCTGGATCACATTGCTATTGGGCTTACCTAAAAGAGTAGTAGGTTTTTACAAAAAAACTATTCAGATAAAAGGTGCTGAAGAAATAGATGATACTTACAATTTGCTAATGGATTATGATCAAATGATCTTTAATTTATCTGTAGATGTTGTTTCAAGATATGCTACCAGAAGAATGGTAATTAACGGTGACAAAAAACAACTTTATTGGAATTGGGACGATAACTGCATCAAGCTGTATAGCTCTGAAGATAATGTGTGGACCGAAATTACCTATGAAACTATTTCTGCACAAAGTGGCTATAACAAAAACATTACCGAACAGATGTATATTGATGAAATGGCCGCTTTTTTAGCGGCTGCAAGCGGTAGCGAAAAATTTCCTAATACTTTAAAGCACGACCACGATGTATTAAAAATATTATATGCGGTTGAGCGTGCGGACGATAACAACAAGATAGAAGTTTTATAATGACCGGGATTTTTGTAACTGCCAGGCTTGGATCAACCAGGTTAGCCCAAAAACATCTAATTAATGTTTTAGATAAACCTTTTATAAAATGGCTTGTTGAAAAGTTTTTAGCAACTTTCAAAGCTGAAATTGATAACGGACAAGTGAAAATTTTTATCACAACATCCGTTAACCCTGAAAATAAAACATTCGAGCAGGTTTTTGCCGGCGATGAGGTTTCTGTTTTTTATGGCTCTGATGCTAATATACCTTTACGG
>Ga0075366_10000742_pt1 | contig 15500 bp, 8 predicted proteins | sample EndMethybrTD3031_FD_72351 | JGI IMG/M metagenome (GOLD analysis project Ga0075366, IMG submission 72351) | Populus endosphere microbial communities from Tennessee, USA - Endosphere MetaG P. TD hybrid TD303-1 | ecosystem: Host-associated > Plants > Roots > Endosphere | place: USA: Tennessee...
CGTTATCGTATTCCCTAAACCAGATTCATCTGCGTTAGCAAACCAGGCACCCGCTACAGCTTACTCAAACATCCAGTTTGAATTTGACAGCTCGGTATTGCGCACTTCATCTTACCCTGTGTTAGATGCAACATCTGCTGATTTGCGTTCTACAGGTAAAAAGGTAGAAGTTGATGGCTTTGCTTCATCTGAAGGTACTGCTGCTCACAACCTTTCTTTATCAAAAGATCGGGCTAACTCGGTAAAAACTTACCTTGTTAACTCAGGTGTTGATGCTAAGAAGGTAAAAATTAAAGGCTACGGCGAAACTATGCCAATTGCTGATAACTCAACCGAAGAAGGACGTGTGTTAAACCGCAGGGTTCAGTTTAAACAAAAATAATTTTTAAATTAAACATTATTCATTACAGCGAAAGCCCCGGATAACCCGGGGCTTTCTTACATTAAATACTATTGATAGCCTGAACCTGAGGTTACTTTTGATCCTATTTTACTTAGCCCGGGATAACGCTTAATTCAGTTTTTGTGAGGAGAGCCTTTCAATTAATTGTGTATCTACACGCTCGGTTGTAAAATCTTCAACAGGCCACTTACTTTCAATTGTTTTTATCAACAGTTCCGTTGCTTTTTGCCCTATCTGGAATGCAGGCTGGCGCACCACGGTAAGTGGCGGATCAAATAAATCAACAACATCCGAATTGGTAAATCCCGCCAGTGCCAGATCGTCGGGCACCTTGATGTTCATTTTCTTTAATATCGATAAACAGCTGATGGTTAGCCGGTCGCTGCCAATGAAAATAGCTTCGGGGCGGTCGTTCAAGGCCAAAAGCGCTTTTATTGCAAGCTCAATCTCATCATAGATCATTCCGCCGTGCTCGCAATTTTTTAAATAACCGGGTTTAAATTCAATACCATGCTTATCCAAAGCCGCCTTAAAGCCGTTAAACCTTTCAGCCGTAATTGATAAGTTATTTGAATTGGTAAGGTGCGCTATATTTTTAAACCCGGATTTTATCAAAAGCTCGGTGGCATCAAACGCCCCTTTAAAATTATCGGCAACAACCCTGTGGGTATTGATATCCGCAGCAATCCTATCAAAAAATACGATGGGGAAACCCTTTTCGTGAAGGTACTTGTACTGCGATGTATCGGTTGTTTGGGCGGATAAAGATACCAGCAAGCCATCAACATGTCGCGACAGCAAATGCTGTACATTAGCTGTCTCCCGGTCAAAAGATTCATGGGTTTGTGTGATAATGACATGGTATCCCCGGTTATAGGCAATAGATTCGATACCATTAATAGCCTGCGAAAAATAGTCGTTCGCTACTTCGCAAACCACCACCCCTATAGAATGACTTTTTTGGTCTTTAAGGCTTAACGCTATGGGATTGGGGCGGTAGTTTACCTTTTCGGCATATTCCTGCACAAGTTTTTTAGTTTCGGCGCCAATTTCGTAACTGCCTTTCAAAGCCCGCGAAACGGTGGATGTTGATACACCCAAAGCTTTAGCTATGTCTTTTATGGTATAAGATTCAAACATAATTTGGTTCCCTGATCCTGCAAATTACGGCAAGATCACACGTTTTCAAATATTGAGAAATTATTTTAAGGCTAAGTTATTGTAAAAACCGGGATTTTGTAATGTTTACCTATAGAAGTGTCGTGTCAACGAAAAATTGACGGATAGTCTTTAGCCAGGAGTCTGAAGTTGTAAGCTCCAAAAAATATAACTTTAGACTAACCACTTAGTACTGTTGACTTACACCAGTTAAAACTCCGCAAACGTTACTGGGAACGATTGCGTGGTTTTAGTTGGTTAAATCCTTTTTTTTGTAGCTAAGAGCCGTTAATCTTGTTTAAGAATTCACTGGCCGCGTTAATTACATGGGCTGGTTGAAACCGTTACCAATTATACAAAGCATGTCGTTAATAAAAGTGTCATTTAGTGTTGCAGCCTTGTTTGCGGCTGGTTTGTTAACTGCATTTGCCCAGGGGCAGCCTTATTCGTGGCAGCATTTACCCCGTGTAAATAAGCCTGTATTTAAAAAGGATACCAGTAATATTTTAAGTTACGGTGCAAAAGCTGATGGCATTACGCTAAACACCACTGCTATTAATAAAGCGATAGCTGCCTGTAGCAAAAAAGGCGGCGGCGTAGTGCTTATTCCGCAAGGTTTATGGCTCACAGGCCCTTTGGTGATGCAAAGTAACGTAAACCTGCATGTAAGCCGGGCTGCATTGCTGCAATTTACCGATGATAAAACGCAGTATAAATTAATTGAAGGTAATTACGAGGGCCATGCAGCAGTGCGTAACGAGTCGCCAATATCGGGTACCAACCTGCAAAATATAGCTATTACCGGTGATGGTATTATCGACGGACATGGCGAAGCCTGGCGGGCCATAGGCAAAGACAGGCTTACGGAAAATGAATGGAAAAACCTGGTAGCCAGTGGCGGAGTTGTGAGCGAAAATGGCAAATCATGGTATCCGTCGGCAAGCTTTATGAAAGGTGTTAAAACGCCGGGCGCAGGCATATTGGGCGCCGGTAAAACCATTAAAGACAGCAAGCCGATGAAAGATTTTTTCCGGCCCAATATGCTGGTGCTTACCAATTGTAAAAATGTATTGTTGCAGGGTGTTACACTTCAAAATTCGCCGGCATGGGATATTCATACTTTGTTGTGCGAACATTTAACGGTTCAAAATGTGCGTGTAAGAAACCCATGGAACGCGCAGAACGGTGACGGGATCGACGTGGAATCATGTAAAAATGTATTGATTGAAGGCAGCACATTTGATGCCGGTGATGATGGTATTTGCATTAAATCGGGCCGTGACGAAGAAGGCCGCAAAAGGGGTAAACCAACCGAAAACGTTATTGTTAAAAACAATGTGGTTTACCGCGCACATGGTGGCTTTGTAATTGGCAGTGAAATGTCGGGCGGGGCGCGCAATATTTTCGTATCCGATTGTACGTTTATTGGTACCGATATTGGCCTCAGGTTTAAAACTACCCGCGGCCGGGGTGGGGTGGTTGAAAATATTTTTATCAAAAACATCAGCATGAGCGGTATACTTCATGAGGCTATACTTTTTGATATGTACTACGGCGGTAAATCGCCCGGCGAAGCAGATGAGGTTAACGACCCGGCTAATTTCCCGGTAACAGAAGCCACACCCGCGTTCCGCAACTTTTATGTAAACAACGTGGTATGTAACGGCGCCGGGAAAGCGCTCCTTATCCGTGGCCTGCCAGAAATGAGTATTAAAGACATCCACATCGAAAACAGCATATTTAAAACAAACGCTGGCGCCGATATTATTGAGGCGCAAAGCATCAGCCTTAAAAAGGTGTATCTTGATAGTAAAAATAACAACCCGCTTATCAATATTAAAAATGGTAAAAGCATTATGCTTAGTAGTATAACTTATAACCAGGCGCAGTTGCTGCTTAAAATAGCCGGTATAAAATCGGCGCAGGTACAGTTGTTAAATACCGATGTTGCTAAAGCAAAAAACAAAGCGGAGTTTGGCGCCGGTGCCGAAAGCAGTGCGCTTGTAACAGTAAAATAAAGAGGAAATTATATCTGCTGATCGTTGTTGCACCAGTTGAGTTCAGCCATCTTAAGAAAATATACCATACTAATATCCTGGCGGGTAGTTATAACTGGGATGTTTCATCTATAAAATAACTAAAAAATGAAGAAGATATTTTTGTTGTTTACCATTCTCGTGCAAGGATTACAGCTAAGGGCGCAGGGGCAGCAACCCTGGTCTCAGCGCATGGCCGCTACGGTTATGCATATCTGGAAAGATTCGTTACCCGGTGGTAATTGGTCGTATGATCAGGGGATAGTTTTGCAGGGCATGCAAAGCGCCTGGCAGCAAAGTGCCAACGGCGAATATTTCAGCTATATACAACGTGCTGCCGATAGGTATGTTACTGCTGACGGCACTATCCTTACCTATAAAGCAGATGATTTTACCCTCGATAATATTCTGCCCGGCCGCAGTTTGATGATGCTTTACCGGGTTTTAAATAACCCAAAGTATTACAAGGCTGCTACACTGTTGCGTAAACAGCTTGATAAGCACCCGCGTATCCCACAGGGAGGTTTCTGGCATAAAAAACGATACCCAAACCAAATGTGGCTGGATGGCCTGTACATGGCCGAACCTTTTTATGCCGAGTATGCCACGGAGTTTCACCAGGAAAACGATTTTGACGATATAGCCAGCCAGTTCATCCTGATGGAAAAAAACGCTCACGATGCTAAAACCGGGTTGCTGTACCATGCCTGGGACCAAAGCAAAAATGAACGCTGGGCTAACCCACAAACCGGTTTATCGGCTTGTTTATGGGGCCGGGCCGATGGCTGGTATATTATGGGTTTGGTTGATGTGCTCGACAAACTACCGACAAACCATCCAAAACGCGGGGAATTGCTGGCTATTTTAAACCGTTTGGCTGCCGCTATAACTACGTACCAGGATAAGCAAACGGGCGTATGGTTCCAGGTATTGGATAAAGGCGGTAAAAAGGGCAACTATTTAGAAGCATCCTCATCCTGCATGTTTGTTTATGCACTCGCCAAAGGCGTAAGACAAGGCTACCTGCCTGCAAAATACCTGCTGCCCGCAAAAAAAGCATATCAAGGTATTTTAAAACAATTTATTGAAACAGATGCCACCGGCCAGGTTAATATAACCGGAACCTGCGGGGCTGTGGGCGTGGGCGGCGACCCATATCGTGATGGCAGCTATGAATATTACACAAGTGTAAAAACTGTTACCAATGAAACTAAAGGTGTTGGCTCCTTTATGCTGGCCAGTGCCGAAATGGAGAAACTGGCAACCCTGGCCGCAGGCAAAACAGTATTGCTGGACAGTTATTTTAACGACGAACACCGGCAGGACATTACCGGTAAAACAACGCCATTTCATTATAAATGGGAAGAGTGGGATAACAATGGTTATTCCTTTTTTGGACAGATTTTCAACAATTATGGCTTCCGTACGCAAACATTAAATGAAGGGCCCACAGCTGCAAACCTTAAAAATGCTGCCGTTTACGTTATTGTTGATCCGGATATTCCCAAGGAAAATGCCCAGGCTAAATATATACTTGAACCGCACATAAAAGCCATAAGCGATTGGGTTAAAAAGGGCGGCGTTTTGCTGGTACTAAATAATGATACGGGTAACGCAGAGTTTACCCATCTTAACAAGCTGATGGCAAAGTTTGGTATCAGGTTTAATGAAAACAGCATCAACCATGTTGCCGGGCGCGAGTTTGAGCAGGGTGCGATAAGCATCCCCGCAGATAACAAGATATTTAAAACTACTAAAAAAGCTTATATTAAAGAACTTAGCACATTAAACATCAGCGCCCCCGCCGTAGCGCAGCTTACTAATAAAAATGACGTAATAGTTGCCACCGCTAAATATGGCAAAGGAGCAGTGTTTGCCGTTGGCGACCCCTGGTTTTATAATGAATATGTGGATGGCCGCAAACTGCCCCCGCAATTTGAAAACATTAATGCCGCAAACGATGTGGTACGCTGGGTGACCGGTCAACTTTTATCGAAACATAAATAATCATAAATACCCCAATCAAACAAAACATGATCTTATCAAAGTACAACCTTAAAAAAATAAACGTTGCAGGAGTTGAATTGCCCGGCGAACAACTGTTTGAGCTGCCCGAAAAAGTACTGCAATTTGGTACCGGCGTACTATTACGGGGCCTGCCTGATTATTTTATCGATAAAGCCAACAGGGCAGGCATTTTTAACGGGAGGGTAGTGGTAGTTAAATCTACAGATACCGGTACGGTTGATGATTTTGATAAACAGGATAATTTATACACCATTTATTCAAAAGGGATTGTAAATGGCCGGCAGGTAAGCGAGCAGGTAATATCTTCGGCAATAAGCAGGGTACTTTCTGCTGCCAGTGAGTGGGATGAAATTTTGGATGTGGCCAGGAAACCGAAGTTAAAAGTCATTATATCCAACACGACCGAGGTGGGCATTAAACTGGTAAAAGAAGATGTACGTAAACATCCGCCTGCTTCATTCCCCGGCAAATTATTAGCCGTTTTATATGAGCGTTATATGGCATTTAACGGCAGCGAAGACAGTGGCCTTGTCATTATCCCGACAGAGCTTATTGTAGATAACGGTAAAAAGCTGGAAGCCATTGTATTGGAACTGGCGCACCTGAATAAACTTGAACCAGCTTTTATGGATTGGCTGGAAAATAGCAACAGTTTCTGCAATTCACTGGTAGATAGGATTGTGCCCGGCCGGCCGGATGCTGCATCGAATGAGGAGTTAGAAGCCAGTAACGGCTATACAGATAACCTTTCAATTATGGCCGAAACTTATAGCTTATGGGCTATTGAGGGTGATGATAAAATAAAGGAAGTGTTGTCGTTTGCGCAGGTGGATGAAGGAGTGGTAATAACCCCTGATATTGAATTGTTTAGGGAATTAAAGTTAAGGTTGCTAAACGGTACACACACATTGTGCTGTGCTTTTGCTTATTTATCGGGATTTAAAACGGTTAAAGAGGCCATGGACGATGCGCAGTTTACAAAGTTTATTACGCAACTGGCCTTTGAGGAGATCAGGCCGGCCATCCCCTACAAAATTGATGATACTGTCGCTGCCGATTTTGCAAATAAGGTATTGGATAGGTTCCGCAACCCGTACATCAGGCACGAGTGGTTAAGTATTTCGGTACAATACTCCACTAAAATTAAAATGCGGGTTATTCCGTTATTATTAAACCATTACAAGTTAAACAATACAGTGCCGGCATGTATGGCGCTTGGTTTTGCGGCCTTTATCCGTTTTATGAAAATTAAAGCGGGAGATGGCGGGCAATATACAGGTACGGCCAATAACGTGGAATATAAGGTTACGGACAACCAGGCTGCATATTTTGCCAAGGTTTGGGAAAATCCTGACAGCGACGCTGTAATTCAAAATATATTAAAAAATAAAGATTTATGGGATGCCGACCTGGACAGTTTACCCGGCTTTACATCAGCAGTAACAGCACAATTTAACCAGGTTAATAAGGATAGCCAAATTGCCGTATAATAAAATTAAAGCAATGAAACAGAGAATTATAAAAGTGCACCCTGCCGATAACGTACTGGTTGCACTGACCGACTTGCAGCCGGGAGAACAGGTTGAATATAAAGGCAGTAGCTATAAAATACTTGAGGTTATACCAGCCAAGCATAAGTTTGCAATTGCCGAAATACCCAAGGGCGGCGAAATTATTATGTACGGGGTGTTGGTAGGGAAGGCACAAAGTCCTATCCCGGTTGGTGGTTTACTATCTACCGGTAATGTGGTGCATGCGGCCAACAGCTTTTTAACCGGCAGCAACCATACCGATTGGCATAAACCCGACGTAAGCAAATGGCAAAGCCAAACCTTTAACGGCTATCATCGGGAGGATGGTAGCGTGGGCACGGCCAATTACTGGCTGGTGGTACCAATGGTGTTTTGCGAAAACCGTAATATTGAGGTATTGCAGGAAGCATTGGTGAAGCCGCTGGGATACGGGCGTAAAAAAACTTACGAGATAAAGGCCCAACAGCTTATAAATACCATTAAAGCCGGCGGGGGCATCAACGAAGTGTTGTATACCGAAATTGATGGCGATACCGCGCAGGCAACCGGCAGCAAACTGTTCCCTAATGTTGATGGTATCAAATTTTTATCGCATACCGGCGGTTGCGGCGGCACCCGGCAGGATTCAACTACGTTGTGTGGTTTGCTTGCAGGCTATATCACCCATCCAAACGTGGCAGGCGCTACGGTATTAAGCCTGGGGTGCCAAAATGCCGAGGTAAAAACCCTGCAGGAAGAGATCAACAAACGCTCGCCCAATTTTAATAAGCCTTTGTATATACTGGATCAGCAAAAAACCGGGAAGGAAGCTGATCTGATGGAACTGGCCATCAGGCAAACGCTGGCTGGCTTAATGCAGGCCAATACCTATGTTCGTAAGCCGGCGCCATTAAGCAAATTGGTTATAGGCTTGGAATGTGGGGGCTCCGATGGCTTTTCCGGAATTTCGGCAAACCCTGCTATCGGTTATACGTCTGATTTACTGGTAGCGCTTGGCGGTTCGGTCATTTTGGCCGAATTCCCGGAGTTGTGCGGTGTTGAACAAAACCTGATTGACCGGTGTTTGGATAAAAGCAAGGCCGAACGGTTCGCCAGCTTGGTAAGCAGCTATAGCCAGCGTGCCGAAGAGGCCGGATCGGGTTTTTATATGAACCCATCGCCGGGTAATATTAAAGATGGTTTAATAACCGATGCCATCAAATCTGCCGGAGCTGCAAAAAAAGGCGGTACATCACCGGTGGCAGATGTGCTTGATTATCCTGAAAAAGTTACCAAACCAGGTTTGAATTTGCTGTGTACACCCGGCAATGATGTGGAATCAACCACAGCCGAGGTTGGCTCAGGAGCTAATATAGTTTTGTTTACAACCGGCCTGGGTACGCCAACTGGTAACCCGATAGCGCCGGTTGTTAAGATTGCAACAAACACCACCCTGTTTAACAGGATGAGCGATATCATCGACATTAACACCGGTACCATTGTAGAAGGCGACGAAACCATTGAACAGGCTGGCGAACGGATCCTGGACTATGTAATTAAAGTAGCAAGCGGCGAAATTGAAGTAAGCGCCGTAAGGCACGGCCAGGATGATTTTATCCCATGGAAGCGGGGCGTATCCTTATAAAATATATGTATAAGCTATAGTTGAGGTGTGAGTATGATCAGACGAATTTTTACGTCCAGTTTTATAACCGTTTTGCTTTCTTTTGCAGCATATAGTGCTTATGCGCAAGAAAAGCCGCTATTAGGCTATAATAAGCTAAAAACATACGTAAGCTACTTTAATGCGATAGATACCGAAACGGTAAAGAATTATGTAACCAATGACCATGCTTATAATTGGATGGCCAAAAACATACCGTTGTTTGAATGTCCCGACTCGGCCATCCAAAAAATATACTATTACCGCTGGTGGACGTTTCGTAAACACCTGAAACAAACCCCGGATGGCTTTATTTTTACAGAATTTATAACACCGGTAAAGTTTACGGGCGTTTACAACAGCTCGAGCAGTGCACTTGGCCACCAAATTTATGAGGGTAGGTGGCTGCATGATCCTCAATACATAAACGACTATATCAAATTCTGGCTCTATGTTGATCCGAAACAAAAGAAGCCTCATTTGCACACCTTTAGCAGTTGGATTGATGATGCCGTTTATAACTATTACCTCGTTAACAACGATAAAAAATTTATAGAACAGGTAATACCTGCGTTAAATACCGATTACAGGCAATGGGAAGCCGAAAAGCAACTACCCTCCAAATTATTCTGGCAGTTTGATGTAAGGGATGCCATGGAAGAATCCATTAGCGGCTCACGAATAGTAAAGAATAAAAGACCTACCATTAACAGTTATATGTATGGTAACGCTGTGGCACTATCAAAAATGGCATCACTGCTGGGTATCGATTCGGTGAAGAATAAGTACAGCAAAAAAGCTATCGAACTAAAAAAACTGGTACAGGATAGTTTATGGAACGATTCCGCTTCATTTTTTCAGGTACGCCGGCCGGATGGGAGTTTTGCCGACGCCCGCGAGGAATTAGGATTTATTCCCTGGTATTTTAAGCTGCCCGATGATAAACCGGCTTACGCCAAGCAATGGGACCAGCTAACTGATGAAAAAGGTTTTAACGCGCCATGGGGCATAACCACAGCCGAAAGACGCCACCCGCTGTTCCGCACGCATGGCACGGGGCATGGTTGTGAGTGGGATGGGGCAGTTTGGCCATTTGCTACTACCCAAACCCTAAAAGGACTGGCGGTTTTACTTACCAATTATCAAAACAAAGGCAGCATGACCCCGGCTGTTTTCTATAACGAACTGCATAAATATGCCTTATCGCATATAAAGCGGGGAGTGCCGTATCTTGGTGAGTACCAGGACGAAAAAACCGGCTATTGGCTCAAAGGCGATAACCCCCGCAGCAGCTACTATAACCACTCCGGTTTTTGCGACCTGGTGATCAATGACCTGGTTGGCTTAAAGCCCCGCGCCGATAATATGCTGGAGGTTTTCCCACTTATCCCTCAAAATCAATGGAAATGGTTTGCATTGGATAATGTGCTTTACCATGGTCAGCGCATCAGCATCTTATGGGATAAAACCGGCAGCAAATATCACAAAGGCAAAGGTTTTATAATCTATATAGATGGCAAACCAATTATGCGCTGTGCAAAACTTAAGCATGTGTTGCTAAAGATGCCTGTTTAATTGCTATCCACGTTCTCTTTCACTAATTGTGAAACTTGCAATGATGGTAATATCGTACAATAGCTGGAAAAAATATCAGATGAAACGGTGCTTACATCCTGATATTTTTGAATGTTATACAACCAATTAAGTTCCACCTTAATACCATCTTAACATAACCTGCTGTGCTAAGTCTACCCCCTGAATGGCTTTGCAGCAAATAATGTAAAAACATGAAAGTGAAAATAACCTACAGCTATGCCGCATTTCTGATACTTATATTCAGTTGTTTTCCCTCCTCGATAAAAGCCCTGGATTACGCTAAAAAAGTAACCATAGTATTGCCCATAAAACATGATGAGCGTTTGGATTATGGCGCGCAAAAGCTAAAGATGGCGCTGCAACAAGTGGGTTATACAGTTACCATGGAGCAAAATACTAAGGTGGTTGCAGGCAATGCCATTTTCGTTGGCCTGTTGCAGGATGCTGCTATCAAAAAAATGTTGGCAAAACAACATGCTGATATGCTGAAATCTCCGGGCAAAGAAGGTTTTATAATTAAGAGCACTATCACGATGGCTGTTATAGCCGGCGCGGATAATTCCGGTACTTTATATGGTTGCCTGGAACTGGCTGGCAGGATAAAAAACACGCATGCTTTACCTCTTAAATTGGCAATAACCGATCAACCCGAAATGGTTTTACGCGGCGCTTGTGTTGGTGTTCAAAAACCTGCATTATTGCCCGGTCGCGGTACTTATGAATATCCTTATACGCCCGAAAATTTTCCCTGGTTTTATGATAAGGCACTTTGGCTGCGTTACCTGGACTCGCTGGCCGAAAATAGGATGAACTCCTTATACCTGTGGAATGGACATCCCTTTGCATCATTGGTTAAAGTAAAAGAATATCCTTATGCTGTTGAGGTGGATGACGCCGCCTTTAAAAAGAATGAGGAGATTTATCGTTTCCTGGCAAGCGAGGCCGATAAACGCGGCATCTGGCTCATACAGGGTTTTTATAATATCATCGTATCTAAACCCTTTGCAGAGAAAAACGGCCTCAAAACACAGGATAGGAACCGCCATATAGTACCCGTAATTGCCGATTACACCCGTAAATCAATAGCGGCCTTTGTACAAAAATATCCGAATGTAGGTTTGTTAATCACCCTTGGCGAGGCAATGGAAGGGGTAGGGCAGGATGATATCGACTGGTTCACCAAAACCATTATTCCCGGCGTACAGGATGGCTTGAAAGCATTGGGCCGTACTGACGAACCGCCCATTGTATTGCGTGCGCATGATAGCGATGCGCCATCGGTGATGAAATACGCCAAGCCATTATATAAAAACCTGTATACCATGGCTAAGTATAATGGCGAGGCGCTTACAACCTATGAGCCGCATGGCCCATGGGCCGATTTGCACCGTACACTAAGCCGCATTGGTACCGTGCAGATAGAGAATATTCATATCATGGCCAACCTGGAGCCTTTTCGCTATGGTTCGCCGGATTTTATACAAAAATGCGTGCTGGCCATGCACAACGTTTACGGGGCAAATGGCTTACACATATACCCACAGGCATCTTACTGGGACTGGCCTTACACAGCCGATAATACAGGTGGAGAACGGTTATTGCAACTGGATCGCGATTGGATTTGGTACAAGGCGTGGGCACGCTATGCCTGGGATAGTCACCGCGGCAGGGTAGACGAGATAAATTATTGGGCCGCACAACTCGCAGCTAAGTATGGCTGTAACGAAGCGCAGGGCAAGGATATTTTAGCAGCGTACGAGCAATCGGGCGAGATAGCCCCGGAATTGCTCAGGCGCTTTGGTATTACCGATGGCAACCGGCAAACCATGACATTAGGCATGCTGATGAGCCAGTTGGTTAATCCCGAAAAATATGGTTTGTTCTCTTTGCTTTATAACTCCGAAGGGCCGGTTGGCGAAATGATGAGTGAGTATGCCGAGAAAGAATGGAAACACCAGCCGCACATCGGCGAAACGCCTGTTAAAGTAATTGATAGTGTAATAGTGCAGGGCCGTAAAGGTGTTGAAGCTATTGATCGGGCATCGGCACAGATAAAAAAAGATAAAACTGAATTTAACAGGTTAAAAAATGACATTTATTGCTATAATGCTTTAGCAAACAGCTATGCTTATAAAGCAAAAGCAGCATTATGGGTGCTTCGGTACAAATATTCGGATAACATTGCCGACCTGGAAAAGGCCTTACCTGAATTGCAAACCAGCCTGGATTATTTCAAACAGTTGGTTAATCTTACCAAAGATACTTACCTGTATGCCAATAGTATGCAAACCAAACAGCGTAAAATCCCAGTTGGCGGCAATGATGCCAAAATGAAAACCTGGGTAGAGCTGCTGCCTGTTTACCAAAAAGAACTGGATAATTTTAAACATAACATCGACTCGTTGAAATCGCCACAGATAACGGCAAAAAAAGCAAGTAAAGTAGCCTTAACAGATGCCCTGGTGGAAATAAAAACAAAAGAACGGGTATTCTATAAAATCAAGAATGGCGAACAGGTATTTGCCGATACCACCGTAGTTATTAAAAATGCAGCGCCCGAATTAGTAAACATGCAGGCTTTAAAATTAGTGAAGGCAGATCAACTTAATAATGGAACAGAAATAAGTTTCACCAACGCCGAACCTGTTAAAGTATTAGTTGGCTTTTTTAACGAGAAAGACCCTAAATACCTGCCGGAACCACAACTGGAAACAGATGCCAGCGCCAATGATTATGGCCAGGCCGATATAAAGATTGCCAATGCCATACAGGTAGAAGGCTTGCCGCCGGTAAACGTCCATGCTTACTCATTTAAAGCGGGCATCAATACGCTTACGCTGGGTAAGGGCGCTTGTTTAATTTTAGGTATTGTTAATGATGATGCCTATATCCCGGTTTACGATGCCGGACTGAGCAATACCGGGAACATTAAAGATTTACGCTGGTTATTTAACTAAACAGTGCTATGAAAAATTCCACGTTACCTGTCTTAAAATATCTGTTTGTCGCAATCGTGTTGCTCTTTATAACACAATTCGCCCGGGCACAATCCGATCTTAAACTTTGGTATAAGCAGCCGGCAAAAAAATGGACGGATGCCTTGCCCATTGGTAACGGCCGTTTAGGCGCTATGATATTTGGTGGGGTTGATGAAGACAGGATCCAGTTTAATGAACAAACCTTATGGACTGGCGGTCCGCGCGCTTATGAGCGGCAGGGTGCCGTAAAATACCTGCAACCTATCCGCCAGCTTTTGTTTGACGGCAAACAATCCGAAGCCGAAGCACTTGCCGAAAAACATTTCATGGGAATGAAAAGCAATGAAACAACCTATGCTGCCGATTCGGCCCGCTGGGTTGAAAAAATGCGGAATATAAAGGTGAAGCAAGTTGCTGATTTTAATGAAAGCACCACCTGGAAATCTATCGTACTGCCTACCGCACAGGGTTGGGAAACAACTCCCGGTTTTGAAGGGCTCGATGGAGCAGTGTGGCTTCAACTTTCGAGTTGCCGGCCAAATGGAAGGGAAAAAACCTGGTGCTCAGTTTAGGCCGCATCCGCGACTTGGACATTACTTATATCAATGGCAACCAGGTAGGCACTACCAGCGGAACTACTTATCGCAAATACATCATCCCGGCTAAAGAACTGCATACGGGAACAAATTTAATAGCCATACAGGTATTAAATTTTAATGATAAAGGTGGCTTAACCAGCGCGGCAAAAGAAATGTTGCTTTATCCAGAAGGGTTTGAAGTTACTACCATCAAAGGAGGGGTAACCAGCAGTGACGTGACCACCGCAGTTGATAAAAAGGGTAGCATTATAGAACCTATAAAATTAAGCGGAACATGGAAATACCGGATACAGGATGATAACCCGCCAGCTTATCCACGGTATAATGCCGATTACCAGCCTTTTGGTGATCTGTACCTGCAATTTCCTAACCAAACAATAAGCGAATACAAACGCGACCTTGATATCACGAATGCCACGGCACATGTTACCTATAAGGCTAATGGAATAAACTACACCCGCGAGTACCTGGCAAGCGCCCCTGGTCAGGTAATAACTATTCATTTAACCGCTGATAAGCCGGGCAGCATTACAGTAAAAGCCCTGATGAGAAGCCTGCATAAAAAATTTATTACCCGCAAGGTTGATGATTATACCCTGGCGTTATCATTAAAAGTACATGATGGGGTATTACGCGGGGTAAGTTACCTGCATCTGCACGCTGTTGGCGGTAAAGTGCTGGTTACGCCAAACAATATTAAAGTTACCGGTGCCAATGAGGCTACGTTTTATTTAACAGCGGCAACAAATTTCAAAAATTATCATGATGTATCCGGCAACCCGGAAGCCATCTGCAAAAAACAAATAGCGGTCATCGCCCATAAAAGTTACCCGGTTGTAAAGGCAGATCACATAAAAGATTATCAAAAATACCTCAAAACATTCTCTCTTGACCTGGGCAAAGGCATGAATGCAGATTTGCCTACAGATGAGCGGATCCTGAAATTAAGGGATACACCCGACCCATCGTTTATCACACTGTACACGCAATATGGCAGGTATTTGCTGATATCGTCCTCGCGCCCGGGTAATGGTCCGGCTAATTTGCAGGGCCTGTGGAACGATCTGCTTACGCCGCCTTGGGGCAGTAAATTTACCACCAACATCAATTTACAGATGAACTACTGGCCTGCCGAGGTATTAAACCTTTCGGCCTGTAGCGAACCGTTTTTTAGTATAGTTGATGATTTGGCTAAAACAGGTAGGCAAACAGCAAAAGAACATTACGGTGCACCCGGCTGGGTGCTGCACCATAATACCGACCTGTGGCGGGGCACTGATCCGGTAAATGCATCTAATCATGGTATTTGGGTAAGCGGCGGTGCATGGCTTTGTCACCAGTTATGGGAGCATTATTTATATACTAAGGATAAAAGTTTTTTACAGAACCGCGCTTACCCCGAAATGAAGGGGGCGGCGGAGTTTTTTGTGCATTTTTTAGTGAAAGACCCTAAAACCGGTTACCTTATCAGTACTCCCTCCAATTCGCCTGAACACGGCGGATTGGTAGCGGGGCCTGCGATGGATCA
>Ga0075366_10000743_pt1 | contig 15491 bp, 12 predicted proteins | sample EndMethybrTD3031_FD_72351 | JGI IMG/M metagenome (GOLD analysis project Ga0075366, IMG submission 72351) | Populus endosphere microbial communities from Tennessee, USA - Endosphere MetaG P. TD hybrid TD303-1 | ecosystem: Host-associated > Plants > Roots > Endosphere | place: USA: Tennessee...
CCGTCGAGCAGTACTGGCGCGACAACCGCCTGAACATGATCCACGAGGGCACGCACGGCATCCAGGCGCTGGACCTGCTGGGCCGCAAGGTCGTGATGAACGGCGGCAAGGGCCTCGCGACGCTGGCCGCGCGCATCAACGGCACGATCGAGCGGGCGCTGACCGTGCCGGCGTTCGCCGAATCCGCCAACATGCTCGCCGGCATGCTGCAGAAGGTCGGCCGCGCGACCAAGGCGGCCTGGGCGACCGGCGTGCCCGAAGAGGCCCTCGCGAACGCCACGCCCTACCTGCAGGCCTTCGGCCACGTGGTGCTGGCCTGGGTCTGGCTCGACGTCGCGCTCGCCGCCCGGGCCCGGCTCGATCGTGGCGACGACCCCCGCCTGCAGGGCACCCTGGCGGCGGCGCGTTACTTCTTCCGCTACGAGCTGCCCCGCGTGCCGGCCTGGCTGCAGGTCGTCGAGACACGCGACGACACCTGCCGCTCGATGGCCGAGGAGTGGTTCTGATGTCGGCCGCCGTGCGCCGCATCGAGGTGGCGATCTGGGTGCTGGTCTACGGCGGGCTGATCGGTGTCGGGCTCGGCCTGGCGGTCCGTGACGAGGCGGCGACCCTGGGCTGGAGCATCGCCGCCGTCGGCGCTATCGTTGCCGCGGTCGGCGCCGTGCTGATCGTCGTGCGTTCGCGCATGAAGGCGCCGTGACTTCCGGGCCACCGCCCGGGCACCGAGGAGCCTCATGAACCGTTCCGTCCGCATGCTGCGCGCGGCCTGCGCCGCCGCTGCCGTCGTCGCCACGAGCGCCATCGCGCAGCCGCAGCCCTACGTCTTTCCGCAGTACGACGGCGCGAAGCCGATCGACATCGCCTGCCAGAAGCTCATCGCCGACCAGAAGGAGAGCGAGAAGCGCCTCGAACAGGCGACCGCCGACGGCGGCACGGGCACGCTCGCCGCGCTCGACGCCTTCACCACCCGGTACGAGGACACGCTCGGGCCGCTCGGGCTGCTCGCCGCGGTCCACCCTGACAAGGTGATCCGCGACGCCGCCGAGGCCTGCGACCTGGCCTATCAGGACTTCAACACCGCCTTCTTCCAGAACCCGCGCATCTACGCCCTGCTCAAGCAGGTGCAGGCGGGCGATGCGGTCGATCGGCGCACCCTGCGCGACCTGCTCGACGCGTTCGAGGACTCCGGCGTCGGCCTGTCGGTCGAGAAGCAGGCGCGCGCGCGGGCGATCAACACCGAGGTGACGCGGCTCTCGCAGGAGTTCGAGCGCCGCATCCGCGAGGACCGCACGCGCGTGGCGTTCGGCGCCGCCGAACTGCAGGGCGTGCCCGCCGCGGTGTGGCAGCGCGCCAAGCGCGACGCGAAGGGCCGCTACCTGCTCGGCCTGGACTACCCGACCTCCGGCCCGGTCGTCGAGCGGGCCCATTCCGCGGCCACGCGCGAGCGCATGTGGCGCGCGATCATGGGCCTGGGCGGGGCCGAGAACATGAAGGTGCTTGCGCAGCTCGTCGCCCTGCGGCGCGAGTACGCGCAGCTGTTCGGCTTCGACTCCTATGCCGACTTCGCGCTGCGCCGGCGCATGGCGAAGAACGCGACCGCGGTCTCCGCCTTCCTCGACGAGGTGCAGGGCGCCGTCGCCAAGCGCGAGCTCGGCGACCTCGAGCTGCTGCGTGCCGACAAGGCGCGCCGCGAGCGCACGCCGCTCGCGACGACCCGCGTCGAGCGCTGGGACTCGGCCTACTACACCGAGCGTGTGCGCAGCGCGACCTACCGCGTCGACCAGGAGGCCTTCCGGCGCTACTTCCCGCCCGAGGCGAGCGTGCAGTTCGTCTTTGCGGTGGCCGAGCGCCTGTTCGGCGTGCGTTTCGCGCCGCTGAAGCAGCCGCTGTGGCATGCCGATGCACGCGCCTTCGAGGTGCGCGACAAGGCCGGCGAGCAGCTGCTGGGCACGCTCTACATCGACCTCTACCCGCGCGCCGACAAGTACAACCACGCGGCGGTCTGGCCGATCCGCATGAGCACCTCGCTCGGGCAACGCCGCCCCGCGGCGGCGCTGGTCGTCAACTTCAACCGCAAGGGGCTGACGATCGAGGAGCTCGAGACGCTGCTGCACGAGTTCGGCCACGCGGTGCACAACCTGCTGTCGCAGACGCGCTACGCGGCCAACGGCGGCTCGAACGTGCAGCTCGACTTCGCCGAGGCGCCGTCGCAGATGCTCGAGGAGTGGGTCTACGACCCGAAGGTGCTCGCGCTGTTCCAGCAGGTGTGCAAGACCTGCGCGCCGGTGCCGCCGGAGATGATCGAGCGCGCCGGCCGCGCGCGCCACTTCGCCAAGGGTCTCTTCTTCTCGCGCCAGCACCTGTTCGCGAGCTACGACCTCTCGCTGTACGGCGCCAAGCCGCAGGACCCGCTCGCGTTGTGGACGCAGATGGAAGGCGCCACGCCGCTCGGCCACGTGCCGGGCACGATCTTCCCGGCGCAGTTCGGCCACATCGCCACGGGCTACGCGGCGGGTTACTACGGCTACCTGTGGAGCCTGGTCGTCGCCGAGGACCTGCGCACCGCGTTCGCGGCCGACCGGCTCGATCCGGCGGTCGGCCGGCGCTACCGCGACACGGTGCTCGCCAACGGCGGGCAGCTCGCGCCGGAGGACCTCGTCCAGCAGTTCCTCGGCCGCCCGTTCAACAACCAGGCCTTCTTCCAGTTCCTCGCGAAAGAGTAAGCCCATGAGCACACCGGTCCGCAAACTGTTCGACCTCACGGGCCGCGTCGCCCTCGTCACCGGCGGATCGCGCGGGCTCGGCCTGCAGATCGCCGAAGCGCTCGGCGAGGCAGGCGCGAAAGTGATGCTGACCTCGCGCAAGGCGGCCGATCTGGAGGAGGCCGCCGCGCACCTCGCGGAACGCGGCATCGATGCGCGCTGGGTCGCCGCCGACGCGAGCGAGCCCGAGGAGATCGCGCGTGTCGTCGGCGAGACGCTGCAGCGCGTCGGCGACGTCGACATCCTCGTCAACAACGCCGGCGCGACCTGGGGCGCGCCCTGCGAGGACCACCCGCTCGAGGCCTGGGACAAGGTAATGAACCTGAACATCCGCTCGATCTTCCTGATGAGCCAGGCGATCGGCAAACGCTGCATGATCCCGAAGAAGCGCGGGCGCATCGTCAACGTCGCGTCGATCGCCGGCCTGGCCGGCTCGGCCGACATGCAGTTCATCGCCTACGGCACGAGCAAGGGCGCGGTCGTCAACTTCACGCGCACGCTCGCGGGCGAGTGGGGCCGGCACGGCATCACGGTGAACGCGCTCGCACCGGGTTTCTTCCCGAGCAAGATGACGAAGAGCACGCTCGCGACCTACGGCGCCGACAAGCTCGCGGCGGCCGCGCCGCTGAACCGCCTCGGCGACGACGACGACCTGAAGGGCGCGGCGCTGCTGTTCGCCTCCGACGCCGGCAAGCACATCACCGGGCAGATCCTCGCGGTGGACGGCGGCGTCAGCGCCGTGCACCACGGCGCCTGAGCGCGGGCACGGCGATGGAGTTCCGCATTCCCATTCCGTTCGTCGACACGCTCGGCTTCGAGCTGCTGGCCTTCGACGGCGGGAAGGCACAGATCGCGGTCGACGTGCGCGACGAGATCACGAACAGCTGGGGCGTCGTGCACGGCGGCGTGACGATGACGCTGCTCGACGTCGCGATGGCGCATGCCGCGCGCAGCCCGAACCAGCCGGGCAACCCGCCGGACATGGGCGTCGTCACGATCGAGATGAAGACGAGCTTCATGCGCCCGGGCCTCGGGCGGCTCGTCGCGCAGGGCACGCTGATGCAGCGCACCGCGTCGATGGCGTTCTGCCAGGGCGAGGTGCGCGACGCGCAAGGCACGCTGGTCGCGCACGCGACCGGCACGTTCAAGTACCTCAAGGGCCTGCCCGCGGGCGGCAAGCGCATCCAGCGCATCGGCGCATCCGACTGAAGGAGTCCAACGATGACCACGCAACGCAACAAGCAGTGGCTGCTCGTCTCCCGCCCCAAGGGCGAGGCGGTGGCCGGCAACTTCAGGCTCGTCGAGGCCGAGATCCCCGAGCTGCGCGAGGGCCAGGTGCTGGTGCAGCACCACTACCTGTCGCTCGACCCGTACATGCGCGGCCGCATGGACGACGCGAAGAGCTACGCGAAGCCGCAGCCGCTCGACGCGGTGATGCAGGGCGGCACGGTCGGCGAGGTGCTCGCCTCCAAACATGCGTCCTACGAGGTCGGCGACAAGGTCGTCGGCATGGGCGGGTGGCAGCAGTTCAGCGTCGTCGACGGCGGCGCGGCCGGTTTGCTGCGCAAGGTCGACACGGCGCACATCCCGCTGTCGGCCTACCTCGGCGCGGTCGGCATGCCGGGCGTGACCGCCTGGTACGGCCTGATGAAGATCATCGAGCCGAAGGCCGGCGGCACGATCGCCGTCAGCGCGGCGAGCGGCGCGGTCGGCGGGGTGGTCGGGCAGTTGGCGAAGGCCAGGGGCTGCCGGGCGATCGGCTTCGCCGGCGGGGCGGACAAGTGCCGCTACGTCGTCGAGGAGCTCGGCTTCGACGCCTGTGTCGACTACAAGGCGCACGCGGACGCGCGCTCGCTGCACGCGGCGGTGAAGGAAGCCGCGCCGAACGGCATCGACGGTTACTTCGAGAACGTCGGCGGGGCCGTGCTCGACGCGGTGATGCTGAACCTGAACGACTTCGGCCGCATCGCGATGTGCGGAATGATCAGCGGCTACGAGGGCCAGCCGATCCCGATGACCTACCCGGCGCTGATCCTGCGCTCGCGCCTGCTGGTGCAGGGCTTCATCGTCAGCGAGCACATGGAGGTCTGGCCGCAGGCGCTGAAGGAACTCGGCGGCATGGTCGCCGCCGGCCGGCTCAAGTTCCGCGAGTCGGTCGCGCAGGGCATCGAGTCCGCGCCCGACGCCTTCCTCGGCCTGCTGAAGGGCCGCAACTTCGGCAAGCAGCTCGTCAAGCTCGTCTGAGCCTGCGCCATGAACGCGACGCACGAGGTGCTGAACCAGAGCACACCGCTCGCGGACTACAACGTCTACGCGACGAACCGCGCGCTGCGCGACGCGCTCGCCTTCCACCTGCCGGGCAGCGACGAAGGCCCCCGGCTCGCGCTCGGGGCGCTCGTCGGCAGCTCGAGCATGCAGCAGCACGCGCGGCTCGCGAACGTGCACGGGCCGCAGCTGCGCAGTCACGACCGCTTCGGCCACCGCCTCGACCAGGTCGAGTTCCACCCGAGCTACCACGCGCTGATGGGCGCGGCGGTCGGCGCGGGACTGCACGGCACGCCATGGGCCAAGGGTGCCGGCGCGCACGTCGAGCGTGCCGCGGGCTTCATGCTGTTCACCGAGCTGGAACCGTCGATCCTGTGCCCGGTCTCGATGACCTACGCGGGGACGCCGGCGCTGCGCGGCAATCCGGCGGTCGCGGCCGACTGGTTCGCGAAGCTGTCGAACACCGCCTACGACCCGCGCCTCGTGCCGCTCGCGCAGAAGGCCGGCGTCACGATGGGCATGGGCATGACCGAGAAGCAGGGCGGCTCCGACGTGCGGGCGAACACGACGCGCGGCACCTTCGCGCAGAGCGACGCCTGGGGGCGCCGCTACGAGCTCGTCGGCCACAAGTGGTTCTTCTCGGCGCCGATGTGCGACGCCTTCCTCGTGCTCGCGCAGACCGAGGGTGGCCTGAGCTGCCTGTTCCTGCCGCGGGTGCTGCCCGACGGCACGCTCAACACGATCCGCATCCAGCGCCTGAAGGACAAGCTCGGCAACAAGGCGAACGCGAGCTCGGAGGTCGAGTTCCACGGCGCGAGCGCCTGGCTGGTCGGCGAGGAGGGGCGCGGCGTGCAGCGCATCCTCGAGATGGGCACGCTGACGCGGCTCGACTGCGCGCTCGGCACCGCCGGGCTGATGCGCCAGGCCGTGAGCCTCGCGCTGCACCACTGCACGCAGCGCAAGGCCTTCGGCCGGCCGCTCGTCGCGCATGCGCTGATGAAGAACGTGCTGGCCGACATGGCGCTCGAATCCGAGGCGGCGACCGCGCTCGCGTTGCGCCTCGCCCGGGCGGTCGACCGCCAGGACGATCCCTACGAGGCGCTGATGCGCCGCGTGCTGACGCCGGTCGCGAAGTACTGGGTCTGCAAGCGCGGCAGCGCGCTCGCGCAGGAGGCGATGGAATGCCTCGGCGGCAACGGCTACGTCGAGGAGGGCGGGGAGGGCGTGATGGCGCGCATCTACCGCGAGATGCCGGTCAACTCGATCTGGGAGGGCGCCGGCAACATCATGGCGCTCGACCTGCTGCGCGCCGTGCGCGGCTCGGGGCGGAGCGCCACCGGCTCGCAGACCATCGCCGAGGCGCTCGCCGCCGAACTCGCGACCGCACGCGGCGCGAACGCCGCCTACGACCGCTTCGCCGACGCGCTGCCCGGGCGCATCGACGCGGCGGTCGACGAGGCCGAAGGTCGCCGCCTCGCGCAGGACATCGCGCTCGCGGTGCAGGCCTCGCTGCTGCGCCGCCACGCGCCCGACGTGGTGTTCGACACCTTCTGCCGATCGCGCCTCGGCGGCGACTGGGGCCAGGCCTACGGCACGCTGCCTGCCGGGAGTGACTTCGACACGATCCTCGCGCGTGCGATGCCGCATTGACCACACGACCATGCCCGAACTGATCCTCCACCAATTCGCCACCTCGCCGTTCTCCGAGAAGGTCCGCCTCGTGCTGGGGTTCAAGGACCTGAGCTCGCGCGCCGTCGAGGTGCCGGTGCTGCTGCCCAAGCCCGACGTCGTCGCGCTGACCGGCGGCTACCGGCGCACGCCCTTCCTGCAGATCGGCGCCGACATCTACTGCGACAGCGCGCTGATGTGCCAGGTGATCGACCGCCTGCACCCGCGGCCGCCGCTGTACCCGCCCGAGGCCGCCGGGCTCGGCGAGATCGTCGCGCAGTGGGCCGACGCGGCGCTGTTCTGGGCCGCGATCCCGTTCACCGTCTCGAGCGGCGGCGCGCCGTACGTGATGCCCGACGCCTCGCCCGATTTCCTGAAGGCCTTCGCCGCCGACCGCGCGGCGATGACCTCGGGCATGCGCCGCCTTGCGCCGCACGATGCCGGCGCCGCACTGCACCAGTACCTGCTGCGCCTGGACGCGCTGCTCGCCGACGGGCGCAAGTGGCTGCTCGGCCTGGAGCCCTGCATCGCCGACTTCTCGTGTGCGCAGTCGCTGTGGTTCATCCACCTCGCGCCGCCGGTGGCGCAGGCGCTCGCGATCCGGCCGCGGGTCCTCGCATGGTGGGAGCGCATGCGCGGCTTCGGCCACGGCACGTCGGTGCCGATGAACTCGGCCGACGCGATCGCGGTCGCGCAGGGCAGTGGCGGCTTCGAGCCGGTCGCGGTGCAGGACGGGCTCGGCTTCGGTGTCGGCGAAGCCGTCACCGTCAACGCGACGGACTACGCGGCCGACCCGGTCGCCGGCGCGCTCGTCGGCCTGACGCGCGAGAGCGTGACGATCGAACGCATCGACGAACGCGCGGGGCGCGTGCACGTGCACTTTCCGCGCCTGGGCTACCAGATTCGCAAGGAGAAGCAGGCATGAAACGTTTCGCCGGCCGCGCCGCGGTCATCACCGGCGCCGGCTCGGGCTTCGGGCTGGAGGCCGCGCGCATCGCGGCGCGCGAGGGCATGTCCCTCGTGATGGCCGACGTGCAGCCCGACGCACTGGACCGCGCGGTCGCCGAGATCGAGGGGCTCGGCGCGAAGGTCCTGCCGTTCCGCCTCGACGTCTCGAAGGCCGACCAGGTCGAGGCCATGGGCGCAGCGACGCTCGCGCGCTTCGGCGCGCCGGGCTTCGTCTTCAACAACGCCGGCGTCGGCGTCGGCGGGCTCGTCTGGGAGCACTCGCTGAAGGACTGGGAATGGGTCGTCGGCGTGAACCTGATGGGCGTCGCGCACGGCGTGCGCGTGTTCACGCCGATGATGCTCGAGGCAGCGAAGCGTGATCCCGGCTACGAGGGCCACATCGTCAACACCGCGTCGATGGCCGGCATGGTCAACGCACCCAACATGGGCGCCTACAACGTCACCAAGCACGCCGTGGTGTCGCTCAGCGAGACGCTCTACCAGGACCTGCGCCTCGTCACCGACCAGATCGGCGCCTCGGTGCTGTGCCCGTACTTCGTGCCCACGGGCATCCACCAGAGCGAGCGCAACCGGCCCGAGACGATGCGCGACGACGACGCGAAGCCGACGAAGAGCCAGCTGATCGCCCGGGCGATGTCGGACAAGGCGGTGTCCAGCGGCAAGGTGACGGCCGCGCAGGTCGCCCAGTTCGTGTTCGATGCGATGCGCGAGGACCGCTTCTACGTCTTCAGCCACCCGCATGCGCTCGGGCCGGTGCAGTCGCGCTTCGAGGACGTCGTGCAGCGGCGCAACCCGAGCGATCCGTTCGCCACGCGGCCCCAGATCGGCGTGGACCTGCGCGCCGCGCTGCGCGCCGCCGAGTGAGATTCAGCAGGCCAGCCGCACCGCCTGGAGCGGCTTGCCGGTCACGCCGTCGACGACGACCAGGCTGACCTGGCGCGGGTGCGCCGGGTCGGCCGGCAGGCCCGGCGTGAACTGCAGCGCCGGCGGGGTCGACGTGGCCCATGCGGCGACCGGCCGGTATTCGCGCACGACGAAGTCGTGCTTCAAGGTCTCGCCGGTGTTCTCGCCTGCGCTGACGCGGCTCGTGTGGCCGTGCTCGGTCACCGCCCACCAGGCGGCGAGCCGGGCGGGCGCCCCGGGGCCGGGCGCGATCCTCGCCTGGATGCGGTCGCCGGCGCGCTGCAGCGTCACCTCGACCGTCGACGCCGCGCTCGGTGCCGGCAGCGGCGCCGCGAGCCGCGGCCAGCGGCGTTCGTCGGCGCCGTTGCGCACGACCTGCGGCGTGTAGCGCACGCCGCCGCCGTTCACCGCGAGCTGCTGCGCCTGGCGCTGGCCGAGCACCGGGTGCGCGAAGCGGTCCTTCCAGCCGATGTAGTCCCAGTATTCGACGTGGAAGGCGAACGCGTGCACGGACGGATCCGCCTTCAGCCGGGACAGCCACTGGTCGGCCGGCGGGCAGGAGCTGCAGCCTTCGGAGGTGTAGAGCTCGACGATCGCCGGCACGGTCGGACCGCTGCGGGCGGAACAGGTGCCGGTTTCGGCGGCGACGGTCGACGTGCCGGCCGCGAGCGCGAGGCCGGTCAGTGCGCAAGTCAGGGCAGGGAGCTTCATGCGGCTGCGTCGTCCGGCGCGGCGCGCACCTTACAGCGGGCGCGTGGCACACTCGCCGCCCCCTGCCTCGCCTGCCCGCCGTGACCGCATCGAACGCCTCTTCGCCACCGCGCGCCGTCGTGATCGGCGCCGGTCCGGCCGGACTGATGGCCGCCGAAGTGCTCGTGCGGGCGGGTTGTGCGGTCGATGTGCACGACGCGATGCCGTCGGCCGGCCGCAAGTTCCTGCTCGCCGGCAAGGGCGGCCTGAACCTGACGCACGCCGAGCCCTTCGAGCGATTCGTCGAGCGCTTCGGCGAACGGCGCGACCGGATCGAGCCACTGCTGCGCGACTTCGGCCCCGACGTGCTGCGCGCGTGGGCGCACGGCCTGGGCATCACGACCTTCGTCGGCAGCTCCGGCCGCGTCTTCCCGGCCGAGATGAAGGCCGCGCCGCTGCTGCGCGCGTGGCTGCACCGCCTGCGGGCGGCCGGCGTGCGCCTGCACATGCGGCACCGCTGGACCGGGTGGGCGGACGAGGGACGCCTGCGCTTCGAGACGCCGACCGGCACGCTCGACGTGGCGGCCGACGCGACGGTGCTCGCGCTCGGCGGCGCGAGCTGGCCGCAGCTCGGCTCGGATGCGGCCTGGGTGCCGCTGCTGCACGGGCGGGGCGTCGCGATCGCGCCGCTGCGACCGTCGAACTGCGGTTTCGATGTCGTGCACCCGGACCGCGACGGGCGGCCGCAGCCGGGCTGGAGCGCGCTGATGCGCGAGCGCTTCGCCGGCGCACCGCTGAAGACCGTCGCGGTCGCGCTGCCCGGCGGCACGCCGCTGCGCGGCGAGTTCGTCGTCACCGCGACCGGGATCGAGGGCAGCCTCGTCTACGCCGTCTCCGCGCCGTTGCGCGAGCGCATCGCGGCGGACGGGCAGGCGGTGCTGCAGGTCGACCTGCTGCCCGATCGCACGCCCGAGTTCGTGCGGGCCGAGGTCGCGCGGCCGCGCGGCTCGCGTTCGCTGTCGACGCACCTGAAGAGCCGGCTCGGCCTGGACGGCGTGAAGGCCGCGCTGCTGCACGAGCTGCTGCCGCGCGAGACGGTCGCCGACCCGGCGGCACTCGCCGCGGCGATCAAGGCGCTGGCGCTGACGCTGGTCGCGCCGCGACCGATCGCCGAGGCGATCAGCACGGCCGGCGGCGTGACCTTCGGTGCGCTGGACGACGGGCTGATGCTGACGGCGCTGCCCGGCGTCTTCTGCGCCGGCGAGATGCTCGACTGGGAGGCGCCGACCGGCGGTTACCTGCTGAGCGCGTGTTTCGCGTCCGGCCGGCGCGCCGGCCAGGCCGCAGCGCTCTGGCTGCGGCGCTGATCGATCAGGTCGGCGCGCCCGGGCCGACCACCTTGCCCTTGCGCTTGCCCCAGACGACCGTGTAGCGCACCGCGTTCTTCTCCTTGATGTGGCGCGCGATGTCGACGACGTCGTAGGTGTTGCCGTCCTTCTTGAAGAACAGCGTGCAGGCCTTCTCGGTGTCGACGACCCCGTGCGACACGTGCCCCGAGCCCTTCTCCTTCAGCAGGCCGTTGACGCACTGCGCGACGTTGCCTTCCATCGAGGACGTGACCTCGGACTTCGCCTTGATCTTCTTGATCAGGTCGTCGGCGTCGTCGCAGTCGACGCCGCCGAGCTTGTAGGCGACCGGCGCCTCCTTGGGCTCGGCCTCCTTCTCCTTCGCGACGATGCCGTTGTAGGTCTCCAGCAGCTTGTTGTAGGTCTCGCGGATCGGCTCCGGCGCGACCACGTCGCCCTTGACCAGCTTGCTGGTCGCTTTCGCGAGGACCTGCAGGCCCTCGAGCACCTTCGCCAGCGCCGGCTTGTTCTTGCACAGCGTCGTCAACTGGGTCACCTGCGCCTTCGCGGTGGCGACGGTGGCATCGTCTTTCAGCTTCTCGGGCATGCGCGTCCTTTCGGGTGGAAGAACTCGGAGGCCGCCGGTGTAGCGGGAACCGGCCGCCGCGTCAACGCGAAAGGGGCATGGCGCTCGTGGCACACTGCGCCGCTTCGTGATTCCGCCCCGCGGACGGGGCAGCCGGTCTTGGACAAGATTGCACTGCAGATCGCCGCCGAACTGAAGGTTCGCCCGGCGCAGGTGAACGCAGCCGTCGCGCTGCTCGACGGTGGGGCCACGGTGCCCTTCATCGCCCGCTACCGCAAGGAGGCCACCGACGGCCTCGACGACATCCAGCTGCGCGAGCTCGAGGCACGCCTGGCGTACCTGCGCGAGCTCGAGGAGCGCCGAAGCGCGGTGCTCAAGAGCATCGACGAGCAGGGCAAGCTCACGCCCGAGCTGCGCGCCGCCGTCGAGGCCGCGCCGACCAAGCAGGAGCTCGAGGACCTCTACCTCCCGTACAAGCCCAAGCGCCGCACGAAGGCGATGATCGCCCGCGAGGCCGGGCTCGAGCCGCTCGCGGACAAGCTCTTCGCCGACCCGACGCTCGACCCGCAGGCCGAGGCCGGCGCCTTCCTGAACGCCGACGCCGGTTTTGCCGACGCCTTCGCGGTGCTCGACGGCGTGCGCGACATCCTCAGCGAACGCTGGGCCGAGGACGCGACGCTGGTCGGCGCGCTGCGCGAGTGGCTGTGGGCCGAGGGCCTGTTCCGCAGCAAGCGGCTCGACGGCAAGAACCCGGACGACCCCGAGGTCGCGCGTTTCCGCGACTACTTCGACTACGACGAGCCGATCGCCAAGGTGCCCTCGCACCGCGCGCTCGCGGTGTTCCGCGGCCGCGCGCTCGAGTTCCTCGACGCGAAGCTGGCGCTCGACGAGGAGCCGCCGCCCGCGGGCGCGAAGGGGCCGGTCGTTTCGCTCGCCGAAGGCCGCATCGCGCACCACCTCGGCTGGCGCCATCAGGGCCGCCCGGGCGACGACCTGATCCGCAAGTGCGTCGCCTGGTGCTGGAAGGTCAAGCTCAGCCTGAGCCTCGAGCGCGACCTGTTCGCGCGCCTGCGCGAGGAGGCCGAGCGGGTCGCGATCAAGGTCTTCGCCGAGAACCTGCGCGACCTGCTGCTCGCCGCGCCGGCCGGCCCGCGTGTCGTGCTCGGGCTCGATCCGGGCATCCGCACCGGCTGCAAGGTCGCGGTCGTCGATGCGACGGGCAAGGTGCTCGCGACCGAGACGGTCTACCCGCACGAGCCGCGCCGCGACTGGGACGGCGCGCTGCACACGCTCGGCCGCCTCGTCGCGACGCACAAGGTGGACCTGATCGCGATCGGCAACGGCACCGCGAGCCGCGAGACCGACAAGCTCGCCGCCGAGCTGATCAAGAAGATCCACACGATGGCGCCCGACGTGAGGCTCGAGAAGGTCGTCGTCAGCGAGGCCGGCGCCTCCGTCTACTCCGCCAGCGAGTACGCGAGCAAGGAGCTGCCCGAACTGGACGTGAGCCTGCGCGGCGCGGTCTCGATCGCACGGCGCCTGCAGGACCCGCTCGCCGAGCTCGTGAAGATCGAGGCGAAGGCGATCGGCGTCGGCCAGTACCAGCACGACGTGAACCAGGGCGAGCTCGCGCGTTCGCTCGACGCGGTCGTCGAGGACTGCGTGAACTCGGTCGGCGTCGACCTGAACACCGCGTCGGCACCGCTGCTCGCGCGTGTCTCGGGCCTGTCGACGGCGGTCGCGTCGAGCATCGTGCGCTGGCGCGACGCGAACGGCGCGTTCCGCAGCCGCCAGCAGCTGCTCGACGTCGCCGGCCTCGGCGCGAAGACCTTCGAGCAGTGCGCCGGCTTCCTGCGCATCCGCGACGGCGACAACCCGCTCGATCGCTCGGGCGTGCACCCGGAGACCTACCCGCTCGTCGAGCGGGTGCTCGGCGCGGCCGGCAAGCCGATCGGCGAGCTGATGGGGCGCGCCGACGTGATCCGCGCGCTGAAGCCGCAGGCCTTCGCCGACGAGCGCTTCGGCGCGATCACCGTGAAGGACGTGCTCGCCGAGCTCGAGAAGCCCGGGCGCGACCCGCGGCCCGACTTCAAGGTCGCACGCTTCAACGACGGCGTCGAGGACATCAAGGACCTGCAGCCGGGCATGACGCTCGAGGGCACGGTCAGCAACGTCGCGCAGTTCGGCGCCTTCGTCGACCTCGGCGTGCACCAGGACGGGCTCGTGCACGTCAGCCAGCTGTCGAACAAGTTCGTCAACGACGCGCGCGAGGTGGTGCGCACCGGCGACATCGTCAAGGTGCGCGTGCTCGAGGTCGACCTCGCGCGCAAGCGCATCTCCCTGACGATGAAGCTCGATGCCGCCGTGCCGCCGGCGAAGGGCGGCGAACGCGGCGACAATCGATTCCGGCCGGCCGGCCGCGGCGAACGCACCGCGAACCGCCCGGCCGAGGCGCCGTCGGCCATGGCCGCGGCGTTCGCCAAGCTGCAGCAGCGCCGTTGATCCGGCGCGCTGCGGCGCCCACGTTCTCTCACGAGGAGACCGCATGTCGCGTCTTGCCCTAGCGGCCGTGTTGATCACGGCCTTCGCCACCGCCGCGGCCGAGCCGCTGCGCTACCCCGACACGCCGCGCCGCCCGGTCGTCGATGCCTACCACGGCACCAAGGTCACGGACGACTACCGCTGGCTCGAGAACGTCGATTCGCCCGAGGTGCAGCGCTGGATCGCGGCGCAGAACGGGCTGACGCGCAGCGTGCTCGACGCCGATCCGCAGCGCACGGCGATCCGCGACGAACTGCGCCGCATGCAGGGCAGCGGGCGGGCCTCGCGCTTCGAGTTCAAGTTCGCCGCCGGGCAGCTCTTCGCGATCAAGCGCCAGCCGCCGGCGAACCAGCCGATGCTGGTCGTGATGGACGGCGATGCGAACGTCGCGAGCGAACGTGTCGTCGTCGACCCGAACCGGATCGACGCGAGCGGGCAGACGACGATCGACTGGTTCCAGCCCTCGCCCGACGGCAAGCGCATCGCGCTGTCGATGTCGACCAAGGGCAGCGAGATCGGTTCGCTGCGTGTCTTCGACACCGCGACCGGCCAGGCGCTGCCCGACGTCGTGCCCGACGTGCAGTACCCGACCGGCGGCGGCGACGCGGCCTGGACGCCGGACGGCCAGGGTCTCTTCTACACGCGCTACACGGCCAAGCGCGATCCCGGCTTCCATCAGCAGGTGTTCTTCCACCGCCTGGGCACGCCGGTCGCGCGCGACCGCTACGTGATCGGGCGCGAATTCCCGCGCATCGCCGAGGTGAAGTTCGAGCGCAGCGACGACGCGCGCCACCTGCTCGCCGAGGTCCGCAACGGCGACGGCGGCGAGATCGCCTACTGGCTGCGCGCCCCGGACGGCCGCTGGCGCCAGATCGCCGGCTTCAAGGACGGCATCAAGAGCGCCCTGTTCGGCGGCGACGGCCGGATCTACGCACTCGCGCACGGCGGTTCGCCGCGCGGCCGCCTCGTCGCGATGAAGGTCGATGCGCGCCACGGCCTCGCGGCGGCGCCGACGGTCGTGGCCGAATCGGAAGGCGTGATCGAGGAGTTCGTGCCCGCGGCGACGCGGCTGTACGTCGAGGAACTGGTCGGCGGCCCGTCGCGCCTGCGCATCGTCTCGCTCGACGGCCGGCCGCTCGGCCTGGTCGACGGCGACGCCGTCTCGACCGTGCGCCTGGGCACGCGACTCGCGGGCGACACGCTGCTCTACGGCATCGAGAGCCCGGTACGCGACTTCGCCTGGTACCGGCTCGACACCGGCGCGCCCGAAGGCGTGAAGACCGCACTCGCACAGCCGCAGGTCTTCGCGGTCGACGGCGGCCTGCCCGGCATCGAGGCGGTGCGCGACGTCGCGGTCTCGAAGGACGGCACGAAGGTGCCGGTGACGATCGTGCGGCGCGTCGGCACGAAGCTCGACGGCACGAACCCGGTGCTGCTCACCGGCTACGGCGGCTACGGCGTGTCGATGCAGCCGCGCTTCTCGCTGCGCACCGCGTTCTGGGTCCAGCACGGCGGCGTCTTCGTGCTCGCCAACCTGCGCGGCGGCGGCGAGTTCGGCGAGGCCTGGCACCTGGCGGGCAACCTGACGAAGAAGCAGACCGTGTTCGACGACTTCATCGCCTGTGCGCAGATGCTCGTCGAGCGCGGCTACACGACGCCGCAGCGCCTGGCGATCGAAGGGCGCAGCAACGGCGGCCTGCTGATGGGCGCGGTGCTGACGCAGGCGCCGCAGCGTTTCGGCGCGGTCGCGATGCACGTCGG
>Ga0075366_10000744_pt1 | contig 15489 bp, 12 predicted proteins | sample EndMethybrTD3031_FD_72351 | JGI IMG/M metagenome (GOLD analysis project Ga0075366, IMG submission 72351) | Populus endosphere microbial communities from Tennessee, USA - Endosphere MetaG P. TD hybrid TD303-1 | ecosystem: Host-associated > Plants > Roots > Endosphere | place: USA: Tennessee...
TACCCGCACCGTTCAGGCCCGCTATCAGGATAATGGTTAGCTGCCCACTAAAAGTAATTTCAGCCGTTGTGCCACCCATTAATTCGGTCAGCTCATCGTTCATTACCTTGGTCAATAGCTGGCCAGGCGAAATGCTGGTCAATACGTTTTGACCGATAGCTTTTTGCCTTACGTCATCGGTGAAGGCTTTGGCGGTTTTATAGTTAACATCGGCATCCAAAAGGGCCTTGCGGATCTCCTTCATGGTTTCGGCCACGTTTATTTCAGTAATAGTACCTTGTCCTTTCAGGACCTTAAACGCCCGGTCGAGCTTATCTGAAAGATTTTCAAACATGTTATTTTCAGTGCTTTTAATTCAAAAATTTGCGGTTACAAAGGTAGTTAATTAACCACAGAGTTTACAGAAAATAGGAATACAAAGGCGATGAGAATTTATCGGCAAAAAGCATTAATAAACGCTTTTTGCCAATGCTGCCATTTTTATGTTAAAATCAGCTTTAGTTATCCCTGTTAATTTTTGCAATGAATGGAAATAATTGGCATCGTCCAGTTCGCGCTTACCGCAACCTAATAATTCCATCACGGCAGGCATGCCTTTTTCTTTCTCAAGCTTTTGGGCTATCAGCGCGTTTAATACATAGGCTACTTTAAGGGGTTTTTGCCCTGCTTCAAAGTTAGCTACTGTTGTGTATAAGGTCAGCCAGTCGGGATTAGGATTAACAGCAAACCATTTTTTAAACCTGTCTTTTATTTCGGGCCAGGTATACCCCCAGCTACCCCCGTATAAATAGGCGCAACCTTCATCAACCGGGCGATTAATGATATCGGGGTTCATTACCAGCCGCAGGCGTTCATGAAACAGATCGTGCGGGTCGAACCGCGGTGCGGGGACATAACCGCCATTAATTACCAGGTCTGTATCGCTTTCATGAACCGTACGGCTAATGCTTTTTATGCCATTATAATTTGCTATGTAATCAACCCCTACTAATTGCAGCGCTTCGGGCAAATTATCACAATAATATAGTGTAATAGGCTTGGTTGGTGTTTTTAATTTGGTTTGATAATAGTCAAGCGTTTTTTGGTAATTTTTAACTTCGGTAAGGTTAATGCTGTCTTTATAGTAGCAGGTAATATAGCCGGTCTTTTTGGTTTTCCATGTCACGGTTTGTTGCCGCAATGGACTATAAAAAAAGAATTGCCCGCCCAGCTTTTTAGCTATAAACCGATAACTGCCATGTATTACCGGGATATTTGCGGTTTGCCCAATGTATGATAACTGGATCATGATGTCGCCGCTATTTAACTGCACCATATTTGTTAAATATGGTTTATAAAAGTTATTATCCTTTAACGTGGCATTTTGCTCAATGCCTTGCAATTCGCCAAGTAGTATAGTTGTTTCAGGGAGCCGATCTTTTAAAGCATAGCTATTCTCTTTTGCAGGATGTTCTTTTTGTGCCAGGAAACCGTTTAGCGAACCGATAAGCAAACGGCTTGTTAAACTGTCGTGGGGTAAGCGGATGTCTTTTGAAATGATAACCGGTGATTGCGCATGTAAACTAATGACTGGTAAAAGGCACCATATTATAAGAAGGATTAGCTTTGGATACATGTGATAATTTTTTTGCAAGATAAAAAATTTACATTATCCTGATTTTAACACTTTTACCTCTTTTTTAACTGTTCCTTAACAAATTCCTTGTAACCATTGGGGTAGCTTTGGCGTCTTATCGCTAACATTACTATTATTAACTGAAATGAAGACCTTCCTCGGCCTTTTCCTATCCTGTTTAACGCTATGCGCGTTTGCGCAACCCCCCGTTAAAAAACTCGAAGCCATTAAAACAACAACTTCGCCCAAAATTGATGGTGCGCTTGACGACGAGGTATGGAGGAATGTGCCTATTGCTACTGATTTTGTAGAAAACAACCCGGTAGCGGGCCGGCATGAAAAAAATGAAGAGCGAACCGAAGTAAAGATAGTTTATGATAATAACGCCATATATGTGGCCGCGCGCATGTATGAAACGTCGGCTAATAAGGTAGCCCGTGAATTAACCACCCGCGATAATATAGCTAACGACGATTATTTTGGAATGATACTGGATACTTATCTTGACGGGATAAATGGCACCGGCTTTTATGTAACCGCCGCAGGGGTGCAGTTTGATGCCAAATATATCCCGGCAGGCAGTGGCGGCAGTAACGAAGATGGATCGTGGAACGGGGTTTGGGAAAGCAAGGTTAAAGTGGATGAACACGGCTGGACAGCAGAGTTTAAGATCCCATACTCGGCATTGCGTTTTGGTAAAAAGGATGTGCAGACCTGGGGATTGAATTTTATTCGTAAAAGGCAAAGTGAGCAAAAACAGCTTTTTTGGAACGAACTTGACCCCAAAAAGAACGGACTGATGAACCAGGAAGGACAGTTAACCGGTCTTAAAAGCATTAACCCGCCATTACGGCTGGCATTTTACCCCTACTTCTCTACCTATTTAAACCATTACCCTTACAATACAGCTGGCGTAAAAAACACCTCAGGCTCGGTAAACGGGGGAATGGATGTGAAATACGGCATTAACCAAAGTTTTACACTTGATGTTACCCTGATCCCCGATTTTGGGCAGGTGCAATCGGACAATAAGGTACTTAATCTTACCCCCTTTGAAGTTAAATATACCGAAAACCGCCCATTTTTTACCGAGGGTACGGAACTATTTAATAAAGGCAACCTGTTTTACAGTCGGCGTATAGGCGGCTCGCCCATTGATTATGGCAAAGCTTACGACGGGCTAAAACCAACCGAATCGGTGATAAGCAACCCAAGTGAAACACGTTTATTAAATGCCACTAAAATATCCGGGCGGTTATCAAACGGACTGGGTATCGGTTTTTTTAATGCCATTACTAATAGTGCCGATGCAATTGTGGAAGATGCCAATGGCAACCGGCGCGAAGTGGAAACATCGCCGTTGACCAATTATAATATTATAGTGCTTGATCAAAACCTGAAGAATAATTCGGCCGTAACGCTGATCAATACCAATGTAGACAGGTTTGGCAAGGATTACAATGCCGATGTGGGTGGTGTAGTGTTTAACCTGAACAACAAGAAAAACTCGTATAATATAAATGGTTATGGTATGATGAGTAATTTATTTTATCATGATAACCAACCAACGGTTACCGGATACAGCTACGAACTTGGCTTTGCCAAAACACAGGGTAGTTTTACCTACAGCATAGTGCAGGACCTGGTAGACGACAAATATGATATAAACGATTTAGGTATCCTGTTTAACAATAATTACTTTAATCATAACCTTAGCCTGCAATATGCCGATTATAAGCCGGGCAAATTGTTTAACCAGTGGATGGTGGGGTTAAATGCTTTTTATTCACGTAAATTCAAAGAATCGGCTTATCAAAACCTTAATCTTAATGGCTGGGCATATGTTAGGTATAAAAACAACTGGCAAAGCAACTTTAACATTAACCACAATTTAGAAGGTAACGACTTTTACGAACCGCGTGTACCCGGCCGTTACTACCGCACCCCGCAGCAAAATAATATTAATGCCAATATTAATTCTAATAATAATACCCGTTTGCATGGTGGCGCTTATGTGGCTTACCGGGTGTATAATAAATTTGGCGGCCGTGGCTACGATGCCGAGATTGCCTATACCTTCCGTATCAGCAATAAGTTTTCGTTCGGTGAAGATGTAACCTATATGCCGCGCCTTAACAACGCGGGCTTTTCAACTATGGATACACTTAACCATAATCCAATTTTTGCCCGCCGCGATGTGCAAACGCTGGAGAATATTTTTAATATCAAATATACTTTCAATAACGTCGCCGGGTTGTCGTTCAGACTAAGGCATTACTGGTCAAAATTAAATAACAAAGAGTTTTTTGACCTGGCACAAAACGGAGAATTAACCAATCTTACTTCCAATCATTTTAATACCGCTAACGACCAAAATTATAACGTTTGGAATATTGACATGATATACGAGTGGCAATTCTCGCCGGGTAGTGTGCTTAGTTTAGCGTGGAAAAGCTCGTCGCTTACTAATACCAATATGGCCCGATATGGCTACTTTAACAATTTTGATAATACCTTTAATCAGCCCAAGAACAATAATTATTCAATCAAAGTGCTGTATTATATAGATTATCAGAACTTAAAAAAGAAACATAGTTAGTGATTAAGACTAATCACTGTTTTACGGGAACTTATAGATAATGCCCAATGCTAAGCCTTCATTGGCTTGCGGTTTGGTTGACGTATCGTTATCAAACAGCACCGTGGTGGTAATATTAACATTAATTAGTTTATTCACCTTGGCTATTAATACGGCATCCATACGGTGGTCTATATTGATCAGGCCGCGACCGTAAGGTATAAAACCGGCATAGCGCACCCCAAAGTGCATATTTTGCATAATGTCTTTATCATAGGTGGCTACTACCTGGAAAGCCAGCTCGTTTTTAAAAGTATGACCGGGTGTTACACCATAGTTGGTTGGGATGCGGTGATAAATGGTAGTATCCAACACAAATGTTTGCCGGGCAGTACCTGTACCAATACGTAAATCGAATATTTTATTAGGCTTGTACTCAATACCGACCGATTCGGTTAAATAGCCAGGTGACATCAGGCTGGAGATTAACTGTGGAGGGGTGCCGTTGGTTGGATATTGATACCCTTTATCAAATTGCGATTCAAAAGTGAGCGAGCCGAAAAAGAACCACCGTTTGGATAACTGTGTAGCTATTTTGTTGTCAAAAAACAGGCGGTCGTTGGTTTTACGGGCTATCTGGCCTTTGTTGGTTACCCGGCCATAAAGCCCCATCAGTTCGCCCGTATAATCAAACGGAGCCTTACTGTATTCGGTTTTATAGTCAAAGTTCCCGCCAATAGCCAGCGAGCTTACCCCGCCCGCGGCCCAATTGTTACTAAAGGCCGATTGATTAAGGTTAATGCCAAAGGTTATCCACTTGCGCCAGTAGTTAATTTTATAATCCATCATGGATACCGGTATTTGCTCCTCGTGAATTATTGCGGGCTTTACACGTATGGGGATGGCATTGCGCCGGGGTTCTATCCGGTATCTATTCAGCAGGTTGGTATCAATTTTCAGGCTGTCAGCTTTTCTAAGACTATCAGATTTTTGTGCCGAAGCAGGCAGGGCAAAATACAGGCAGCTAACAAAAAATAATACAGACGCTGTTTTTAACATAGTTAACGCAAAGAAAAGCAAAAAACCGTTTCCATTAAAGTTTAAAAATATAAACTGCTTCAATTAAGGTTTATTGCGTTTTATCCAAGGCGGACAACAAAAACAGCCGGTCAAAGAACGCGCACAGCTTATTCAACTTCCCCCGAGAGGATTAAAGTGTGTCGATCTTCTTTTGCAGGGCCTGTTTATCAGCCGCAGTTTTTGAAAGGTTTAAGGCGGTTGTAAAATGCCGCTTTGCCTGCGCATCATCTATGCCGGTATAAAGTTCGCCAAGCAGTGCAAAGTATAAGTGGTTGTTAGTTAGCTTAAGTTTTTCAGCCTCAATAATTGCTGCGGGTTTTCCCTTGCATTTATAAAGGGCATAGGTGCGGTTCAAGGCCGCTATGGGCGAGTAACTTAAGATCAATAATTCATTATATAACATGAGTATGTTTTCCCATTTAACCGGCGTGTCTTCTTTAATGGTATGCCAATTGGCAATAGCAGCTTCCAGGTGATATTTTGAAAAACTTTTTCCTGTTGATGCACGACCTAAAAAGTATTTACCCTGGGCAATTAATTCGGCATTCCATAGGCGTTCATCCTGGTCGGCATATAAAACAAGTTCGCCATCTGCATCTATCCGGGCGTCAAACCGGGATGCCTGGAAACTCATCAGGGCAACCAGCGCGTTAACCGCCGGTAAATTAGTAGCCGGATTTTCTATTAGCTGGTAGGTTAAGCGCATTGCTTCCAAACAAAAATCTTTACGCAGGGTGCTTTGATGGTTTACCGAGTAATATCCTTCGTTAAACAATAGGTATAAAGTGGTTAATACGGCATCCAATCGTTTATCCAGTTCGGCGGGGTTAGGGAATTCTATTTTTATTTTTGCTGATCTTAAAGCTTCCCTGGCCCGGTATAACCGTTTAGTTACCGTTTCTTTATTTATCAAAAAAGCATCGGCTATTTCACTGATCCCAAAACCGCAAAGTATGCGCAGGGCCAAACTTATTTGTGCTTCTGATGATATAGCAGGGTGGCAGATAGCGAACAGCATTTGCAGCTGGCTATCGGTAATGTTTTGATTAGATAGGTCAATATCAAACTCGGGCAAGGCAGCTGTAGCCGAACCAAGTGATACCGCCACCTTCGAAGTAAATACCTGGTGATGTTTCAGATGGTTTTTAGCCTTATTTTTGGCAACCCCATATAGCCATGCCACAGGGTTATCGGGCAGGCCTTTAATACCCCAAATTTCTGACGCGGTTAAAAAAGTATCGCTTGCAATATCTTCGGCAATTTCTATATGCTCAAAGCCAAACAGGCGACAAAGCACAGCCGTAATTTTGCTGTATTCTGTTCTGAATAAATGTGGGATCAATTCTTTGCTTTCCATAAATATAAAGCCCCTGTAAACTACAGGGGCTTATTTAATATTGTAGCATTACATGACGCTTATTTCGCGCACTTCAACACTGCCACCGGGCAATATGGGGCATCCCACTGCCAATTTCACAGCTTCTTCAAGGCTACCGGCTTTAACCATGGTATAACCCATTAAAGCTTCCTTAATTTCGGTGAAAGGGCCGTCGGTTGCTACATTGTTGCCGCTTAATATTTTGCCCGCTGGTTCTAAACGGTTCCCGCGGTCAACCAGCCGGTCCTGGGCGGCAATGCCACCAATCCAATCCATCCATCTTTGCATGTTAGCTTGCATTTCATCAGGTGTACGTTCAAGCATGGTGTTGTAATTGCCATGGAACAGGAATAAGAAATTTTTCATGTTGCTAAATATTTTAAGTGTTAAAAACCTAATGACAACCCAATGATGGTGATATGGACAGCCCTGATAAAAATAATTAAAAAATAAGATTAGACTAATGCCGGTTTCCGGATTAAATGATATTTATTTCAAATCGGGTAAGGCGAATGCCTTTTGATTGCGCAGATAACGCTTTAAATTGGCCCTTATAGAGGCTATAAACTCATACTGGCCGGCATTAATCACGGTATAATACCCGGGGCGGTATTTTTGCATAAAATCGGTAAGCATTGGGTCCTTCAACCCGGTAATATTCGCTACAAACTGTTTGTTGAAACGGAAATCGATCTGATTTTCGTGGTAATCTCTTTCAATATATCCCTGTAGTTTTTGTGCATTACGGCCTTCACGGCTAAAAGAATTCCATATTGCATCAATACTAATACCCGCGCCCGAACCCGGCGAGAGGCTCAATACATCGCGATAAGCGTTTGACCCATAAGCCTTGCTGTATTCAGATTTGGTAGCCAGGTACCTTTTATAGGGGGTTTGCAGCGTGTCTCTAATGTTTACCTGCTTTAGCTGGGTAGCCGTTGGCTTTAAATAAATAAGTAACGTGTTATTAGCCGGGATCTTTACCGTATCGGTAAAATAACCAAGCTTACTGACGATCAATTGATCATCGGGCAGTACGCTTATCTTAAACTCAGCTTTTAAGGTATTGTAAATAGATTGTTTTGTGCGCAGGTTAACAATATTTACTTTGGCAATACGCTCTTTGGTGGTTTTATCAAACACAACACCCTCTACAATCCTTTCCTGCGCAAAGGATTTCATAGCCAACCCACAAATGCATACCAAAAGCCAAAATCTCATTAGTTTACAAAACTATGCCTTAAACGTGTAGTGTTATACAATTTAACAAATATTAACACCCTTCCCAACCGTCACCGAATGAGAGTGTTGGTTTATTTCGCTATCACCAACTTCTGGCCTATCTTAATATTGTTATCGGCCATGTTGTTCAGCGCTTTCAACTCGTCAACAGTTAAGCCAAAACGTTTGGATATGGAGTATAGTGTATCACCCTGTTTAATGGTATAGGTTTTATCTGCGGGGGTAGCATTTACCAGCGAATCTTTAATGGCTTTGCCTATATTTTGATTGATCTGCGTAAGCACCCTGTCCTCGCGTTTTATTTTCTGAACGGTATCTTCAGGCCGGTCGTATTGATCAAGGTTATACTTTTGAATAACGCCTATCAACAGCTGGGGGTATTTCGGGTTAGTGGCATAACCGGCTTCTTTTAAGCCGTTGGCCCAGCCTACATAATCGTTTTTGTCCAATTCAAATAACTTAGCGTAACGCTTACGTTTTAAAAACTCCGAATGGTCACGGAAAGAATCCTCAGCCCGGTCATACACCCTAAAGCAATCGTTCACCTGGTCATCGTCTTTATAATAACTTTTGCCTTTCCAATCGCTGGTGCATTTAATACCGAAATGATTGTTGGCTACGCGCGCCAGTTCGCCGTTTCCATTGCCCGATTCGAACAAACCTTGCGCCAAAGTAATACTGGCCGGTATGCCGTACAAATTCATTTCCTGTATAGCAATGGTTTTATACCTGTCAATATATTGCAGCGTAGTGTAGGTAGGGTAGTTAGCTATCGCATCGCGGCGTTGCTTTTGCAGGACTTCATTATTGCGCCTTGCTTCACCGTTAGATACACCTGGATTTGAAATTATTTTTTTGTGCGATGAGCAGGAAGTTAACACTACACAAAAAAGCGACATGATAGCCAGGCTATATGTCGCGTAATATTTATAAATGTTGGCTGTCATTAAGCCAAACATAAGAAAAATTTATTGTTGAGATTTCACCGGGGCTTGTGCAAACTCGGTACTGTCGGTTTTGTTTTGGTCAAAAGCATTAAGATTATACTTGTTGATCAATGCTAAAACCTGGCTCCCCCATTTTTTGCTGCTGGCATAACCACTGCGTTGTATGCCCTTAACCCAGCCTACATAATCGGTGGTGGTTAATTCTTCGGCCAGGTGACTAAATTTTTTCTTTTGAGTCATAATACGGGCAAAATCGTTGAATGAATCCATAATAGAATCATATGACTTATAGGCGCTTCGTATCTTCTTGTTGTTTTTGTAGTAAACCGATGTTGTACCGCCCTTCATGCCAAACTGGTTGTTCAGGTTTTTGGCGATGGCGCTATTACCGTTAGCGCTCTCGTGCATGGCAATGCCTAAAATAATGCTGGCGGGGATACCGCTTTGGTGCATAATGGCAATGGCGTTGTCTTTAAATTTTTCGATGTAGGATTGTGAAGTGTTTTTTTCCTGGGCCGAAGCGGCTAATGTAGTAACCACTAAAATGGTAAGCAGTAATGTTTTCTTCATAATTTACTTTTTTCTGATGAGCAATAAACCATCGCGTACGGGGAGTATCAATTTCTCCACCTGCGGATTGGCAGCAATGCTGTCATTTAGTTCGCGGATCAATTTTGTATCGGTATCCTGGGCGTCGCCATATACCTTACCTTTCCACAAAACATTATCAATTATAATTAAACCTCCCGGTCTTACTTTTTCAAGTATGAGCGCAAAGTAAAGCAAATTATTTTTTTTATCGGCATCAATGAACACTAAATCGAACGGCGGGCCATCAAAACCAGCTATTATTTGCGCTGCAGGGCCGATATGAAGCCTTATATTTTTTTCCACATTTGTGGATTTAAAGTGTTGATTCAGCAATTCTTCCAGTTCCGGATTTATTTCAATAGTGTCAATAAAACCCGTTTCGGTCAGTCCCTCGGCCAGGCAAATAGTAGCATAGCCAGTAAAAGTGCCCACCTCTAAAATACGGTTAGGCGCCATCATTTTGCTCAGCATGCTAAGTAACCGCCCCTGGTAATGGCCCGATAGCATGTGCGGTTTCAGGATCTTTAAATAGGTATGGCGATTGATCTTTTTAAGCACTTCAGGCTCCAGATCGCAATGCGTTTCCAGGTAAAGCTGCAGGTCTTCGGGTAGAATTTCCATGGTGCAAATTTACAAAAATTGTAATTGCCACAGGGGGGTGTCATGATCGGGCCTAATATCCAATTAATTAACTCACTAATCGCTGTCACAAGGCGTTTACTTCAAAACCTGGTAGGTAATAAAGCTGATAACATAAGCCAGTACCGTCATATAAGCAAACTGCGCCGCAGGCCAGCGCCAGTTTTTGGTTTCGCGGTACACTACAGCTACAGTACTGGCGCACTGCATAGCAAAAGCGTAAAACATCATTAATGAAAAGGCAACAGCCACAGTAAATACCGGTTGACCCGTTTTAGGGTTAATTGCATTTGCCATTTTCTTTTGCACGGTTTCCAGTTTATCTGCATCGCCGTCAACACTGTAGATGGTAGCCATGGTGCCCACAAATACTTCGCGGGCGGCAAAAGATGTAATAAGGGCGATCCCTATTTTCCAGTCGAAACCCAACGGACGGATAGCCGGCTCTATTACATGCCCTAACACGCCGGCATAACTGTTCTCCAGTTTCTCGGATGCGATGGCATGGCGCAGGTCGTCGGCGTTCATGGTTCTATATTGGGATTGCTGGTATTTTTTGTCGATGTTCTCAAACCGCTTACCAGGGCCATAGCTGGCCATCACCCATAATATTACCGATACTGCGATAATTACTTTACCAGCCTGCAGCACAAAAGCTTTTGATCTGTCGTACATGGAATGCAGCACATTGCTCCAACGGGGCATACGATATACCGGCAACTCCATTATAAAGTAACCACGCTCGCGGCCCTTTAAAATAAATTTAAAAACATAAGCCACTATCATTGCCGATACCAAACTTAGCACATACATGGCGGTTAGCGCCAGGCCCTGCATGTTGAATATCCACCATACATTTCGGTTGGGTACCACCAATGCTATCAATAAAGTATAAACCGGTAAACGGGCCGAACAGGTAACCAATGGCGTAACCATAATAGTGATCATCCTGTCTTTCCAGTTCTCAATGGTACGGGTGCTCATGATAGATGGCACAGCGCAGGCAAAACCACCTATCAGCGGCACTACCGATTTCCCGTTAAGGCCAACTTTACGCATGATCTTGTCCATCATAAACGTAACCCGCGACATATAGCCGGTATCTTCCAGTATGGATATAAAGGCAAACAGGATGGCAATTTGGGGAATGAAAACCATTACGCCGCTTAGGCCGGCAACAATACCGTCAACCAGTAAGTTGGTGGCCGGGCCTGCCGGCAGCAAATGATGCAATTGGTTTTGTACCCATACAAAAGCATCGGCAATTAATTCCATTGGGTAGGCCGACCACGCAAATATGGATTGGAACATAAACAACAAAATACCGATGAAAATGATAAAGCCAAACACACGGTGGGTAAGCACTTTATCAATACGGTTACTCATGCTTTCTTCCTGCGCGGTTTCTGGCTTGGTTATCGTATCAAACAGTAAGTCGTTTATAAAATTATAACGGGCAATAGTTTCGGCTGCCTGCGCCTTTTGCGAGTGGAAATCGTTTTCCTTTTCTAATTCTTCAATACGCGCGCTTTGGGCGGGTGTCAAAAATTTCAGGTGTTCGTGCTGGTGCGCCAGTTGTAGAGCAAAGTACGGGTTATCGGTATTTATCTCTTCGCTTATTTGCGCTATTAGTTGCGGCGCAATAGCGGTAACATCAATACTATCTTCCTGTAAGGCAATATTATTGGCAAATGATATCGCTTTTTTAAGATCATCAATACCCGTAAGCTTACGGGCCGCTATCGGGATAACCGGTACCCCCAGCTTTTTAGAAAATTCGTTAATGTCTATCTTGATACCCGACTTATCGGCCAGATCCATCATATTAAGGGCAACAATTACAGGGATCTTCAGATCGGCTACCTGTGTATATAGTAATAAGTTGCGTTTAAGATTGGTCGCATCAATAATAACTACGATCAGGTCGGGGTTGAATCCGTTATTGCGATCGGCTAAGATGGAAAATACGATAGACTCATCCTGGCTCTTGGGATAAAGGCTGTAGGTGCCGGGCAAATCGATAATTTCGGCGCGGCGGCCATCGGGCAAATCGCAATAGCCTATTTTTTTATCAACGGTAACCCCCGGAAAATTTCCAATTTTTTGATTAAGCCCGGTTAAAACATTAAAGAGTGTTGATTTACCGGTATTAGGATTCCCTACAAGTGCAACTCTCAGCTCGGCTTTCAATTCAGTTTAACTATTGCAGAATAATAGTCGAGGCTTCCCTTTTACGTAAACTTAACTGGTAGCCAGATACATTAATAGCGATAGGATCACCCAGCGGGGCAATACGCTCTACCAATACCTCTTCGCCGGGTAAACAACCCATTTCCATTAGTTTTACAGACATTTCCAGGTCAGTAAATTCCTTTACTATCCCTTTACTACCTACCTTAAGTTGCGAAAGCCTCATATTCGTTATTTAGAACGATTCAAAGGTAGAAGTTATTTAAATTAAATCCAAATAAGCTATGTGATTCTTTTGTAAAATAAATAGGACGTTTTTAACGCATTATAATTAACCCGTTGCTTTTATTCTCACCGCCAACTTTAGTTATTTTATAGATCAGTTTCATATAAAAATACTGACCGATGGTGTTGCTTTGATTATTAGTAATAACCCCGGTAGTACTTATTGACCGTTGTATCCCCGAGTTTTGATTTAGTAGGTCGAACGCGTTTAGTGATACCGTTAAATTTTGTTTCTCTAAAAAGTAATGCTCTATACCCGCATTCCATAAATAATAGGATGTATTGGCGCTGGCAGGTTGCCCACGGTACAGGTTTTGGTTAACATCACTAAATATGCGCCAGCCTTTAACCGGCAGCATACTTGCGCTGGCGCTATTGCCGTAACTAAAATAGCTTCGGTCGGCTATATGCTGGTACGAGTTTACCGCATTATTGTACGTGCCGTAAAAACGCAGGCTAAGCTGAACTTTTTCCCTATCGTAACTGGTACCGACATTTAAACTAGGCGATATGCGTGTGACAGTATTACGGTTGCCGTTAATAAAATTGATATTGCGGTTAACCGATGAATACGAACCAAAGCTATACTTAAGCCCTTTTATTTTAGTTGGTTTACCAACATTAAAGCCGCCGCTTAGGTTATAATTGCCATCCACATTAATTGGTTTTGATGTGGTTATACCATTAGCATCAACTGTGCTGGCGGTTGAAAAACCATTCCATGTAGTGTTAAAGTTGATATAGAAGTTAATATAATTATTGTTCTTAAAATCGAAGTAATTATAATTAATGTTGCTATTTAATGAGCGTGACTGGGTCAAATCGGGATTACCCTGCCTGATATAAAGCGGATTGGTATTATTAAACACCGTTTGCAGATCGGTAGCTGACGGCAGCGCTACATTACTGCTTATCCCAAAATATAAATTACGGCCATTTTTTTTGCGGTAACTAAAACTGGCATTAGGTACAAAAGCCCAGGCATCGCGACTAACATCATTAGCTACATTATTGGCGAACGATGTGCCATGTAAGCCCAGTTCGGCAACAGCGGCGTTTATAGATAAGGTATAAGATTCGCCCGCTTTACTTATACCGGCTGTGGTAGTGTAACGATGGTTCCGGTTATCAGAATTGCCGCTGTATAAGGGATCGAATATTTCATAGTTGCCTGTTACAGCATTATAATCAACCGTAAACTGGTTAGCATTTTGCTTACGTATATCAGCTGTTTGACTAATATTCATCGATAGCTTTTTCGCTTTATTTAACTGCCTTACAAAGGAAGCAGTACTGGTTAAAAAACTGGCATTATTATCCTGCGACGCCTGCTGGTTAGTATTGGTATTTGGCTGGCTGCTTACATAATAACGCGTAGTTGCCTGGTTGGTATAATCGGCATTGTTGGCAGAATAATTGCCATTGGTATAAAAATTAATCGAGCCTTTACCATTATGAAATTTATGGTTCAGCGTAATCTGACCGCCATAAGCAGGGCTGTGAGTGGTTTGATCAAGCAGTTGGCGGATGCTATTTACACTATCAATAGCCGTTTGCCGGGTAGTGCCCGATGCCAGCAGTGAATAATTCTTTTTATAAGTGAATGAGAAGTTTGGCTTGAATGCCAGGTTGTTAAGACTATCAATCTTATATTCTAGGTTTACCGAAAAACGATAGCTGTTACTGGTGTTGTTGCCATTGCTAAACTGGTTGGTAAACAAGTTATTCGGCACATCCTGGAGACCGGATGTTTGACTGATGGTGTTTTTTGAGATCACTGTAACAAAGCTGGTATTAAATTTCAGCTGGCCTTTTTTGCCGTATTCATCTGTATAGTTTAAGCCTGCTGTATGGTTAGTGATCAACCCTCCGTTAACACCCGAAAATGCCCCGTTAATATTAGCACGCCCGTTACTGCTGATATTAATAGTACTTGAACCATCGCTTGAAGCAAAGGCACTGAATGCGTTGCCGCCGGCAAAGTTGTTAATGTCATCAAAAGAGAACCCGGATTCGTTCACATTATTGCTGAGCGAAAGAATGGACATTTGCTTTTTATTGTCAAAATGGTTCATATTAAATTGCCCAAGGTAGCGGTCGGCATTGCCGCCAGCCGCGGCCATATTACCAAACCAGCCTTTCTTTTTATCGGCTTTCAGGGTAACGTTCATTACTTTATTGCGTTCGCCATCATCAATACCTGTATTTTTTGCCTTGTCGGTTTTATCGTCGATGATCTGCACTTTATCAATCGCGTCGGCAGGCAGGTTTTTAGTTACAGCTTTAGGGTCGTTACCAAAAAACTCTTTTCCATCTACCAGGATTTTTTTTACCTCCTGCCCCTGTGCGGTCACTTTACCATCCTTATCCACATCTACACCGGGTATCTTTTTTAACAACTGTTCTACATTGTCGTTCTTCTGCGTTTTATACGACGCGGCATTAAATTCAGTGGTATCCTTTTTTATCGTAACAGGTGCTCTTTCAGCGGAAATATTAACCTCGTTTAAATTGTGTACCTGGTTTTCCATCATTAAGGTACCCAAATCAACATAAGGTTTTTGCGCGGTAACATTAAAGTGTACCACTTTATGTTTTAAACCTAATTGCGATACAATGATGCGGTAACTGCCATTAGCTATACCTGCTATTTCCAATACACCATTTTTATCGGTAACGGTACTTTTTACTACAGATGAATCAGGCCCGTTTAATATAACAGAGGCTGTGGCAAACTCGACAGGTTCACTTTTTGCATCAATTATTTTGGCTTTAATTAATCGTTTTTGCACTTGGCCAAAAACGATGCACAGGTTTACCAATAATAGTAAGGAGGTTAGGTAGATAGTTCTCTTCATAAAATAATACAGCAATAATAATAAGACGTACTAAAATAACTAATTAATTAGTTATTTTACGAAGCATTCGTAATTTTAACAAAAAT
>Ga0075366_10000745_pt1 | contig 15482 bp, 11 predicted proteins | sample EndMethybrTD3031_FD_72351 | JGI IMG/M metagenome (GOLD analysis project Ga0075366, IMG submission 72351) | Populus endosphere microbial communities from Tennessee, USA - Endosphere MetaG P. TD hybrid TD303-1 | ecosystem: Host-associated > Plants > Roots > Endosphere | place: USA: Tennessee...
GCGACCATGGGGCGGATGTCGCCCTGCTCGCCCTCAGCCGGGTTCTCAGTTGCGGCCATCGCCATCTCGCTTTCTCGTCCGCCGGGCCACGGCGCGTTCGCGATCCATCCTGAAGATCAGTTCGGCGTGCACCCGATCGATAGTGAAAAGGCCGTCGCGCATGTAGCCGTCGACCATCTCCTCCTTGCCGGCGCGGTCCAACGCAAAGACCGCCGGCATCGCCTGATGCCGTCCCCAGGCCAGGTATGTCTTGGAGCCGTCGTCGCTGATCGCCGAAGGGCGCAGCGCCGTGCTGCCGGACAATCGGTAGGCAAACCCCGCAGCCTGCGTCACCGCCTTTACGGTTGCTGGCTCGGCGCGTCGCGACAGGCCGGGGGCGAAGCGCACGACCGTTGGCGTGTTCGGCCGATTACCCGCGACCAGTTCGATCTCATAGGCCCTGAGATCGGTGCGCACGCTCATCATGGCGAGCGAGGTCAGTCCATTGGGACGAAGCGTTAAGCTGTCGCCGCGTCCCGACACGATCACCATATAGGCGGCAGGATCGCTCAGGATCACCGAGCGGATGATTTCCCCTTGCCCAAAGAGCACAGTCTGCACGGTATCGGGCGAAGTCGGCAGCGAGACGATCCCGCCTTCGGCATTGCTCAAGGTCAGAAAACGCGCATCGCCGCCGATGCCATCCTGCGCCAGCGCGGGCGACGCCGTTAGAGCTGCCGTCAAAGCCAGGGCAACAAGCAGATACCTCTTCACCGCACGACCTGACGCGCTCGGGCGGCGTCCGCGCCTGCCGGCCGCGCGGTCATCGACGGCGCGAGCGTTGCGACGGCAGCCGGATATCCGGCCGGCTCGGTGGGCAGCATCTCCGCGTCGCGGCGGTAGCGCACCACCTGGAAGCCGAGCGGATTAAGCATGCGGTCGGCGGCCGTCATGGTATCGCCGGAGAAGCGGTACTTGACGACCGCCGCCCAGGGCTGGGCTTCCTGCCGCTGTCCGCCGGGATCGGTGCGGATGGTGGAAAAGCGCACCAGCGCGGTATCGGCGTTGAGCGAGGATATACTGCGCACCTCGACTTCGAGCAGCGATCGGCGCGGCAGCGTGGCGAGCGGGCTCAAGGGGTTAGTCGCTTGCACGCTCGCGATGTAGCGGTTGCGCGCATCGCCCGCCGACCAGAGCGCCACCTTGCGATAGGTGTCCTGCAGGCTATCGATGTCGAAACCTTCGCGGGCGATCACATATTGCGCGAGGAACGAGCGAACCAGGGCATCGTCGGGCGCGACGATCTCGCGCTCGAGTGGCTTCAAGGCCTGAACATAGCCAGTCTGCCGGTCGACCAGCAGCGTATAGGGCACCACCGTCTTGAGCGGCAGCAGCATGACGAGCGCGATGGCTTCGAACAAGGCGATGGCGGCAGCCACGCCGGCGACGAGCCAGGCGATCTTGCGCGAAGAGGACGCCGCGCGCTCGCGGTCGGCCGACCAGCTCTCGGCTTCGCGGAAATAATCGGACAGCTTCTCGTCGCTCATCTCATTCATCGCGCCTGATCCCGCCGCCTGTTCGCGGCCGATACCCGGCGCGTATTGCGCCGGTAGCTGCCGCCGAGCGTCTCGGCGGCATCGGTCTTCCCCACGCCGCGGCTACCTGCTGCCGCCTCGCTGACCACGCGCGTGCCGCCCGCCGAGCGCATGACCTCCATCATCCGCTCCTCCCGCCGCAAGCTGTCCGAAACGGATAGCGCCACCATCGTCGCACGCGATGGACTATCGGCAGAACCCGCCCCTTCGCCGTCTGCCGAACGCCCACTCGCGCGCGGAATGTCGATCGCCGGCCGTTCCGATCGGATAACCGGTGCGCTGCTCGCCGAGGGGTAAAATGCAATGCGAGCCATTATGGCGAGGCCGCCCAGAGCCACGACCGCGAAGGCCAGCGTCATTGCCAAGACCTCGACCGGCGCATCGAGGATCTGCTGGTCTCCGGCGCGCCTGACGAGCGCATCCTGAAGCCAGGGCTCCAGCATCGCGAGCTGCGCCGACAGGAGCAGGGTCATGGCCAGCGATCCCAGGAAGGTCATGACCAGGCCCTTGGCCCAACCGATAAAGATCGACCGCGTCACGCCGAAGAGCAGCAGCCCCGCAATCAGCGGGGCGATGGCCAGCAGGATGCCCGCCATGAGGCGGATCAGGGCCAAGGGGCCGAGCGTACCGACCAAAAAGGCGATCCGCGCCAGGCCAAGCTGGAACCAGTCGCCCTGGGCGACGCCAAGCCGTCCGCTGCCATAAGTATTGAGCGCGGCGATGGCATTGTCGGCCTGCTGCAATCGGCTGGCGAGATCGTCCGACACGCCGGGCAAGCCGGCGCCAATCCCGATGGCCCGTGCGATATCGAAAGGCCCATTGATGACGAGATCGTAACCGACGATGCGCCAGGCCGGCCAGCTCGTCGCCAGCGTCAGGACGATGCCCACTTTAATGATATCGCCGACGACATCCCGCCCGGCGATGGGATAGCCGAGGAGCAGCCGCACACCGAACAGGGCGATAAAGATGGTCAGCAGGCTGGTGAGCGCGACCGAGACCGGCGAGCCAGGATCGGCAAGCGCGGCGAAGCCAAAACTGCCCAGCGTCTTGGCCTGGCAGTCGATATGAGCGAGCGTCGCCGCAAGGAAGCTTTGGCCAGTGGTGATTGCCGGGCAAGCCATCATGCCCGCGCCAGGAGCGGCGCCATCCAGGCGGAGGGGTCGGTGCCGCCCGCGCCGGCCAGCTCATCGAAGATGCGCACGGTAGCCTCGCGTCCCGAAAGGATAGTCAGGATGTCCTTCTCGCCGGTGAGATCGAGCCGCGCGACGACGCTGTCGTTGCCGTGCTTGATCAGGAAGCAATGCGAGCTGTCGGGCAAGCTGCGCACCAGTTCGAACTCGTGCGGGGTCAGGCCGAAGCCGTCGATGTAGTCTTCGGCGCGCGCCTTGGCGTTGATCATGAATATCTGCGTCGCCGCCTGCTCGACGATGGCGCTGGCGATCCGGCTTTCCAGCGCATCCTGCGCGCTCTGGGTGGCGAAGCCGACGATGCCGTTGCGCTTGCGGATGGTCTTTTCCCAATCCTTGATCCGCCGCACGAAGACATCGTCGTCGAGCGCCTTCCAGCCCTCGTCGACGACGATGATCGCGGGCGTGCCGTCGAGCCGCTCCTCGACGCGGTGGAACAAGTAGAACAGCGCCGGGGTGCGGACCGCCGGATCGTCGAGGATGGCGGTGGTGTCGAAGCCGACCGTCGCGGCAGAGAGATCGGTCAGGTCTTCCTCGTTGTCGAACAGCCAGGCGCGCTCGCCATCGCCCCACCACGGCCGCATACGCGCATGGAGATCGCCCGCGCGCGGGCGGGCGTGGCCGCGAAACAGCCCGACGAAATGGCGCAGCCGCCGGTGCGGACGCACTTGCGCGAAGTTGGCGTCGATAGCGTCCTTGACCAGCTCGGCTTCCTCGACGTCGAGACCGCCGGCCAACAGACCAAGCCATTCGCCGAGAAACTGGCGGTTGGCGGGCGTATCGTCGATCTGCAGCGGGTTGAGACCGGACGGGCTGCCCGGCCGCAAGCGGTCGTACTGACCGCCGATCGCGCGAATGAACAGTTCGGCGCCGCGATCCTTGTCGAAGAAGATGATCCGGGGGGCGAACTTGCGCGCCTGGGCCAGCAGGAAGTTGAGCACCACCGTCTTGCCCGATCCCGACGGGCCGATGACGGTGAAGTTGCCGAGGTCATGCGCGTGGAAGTTGAAGAAGTAGGGTCCTGCCGCTGTCGTCTCGAGCAGGCTCACCGCTTCGCCCCAATGATTGCCGCGCGGCCGGCCGATGGGAAAGTTGTGCAAGCTGGCGAGGCCCGCAAAGTTGCGCGTCGAGACGAGGCCGCGCCTGGCGATATATTTGAAGTTGCCGGGGAACTGCGCCCAGAATGCCGGTTCCAGCGCAATATCCTCGCGCACCGCGACGACACCCAGGTCGGCCAGCACCGCCGTCACTTCGGCAACTTGCGCGTCGAGCATCGCCAGCGACGGCGCCTGGAGCGCGATGGTCGTGTGGTGCTCGCCAAAGCCCGCGCGCCCGGCGGCAACATCGTCCTTGGCGCGGGCGAGCTCGTCGCGCAGCGACAACGCCTCGTCCTCGGCGGAACGCATCCGCCGCAGCGCGAGGTTCATCCGGCCCAATGCGGCGCCGCGCTCGACGAAAGCGAACGACTGGCTGACCGTCATCTCGAAAGGCATGCGGTAGAGCTCGTCGAACATGCCGGGCATGGTCTGTGCCGGATAGTCCTTGATCGAGACCACCGCCCCGAAGGTGCGCGGCAATTCGCCCGCTGCCGACAGCTCGTAGGCTTCCTGGCCGAAGCTGATCCGACGGAAGGGAAGATGATCGCCCAGCGGGCCGAACGGCAGGCCGACGGGCCGCATATCGGCGTTGAACAGGTAGGACAGGAACTCGAGCGGCTCGGATCGATGTCCGCCTTCGGTCTCGTAGACGGTGAGGAGCCGCGGGGCATAGCTGCCCAGCGCAGCCATCAGCGCTTCGGTCGCGTTGCCCAGCGCGCGTTTCTCGGTGGCGAAAGCCGCTTGCCCATCGGTCATGCCGCGCGCTGCCAGTCCGCGCATTCGGTCGAGCAGCCCGATCCTGCCCGGCATGGGCCGTCGCACGATCGTCAGGAACAGCTCATTGATGTACATCTGCCGCGAGGCAAGCCGCTTCCGCCAGCGCGCATCGAGATGGCGGGAGAACTCGTCGGGAAAATGCGCCTCGAGCGTCGTCTCGGCCTTGCGGCGGATGACGTGGTGATAGACCGCGAAGCGCGAGGAGCCGACCGTGCGCAGCATCGCATCGCGCAGCTCGGCGCGGTAGTTGAGCTCATCGGTATCGGCGGTCTCGAACAGCAGCCCGCCCAGGCGGATCGTCTGCATGAGCAGGCCATCTCGAGTCTCGATCGTCGCGGCGTCGACATGCCTTGCGTAGGGCAGATGTGCCCCCGCTGGCTTCTCGCGCGCGATCACCCGCGGGTCTCGGGTCAGGGACGGTAGGAGTTGCATCCCCACAGCGCATAGTTCCTCACGCGCGGGCAGCGGCTGACGCGGGCGATCCAGAGGTCGAAGAAGCGCGGTTCGCGCAGGCACAGGAGCACGCCGAGGAGATGCACGACGAGTGCCGCGCCGATCCCCCAGAAGCTCTTAAAGATCAGGAACAGCTCGGCGGCGAGAATGCCGTTGGCGACGGAGAAGGTGTAGGTGACGCCGGCGAACATCTGAGGACGCGTGAGCGCGACGAACACCGTATCGCGATGGAGCTGCGTGGCCATGCGTGGAAGCTTACCCGCCGGCTGCGGCGGCACGGATGCCGGCAACGATGCTGGCGGCGCCGAACAGGATGAAGCAGCCGAGAACGACTGCTGCACCGTGGCGCCAGTTGATCCGCCCGGTCAGCATCATGAAGCCGACCGCGGCGATCGCGATCACTGCGACGACCGTCGCGACAGTGCCGAGCAGGGTGCCCTGGAGCCAGTTTACCGCCCCGACGATGACGCCGGAGCCTTGGGGATTGGCAGGAATCGCAGCCTTAGCAGAAGGCGCGATGACTACTGCGACCATTGAGCCGATAGACCAATCGCGATTCAATTTGTCACCCTCACTATATATAATGTAGATTTTTCAGAAATTATTTCTGAATATCCAAGTTTTTCTCAAACTTTAAATTTAAAATTAAATTTGCCTATATTCATAATATAATTTCAAGGTGAAATTTAATTATCTATAATATTACTATGCAAATGGTTTTCGAAGCAGGCATACCGTTAATGGTTGATTTTCGCAGGAAATTCCAGCCTATCGGGACTGTAGCTCTCAATCCTCACAAGTCGACCTAGGCGGTCTTTTCCAGAAATACCCGAAACCTCAACGACAAACCTTCCAGAAATAGCAAACACTTCATTTTTTCTATAGTCAAAATTCATAGAATCGTTGAATAATTTAACAATATTTGGCGGAACATTTAGGACAGAGATTCCCTTTTCATTCGAACAAATATCGTTCGTAATCAAAAATCCGTAGCCCAAACTCGATCTTATCATTTTTCCATCAATATGGATTATACTTCCGTTTTTTATTTTAGAAAAATCCGTCAAACAAGCATCGTAAATCGTTTCGCTCGCATAATCATTGCAGGAATTGCATAAAATGGTAGATAATAAAATTATTATGAAAATCCTACAATCCTTAGCATGTCTTTGCAATTTGCCCTTTATCAAGCCAATAGTAGTATCCATATGTTTGGTACGCATAGTCGCACGCAGCGCGATCAATTCTAGCTTTTTCATCATTCCGCCCTCGCCAGGATTCCTGCCATATCGGATTCATGCCTACAGCTTCCACTCCTTGCGCGCGCTGTACTAGCCCCTGGATATAGGCCCCTCGCCTCTCAGAGTCGAACTGCCGCTGGGCCGTCATGGCACCTCCCGAACGCTGATCATAGATGTGTGCACCTTCATGGGCCACTATGGATGCAGACGTTCTACCCATCTTCCGAAGCCCTCCCTCAGATGTGATACCGGAATTCATCTCGACTGTCGTGACACCAAACCAAGATGTCGTAGTTGTAGCATTATTACCTGATGCGCTTCCTGATGAAATCACGACGCCATTATTTTCGCCCTTCCCGCCATATGAATTTATGGCTTGAATCACTTTGCCCCGGTCACCAAGATCCGTCATACTAGAAGCGGCCATTCTTGCCTGTTTTATCCCGTTTTCAACTACTGCACACGCCTCATCTGCTCCCGCTAGGCATGTCCAAGTGCCTGTAGTGTCGACGCCATTTATGGGATCATTCCCTACATAGGCGTAAAGGTTAGACTGATCCTCATAACCAATTGGATCGATTTGAAGAAATCTGCCCAGCACGTAGGAGTAAATCCGCGCCTTATAGTAATACATTCCCAGTTCGGGCACCAGCGCCTGCCCGGTGTAGAGGAACCGAGCGCCTTGCGCGGGGGTCAGCGGGTTCCCGCCCTTCGACTGCGGCGCCCCGTACTCGTCGTAGGCGAACTGCCGTGCCGAGCCGGGCGTGCCCGGCAGGTCCGATGCCAGCATCAGTGAGCCCTGGTGGTTGGCGAACAGCAGCCGCACCGCCGAACTCGTCATCCCCGCTCCCTCGTACCACGCCACCGGATCGTCCGACTTGCCGTCCGCGCCGTGCACATAGCGCCGCAGCAGCGTGCCCGCACTGTTGTACTCCGCAATCAGCGCGTCGCCATCGACCAAAAACCGCGTGATGTTCGAACCCGCCGTGCCACTGTCCGTCTCATAAAGACGTCCCATGGGATCGTAGCGCATCGCGGCAACGATCGCGCCAGAATAATCACCCGGGCTCGCAGGGCAGGCAGAGCCTACCTTCTGCCGGCTCTCGACGAGGCGGTTCTCTACATCGTAGAGGTAGACGTAAGTCCCGTCGAACGTAAGATTGCCGTTTTTGTCGTAGCAGTGCGCGATGCCGCTAACCGACGCGTACTGGTTCAGCCCGTTCGGTGTGAAACCTCGGTTCAGGTTTTGCCGGCCGGTATAGGCATAGCTGTCGTTGCTTCGCCCTTCCTGCGTGATTTGGCTCGCCGGATTGTAGCTATAAGTGTTCGTCGTATCGAGTGCGCTGCCCGCGATGTCGTGACTGAGCGATTTCAAGCGCCCGCCGGGGCCACGCCCGAAACTTGTCACCCCGCCAGAGCCGCTCGCCGCATCTGCGGTGCGAGCCCCGAGCAGATCATACGTATAGCTCCGCGACCAGCCGCTGGAATTGTCGCCCACCGATTGCGGTCGATCGAGCCCGTCGTAGCCATAGGCCACGTTGTTAGACCAGGCTCCGGCGACACAGCCGTTGAGACTGCCGTCAGGAAACGCCATCCGCGTGCGATTGCCGTTCTTGTCGTAACAATATTGCAGGATCCGGCTCACGCCGTTCATCGCCAGCGTGCTCGCCGTGATGCGACCGAAGCCGTCGTAACCGGTGGTGATGCCTTCGCCGTTCGCGTTGTCGAACCGCGCGCCGGTCATCAGGTTTTGCGCATCGTATGTGTAGAAGACATCGCGCGAATGCGTGGCGGGTAACGGAAAGATTGGGGCATTGTTGCGCTCGGGAACGGTCTTGATCTGTAGCCTGTTCAGCGCGTCGAACTGATAGCTTAGCATGTTGCCATCGCGCTTGGTCAGGCTCGTGCGATTGCCGTTAGGGTCGTAGCCATATTGCTCGTAGTCGTCGGAGCTCAGATTAGACGGACTGGCCAGCGCACTTGCCGGCGTCGATGGATCGAACCATGGGGGCGGCGTGGCTGACGGGAACCTCCACAACACCTGGCGGTCAAGGCCGTCGTATTCCAGCTTCGCCCGATTTCCATTGGCGTCTATGACCAGTTCCTGCTTGCCGTTCGGTGTGTAGCCATAGGTGACATAGGCTTGTTCCAAACCTGTCCCCACCGCCTTACGTACCTGGACAAGTTGTCCGGCGGCGTCATAGAGATTCTTGGTAATGCGGTCTTTGCCGAAGCTCCCTTCCGTACCAAGGGTGCACGCGCTGCCAGGGGGCGACGAGAACGCAGCCGTGTTCATACGCACGGCCGTGCATTCCATTTCGCCAATCGCATTGTAGCTGTATTGCGTCAGCGACACATCGACGAGCGCGGAAGCAGAGGTATCCCACCCTTTGACCCGCTCGCTCAGCTTGCGACCCAAAGAATCGTACGTGTAATCGACCGTCTGTCTTATGCTGAAGCCCGTCCAACTCGCCGGCAGGACGGTTTCGGCCATCCATTGTGAGAGTTCGCCCTGCTCGACCTTTATGAGATATCCGGCATTATTATAGGTATTACGGACCGCAGCATAGTTGAGCGGGCCAGCTCCATCGGGATCCGGCGCGATCGTTCCAACGGTGCGCCCCGCGACGTCATAACGCACCGCCGACGTATAGGCGGAAGCTACGGACTGAGCATGCGCCGCAGAGGCGAGCGATAGACTCAAAGCGATAAGGCTCGCTTTCGCGGGCAATGATAGCATTCTGGGCATCCCTACACTCCCTCAGGGACAAGATGACGAGGTGCCCAGAGGCTTCGTCTCGCTTATGCGGCGGCCGAATATGTCGTAACCGTAACAAGTGCGCAGCGTCACACCTCCCGACGTGACGGCCACGCCCTTAACCAGCAGCGTTTCCCGGGTACCTGAAGCACCGTATTCATAAGTCTTGACCGTCTGCGGCTTAGAACTGTCACAAATGGGCGAATTGCTCCCCGGCGCCGCTTGGCAATCGGTCACGGTCGACACCTTCCAGATGGGATCCGATGACTGGACGAGCGTGCCGGATGCATTTTTTGCCCAGCCATAGCGCTGCTGCCAGACCGTCAAGGTCAGAGGACGCGCTATTACACTGCTCCCCGGCGAACCGAGCGCTGCGGCTGGCTTCAACTCGGATAGGACGCCGCCATGACTGTTGTCATACGCGTAGTCGGTCTGGTTTCCCTTCGCATCCACCGTCCAGATCGGCTTATTGCAAGTTTTCGCGTAAGTGCAACTCTCAGGAAATCCTGCATATATATTTATTGTTTCTAAAGAAGATCCCACCTTAGGAACCTTGATAACCTCTGTTATATTACCACGAATATCATAAATGTTTTTGGTGTAACCAGCCGTGGGTGGATTTGCGCCAGATACCGTGCCCTCAGGCTCGATCATATAAATGAGTCGATCATTCAGATCGTACTGAAAGCGCCAAACCCGGTTAATCTCGTCGGTGATGCTGACAGGCTTACCCGAATAGGGCCGCATCAACATTAGGCGTACGCCGGACAGGGGGTCAGTCCGTTGATAGGTGACCTCCCGGTATCGACTTGCCGTGTCACTCCAATCATAGTCCAACGCGGCATAAAAAGTAGCGCCATCGGCCGTCTCGACGCTTGTCGTGAGATTGACGTTGCCAAAGCTAGCGACGGTTGTCGCCGGACTCCCGCGTGAAGATGAGGAAAAAACTTCCCTGCTCCAGCCATCAAGATACTGGTCGCCGGTAAAATTATACGTTCTAATTGTACCGGCAGAATCGATAGACGTTTCCACCAGCGTTGCGCCAGGAGCTTGAGTAAATGTCGCCTGTGGCCAGCTCTGCGTCAGACCAGAGCATGATAAAGCCGATGGATTACAATAATCTATCGCAGAATTCAGTGCATAGACCTTTACGAGACGATGCCACTCTCTGTTGTTGGTATATCCGCCAGATGCAGATCTGTTGTTCGCCGCATACTCAAAGCGTATTTGATATCCGTGGTTACTAGACACGGAGTTAATTCTTCTCCTAGATACAGCGCCACTGACGCTTATGGCATAATAGTTGAAGGATAATTTTTCACCATTTGCGTATGTAATATCAACCGGAACACCTACAGTGAGACCTCCGTAGGTAAAATAATCATCACCAGTACCGTTAACTGGGACTTTCTGGAAATTTATTACAGTTCCGTCGCGAGACGTATAGACATATGACGATGTGAACTCCTCCAGGCGCCCGCCCGTCTTCAATCTAGAAACATGCGAGCTATCGAGAGAAAATTCATCTCTCGTCACGCCTCCCGTAACTGTCATACGAGACTCACCCGGAGAACCGTCTGGCAGGAGATCGGGGATAGAATCCACCCTGTAATTGAAGCTGTTCACCCAGTCCCAGCCTCTGTTTGTCGAAATTAGCGTACGACTAAATTCGATCTCCCCCGAATCCTTGCTCCCGATGGAAATGGTCACATCTTTAATAGAAGGAACCGGGACCACCGAATCCATACTGTAATTGATACCATTCTTGTCGAGAAGGTTCTCGATCTTCCCGACCGGGCCTTCCTGCGCATAGGCGTTTATGGGCAAGATGGAGCATGCCGCGAGCAGCAAGCCAGCCCTTCCGAGTAGCTTTTGCCGTGCCATTATTTCCCCTCCACATCCGATGGCGTCAAGGCATGTCTGCAAAGCTCTTCAAGCTTGATGCCGTAAGTAACGCTAAATTTTCTCTGAAAATCGAGAGGAGCTCGATAGAGCGCGATGCACATATTTTCCTCAAATCGCTCGAAGTCTTTTGCTGTCTGTGTACAACTTCTTGTCGAGAAACCGCGGGATTGGAGACTTGCGGCCTTGTTCGCATCTACAGGTAGGGAGAATGTCCGCGAAGAGTTCGCTCCTCTTGCCGTGGCACTCATGCAGGTCGAGTTGGCAAGGGCGACGGTAGGTGCAGCGGGTGCAGCGGGTGCAGCGGGTGCAGCGGGTGCCCAAATCGCAATGGACGCGCTGAGCGGCAATAGCGATAGCCTTGCGCCAATCATTGCTTGCTCCCAGTTCCGTAAAATTGGCGCTCGACTATGAGCTGCTTAGTTTTTGGCATGGAGTATCCAGGACTAAAGGTTGCAGCATCGATACCATCCCAATGATAGACCACCTGGCCTGTGGGACGGTAAGTGCATTCGTCGAACTCAATTCCCCATTCTGGCAAATTAACAGATGAGCATTTGTACAGAACTTGGTTAGCTACCAAAACGTTCAGTTTATCGTCCGTGATGGGAATGGCATTATTTGAGGGCCCCACCTGCTCACCCCCTGCAGCACCTTTCTCAGTAGCAGCCGATGCCTGAGCACTGCCTGGTACATACCAAGGATTGAAATATGCTTCTCCCAAGATCGGGACACTGGGAAAATGCTCAACAGTTCCACCCAGAGCAACGAGCGCCACAGATAAAAATGAAGATATGATCATGCATCTATTCCAAATATAGGAGTATTATACCGAATTTTTTATCTCATTAAGGCAGCGGTGACTTTGCATAGAAATCACCGATAGCTAGCAGCGTGCCACCGACGATGCGAAGATATCGGGCGGAGCTGTTGACGCTTATCTGCAACAATTCGCCATCCGCATTGGTTGAAATTGTCCCCACGGAAACCCAATCTGTTCCGTTGCTGGAACGCTGCAGATCAGCCCCATTGAGATAAAAATATGCGCCATCCATTGGGGCCATGACTACCGCACCCACAGACTGGACGGTTCCCAAATCCATCATGATCCAGGGCGACACCTCGACATACGTTAGATGGATGGAGTTTTCGGAAGAGTAATCACCGTCACGCATGCCAGCGCCGGTCCCCGACAGACCCGTATAGTCGATCCCCGGGTATATCGAACTCGCCGAATAGCTCTGCGGAATGATGATAGCCCCGCCCGACAGCACATCGTTGTCGTTAATCGTACCCGCGCCCGTCGCAGCGGTAATCGTTGCTCCGCCAGTTGGCGAAGACAGCATCACCGTCATCGTCTCGGCCGGCTCAACCGCGATATCATCGGTCGTCGAGACCGTGATCGTCTGGCTCGTCACACCCGCAGCAAAGCTTACCGTGCCGCCCGTTCCCGTGAAGTCGACATCAGAGATGGCCGTGCCCGAGTCCGTCACGTAACTCGCGCTGACCGCCGTGCTGGTACTCCCGCCACGGGTCACCGTGAAGGACAGCGTGCCACCTTCGGTTACGCTGGCATTGCCGATCGACAGTTGTGACCCAGCAATGTCGTTATCGTAAATCGTACCCGTGCCCGTCGCGGTGCTGATCGTCGCGCCACTCGATGGACTGGAAAGCGTTACCGTCATCGCCTCGGTTGCCTCCACCGTCGTATCGTCGATAGTGGAAACCGTGATTGTCTGGCTCGTCACGCCCGCAGCGAAGCTCACTGTGCCCGTCTTCGCCGTGAAATCGCTACCCGAGGTCGCTGTGCCGGAAGCCGTCGCATAACTTGCGCTGACCGCCGTGCCGGTATTTCCACCACGCGTCACCGTGAAGGACAGCGTCCCTCCCTCGGTGGCGCTAGCATTACCGATCGCCAACTGAGCTGGGGCAACATCGTTGTCGTTAATCGTACCCGTACCCGTCGCTGTGCTGATCGTTGCACCACTCGATGGACTGGAAAGCGTCACCGTCATCGTCTCGGCCGACTCCACCGTCGCATCGTCGATAGTCGAAACCGTGATTGTCTGGCTCGTCACGCCTGCGGCGAAACTCACCGTGCCGGTCTTCGCCGTGAAGTCGCTACCCGAGGTCGCCGTGCCAGAAGCGGTCGCATAGCTTGCGCTCACAGCCGTGCTATTGTTCCCACCGCGCGTCACCGTGAATGATAGCGTACCGCCTTCGGTGACGCTGGCGTTCCCGATCGAAATCGAAGCAGAGCCGCTATCGTTGTCGATAATTCCGCCAATTGCAGAAGAGGCACCCAATTGACCGCCACCAGACGGATTGGAGAGCACAAAATTCAGGAGTTCGACAGGCTCGGTAATGGTATCATCTATGGTTTGTACAGCTACCTGTTTGTCCGTCTCATTAGCTGCAAAATTGAGCGTTCCGGACGTTTGCACGAAATCCGATCCCGCCGTAGCCGTGTCCGATACGGTTGTGTAATTCACGCTGCCGGGCGAGGTGGTATCTCCAGTACGTCCGACCGGAAAATAGAGGATGCCTCCCTCCTGTACGCTAGTATTGGCGGTGAAGTAGGTAGCCGTACCACTGTCGTTGTCGTTGATCGTACCGGTGCCCGTCGCCGTACCGATGGCGGCGCCGCTCGATGGACTCGACAGCGTAACCGTCATCGTTTCCGCCGACTCGATAGTGGCGTCATCGGTCGTTGAGATCGAGATCGTCTTGCTCGTTTCATTGGCGGCAAAACTTACCGTTCCGGATGCTGCGGTAAAATCGCTGCCCGATGTTGCCGTGCCCGATGCTGTCGCGTAGCTCGCACTGACGGCGGTCGTCGTGGTGCCTGACCGCGTCACGGTGAACACTAATGCCCCGCCTTCAGTCACGCTCGCATTGCCGATCGAGATCGTCGCGTTGGCACCATCATTATCATTGATCGTACCGGTGCCGGTGGCCGTGCCGATGGCAGCGCCGCTCGAAGGACTTGAAAGCGTTACCGTCATCGTTTCCGCCGACTCGACCGCGGTGTCGTCGGTCGTCGAGATCGAGATCGTCTTGCTCGTTTCATTCGCTGCGAAACTTACCGTTCCGGATGCTGCGGTAAAATCGCTGCCCGATGTTGCCGTGCCCGATGCTGTCGCGTAGCTTGCACTGACGGCGGTGTTCGTTGTGCCCGAGCGTGTCACGGTGAACACCAATGCCCCGCCCTCGGTCACGCTTGCATTGCCGATCGAAATCGTCGCAGTGCCACCTCCAGTTACGCCCGACACGCTGTAGTTCGTGCGATTACCGGCAGCGTCGAACGTTGTCGAAACGCTTTGGCCATTGTTGACCGAACCCGACGAAGAAGCACCGATCAACCGGCCCAGCTCGTCGTAAGTATAGTTAACAGTTTCGCTAGCAAAAGCTGGGTAAGTGGGTTGCAGCAGCAATCCGACAAACAAAACGGCCGCAAAGCGGCACAACGCTCCCCACATACTTCCCCACCCGATGGTTTCCCGCAGATATGCTAGGGGACCGACGGCAAAGTTTGCAACTCATTTTTCGAATCTACTATATTTATTGGCCACGCCAGGATTTTTACGTAAAATCACTAATACGCAATACTGCGTATATTTGAGGTGAGCCAACTACGCTGCGACCCGCCCTGCAACGATGGCAATGTCGAGCTTTGCCCCGTCTAGCGGACCTATCCGATTTGCAAATCCAACCGATATGTCGGAGAAATTCGCGATGAGCGCATTATTGGATACCTTCAGCGGTAATGTCCCCCCTTTGGTCGCCGCAGCGAGATGGGTCGAAGCCATTCTCTTGGGAAGCGTGGGCAACACGATAGCCGTGCTTGCCATAGCCGCCATTGGCCTTGCCATGCTTCGCGGTACGCTTTCAGCACGTCGCGGCGCGAAAGCCATTTTAGGCTGCTTCATCCTGTTCGGGGCATCAATCATGGCCACGGACCTAATGAGCCTGATCCACTCGAGCGACTCCGTAGACCTGCCCCCAATGCCAGAACCCTTACCGAACCTTACACCTCCCTTGCCCCCTACACCCAACGCCGACCCTTACGCCGGCGCGTCGGTTCCAATGTGAACAATGTGCCTCCGTTCACGCAGCAGCCGTTCGTCGGAGGTCGCCACTCGCCGCAAAAAGCCGATGCAATATTTATGGCTTATCTTATGTCATCGGTAATTTTCTTCACTGTTATATAATAAAATCAATTACGATTATATCCCTCCGTCTCCGCCATTCTCTCGATAACTTAGTATTTTCCCACTGAGGCGCGGCTCTGCTGGGGAGCCCGCCGTGTGGCTCCGATTTGGGTCGTGTTGGAACTGCGCAAGTCTGCGAGGGAAAACTCGCAAGACCGAACCAGACACGAAAACGCTGGAACTACTTACCCCACACCGTTTCTAGAACCTCGACGCCTGCTTTGCGAAGCAAAAGTTCATTGCGAGCTTGGGCAATTGGCCCAACACGCGCCGCGAACG
>Ga0075366_10000747_pt1 | contig 15463 bp, 13 predicted proteins | sample EndMethybrTD3031_FD_72351 | JGI IMG/M metagenome (GOLD analysis project Ga0075366, IMG submission 72351) | Populus endosphere microbial communities from Tennessee, USA - Endosphere MetaG P. TD hybrid TD303-1 | ecosystem: Host-associated > Plants > Roots > Endosphere | place: USA: Tennessee...
TCCATATGTGGTTGCCTCTTGCTGTTGGCACAACAGAGGTGATTATAGCAGAATTGGTCAGCCAAGCCAAGTACCTACATCGCTGTTTTGTGGACTATGTTAGATAAACACATGCACGAGTGTTTGCGTACATGGCTTTGGTATGTAGTAATGAAAACTACAGCTAAATATAGGTCTGTAATGTTACTAAGGAGTGCTTTAACTATAGCGCACGGGCAAAGACGGCTGCTGAGATTTGCTGGACGCCGTGCGAGTGTAGCGCCCAAGCTGCGGCACGCAGCGTAGATCCCGTTGTAATTACGTCATCAATAAGTAAGATAGGTCTGTTTGGGTGCAGGAGGGGCTTTTGGAGACGGAACGCCTGCGCAAGCTGTTGCTGGCGCTCTTGAACGTTCGCGCCGACCTGACGCGCTTGGTTAGTGCGCGCCAGGAGCTGTAGATAGGGTAGTCCGCGCTGGCGTGCAAAGATTTGAGCAATAAGCACTGCCTGATCGTAGCCTCGAGCACGCACGCGGTTGGTAGCGGTAGGAATGGCGCACACAACGGTATTGCTATGAATATCAGGAAGCGTGCTGTGCATATACTGCGCTATATGATGAGCAGCCTTGCGGCTACGTTCAAACTTTAGCGCATGTATAAGTCGCTTTGGTAGCTCTGAATACATTGTTGAGGTATAGACGTGGTGAAGTGGAGCTTGCTGAAGACATTTTATACAGACCGTATAGTCAACTGTCGGCGTGTGGCATCGGAAGCACGACGATACAACAGGGGTCATTTGTAAGGTGCAAGCCGGGCAAAGCAGTGTGTTTTCGGCTTGGCAGCCGAGGCATTTGTGGGGCGCGATAAGCGCAATTATTTGTTCAAACATATGTTCGTTGTGTTTATTGTGTTGTAAATATGAGTCTTTATAGTTGTAGGTGTTAGCGAGCTAAGCTATACTGCTAATAACACAAAAACGCAAGACAATCTCAATGTTAATTACTTTGGAGGGTAACAACTATGGCGCGACGCAACCGCGACGACGACCTGCTTTTGGAAGAGGATGAGCTGACTGCCGCGTTTCTTGGTGATGACGACAACGCTGTTGTAGTCGATCAGAATAGTGACGCTAGTCAACCATCTGTGGCTCAAGATGAATGGGATGAGAACGAAGACCTCCCCGGACAACTTGCAGTTGATGTATACGAAACCCGAGAGCGCCTGGTCGTAAAGGCACGTACTGCTGGTGTTAACAAGAACGACCTCGACGTCAGTATTGCAGACAACACACTAAGCATTCGTGGCACACTTTCAGCCGGTAACGAAGACGATGTAGAAAACTACTTTGTTCAAGAGTGTTACTGGGGTGAATTCTCACGCAGCATTGCTTTACCAGTCGCTGTTAAGGAAGAAGAGATTGAGGCTGTGCTTAAGGATGGCGTTTTGACCATTAGCTTCGCGAAAGTAAAGCAGGACACAGTCAAAAAGATCCAGGTGATGTAACAATAACATCATCGTATAAAAACCACCGTCTTTTTTGGCGGTGGTTTTTATGTAGCCAAGTGTCGTATTATTGTACGACCCTGCATTCTAGGTGTGCCAACCACTTATAGCTAGTCATCAATATATATTACAGAGAGTCTGGAGTTGCAATTTTAGTATTAAGGTACGGCGCAAAGAAGCTGCTCACTCGCAAGAAAATTACTTGCATAAAGTACATACAATAGGGCATTACCGTACCGTAAACAGTCACATCGACTGCGTAAAAGATAGTACAAATGGTTGGCCGTTGAGTCAAGCAAATAAAAAACGCCGATATTGTATCGGCGTTTTTCTGTAATTGCTTTTTGCTTAAGCAGTGCCAGCAACTTTGTTGAGCACAAACTGCACAATAAACTGTGCGAGTGCAACAACTACCAAACCAATAACAGCATAAATAATGGTGTTTTTGGCTGAAGTGATGTTACCAGTGTCACCGTTAGAAGTGATGTACTTGAAACCACCAAAGATGATCATCACGACTGATACTACACCTACAAAGGCTGAAAGGACGTTTACGACGGTCTTGATTGTGTCGTTAACCTTAGTTGTACCACCAGCGGTGTTAGAAGGAGCACATTGGCCCGACCCGCCGACGTCAACTGAGGTGCCACCACCAACACAGCCGCCGATATTAAGAGCCTCAGCACCAGCTACGGCAGGCACTGCAACTGGGATCAACGCAAGCGATAACGCAGCGAAGAGAGCCACAGCATTTTTACGTAACGTTTTAAACATTTCGATTCCTTTCTTATGCTTACTATTACTTATAGCACAAGCGAGTGCCTTTTTCAATGAACCTCAAGCTTGGCTGCAGGCTGAATCACTACTGGTGCACGACTTTGTTAAGTACAAATCGGACAAGAGATTGTGAGAGAGCAACAATGACGATACCAACAAGAGCGTAGGTGAGTGTTTGCTTGGCGCTGTTAATTTTTCCGGAGTCACCCTCAGAGGTGATGTATTTAAAGCCGGCCACAACGAGCATAATAACTGCAATTACGCCGGATACGGCGCTTAGGATATTTACAACCGTCTTCAAGACTTCGTTAATTGTCGTACGACTCCCGTCATCACAAACACCGCCACTTGCCGATGCTGCAATACCCTTACATACTTCGTCTTTTGCGGCTGCCAGCACAGTATGGTCACTAGCTAGCGCGAACGAAAAGACGCTCAGGCTGAGTAGGGCTAGTCCAATAAGTAATAAACGTTTCATATATTCCTCACTATTTTAGGGTGCAACCCGATTTATAACAAATACAATAAGTGTTTGCGCTATAGCAATGATTACCAAGCCCACCGCCGCGTAAATAAGTGTATTCTTAGCTGTTGTTATTTTATTAGCTTCACCATTAGACAACATGTACATAATACCGCCGGTTATCATAATAAGAATAGCAATTACGCCGGATATTGTAGCCACAAGGCGGGTAATTCTAATAAGAACACCGTTAGTACCAGAAATGGGGTCGTTGCCATTAGTGGTACACACCGCTGAATCTTGAGTTCCTTTTTGCTGGCAGACGCTTTCTGGATTTTTATTATTGAATGGATTCCAAGCCGCATAGGCTGATGAAGACATAAATGATCCGACACTCAAAAGAGATACAAATAACCAAAGACCTACGAGGAGTTTTTTCATGTTGTTACCCTTTGTACGACAAAGCCTACGATAATAAATGCCAAGAGCGAAACTATAAGACCCACAAAGCCGTAAATAATTGCATTTTTAGCCTTAGCCACCGTTTGGGGGTTGCCCTGGGAAAGAATGTACTGCAGGCCAGCAATTACGATAACAAGCAAGGCGATTGCACCTGTAATAGCTAATACAATGTTAAAAGTTGTTTGGATAGCTTCTGGTGTAGCATTATTTTTTGTAGCACCGGGTAAGGGGCTGGTATCAATTTGTGCCAAAAAGCGAGTAATTGGTGCCATACGATTAACCTAAGCGATTTCCGATAAACGAGATGACTGCAGCGGCAACAAGAGTTATGACCAGGCCGATGAGGGCATTGAATATGGTGTTTTGGGCATTTTTGACACCGTCGGGTTCACCCTGGCTTGTAACATATTGGATACCGCCATACACAATATAGCCAACAGCAATAAGACCAGCAAGGCGTAGCAACATATCGAGAATAGCTAAAGCAACAAGTGTAAGGTCGTAAGGAAAGTCAAAAACTACATTGCAAAGACCGTCAGTTCTTTTAACATCGAGGTACTTCCACCATGGATCAAAAACAAAAAAGGTGTGTTTAGAGCAGGCTGCCTTAGAAGCAGCGTCAGCCAGTAATTGAACAGCATGCAGCGCAATCATATCTTCTCCTATCCGCGCCCGTTAATTCCGCCCGGTACAATCCACTGCAGGAAGGCAAGTAAGAAAATAAATGCCAGAAAGGCCATTACTGCTTGCGTAATTCGCTTTTTAGCGGCCGCCACCTTGTTCATGTCACCTCCTGCCGTCGAGTAGGTAATACCGCCAATTACGATAGAGATAACACCAGCTAGGCCAGCAATAGCCGATATAAACCGTATAAGAGGATTAATGTACTTCTGGTACAAACAGGTATTACCATCGATATCTCCTGTCTTATCCTTGGCAGTTTTTATATCTTTACATTCAGCAGCGAATGTGTGCACAGGTGCACTTTGCAGAGGCTGAGCATTAGCAAGTGGTGATTGGATGAAAACGCCTAACATCAACAGAAATCCGATGACAAGAGCTTTTATTGGTGCGCGATATAGGATTTTTTTGATCATTACTTCTCATATATTACAACCGTAAGGCTTGCATATCAATAAGCATCCACCAGAACCTAAAACATTGCTGAGTCTGACATATTGCATGTTGCATTATTGCGGTGGTACAATATTCTCTGAAAGAAAGCGATTTTTCGCATGGTGGGGAACTGGTCTTTTAGATGAAACGAAATTTTCTGCAAGCAAAAGTATTAATCGCCGCATTGGTGATTGTTTTTAGCGTACTGTCTCCTTTAGCAGTAATAGCTCCACGGACCGCATTAGCTGCCGGTGAATCTTACACTTATAAAGACTCTGATAATATTACCTTTAAAAGTTCCCTTATTGAAGGTGGTTCCACCAACCTAAAACGTGCCAGCCTAGAGGTAATGTCTAACAAGTTCCAGGGTGGTGGTCAATTTGCAAACGACAAATGTGGGTACATGATAACGTTAACGGTAAGTGGTGATGGTAAAACTGGTACTGTAAGCAGTATGGGTATACCAGAAGCAAGCGGGGGGTGGCGGGCCTGTACGGCTGCTGAGCTTGCTCCTTTTAACGGCAAAACGGTAAATATTGGCGGCAATGCTGGAGACGAAGAAACTGCCGATCAAAAAGGTGTTACAATTGCTGTTTTTATCCCTAAAGAAGCTGCCGAGAAACCAGCATCTATTAAGCTGAGTATTAAAGACGCTGCAGGCAAAGAACTAGCCGCAACAACAGCTAAGCAGGGGAAGCTTAACGATGGTAGCTTGAGTTATGAAGCCACCTTCTCGGTAGGACCCGATGCAGACTATCAAGCATGCGCCGGCCCTCCTATTGATAAGTGTCAGGCTTTTCGCAAGAATAAGCACGAAAAGAGGCTAATTACTTTTGGTGATACTTCAGATTCGCGCAATATTGATGTCGAGATTAACATTACCGGTGTTCGCTCAGCAGGCGAAGCTTTTACGTTAGGACCGGTTGACGTAACATATGAACTTTCAAAGGGTGGCAACGCACAGACTGTTAAGACAGATAAGGTTGATGTTGAGCCTGTAGAAGCTGGTGCTAGTGCCATAAGCGACTATAAGGGCCAGCTTAATGCCTCAATTAAAGATGTCGACCCGGGTAAATATAAGATCTGTGTCGTCGTTATTGATATGTGTAAAGAGGTCGACAAGCCGGAATTCGTTAACATTAAAGTAACGTTTGATGCTAAAAATAAACTTGATGCCTTTCAGGGTACCGAAGATGCTGCTAAGCCAAGCTGTGACTTAGGATTTTTTGCACTCAACTACATGTTCTGTCCCTTGAGTGCTGGTATGAACGCAGCAAATGCTCAGTTTAACAAGCTTGTTAACGAAAAATTGACGTTTGATTTTCCGGAATTCTTTGACACCAGCAAGGAGCCAGGTGCAAGCTATTATAAGATTTGGAGCCTGCTGCGTACGATAGCGCTGAGTATAATCCTGTTGATTGGTATTGTTTTGGTAGCAGCAGAGGCACTTGGTGTACCCCTTGTAAGTGCTTATGCGCTTCGTGCAGGTCTTCCTGCGCTCTTGTTTGGCGCCTTCTTTATCATCATTTCTTGGGAGGCCTCCAAGGCACTAGTGTTGTTCGGGAATAACCTTGGCGCATGGCTTGGCGACGTCGTGATGCAGCCCTTTAAAGATGCTGGCTTCTTTCAGGGAGCAGGTGCGGGTGGTGGCGTATCACTCATGGGATCCTTGGCACAAACAGGTGGCTTGGTAGCAGCCTTGATCTTCCTAGGCCCTATCGGCGCCATCATGGGTGTTGGACTCGTGTTCTTAGCTTTCCTGATTGCCTATGCGGTACTTACCATTTGGAGCTGGTTGCTCATGGCTGGCATATTTATGTCGGGTGTATTCATTGCCTTTGGATCATTCAAGGGAACAAGAGGTGCGTTTAACTGGTGGTGGTCAAATATGACAAGTCTTTGGATAGTGCAGATTGGTGCCCCCCTTATATTTGCCGGTGGCCAGATTGCAATTGCCCTCATTCGCAGAGCAGGTGGTGATGCCGCCGGTTTGGGTGAAGTCGTAATTATTGTTCTGACATTAATGGGTGTGGTGGCACTCTTTACAAGCCGCAAGGGACTTATGGGAATGGCTGCCAATTACGGAAAGCAAGTTAACCGCAAGTACGTCTCAGGCAAGGGTATGGGGGCGCTTAATAAACGTGGTAAGGCTCGTATGGCTGAACGGGGCGAAATGCTTAAGAGCGGCCGATACGCACCAGCTTGGACTGGCAAGGCGGGTGAGAAGTTTAATACCATGACACGCAGTGCTTACGGTATGCGTAATGCTGGCTATAACCCTGCTAAGTTTAAGCAGCAGTGGAAAGAGGCTAAGGCACAAGATGCAATTATGCGTTCGGGTGCTATTATGCAGTCCGCTCAGTGGAAACCTATTCTGAACAATGACCTAGCAATGCGTGCTGCGGCTGCTGGAAGCGAGGGCGATGCAGAAAACGACATCATCCAACACTTGACTAAAGATGGCAAAACGAGCATAGAGGATGCACGTTCACAAGCACGATCGGCTATCACCTCACTTCGTGCCGCTGGCTTTAATATTGGTGAACAAGGTCTCCGTATGGCTGGATTCAAACAAATGGCAGCCAACGGTAGTGCTATTCCTAACCTAGAAAGCGGCATGCAAAGTATCTCGGCTATTGCCGGAGGTGACGCCTCAGCACGTGCCGACTTGGTTGGCTCACTTAAAGCAGCTGCTGCTGCTCGTCCAGATACTGGTGCGGCCAGCTTTGGTAGCTTATTCAACTTGGCGACTAAAGCCGCCAATGGACAAGCAAATCACAAAGACTTCCGCGATGTTAAGGTTGAGGCAGCACGCAACACTGCCGCTCACCAATTGCTCAATGCTAAGGAGGGTGCTATTAAAGAAATTGGTACTGCACTTACCGAAGATGCACAATATCATGTTCAGGAAGCTGCTAAGGGCGGCGAGAATGCAAGCATGCACCGTACTAAGGCCAATGAAAACTTGGTCATTCAAAACAAGCTTATGCAGGGTGGTGCTTATGCTGGCGTTACTGGCGTGGCCGCTATCTACGATACAACTAACCGTGCCCAAGACGGCAGTGGCGTGGCTCACCCCGACGCCGCTAACCGCGCGGCTGTACAGGGCAATATTGCCCTTGGCACGCCTACCGCTGTTACTGTAGGTCCAGATGGTCGACCAATACAGGTGCCTAATGCTAATTACCGCCCTGAGTCACCTTTAAGTGAAGAAGCTCGTCGCTTCCAAGCTTTGAGTGGTGTACCACCAGCCAACCCACAAGAACACAACATCATAACTGGAGGTGGCTCCTAGGTTTGAGCCGGCGTGAACTATGGCAGTTTACAAAGTTATTCAAGACATCGAAGCAGAAGATAAGCTACTTGGCCCCTTAACGTTACGCCAGTTTATCTATGCTGGCGGCGCAGTCCTGTTTTATTACTTGACGTTCTTGGCTGTTACCAAAGGTGCGGCATTTATGCTGGTAATCTTTTTACCGATCGCACTTATAGGTACATTTTTTGCCTGGCCATGGAGCAGGGATCAGCCTACTGAAATTTGGGCATTGGCCAAGATTCGCTTTTTAGTTAAGCCACGCAGGCGCATCTGGAATCAGAGCGGCGTTAAGGAGCTTGTGACTATTACTGCTCCTCGCAAAATTCAAACAGTTTACACAAACGGTCTGACTCAAACTGAGGTACAGAGTCGCTTACGCGCACTTGCAGAGACTATCGACAGTCGCGGCTGGGCTATTAAGAATGTTAACGTCAATATGTATCGACAGCCAGCATTAGCAAGCGTAGCGCCTTCTGACCGCCTAATTGATATGGCAACCATCCCGCAGCAAGTACCCGAGCTAGATATTCAAGCCTCTGATGACGTAATGGAGTCGAATAGTCCTATTGCTCGACAGTTTGACACCATGATAGAAGCTTCTACAAAGGCACATCGACAAGAAATTCTTGATAATTTACGTAATATTGATGACACAAAGCAGGTTCCAGCTGTTCCAGCAGGCGACACCAAAGCTAAAGGTGCGGATTATTGGTTCCTTAATCAGCCTGGTGCTTCTGCATCAGCAGTTCCTCAGGATGCCGTAACCTTTAATACTCAGGTCGTTTCTCCGAATACACAAGGCCAGCCACAAGCTAGTGCCGCGCCACAGCAAAGTGGAACGCTCGACGATACTGGTATTGATGAAAATGCGCTTATAGAAAAGCTTCACGAACAGGATCGTCGTGAAAGTTACAATCCATATAATCGTTGGCATCGTATTCAACCACTTTCTCAGCAACAAGCGACTGCTATGCCGAGCCAACAACAGCAGCCCCAGCTTACTACACCGCCGATGCCTGGCCCTGGACAGCAAACAACATACCAAACACCTCCAATGATGCCTACAACGTCTCAACAGGGCGCTCTTACACCGCCAGCATATAGTCAGCAAATACCTCAACAGCAAGTACCGCCAATGCAACTTGCTCAGGCGCAGCAAACCCCACAACAACAGGTGACAGCAACACCAGACCCTGCTATACTACAACTTGCAAGTAACGACGACCTGAATGTAGCGACTCTTGCGCGCGAAGCGAACAAACGCAAAGAGCTACAGGATGAGGTGGTGATTTCACTACATTAATCATATGGTCAAAAATACGGTGGGGTATTAAAGGTTTTCATGGATCCTTCTTCATACAATCAGCCACAAGTGGGAGCTAATCCAAACGCTCCTCAGGCACCTCAACAAGCCTATGCTCCTCAGCAGGGTGTTCCAACAATGCCCAATTCTGGAGCTGGTTTTAATATGCCTCAACAAATGCAGCAGTCTATGGCTCCGCCTGCACCGCCCACTGCTCAAATTAATTATCAACAAATGCAGCAGTCTATGGGTGCCATGCCACCACAACAAACTCAGCCAGGTGCTGTGCAAGGAACTCCAGGCGTTCAAGCGGGTGCTATTCCTGGTGCTCCGGCAGCGAATGCCCCCGGCGTTAAGGCAGTTCAGTCTAACCCAAATAGTACACAAAACACCTTACAGATCGCTGAGATTCGTGATGGTATTGTTATCATGAACGACGGTTCATTCCGTTCAGTCATCATGGTTAAGTCAATTAACTTTGACCTTATGAGTCAGCGCGAACAAGAATCAGTTGAGTATAGTTATCAGGGATTCTTGAACTCACTATATTTCCCAATTCAGATTTTTATTCGCTCACAAAAGGTTGACCTTCAACCATATATTGAACGACTCGATAAGATTCGTACCGAGCACGACAACATGTTGTTGGCACTACTCATGAATGACTATATTGGTTATATTGATCAATTGGCTCAGCAAACCAATATTATGGACAAGAAGTTCTACATTGTTGTGCCGTACTTCCCACAAGTTGATGTACAAAAGGCGCTTACAAGTAGCAAAAACTTCCTAACCGGCCTTACAAGTCTGTTCAGCAAAACTGAGCAGCATGTGGTAATTAACGAGGACGACCTCGAAAAAGCCAAGACCGAATTGCGCAACCGCGTACAGGCGGTTATGAGCGGCTTGCTCCAATCTAACATTCAAGGACTCCCCTTGGACACACAAGAACTTATTGAACTATTCTACGATACGTATAACCCAGATACCGCAACTAGGCAGCAATTGAAGAATTTTGATAGCTTAACTGCAGATATTATTACTAAAGGCACGGGCGCAACCGTCCAGCCGCACATGAAATCAGAGCTTAACTAATGGCACGCAAACAAAAGCAACAAGACCCCGTAGCGCTGGCTCAAGCCCAGCAACAACGCGAACAACAAGAGGTTGAAGCGGCATTTCGCAAGGGTATTACCGCCCTCCGTGATTTTATTGCCCCAAGTTCTTTGGAGTTTAACAGTAGTTATTTTCAACTCGGTACTCGATTAGCACGAACATACTATGTTTATGGATACCCTCGCCAGCTCTACACTGGCTGGTTGAGTGCAATGGTTAACCTTGATGAAGTTATCGATGTTTCGATGTTTATTTATCCTGTTGAAAGCCAAGTAGTATTAGATAACCTGCGTAAAAAGGTTACTCAGCTGGAAGCAGGCATTCAGTTAGACTCCGAAAAGGGACGTGTTCGCGACCCAGGCAAACAAGCCGCGATTAGCGATGCCGAGGAAATGCGCGATAAGCTACAAGTAGGCGAAGAACGCTTCTTCCGCTTTGGTCTGTACTTTACTATTTATGCACACAGTATGGACGAGCTCGAATTCGTTTCGCATAAAGTTGAATCGCTTCTGGGACAGCAATTGGTATTCTCTAAGCCAGCAAGCTCCCAACAAGAACAGGGCCTCAATAGTACTGTGCCGCAATTTGTCGACCAGATGCAAATTCGTCGCAACATGAGTACCGGTGCTATTTCTACCAGCTTTCCATTCACTAGTGCTGACTTAAGCCAAGATAACGGCATTTTGTATGGTATTAACATGCATAACTCCGGCTTGGTTATTTTTGACCGTTTTACTCTAGAAAACGGCAACTCGGTAGTTTTTGCTAAGTCGGGTGCTGGTAAGTCGTTTGCCGTTAAGCTGGAAGCTTTGCGCTCACTAATGATGGGCACCGAGATTTTTATTGTTGACCCCGAGAACGAATATGAGCGTATGTGTGATGCTGTTGGTGGTGCCTATGTACGGCTGAGCCTTAACTCGGCTACACGCATTAATCCGTTTGACCTACCGAAAGTTGTAGATACCGAAGAAGCCGACAACGCACTTCGCAGCAACTTAGTCACACTTCACGGCTTGCTGCGCTTGATGATGGGTGGAGCCCAGGCTCAGATGCTTGGCGGGGCACAAACCCTTATGCCTGCATTATCTCCATCCGAAGAAGCTGATCTCGACGCGGCCCTTATCGAAACTTACGCCAAGGCTGGTATTACCAACGATCCACTTACACATACGAGTCCGCCACCAACTATTAGCGATCTTTATGACACTTTGCTGCACATGGGCGGCAATGGTCCACAGCTTGCACAGCGTATTCGTAAATATACGTCTGGTACTTTTGCTGGCATCTTTTCGCAGCCAAGCAATATCGATATTAACAACCCAATGGTGGTGTTCAATATTCGCGACCTCGAGGACGAATTGCGTCCGGTAGCAATGTACATTGTGCTTAATTACATATGGAACAAGACTAAGAGTGACCAAAAACGCCGTATTCTGATTGTGGATGAGGCCTGGCAGCTTATGAAATACGAAGACTCAGCTAATTTCTTGTTTAGTTTAGCAAAGCGTGCTCGTAAGTATAACCTGGGCATCACTACCGTAACTCAAGACGTTGAAGACTTTATGGGCTCGCGCATGGGACGCGCCGTGGTAGCCAACGCTTCGATGCAGTTCCTACTCAAGCAATCGTCTTCGGCCGTTGATGTACTATCGGATGTTTTTAAGCTTACCGCCGAAGAAAAGAAGCGTTTAGCCCAATTCCCCGTAGGACAGGGGTTATTCTTTGCTGGGTCCAACCACGTGCACGTGCAAGTGGTAGCCAGCCCAACGGAAACCGGACTCATAACCACTAATCCCGCACAGGTACAGCAGATCAACCAAGGCGGGGAAATGATGCAGCCGCAGGGCACAATCGATCTGGGCAATCAATTATATCCAGGTAGCATGTAGAGGGAACAGACATGGCGGGGGAATTAAACAGCGATGACAACAACAAAATTGGCGGACATTACGAGAAGGAATTTTCGCCTAAATCGAGGTTGGGCGATGCTGAAAAAAATGCCTCTGGAGGTGGCGGTCAGACTGGTGGTGATGATGCCGGGTGGTCGTATAAAGGTGGCTCTGGCTCAGAAAAATCTGGTGACGATCTAAAGAGTGCCGAAAGCTCCAGTGCAGGAGGGTCAGATGAATCGCTGTATAAAGGTGGTGATTCGGGTGACGCAGATAAGGCTTCCGCCGGACAAGGTCTTGTTAGTAAGCTCTACCATGCTACGGGCGGTAAAAAGAAGTTTTTGTTAGCTGGAGGAGTGGGTAGCGTACTCGTTACACTGATCATATTTATAGCGATCGTTAGTTTGCTGGCGCCGTTTAGAACGGTTCATTTTGCTACCGTTTTACGATCGGTAGGTATGGCGCGTTTCCAGATGTACATGAAGCAAGTATATGCCGGCACGGTACTCGATGCCGCAGTTTTAACCGATCGTTCACCGATTGGGTCTACGGTTTCAGACAAGCTAAAAGGGCGCACTATGCTCGATAGACTAAGGGGCATAAACCCATCCAAACAGCTAACACAACTTGGTAATTCAGGTGCACTAAAATTTGATTTTGATGGTGAAAAAAAATGGGGTGGACTCAAAAATAACATTGGATTTAAGGGCGTGGAACTTTATGGCCAAGCGCTAAATGTAGATGACTTCTCAGATAAACTATGGGGTAAGCCATACGAGGAGTTAAGTAGGCGTGAACGTATGACCGTTGATAAGTCGTTTACAGATGCTATTAAGAACGGACTTGACGATCAGTTAGCCCTAGAAGGGCGTGGTGTTCGCTCTGGTACCTATAACGGGTTCCGGCGGGTCAGTGGTATATCTATGACAAAATGGGCCGATAAAGCCCGTCAATATGCAGGCAAAAAACCAGCAGAAGCACGTAAGGCTAACCTCGAGGAATCGCTCAAGAATGTGGATGGGCCGAATGGGCCGCCCAAGTCTGGAATTAAGGCCGTCCAAGACGATGCCGACGCCGTCCGTGAAGAAGCCATTAAGGCTGCTCAGGATGGCAAAGCCACAACACCCGGGCAAACGCGTAGCAAGTGGGCACAGCGAGCCAAGTTGGCCGGAAATATTTCTGATGGCGTATTCCTGACGACTGTGGCCTGTATTATTCATGATCTCAACAACTCCTTTAAGGCTGCTCAGGAAGAAACCCCCGACAAAGCCGCTCGCGCTGGCCATGATGCACTCACGGCCGGTGACCAGGTAAATGAAGGTGACGGCCAAGGTGAAGCAATTGAAGCCGACGGTGATATGTGGAAAGACGCCGAGCAGGCAGTGTACTACAAAAAGGCGGTTGGAGAGCCAGTAACTGACGAGGATATGACCAAGCAGGTTGCGCAGGTGCCTGATATTCGTGGTCCATCAGGTGCCCTAGTTGATACTGTAGCTGTTGCAGATGAAGTGCTTAAGGCGGCCTTTGGTGGCGCCCTTGTAAGTACTATTCCGGGCTTAAGCGATCTGCAGGATAAAGGCATCGACAAAGGCTGTGAAGCTCTTTTGAATCAATATGTGCAATTCGGTATTGCCGGTGCGGAAATAACATTTGCCGTTGCCAGTGCCGGTGCGACCAAGGGGTTAACGTCAGCTGTTAAAGCCTTTGTTTCGGGCGGTATCCAGCTGGCAGCAGGCTATGGCATTGGGCACTTGCTCGGTAGCATGATCGACAAAGCCACTCAAAGTTACGCTGGCATGGATTATTCTGCCGCAACAACCGGGCCACAAAAATATAATAATGCCGCGGTGGGCGTTGATTATCTGGAACAGGTTGGTACCCGAAAGATATCGTACGGCAGACCCTTGTCTGATGTTGAGGCTCGAAACAGCCAAGCGGTAGCCCTGAACGAACTTCGAGAAGAGAATAGTCAAAGGTCATTTACAGAACGCTACTTTGCATTAAGCAATCCATTCTCGCTCGCCAGTCAGATGCTTATAAAAGTGCCGTACTCCACGACCAACCTTGCCGAAAATAGTCGTACTACATTAGCATCGACGGCCGCTATATTATTGTCGCCGTCTAAACTTATTAACACTATGAGTGGCGTATTTGCCTCGTCTAACCGCCAAGTATTTGCCGAGGGTTTTGGGGCCACCGGTAGTGGTCACGGCGTAGACGAATATGGCTTTAGTACCGACGAGTGGGCTAAAGTTCAAACCGATACCGACTTCCAGTGGGACAATTTATCTAAGTATGTTGAAGCTCACTGGGACGACATGGAGCAGGATTACCGTGAATGCTACACCTTCCAAAAGCAAATCGAAAAACCAGAACGTTGTACGGCTGGATACTTAGGCACTGATGACGCTCTTAAATGGCGGTACTATAATGCCAAGAGTGACGCGGCAGTTGTGCTATCAGGTGATGTGAATAAGCAGGAAGATCAGTAATGAAGTTTTCGAAAAAGACATTTTTAAACGTTGCTAAACGAAGCCTACTACTCCTTACTATTGCCTTATATTTTGCCAGTGGTTCGGCGGCCGCCCTACCGCTTACTGAGCAGCAATATAATGCTTACTCTAAAAGAACAGCCTGGTACGATCCAAACTTTCAAGCATGTGTCGGTGGTCAAGCCAGCGGTAGTGCAGTACGCGTCGTGATTGACCCAGGACATAGTGGTAAAACTTTAGCGTCGAATGACAAAGAGACGAAGCTATACGACTACGACTATCCAAACGACTACGAAAACGAAGAAGCTTTTTACGTAGCACTCAAAATGAAGGAAGCATTGGTTAAATTAGGCTACACCGTAACACTCACCAAAGGTGACGGTATTGACCCCAAAGACGTAAAGGGTGTCGATGATCCACGTGTTAAAGAGGGTGCAAAGATGTCAGCTTCTTTGCGTGAACGTGCCGAAGTAGCCAATAAGGCTAATGCTGATCTGGCATTAAGCATTCACGATGACCACAATCAAAGCTTTGACAGTTGGGCTGAATTGTATACACAAAAGACTCAAAAATTTGGTGGGAAAACACTCTATCGTGAAGCAGATGATGGATCAAATCGTCATGAGTTTAAAGACGATAAAGTGGCTGAGCTCAGCCAAAGGTACGGCAAGATTTTTGCAGAAGAGCGAGAGAAGGCCGAGGGGCGCAAGGTTAATAACACCGACGCAAACTTTGCTGGCCGCGCACCAATTACTCCCGGAACAATCCCGCTCGTGATGCTCTTTGCCACTGTGCCATGGGTTTACAACGAAGTAGGTGCGGGCAAGGGCGCTTTCTTAAGCAAAACCGACCTCGATAAATACGCCAACGGCCTAATTGAATCGGTAAAAAAATCTAAGCCAGCCTCACAACAAAGCGGCAGCAATGTAACAGGTAAAGACAATACAGAAAAGGTTTTCAATTTCTTAGTGGGCAAGGGCCTTACCGCAATGCAAGCCGCTGCCATTTTAGGCAACTTTAAACAAGAATCGGGTGACTCTGTTAGTC
>Ga0075366_10000748_pt1 | contig 15447 bp, 13 predicted proteins | sample EndMethybrTD3031_FD_72351 | JGI IMG/M metagenome (GOLD analysis project Ga0075366, IMG submission 72351) | Populus endosphere microbial communities from Tennessee, USA - Endosphere MetaG P. TD hybrid TD303-1 | ecosystem: Host-associated > Plants > Roots > Endosphere | place: USA: Tennessee...
GCGCAGGGGCTGGCCGAATGTGCATGGCAGCTTGGCACGCCGCAGCAGCAGCGTGTGCGCGCGCATCTGCTGGCGGGCGCCGGCAGCCCGCTGTCCGAGCAGGTGCTGGTGTTCGCGGCCACGGCCACCACGCCGGCCACCGGCAGCGGGCGTCGTGGCTGCGAGATCACGATCGGCGAAGGCGGTGACTTCCCTGAACTGAGCAGCGAGCTTTTGAGAAAGCTGCTGGCCGAGCAGTCGTCGCTGTGCCTTTGCTTCCTGCCGGGCCAGCACCGGCTGGAGGCCGGCCTGCAATTCGATGCGACCAGCACGCGGCCCGCGTTGCGCCTGTCGCTGCACGGCTGCGGCCCCACGGCCGTGATCGCGGCCGCCGGCCCGATCGTCCTCGCCGGCCTGGCCGCGCTGGAGCTGCGCGACCTGCAGCTGGCGCTGAGCGGCCGTGCGCTGGTCGCGCTGAACGACAACGCGGAGGTCGAGCTCGACGGCGTGCATGTGAGCGGCCGCGGTGACAGCCAGCTGCCCTGGCTGGCCGTGAGCAATGCGCGCGTGCTGCGCATGCGCGGCTGCACGCTGCCAGCCGCGGTACGTGCCGCGGCCGTGTTCATGCAGATTGCCAGCACCTGCGAGATCACGCACTGCCAGTTCGCCGGCGACGTGGCGTTCTACGGCATTCCCGACCGCGAGGTCCCGCGCGAAGCGCTGCTGCGCGCGCTGCAGCCTGGCGAGTTCGAAGTTGAAACCGGCAACGGCCAGCTGGTGTTCGCGCACAACCTTGTGACGCGGCTGGCGCTCGGCGCTGAGACCGTCAGGCTGTTGACCGCTGGACAGCTGCGGGGCCTGTTCCAGACCGTGGTGCTGACGGGCAACACCTTCACCTCGGACATGGTGGTTTGCGCTGGCAACTTCATGAGCTTCACCGGCAACCACTTCACGTCCGCCGAAACGCGCCAGAGCACCTACGCGATGATGGTCGCGCGCCGCGCCGCGGCGAGCGGAAATGTCGGCGAGCTGTTCGGCGACCACGCGACGCTGTGGTTCCTGGTGAGGAAGGGCGAGTTTCGGGGGGCGGCGAACATGCTGTTCACGATTCCGCAGTCAACTTCGTAGCCAGCGCGGGATGCCGTCCCATCCCGATCGCCGCGCTGTACTGTGCTATTGCGATGATCTAGTTCTCAGCGTGGTCGCGAATCCACGCAGTCGTGTCTGGCCTTCAAAATTGCTACGCAGACTAAGCGCGAGGCCCCAACTTCCGAGTGAAGTTCGGCTAACCTGCTCTTCAAGCTCGCTATCTCACCGACGCGATAACACGATCGTCATGGTCGAAAGAGCATTGGAAACGGTCAGCACGAAGTTCGCGAGCGCTTCTGCAGCTTCAGCGATGCCAGTCCGCCGCCAGATTGCGGCGGCGAAGTCCGGGGGCGCAGCTCGCGCCAGCGACTGCCGGCGTGCTCACCAGCTCCTCACAAGCTGAGGTGTAAAGCACAAAAACAAACTATGCTGCGTAAACGCGTTAAACAGCGTATAGTTTGTAAACACAAAAAACAGTCCAAGATTTGTATGACCGATTTTGTTGTTCGCACGGCCGAACAGTTGCCAAACTTGCTCCAGGCGTTTCGCAAGCAAACGGGCATAACCCAAGCCGAGGCTGCCGCTCGACTGGGGGTAACCCAGCAGACCATGTCCGCACTGGAGCGGAACGCCGAGAAAGTAAGCGCCGCCCGGCTGATGAAGCTGCTGGCCATCTTGGATGTCGAGCTAGTGCTGCGCAAAGACGAGGGAACAGCTTCCGCAAAGTCGGCCAGCGCAGGCGACTCCACTCCCATCTGGTAAGCCATGGGTCGACGTTCTCATACCCAGGCGCTGGGCCTCTGGATGAACGGGGCCCGCGTAGGTACCTGGCGCATCCATCCGCAGACAGGCGACGTCCTCGAATACGACCCGGATTGGGTCGTTGCAGAGCAGGGCCGCCCCTTGTCACTGTCCCTCCCTTTCATGCCGGGTGGTGCGCCGCACCGCGGCGAACGCGTTCGAACCTACTTCGAGAATCTGCTGCCCGACAGCGACGAAATTCGGGCCAGGATCGCGAGGCGGTACCAGACCAAGTCGACCGAGGCCCTCCCGCTGCTCGCCGAGATTGGACGCGACTGCGTCGGTGCGTTGCAGATTCTTCCGGACGGCGAAGTCCCGGCAGGCGTGGGGCCAGTCCAAGCCTCGCCCATGAATGAGAACATGGTCGCGCAGGTGCTTCGCAACGCCGTCTCGCCTTCGCTCCAGAGTCTAGGCGACGATGACGACACGTTCCGCATTTCGATCGCGGGCGCGCAGGAGAAAACCGCACTGCTGCGCTTCGACGGCCAATGGTGCATGCCCCACGGGAACACGCCCACCACGCACATCTTCAAGCTCCCGCTTGGCCTGGTTGGCGGGATGAAGTACGACATGAGCGGCTCAGTCGAAAACGAGTGGCTATGTTCCCTGATCCTGAAGGCCTACGGCCTGCCGGTGACGGCCTGCGAGCCGCTGCAGTTCGAGGACGTGAAGGTCCTGGCGGTGGAGCGCTTCGACCGCACCTGGTGGAAAAGCCCCGCGGGCGACATGCGGCTCATCCGACTTCCTCAGGAGGACATGTGCCAGGCCAAGGGCGTGTCTCCGCACGCGAAGTACGAAGCGGACGGCGGCCCGGGCATTGACAGCATCATGGATGTGCTGGAAGGGTCAATGACCCGCGAAGATGACAAGCGGACCTTCTTCCAGGCGCAGGTGATCTTCTGGATGCTGTGCGCCCCCGATGGGCACGCGAAGAACTTCAGCCTGTTCCTGCGACCCGCAGGCCGATACCAGCTCACGCCGCTGTACGACGTGTTGTCGGCCTACCCCGTCCTCGGCGAAGCCCCGGGAAAGCTGTCGCTGTTCAAGGCCAAGATGGCAATGGCGATCCGCTCCAAGAACGCGCACTGGAAGGTGCGCGAAATCCTGCGCCGGCACTGGCTGGCGATGGGCGAGCGTCATGGGGTGAGCACCCCCGACGGACGAGGCGTGCGTTTTGTCATCGACGATCTGGCGGACCGCACGCCACTGGTGATTCAGCAGGTGCGCGCGCAACTGCCGAACGACTTTCCGGAGGCCTTGGCCGAAGCGATCCTCAGCGGGCTTGAGGACGCCGCCCAAAGGATCGCGAAATGACAGGCCGCGGCTTTGTTGGCGGGCATTTCAACTGGACGACGTTGAACTACCGCCAGTACCGTAGTGCAGCATTGGCGCTGTGCCAGCCGGCGATGCGACCGCCCTGCCTGCGCCCGACCGCGCAGCGCACGACCCGGATTCGGAAGTGCGCAAGTCGGCTGGCTGACTATCGCCCCCAGTCGGCGCCACCCGCTACAGACAATGGCTTGAACTCGAGACCGCTTTCAGGGAGATCTGCCAGATCGAGGTGGAGGATGGCATCGCGTTCGACCCTGCCTCGGTCAAAGGCTCGGTGATCCGCAAGGAGGCGGGCTATGGTGGCGTGCGGATCGACCTGCAGGCGAAGTTGGATGGTGCGCGCATCGCGCTGCAGGTTGATATCGGTTTTGGCGATGCGGTCACACCTGCGCCAGAACGGCAAGTTATCCGGTGCTGCTCCAGGACCTGCCCGCTCCGCAGCTGCGCACCTACCCGAAATACACGGTGGTCGCCGAGAAGTTCCATGCGGTGTGCCTGCGGGGCATGGCCAACACTCGCTTGAAGGACTACTTCGATCTCTGGGTACTGCTCACCGAGGGCGCCTTGGAGCCTGCCGAACTGCGCCGCGCACTCGAGGCCACGTTCGCGCGGCGGCAATTGGCGGTGCCCAGCACCCTCCCCTCCGGCTTGACCGATGCATTCGCGGGAGATGCGATGAAACAAAGGCAATGGGCCGCCTTCCTGAAAAAGAACCGGCTGGAGGCCTTGGATCTGGCCGAAGTCGTCGCGCTGTTGCGCAGCGCGTTCCAGAAGCTAGGGGCTGGGCAACACTGATCCAAGTTCATCCACGCATCCGAACATAGCAGGCGCGATGCATCGCTCATTCAATGCCAAAGCCGCCCCCGCACGATCAAGTCGCAAGGCGGACCGGCCTCGCGTTCCGGTCCGAACGAGTCGCACCTGATCTACGACCGCTTTCAGGCGCCGAATAGTCGCCAAGCTATGGCGGCAGTGGGGCGGCCGCAGACGTCCACTCGTTCGGGCTTACAGCCAGAAAGCTGACCTCGAAACGGAGCAGCCAGACAGCCGACGTTGACGGTCGGCAGTGGCCGGCCAGTTCTTGCTGGTGACCAACACCAGCTTTGCCGGCGCCTTGCCCGACCGTCTTCGCGTCGAGGGCGTCACCTGAAAGCACGGCTGCTCAAATAGTGCCAGGGTTAGCAACTTCGTCCTACCCGCAAACAGCTCCTTGTCCGCCGCCCGGGGCCGGGGCGCGGCCCAAGCTCAGGCTACTGGATGTGCGAAGGCTTCGTGATCAATCGGTTGCGCCACACTCGGCAACGAGCGAGGCGCAGTTGGAGTTCATTGCGACGCCATCGAGCGGCGCACCCAAGGAGACTCTCTTGACCCAGCCCTTTCAAAAGTGGACGGTTCTGCCGCACGGCAAGCTGGTGCAGATCGATGAGAACATCTTGACGGTGGTGGGCGAGATCCACATGCCGCTCATGGATCTGCCGCGGCGCATGACCGTGGTTCGCTTAAGCGACGCAAGCTTGGTGATCTTCAGCGCAATCGCACTCGACGAGGATGAGATGTCCGCGCTCGAGGCCTACGGTCGCCCTGCGTACCTGATCGTGCCCAGTGACAAGCATCGGCTTGACGCGAAGACCTGGAAAGATCGTTACCCCGAGATCCAGGTCGTTGCACCCGAGGGTGCGCGAGAGAAGGTCAACGAAGTGGTATCGGTCGACACGGTGACGCCCCGCTTCGATGACCCGAACCTGAAATTCGTGACTGTCCCGGGAACGCGTGGCCGGGAAGCAGCGCTGGTCGTTTGCGCGCCGAACGGCACGACGCTCGTCCTGAACGACGTGGTCGGCAACATTCGCAACGCGGCCGGCTTTGGCGGCTGGCTGCTGCACCTCGCGGGCTTTGCCGGAAAGGAGGCGCAGATTCCCGCGGTCGTGAAGATGGCGGTGATCGAGGACAAGAAGGCCTTGCGCACACAACTGTTGCAATGGGCTGAGATCAACGCGCTGGTTCGCGTCCTGGTATCGCACGGGTCGCCGATCGAAGAGAACTCTCGCCAAGTTCTGCGTGAGCTGGCGGGATCGCTGACATGAGCGTCACGGGTAGCTGCCACTGCGGCAAGACGGCATTTCGGATGGATGCCGAGATCCCTGCCCAACTGACGCGCTGCACCTGCTCGTTCTGCGCCAAGCGAGGCGCGCTGCTGGCGTACTGCACTCCAGATCAGTTTCATCTGACGGCGCTCCCGGCCGAGGACGCGGTCTACCGTTGGCAAACGAGACAGGTGGCTCACCACTTCTGCGTCGAGTGCGGCTGCGCCACGTTCAGCGACAGCCCGGCCTTCGAGCCCGATGGAACGTGGAACGGAAGCACCCGCCGGATCGGTGTCAATGCCAGGCTTTTCGACGACTTCGATGCCGCGCTCGCCTCGATCGTCGTCATCGACGGCAAGAACCTCTGGTAGTTCTGGCGCTTGACTGATCGGGAGCGCAACATGCTTGACGCTACTAGGGAACGTGTGGGGACGACCAGTATTGGTATTGGCGCAGGCGTTGGACGGCGAGCGAAGTTCATCCGAAGCGGACTTCCAGCGGTCCTGAGGGCGCCAACCGTTTTATGACGAAAAGAACATGAACCTCCCGATTCGCAAAGGCCAGGCGCCCGACACACTCAGGCGTGACGCGTTCCACGAGCGCTTTATGCAGTCCTACCAGGACCCGGCGTTCAAGACCGAGTCAGAGGCGCTCGCGCGCATCGAAAAGATCGCCTGGCAAGCTTACGACGAAGGCCGCAAGGCACCCGTGACGCGCAAGGCCGGGCCGGGCTATGCCGACCCCGACTACGACCTTTCGGTCGACTGGCTCGACGCCAAGGCGCGCATCGACACGGCGCAGACGGCATGGGGCCGCCGGGAGACGCGGTCGCGCGCGCTGCTGGTCAACGGCTCGCCGCGTAACGACGGCACCTGTCCCGGCGAGGTGTCCAAGACTTGGCGAATGGTGCAGTGGGCACGCGAGGTACTGGAGGGTGCCGACATCGAGGTCGACGTGCTCGACTTGAGCCTCGTCACTTCTGAGTACGGCCGCCAGATCCATCCGTGCAAAGGCTGCGCGTCGACCGCGATGCCGCTGTGCCACTGGCCGTGCAGTTGCTACCCCAACCATTCGCTGCGCCAGACTGGCGACTGGATGAATGACATCTACGCGCGCTGGGTGGCGGCGCACGGCGTCATCCTTTTTACGCCCACGCACTGGTACCAGGCAACCAGCCCGCTCAAGCTGATGATCGACCGCCTTGTGTGCGCTGACGGCGGCAACCCCGACCCCACCAGCACGCACGGCAAGAAGGCCGAGCAAGCCAAGGCGATCGAGCTGAAAGGCTGGGACTATCCCAAGCACCTGGAAGGCCGTACGTACGGCGTGGTGGTACACGGCGACGTGGCCGGCATCGAGGGTCTGCGGCGCAACCTCACAGACTGGCTTGATTGGATGGGCCTGGTCGACGCTGGCACACAAGCGCGCCTGGACCGCTACGTCGGCTACTACGAACCCTACGCCACAAGCCACGACGCGCTGGACGAAGACGCTCCGTTCCAGCAAGAGGTTCGCAACGTCGCGCGTGCCGTCGGCAACGCCATCGTGGCGATGCGTGCGGGGCGGTTGACGCGCCCTGATCACGGCCTCGAGCGCCCACGGCCGAAGTAAGAGCTCGGCAGCGAATCGTCAGGCGGGCTCGCCCTTGCGATTTCGATCGCTGATCTTGGGCGACGCCGATGGCGGGCTGGCGGTGCCGCGTGCGCTGGCGGTCGAGGTGCTCGAGCGCGCCGAACAGATCATCGCCAACGAAAAGAAGATAGTTGCCTGGGTGGCCGAGGGGCAGACCATCGAACAGATCACCGCGAAGGGCCAGAAACGGGTCGAACCCGCCACGGATGCGGTGCGGGGCGTGTACGGCAGCAAGAACCTTCCCCTATGGAAGTTCCCGCACCGCTACAAGCTCGCCGCCTGGCTCACGGGAGGTCCCAAGACCATATGCGAGGTGCGTACGGCGTTCGCCGATGAGGAAGTGCTGATGCTGCGAGACGCCTTGATCAGGTCCGGTTACAAAGTCGTAAGGGAGCCGGGTGAGTGCAAGGGGCTGGGAGCTTCCAACTACTGAGGGCAGCCGCCAGCCAATCGGAGGCTACGGCAAGCGCACACATGCCAAAGAGGAAGTGCACACGATCGCAGCCAGGCTGGTGAAGGACATCAACGATTGGCGGACGCACATCCTGCGCGCCGAGCAGGGGCTTGGAGAACTTCCTCGAAATCTAGTCGACACGCACTACAAGAAGTTCTTCATGCTGACCATCCGTGGCTCAGATGTTGGCAGAAAGAAGCGCTATGCAGGCCTGAGCGTAGAAGCCGCGGGCAAGGTGGAGATGGTCTACCGGGGATTGGAGATGGCCCGCAGCGACCGGACCCGTTCGCGCGTCGGTTCCAGGAAGGACTGTTGTCACGAATCTTCAACGGCGAGCCTTATGAAGAGTTCGTGGCCGAATACGCGCAGTCGACGCTGGCTGGCGAGAAGGATGACCTTCTCATCTACCGCCGATTGCCGATTGCCGATTGCCGATGTCGTCGTCCAGCCGTTTGGGGGGGAGAACCTTATGGCAATCACGATTTCGTAGCAAGGTCTGTTCTGAGCGTCGCCTTGGCAATGACGTTTTGACCCATGGGGGCGTCCGAGCATACGACGGTAGCGGGACACGTAGCTGTATCTACGGGTTTACCCGAAAACTGGAACCTCCTTGGCCTAGTTAGTCGATTCCATGGGCGCCGGTTGACTCGGCCACCTTGCGCAACCTGCCATTGAACACGAGCAGCTCAGGCCTGCAGCAGCATCTGACAATGCGCCGCGACAGCCGAGACGCGAGCCGATGCCGGCGCACTTGCCGCGCACAGAGCATCGCCACAAGCCGGCATCGACGATCTGGTGTCAATCCGCGACTTGGAACTCCGGCCGATATCCTAGACGGTCGCTGACCGCGGCCGCAGCCCTCATCACGACGAGAGCGGTGCTTGCACCCGGTGTTGGATCAAAGCCGCCTGACGGCCCCAGCGCTGTGATGACGGCGGCCAACTTGCCGCTGTCAGTGAAGATGGGCGCTGCGACCGCACTGACCCCGTTTAGCAAGACATCTCGAATCGGCGCACATCGCAGCAGCCGAATTTCTTTAAAAAGAGCATTGACGGCTTTTTGGTTTGCAAGCGTGCGGCGTTGCTCGGCACTGGCGCTAGATAGTTCTTCCCGCACCAGATCTTGCAACAGTGCGGCATCTGAGAACGCCCCAAATGCACGTCCCGTCGCAGACCAGAGTACAGGCATTACGGAGCCGACCCTCACATTGACGGTCACGGGCAATACAGGCTCTTCCCAGCGAACGATAGTGGGCCCGCGATTTCCCAAAACGGACACGAAGCACGACAACTGGTGAGCGTCAGCCAGCTTGGCCAGTTCCACACCAGCAAGGGTTAGCACTTCAGACTGCCGGATCGCAGCAAGGCCAATCGTGATTGCCTCCGGACCGAGGATGTAGCGGGCGGTTGCTGGATCCTGAAGCACCAACTCGGCATCGACCAATGAAGCTAGGTAGCGGTGCACCTTGGGAGGGCTCTCACTCAAACGGCTGGCCAAACCCGTCAGCGACGCCGCGCCGCCCAGTTCCGCTAACGCCTTCAAAACCGAGACCGCAGTCCCCGCCGACTGCACTCTGCTTCGGCGACCCAACGGTTCAACAGGCTCCAACGCATCAGACGACATGATGTTTACGCATAGCGAAATATTCTTGACTCGAAGACTAACAGATGATTGACCTTGATCATGAAGAGGTCATTCGATGAACTTTTCGCAAAGCGTAATTACATTACGCATAAGCCAACAGGAGATGACTGTGACGAAAGCCCTAGACGGTGTGGCCAGTTGCCCACTTGCCGCCACTGCCGCCGTGCCCCCGACGTGCCCGGTAAGCGAGCGCGCTGCGACGTTTGACCCCTTCGAAGACGGGTATCAGCAAGACCCGCCGGAATACGTGCGCTGGGCACGCGAGCAGGAGCCTGTATTTTTCAGCCCTAGGCTGGGGTATTGGGTCGTCACCCGGTATGACGACATCAAGGCCGTATTCCGCGACAACCTCACGTTCAGTCCATCTATTGCGCTGGAGAAGATCACCCCAACCGGTGATGAAGCAAATGAAGTCCTTGCTTCGTACAGCTATGCAATGAATCGGACCTTGGTCAACGAGGACGAGCCGGCGCACATGCCGCGCCGCCGTCTACTCATGGCCCCCTTCACACCTGAAGAACTCAAACATCATGAGCCGATGGTGCGGAAGCTGGCGCGTGAGTACGTTGATCGCTTCATCGACGACGGCAAGGCCGATCTGGTTGACCAGATGCTGTGGGAAGTGCCGCTGACCGTCGCGCTCCATTTCCTTGGCGTTCCTGAGGAAGACATGGACACCCTGCGCCGCTACTCGATTGCACACACAGTCAACACATGGGGGCGGCCGAAGCCTGAGGAGCAAGTGGAGGTGGCACACGCCGTGGGCAACTTCTGGCAGTTCGCCGGGAAGGTATTGCACAAGATGCGCCAGGATCCATCAGGAGCAGGCTGGATGAAGTACGGAATCCGCAAGCAGGTCGAACATCCCGAGATCGTCACCGACTCCTACCTTCATTCGATGATGATGGCAGGCATCGTCGCCGCGCATGAGACCACATCGAATGCGACGGCGAATGCGATGCTGCTTCTCCTTACGCACCAGCACGCCTGGCGGGACATATGTGAGGACCCCACGCTGATACCCAATGCGGTCGAAGAGTGCCTGCGGCACAACGGCTCGGTTGCCGCATGGCGCCGTTTGGTGACAAAGGATGCGCAGGTTGGAGGCATCAGCCTCCCCGCCGGGTCCAAGCTTCTCATCGTCATGTCTTCTGCCAACCACGATGAGCGCCATTTCGAAGACGCCGACCTCTTCGACATCCGGCGCGACAACGCCAGCGAGCACCTCACCTTCGGTTACGGGTCGCACCAATGCATGGGCAAGAACCTGGCACGCATGGAGATGCAAATCTTTCTCGAAGAATTTGCAACCCGGCTGCCGCACATGCGCATTGCGGAACAGCGCTTCACATACGTGCCAAACACGTCCTTCCGCGGCCCAGAGCATTTGTGGGTCGAGTGGGATCCCGCATGCAATCCCGAGCGGCGTGATCCGTCACTTCGCGAAGGGTGTGCGCCCGTGCGAACGGGCGAGACGTCCAGGCACGCTACGGCACGACCGATGCTCGTCGAGCAAGTTTCGCGTGTTGCCGACGAAATAGTCTGCTTGCGCTTTTCCGCGCTCGATGGCCTTCCCCTCCAGCGTTGGACACCCGGGGCTCACATCGATGTGGAGTGCGGATCGTCGGATTTGACCCGACAGTATTCGCTCTGCGGCGATCCGTCAGAGAGCCACATACTGCAAGTTGCAGTGCTGCAAGAAGCCCGTGGCCGCGGGGGCTCCGCGTGGATTCATCAGAACGTCAAGGCCGGCGACAAAATCAAGATCAGAGGCCCACGGAATCACTTTCGCATGGACGAGTCCGCACGACGGCTCATCTTCATCGCAGGTGGCATCGGTATCACACCGGTCAGCGCCATGGCACGTCGCGCAGCGTCGCTGGGGATTCCGTACGAGTTTCACTACAGCGGGAGAAAACGCAGCTCGATGGCCTTCATCGACCAGCTCGTCGAGCTGCACGGCGACCGGCTTCGTCTGTACCCTGATGATGAGGGCGAGCGCAACAACCTCGAGGCGCTGCTCGCAGCACCTGTTCCCGGCGCCAAGATCTACGCATGCGGTCCCATCCAGATGTTGTCCGCGCTCGAGAAAGCTTGCGCCCATTGGCCCGACAACTCGCTACGGACCGAACACTTCGTCGCCCGTACGGAACCCCTCGACCCGGCACACGAACACGGGTTCGACGTTGAACTGAAAGACTCGGGAATCACCATCTCCGTTCCTCCGGATCAAACGCTGCTACAAGTGCTGCGCGACGCGAACATCGACGTCCAAAGCGACTGCGAAGAAGGTCTCTGCGGGTCGTGCGAAGTTCGCGTCCTCTCGGGGAAAGTCGACCACCGTGACGTTGTTCTCACGCGTGCCGAGCGTGAATCCCATACCAGGATGATGACGTGTTGCTCCCGCGCTTGCGGTAGCAAGCTTGTCCTCGAACTATGACGTCCGCAGGTCACAAACCTGTTTCTGTTCCATGACTGAACGAAATACCGTCTGCGCTTGCGCATCGACTCCTCCACGGCCCCGCTCCTTGATTGCGGACGTTCGCCGCTCCCCGAGCAACGGGCAGGCAGCCCCAGCTGCAAATTGAGCAAGCCATGAGAATCTTTATCGTTGGTGCAGGAGCTATCGGCGGCTACATCGGCGCGCTGCTTGCCCGAGCTGGACATCAGGTTGTGTTCGGGGTCCGGCCGTCTACCGCCCACGCGCTCCTTGCCAACGGAATCGAACTCACCGGCCCGCGAGGCGACTTTCACCTCAAGAAGGTGCAGGCGATCACATCGCCCCAGGAAGCTAACGAGTCGTTCGACGTGGCCCTGTCCTGCGTCAAGCTATATGACGCTAAGTCGTCCGCCAGCCAGTGGGCCCCCATCCTCTCGACTGCGAATGCTGTAGTCAGCCTGCAGAACGGCATCGACGGTGCAGCGCTGCTTGCTCAAGGCGCATGTCTCCGACGCACGTTCGGCGGCCTTGCATATGTTGCAGCTCAGTTGGAAGCGCCTGGCAAGGTGCGCTACCAGTCCGACATGTCCTCAATCACGTTTGGTGGACCGGGCGCAACGAGCCAGCCCAGCCTCATTGAGCTCCATGAGCACCTCTGTATTGGCAATGCTCAGATGCCACTCCATTCAAACCTGGTGGAGGACGTCGCGAGTGCGCAGTGGCAAAAGCACGCAGCGCTCGCAACGAACGCCGCCTTGACCTGCCTTACACGGCAGCCTGCCGGTGTGGTCTATTCCCAGCCTGAACTCATCGCCCTAGCGCGACAGTCGATCGCCGAGGTTATCGCTGTAGGACGTGCTGACGGAGCCAGCTTTCCTAGCGACCATCCGGAGCGGACGTTTGCGCTACTCAAGGGGCTACCAGCGCCCATGTATGCGTCGATGCACCACGACCTCTCAACCGGCAAGCCTCTGGAACTCGACGGACTCATCGGCACCCTTGTCCGACGGGGGCGTCGACACGAAATTCCAACCCCGTTCCACGCGTTTGCGTATGCATGCCTTAAGCCCTACGAAGGAGGACAGCAATGAGCCATACTGACCTTAGCCCAGACCGCCGCGTGGTGCCCGACACGATGTCGGCACAAGAGTGGGAGGCACGGAAAGAACTGGCCTGCGCCTACCGTCTATTCGACCATTTGGGATGGCATGAGCTGGTCTACAACCACATCACTGTGCGCGTTCCGGGCAGCGTCAACCATTTCCTGATCAACCCCTTCGGCCTGATGTATCGCGAGGTGAAGGCCTCAAATCTGGTCAAGATCGATGTCGACGGCAACATCGTCGGCCAGTCCGACTACCCTGTGAATCCGGCTGGGTTCGTTGTTCACTCAGCAGTCCACGCGGCACGCCACGATGCCCATGCGGTAGCTCACACCCACACGACCGCTGGGCAGGCGGTCGCATGCCAGAAGGAGGGGCTTCTCCCACTGAGCTTCACCTCGATGTTCTTCACGGACCGGGTTGCGTACCATGATTTCGAGGGCATCACTCTAGACACCGATGAGCGCGGTCGCCTGGCAGCCAACTTGGGCGACAAGCCCGTGATGATCCTGCGCAACCACGGCCTTCTTGCCTGTGGCCCCACCCTCGCACATTGCTTCACCGACCTGTACCACCTGCAGCGCGCCTGCGAAGTGCAAGTCGCCGCTCTCGCGGGGGGCAGCGACGGAGTTATCTCTGCACCCCACGATGCGTGCATTAAGGCGGCAAGACAGCATTCGGCGGCCAGCGCCAAAGGTTTTGAACCGAAGCTCGTGTTCGATGCAATGAAGCGTTTGATGATCGAGAAAGATCCAAGCTTCCTGGATTAAGCGATTCGATAGCTGGAGGCGATCTGCGCAACCGCCTCCTATCTTCCTGCCGACTGAATCTGGGAGTCGCCGGAGACTGCGCACCAACGTAGAGCTCCCTTCCGTTCAATACCTGGCTACCCACGAACAGCCTCATTCTAATAACCACAGGAGACATCTAAATGATTCACCGCCGCAGCGTCCTTACCCTTACATCCCTGGCCCTTCTTGGAAGCAATGCACCAGCCTGGACGCAGACCATCAAGCGCATCATCATCGGACTTCCACCGGGTGGTGCGACCGACGCCATCGCTCGGCAAGTCGGGAGCAACATGCGTTTGCCGGATGGAGCTTCGGTGATCGTCGAAAACCGTCCAGGCGCCGGAGGCCGTATTGGCGTGGTGGCGGTGAAGAACAGCCCCCCCGACGGCGCAACGCTGTTGATAAGCCCTTCGTCGGTGCTCACCATTTTCCCGCACGTTTATGCAAACGTGGGCTATGACCCAGTACGGGATCTTCAGCCAATCACCTCGCTGTGCGAAGTACCTTACAGCATCACTGTCGGGCCGATGGTGCCTGAGTCGGTCCGGACCTTGAAGGACTTTGCCTCGTGGGCACGGAGCAACAAGGACAAATCATTCTTTGGATGTCCTGGGGAGGGCACGACGCCGCACTTCGTTGGCTGGATGTTCGGCAAGGCCGCTGGCTTCGATTTCCGGCAGGTGGCATACAAAGGCGGTGGACCTGCCGTTCTCGATGTCATTGGCGGGCAGATTGCCTCAACCATCAACGTTGTGAGCGAAGTTCTCCAGCACGCCAAAGCGGGGAAAGTACGCGTTCTGGCTGTATCCAGCGCACAACGCCTGCCACAGCTTCCCGACGTGCAGACGATGCAGGAGGCTGGCTTTCCAACGCTGGAAGCGGCGGAGTGGTTCGGTCTGTTCGCGCCTGCCGGCACCCCTGCGAGCGCCGTTGCTCAGCTGCATCGCAGCGTGGTTGAAGCCATGGCCAAGTCAGAAGTTCGCAGGTTCCTTGCAGACGCCTGCCTCTTTCCCAAGACCACGAGTCCCGAGGAACTCGCGGCGCTATTGCGGAAGGACCTCGATCACTGGGGACCGGTCGCCAAGTCCACCGGTTTCCGGATCGAAGAGTAAGCGTCAACAGACTTTGGGCGACAGTGATGATGCCGTTGGTTCACGGTTCGCACCCCGACTGGGCGGCCACTTATCAGCCACCAATGGGGCGCGATGAACGCGACACTCTTTGGGAGCATTGACCACGTCGGCAGACCGCAGCCGCCATATGCTGTCGTCGCGTGAATCGTGATCGACTGGACCAGCACCGCCTTGCCTTCCCACTGCTGAAATGCTCTCCTACCTCCAAGCCATTCCCGATCGACTTCAGCGGCTCAAGTTCTTGCTACGGTGTGGCGCGAGTGCGACGAGAGCAACATGTCAGCCTTGGGGGCCCACTTGCTGGGGCGGCTGCAGCATGATCTTGTCGACATGCTGCCCCAGCTTCCATGGTCCGGTGCGTTTCGGCTGCCGCGTCCAAGGGTAGTATGGAATGGATGACCGGTTTGACGCGCCCGCAATCCAAGAGGGGCCATACCACGCGTCGCAGTTCGGCGGCGATCGCGTCCTTCTCCGCGTCGGGAAGTGACGCAGGCGCGCCAGAGGTCACTTGTTGAATGTGCGGGTTTCCCCTTAATCGTTCTGCTGCGTCGAAATGAAGCTTCGATCAAAAGGCTTTTTCTGAAGGCGGGCCGATGCGTAGGATGAGTTCAATCGGAGCGCAGATCGGCGCGCCCCGCAGATTTCAACAAGTGGAGACAAGATGACATTGCTCGAGGATGACGTGGTCCTGGTGACCGGCGGGGGCTCGGGCCTGGGCGCAGGTGTCGCAAGGCACTTTCTGACCCAGGGAGCCCAATTGGCCATCATGGATATTTCGGGAGAAAAGCTCGACGCACTTCGCGCCGAATTCGGTGACGGCGTCCTGCTGGTCCAGGGTGACGTGACGAAGCTGGCTGACGTCCAGGCCTGCCGCGCTGCGGTCGAAAAGCGCTTCGGACGCCTCAATTCCCTCGTCGGTGCGCAAGGCATCTGGGATGGCTATTTGCCCCTGCGCAGCACCCCAC
>Ga0075366_10000749_pt1 | contig 15439 bp, 15 predicted proteins | sample EndMethybrTD3031_FD_72351 | JGI IMG/M metagenome (GOLD analysis project Ga0075366, IMG submission 72351) | Populus endosphere microbial communities from Tennessee, USA - Endosphere MetaG P. TD hybrid TD303-1 | ecosystem: Host-associated > Plants > Roots > Endosphere | place: USA: Tennessee...
GCACTAGAAACCGGCGATGATTCAGCAACTAATGCTGCTGAATCCACTGGTTAATCGCAGTAAACGAATCGTTGGCAGAAGGATGGAGTGGCAGATTGTGGCCGGTATTCGGTACTACTTGGGCAGTAAGGCTGGCGGCACGCGTATAGTAGTTTTGCTCGTATGCCTTCACTGTTTCGTTAGACGAACAGTCGACGCCAACAAGGGGCGGACCGCATAGAATATCCTGGTCGCCGGCAATGGTCAATACCGGTACGGTGACGTTGCGGGAATTGTTCAGTAAAGCAGGCGCCAGGCCGTGCGCTGCAACTCCCACAAGCGAGGTGGCGCTGATAATATCCTTATGGGCTTCATCGTAGGCAACAACGGCGCGGTCGGCACTGGTTGAATAAAATGCCTTCTCGCGCTGGCCGGGTATGGTGGTGATGTAGCCAGGATCCAGACCGGTACCGGCAAATTGCGGATCAAGCACGGCCGGCTGGAACCCAGTGCCCAAGGTGGTAATTACTTTAAAACTTGGCGAATGCAAAAAGCCTGTTACTACAAGCCGGTTAACGTCGCCGTATACCGCGGCTTCGTGTATTGCTACAACCGAACCTACCGAGTGCCCAATGGAAGTAACATCGTTATAATTACGGCTCGCCTTCAACCATTCAATTACCTGGTGCATTGTATAGGCTTCGGATTGGAAGGTGACGGCCGTGCTAAGGGGCTTACTGCTCTCCCCTGTTCCAATACGGTCCATGCTAAACGTTGCGCGGTTGGCGGCAAGTGTGCGCTTAACGTACGAGTACTGGCCGTCGTTGAACGGAAAATCCCAGTACATGCTGTTGTAGGTGCCGCCGGGTACAAGCACATCGATTGAGCGCATAATACTTGGTGAACTTGGCGTGCAGTGAGTGCCGGAAATGAATTTATCTTTAGGCTGACCCGGCTGAAGTGCAACCGGAACCTTTACCGTTTCGCAGGAAGCGGCATATGCCGACTGCGGAGTCGCTGCCAGCCCTATGCATGCCGTAATAACTGCGAAACCATAGAAAAACCATGAACGTGTACGCGCGAAAGTAAGTATTCTACCCATTGAACCTCCTTAATCATAAGCGTTTTCTTAATAATACTATGCATATCGTATAATGAGAATTAACTTAACCGGAGTGGGAAATGAAAAAAGAACTTGATACCTTGTTGCAAAAACAACTAAGCCGTAGAGGTTTTTTAAAAACTGTCGGGATAGGCGCTGCGGCGATTATAGGTGTAGCGGCGGTCGTCAAAACACTCGATACAATGACCAAAGTTAAAGAGAAAACTCCGAAGGAAGTCTTGCTTACCGAGGAGGTTAAGCAAGCTGGCAGTAAAATTGATCCGCGTAATAAAATCATTCGTACCATCTGCTACTTTGCGGAACATCCATCGCAAAAAACTATCGAAAGACTCAACGCACTGAGTGGAATGCTTGAGGCTAAAGGCTATACAGTACAGACAAAGCGCATATGTGGCAAGGATGGCGATATCAAAAAGATAACCGAACAGGTTAACGATCCTAACATTTCGCTTAATGCCGGTACGATTACTTTTGATTCAGCGACGGCGCAGCTGTCCGAATTTTATAAGGCAAACAATACTTCGTTCAATGTCGATCTTACCAATACGGAACTTACCCGCAAGCATGTCGACTTTATTTTCCGAATTATTAACGAAAAGCCCAGCCATACGTTTAACTACAGCTACGTTTTTAACAACCCTCATTCCAGCCCCTTCTTCCCTGCGGCAAACTACGAGCGAGAGGGGTTTGCCGTTGGCATGGAGCCGACCGACCTTTCCGAAAATGCTACTACTCTTGAGGAATGGCTGCTGGCAATGCGCGCATGCTGGCATGAGATTGACCAATTGTTTGCATCTGAATCGGATTACCTTGGAATCGACAGTTCAACTGCTCCCTTCGGGACGGGAAAAAGTAGCTTGGTTAATTTTATAGGTCGCTTGGGCTATAGCTTTGAGCGATCGACAACAACGGATATCTATACCCGAATCACCAGAACGCTAAAGGAGAAAAATCCTCGCCCCGTAGGGCTGAACGGCTTAATGCTGCCCTGTCTTGAGGATTTTGACCTTGCCGCCCAATATGATAAGGGCCAGTTTACTATGGAGCGCTGCTTGTTCTTATCGATGCACTCCGGGGTTGGTATCGACACATACCCGATAGGTACCGACGAAAAACCCGAGAGAGTCCTGGAGATTATGAAAACCACACAGGCGCTTTCAAACAAACACTCCAAGCCTTTGGCAGTCCGGTTCACTTCAGATGGCAAGGCGGCCATCGGCCAGCGGACCAATCACCAAAGCCCCTACTTGACTAACTGTACCGTGCGGGCACTTTAGCCCCCTCCTTCACCACTTCTCAAACGCAGGCAGATCTGATACAATCTACCCTGCTAATTATTAATTTGGCCTCATCGTCTAACGGTTAGGACACAAGGTTCTCATCCTTGCAATCGGGGTTCGATTCCCCGTGAGGTCACCACGTCGAAATTACATCTTAGAAAGTGTTTGCGAAAGCAGGCACTTTCTTTTATTATGTCTACTTTTATATCTGTCAACATTGAGTTCAACTCCTTTATGGCGTATGTCCAGCCATATTGTTATAATTTCTTCATGCTCTATTTAGTACGACACGGACAGACGCAGGCTAACGTTGATGTTGTTTTTTCAGGTGGTCGATCAGACGTTCCATTAACAAAAGTTGGTCGTGAGCAAGCGTATGCCGAGGGTGAACGAATTCTCCGCGAGCATATTGCGATCGATCGCATCATCACCTCACCCGTTAAAAGGGCGATCCATACAGCAGAGATTATTGCGGCAGTGATTGGTATCGAGCAGGAAGATATCAAAACCGACAAACGCTTAGTAGAGTATGATCTCGGCGAGCTTGATGGTAAGTCGGCCCGAGGTGTAACTGCGCGGGAGCGCGTTACGGCCAGTGGGGCTGAAGATCCTGTAGCCTTTCAGCGATGGGTAATGGCGTGCGTTAATGATATGAAGAAACTCTCAGGTAATACGTTATTAGTCAGTCATGACGCTGTCGGTAGAATTATTAGAGCAACCCAACTTGGCGTCGATCCTCATGATTTTTATGAGGTTGAAAAGTATCCTAATGCACAAATAGTAGAGCTGGGTTAGTTACTGCATTTTTAAGGATCACTGTCACTTCCTCTAAATCCGCGAAGTATACTTTTCCATCACGATACTCATCCCCAAATCAACAGGTCTATCTCCAAAGAGTTCCACTTAAATATACGAGAGTTCACCAAGATATTATTCATATTAGAGAAATCCCCGTATGCTGGGATTTTCTTTATATTCAAATTGGTAGTTTGTTGTGAAATACTTTAGAGTTCTTGAGATGAGACCGAGTTATACACACTGTATGTATAGAATCTTCTTGAAACCATCTGGATACAGACTTATTATTATTTAAGTTAGGTGTCGTCTAGAGAGCGACCAAACAAATAAAACAGCACGGCGTATCATTTGCCTGCCCCTTGAAAGGGGCTGTTAATGATGTGTTGAATTAATTACAGGAGGATAAAATGATTATCCAAGGACAAGATATCAATGCTAGCAAAGAAGTCTTTGTGATTGCGGAAATTGGCAATAACCATCAGGGCGACCTAGAGATATGCAAGCAAATGATTAAGGCTGCTAAGGATGCAGGGGCGTCGGCGGTTAAATTGCAAAAACGGGACAACAAAGCACTTTTTACGAAGAGTTTTTATGATCAGCCTTACGAAAGCCCAAATGCATTCGCCGAAACATATGGTAAACACCGTGAGGCGCTAGAGCTAAGCGATGATGACTTTGTCGAAGCCTTCAAGTACGCTAAAGAGTTGGATATTATCTTTTTTGCCTCGCCGTGGGATGTTCGAAGTGCTGATTTCTTGCATGAATTAGGAGTAAAGCTCTTTAAAATTGCCTCCGCCGACATTACCAATACTCCCCTTTTAAGGCATGTAGCCAAGTTTAATTTGCCGATGATTATAAGTACTGGTGGGGCAACGATTGAAAGGGTGCAAGAGGCGGTCCGCGACGTGCGACAGCATAATGATAATATTAGCCTGTTGCAGTGCACGGCCGCTTACCCGGCGCTCGATGAGCAGCTCAATGTATCTGTTGTCCAAACGTACAAGGAGCTTTTCCCTGAGCTGACCATTGGGTACTCAGGACACGACGTTGGTACGCTGGTGCCAATTGTGGCGGTGGCTCAGGGCGCAAAAATAATTGAAAAACATTTTACCCTGGACCATACGCTTAAAGGGACAGATCATGCGGTATCTTTGGAACCCCAAGAATTGACGCAAATGATCACCGACCTTAAGCGGACTGTTGCTGTGCTTGGTGATGGCAAGAAGACGGTGTATGAAGAGGAAAAACGTGCCCTAAAAAAGCTTGGTAAAAAACTGGTTGCTAGTCATGATTTGCCGAAAGGGCATGTCCTTCGTGAGGAAGACATGGCCGTCAAGTCGCCTGGCGATGGTGAGCCGCCTTACAAAATAGATAATTTTGTTGGAAAATCGCTCATTGAAGCATTGGCTGCCGATGAGGACATAGCTTCGAGTAACCTTCGTTAGGGTAGATAAATCACGCGAATCGTGATAGAAAAACAGTTGTTTTAGCGGGAGTGAGAAACCAGCCCTATTAGTGGGTATGCTACCATGGACTGAGAGAACAGTCGAATTCAGTAAAGATAAACATAGTAAATTAGGGGGCAAAATGAGTTTGAGCAATTACAGGCTAAGTTCAGCGATTGCAGTAAGCGATATAGCTAGGGCTGAGGAATTTTACGAAGGTAAGCTAGGCCTCGTAGCGGTGCAGACCGGGGGCGATGGCGGTAAGGTGTATTCGTGCGCTGGCAGCGAGTCGCTAGAAGTCTATTTATCTCCTGATACCGCCGGTCAATCACCTGCAACTTTGGCCACATGGCACGTCGATGATATGGAGCGGATCGTGGACGAACTGACTTCAAAGGGAGTAGCCTTTGAGCAATACAAAGGCACGCTTGAAAACGGCTTCGACTACAGTACGAACGAAAAAGGAATCTCGCCTCGAGCCGGCGGTGGCAAAGTTGCCTGGTTCAAGGATCCCGATGGCAACCTTTTTTCAATAGAGGGTGATCGCTGAACAGGGCTATAGCCAGTAATCCGAGGAGGTATATGATGGATGATTTTTCGATTCACTATATCAAAACCGGCGAAGCAACCCTTTTTGCGCGTGTTGGTGGTTCTGGTCCGCCGATTTTACTGCTGCACGGCTTTCCTGAAACGCATATAATGTGGCGTGAAATAGCGCCGTTGCTGGCCCGAACGTTCACTGTTGTGGTAGCTGATCTTCATGGCTATGGTCGAAGCGGCTGTCCGCCCACGACAGCTGACCATAGCGCGTATAGTAAGCGGTCAATGGGTAATAACATGGTTAAGCTCATGCGTCAGCTGGGGTTCACTCGCTTTGCTGTCGTTGGCCACGACCGAGGTGCGAGAGTCGCTTATCGCATGGCGCTTGATCATCCCGATAGCATCGAACGCTTAGTCGTGTGTGATATTGTGCCTACTGGCATTGCCTGGGAAAAGGCCGATGCGCGCATGATGCTTGGCTTTTGGCCATGGTCGGTATTGGCTCAGCCCTCCCCTCTCCCTGAACGCATATTGGTAACACACGCAAGAGACATTGTTGACAATGCGTGTGACAAGTGGGGGTCTTCGCCAGATACATTTCCGCCAGAAATCCGGCGTATCTACAGCGTAAGTTTGAGCGATCCTGAACGTGCTCATGCGGTTTGCGAAGAATATCGTGCTGCCACAACACTAGACAGGCGACACGATGATCGCGACCTTCAGGAAGGGAGGACTATCGAATGTCCTGTACTCGTATTATGGGGCACCGAAGGCGCTATCGATACATGGTACGAAGAAGAAGGCGGGCCTGTGGCGCTCTGGAAGGCCGTCGCACCTCAGGCAACTGGCGAGGCGCTGCCTGGCGGTCACTTCTTCCCTGAGGAAAATCCCAGCGGCATGCTTGAGAAGCTTGTTACTTTCCTTCCATCGCGCTGAACCGGCCAAGCCGGACAGATTAGGTGCCTTTACTTCACTACCTTGTAAAACAGGCTCGCTAAACCTTTTGGATATGCTTTTACATCAAGACGTTCAAGATGGATGCGTCGCTCCCGCATGTTGGCGAACAGGGGTATGCCTTGCCCGAGCAGTACCGGTACAAAGTGAAGGGGTATTACGAACGCATACCTACAACAAGGGCGCCAACCGTGGGAATAAATGTGTCGAAGCCGAATTCTGCTGGGTCGTCGAACTGTTCGAGCCAGTCTTGTTCGTCGTGTAAGCCCGCCACATAACCATCTACGGAAAGCGCGATTTCTAGTATGGTTTTTGCCATAATTCACTCCTCCATTACTGAATGTCGTTTTCTGTGTCTGTATTTGCAGTATAGCAAATTTCGATTCACTCAATTTTCATATCTAGTTCATATCTTGCTACTACAGTGAGTGGTATGAAGCTATTCTTATCTTCAATGCATCCACCAAAGCGTGAGCAACTTCCAGATTTACTAGCCTCTTCTCCGGAAAGAACTCCTGTCACTCTTCTTCCTAACGCTCGAGACGGTACTTCAGCTAAAGAGCGTGATGATTTTATCACTACTCAAATAAAACGATTAGGGGCTATAGGACTGGAGAACGTCAACATTCTGGATTTACGCGACTTTACGGGGGGAAATGGTAATGAGTTGAAGCGGAAAATTGGAAAGACGGGGCTTCTGTGGGTGCCGGGTGGCAATACGTTTGCGCTACGTTACATGATGAGGGTAAGTGGGCTTGAGGATGAGCTGCCTGATGCCCTGGCGAAAGGGACATTGACTTACTCTGGTTATAGTGCTGGATCTATTGCTGCAGGAAAATCACTTTCCGGAATTAACTTGGAAACATACGACAATCCTAACCTTGAAGAAGTCTACCGAAATCCAGAGCTTACAGGAAAGGTTATTAATGAGGGTATGCGCATTGTAGAACATACCATTATTCCCCATCGTAATAATCCTGACTTTTCGGAGCTGACACGAGCAGCCCTTGAGCGATCTAGAGAGGAGGATGTACTGCCGCTAACCGACTCTCAGGCTGCGATATTTACTGACGGTAGCTATCAGATTGTTGAAGTAGACAACCTACAATCCGGGTGATGAGCGGCTATTGCATTGAAACTATTGACGTCGTCAAATGACTTCGTTATATTAGTGAATATAAGTTCACTAATATAACGAAGGAAAAAATAATGACCGGAAAATACATTTTTATTAATCTTCCAACGAAGAACGTCGCAGTAGCGCGCGAGTTTTACGAGAAGCTGGGATTCGAAATTAATAAAGATTTTAGCAATAGCCAGAATGTTTTCGTAGCAATTGCCGAAAACGTGCAACTTATACTGGCAGACGAGGCTTTTTTGAAGCAAATGGGCGAAACTCGTGACTTTGCTAATGCTTCTAAAGTTACCGAAGTAAGTGTAGTGGTTTCCGTAGGAAGCCGGCAAGAAGTTGATGATGTATTTGAAAAAGCTATGGTTGCGGGTGGCAAACAGGCAGGTGAAACTGTCGAAGAGGCGGAAATAGGCCTATACGCCCGCGCATTTAGCGACCCCGATGGCCACAAAATAGACATTAATTACATGGCTGTTTAAGCATTAGCTACTTGAAATTGTCAAATGCAATAACTACCCGGTAAACACCGGGTAGTTTGCTATAAGTAAGTCTATACTAACGGTCGCCTACAACAACATCATCAACGAACAACGTATTTCCCGCGCCGCCTGAAGGGCTAGAGAGTTCCAGAAAGACTGTTTCGGCTCCGTCGGGCGCGGTAACATCGGCTGTGCCCTGCTGCCAGCTTGTCGATAGTGCACCTATCGGTACGACGTCGGTTTGAAGGACGGTATTGCTGCTGTTAAACCATTTTACAGTGAGGTTAACATTTGTAATCGCCCCGCTTCCCTGCTTTGCCCAAAAACTGATTTGCTTGTCGCCTCCGGTTGTCGTAAAGCCCGGCCAGTTGCTTAGCTGGATAGCCCAGCTGCCACCTGCGTCGGGGCTGACCTGAAGGCTGTATGAGCCGGTGCGCGCCTCTGCGTTCGATCGTGCTGGTGTTGCATTAAACCAAGTGGCCCATCTGCCAATGGACGCCTCAAGTGTAGACGTATCGGCATCGATATAGTTGGCTACTAGGGTGCCCTGGAAGGTGCTGCCGATATCTTGATTGAAAGGCCCATGAGTCCAGGTGTAGAACGATATCGTCTCTCCGGAGCCTTTTGCAAAACGCCAGTTGCCGAAATATTTGTTGTTCGAGAAGAGGTTGCCGTTATTGAACATGACATTATTTTGTACGGTGGCAACATTGTAGGCTGCGGGTGCCCAAGGAATGTTATTTGCCCCTGTCGCGTACAATGCTTGAGCTCCGCAGAAGGTGCCTGTACAAGGAATTACCGTTGGGTCGTGGTGAAATTCGTTGCTAAAGACTTTGACGTTTTGCGAATTCCAGCGACAATTTTGAGTATAGGGTGCGGAAGCGATATTTGTATAGCACGGATGTGTGTTGCTGATTGGGTTTGGGTAGGTAAAGTCGTGCGGTTCGGGAATAAGTGTCGGGCTGACAAACGGCGTACAGTATCCTTTACTAGTGTTGCCGTTGGAGTTACAGAAGCGGTTGGAGTTTTCGTAAATGGAAACTCCTGAGAAGTTGTTGTCGAACATATTGTTATTAATACGCAAGTTGCTACTGCCGCTAGTGCTTGATTGCAGCCGGCTTTCACCACCCGATTCGGAGATGTATACGGCGGCACCCGGAGAACCGGTATTTCTTTGCCCTGATACCCAGGCGTTGTGCTTAAAGACATTGCGGCTAATGGTGGCATTGTAACTAATTTCGTACCAAATTCCCTCACCCGAGTTGCCTTCTATCCAGTTGCTGTCAAAGAGGAAGTCAATGTCATTTGTATCGGCCCAAAGTCCGGTGCTGAGATTGCCGTGGACATAATTATTCGTTACGGTGGCGCCCTTTACATCCCAGAATTTCCCGGCGCCCGTACAGCCGCAGCCGTCGATCTGATCTTCCCAATCGTCTTGGTTGTTGCCCGAAATTTCGTTGTGGTCAATGACGATATCTTCAATCGCCGATATGCCATCTGCCGGCTCCTTAAACATACTGAAGCCGTACTGTCCGTTATCTTTCAGGCAGTTGTAGCGGACGGTGTTTTCTGAACCAAGAAATACCGCTGCACCGTCGTTATTGTGCGCGTAAAGGTTTTCCATAATCCAGCCATCGCCGGCGTCATGGTTAATTACTCCCTCGTTGTTGTTGTCGTTACCGCGGCCAAAGTTGCGAATTTCCAGGTTGGCAAGACGAACATTCGTGGCGTGGCCGGTAAAGGCGTAGCGGTTGAGGTTTTGGCCATCGATAATAGCGCCAGGTGCCCCTATGTATGTGCTGTTGGCACCAGCGGCAATGTTGCTAAATTCGCCAGTTCCTATGTAGTGAATTCCGGTGGCGAACCAGTAGATTTTATCCGCCTGGCCCAGGTTCATACCGCTGTTATCGCCAACGGGAACGGTAATGACATTGTCACCGGCGGGGGCGCTTGCAGGTCCGTCGTTCCAGGGTTCGTTCGAGCAGATTTGCAGTTGGGTAGGCAGTGATGAGAACCAGCCGCCAGCGGCTCGGGCGGGTTCGTCGGGATCGCCACCACCGCTATCTCCCCCGTTGTCGCCACTATCGCCGGGGTTGCTTGAGTCGCTGCCTCCAGATGTGTGATTGGCGGTAGTTACCGATGGCGATGAACGACGCAGGGCCTGGTTGCTGCTTTGCTGTATGATTGTTTGCGAAGTATCGTCAGACGGGGTGACCTCCCCTTCCTCGATGGTAAAGGTGAACACCTCGCTTTTACCGGAGTTGCCTGCGGCATCATAGGCGATTGCCTGCAAAGTGTGGTTGCCGGGGGTAAGGTTACCGATGTTTATAGTAACGGTAAAAGGTGCCTCGATACTTCGGGCGACTACCTTGCCGTCAAGGAGGTATTCTACCTTTACGACATTAACGTTATCTTTAGCGTCAACCGATATTTTGAGCGACTTGTCTTTTTTGGCGAGCTCCAGGCTGGAATTTGGGATATTAATTTTTACCGTTGGACCTACCGTATCGGCTTGCTTAGGGGTTTCTTGCGAGGGTGAATTCCCTTTTGGCATAAAAAATGCCCATGCTACAGCACCCAAAATTATTACTACACAAAGAGACACTAGGGTTATTGTTTTTGCTTTCATTCCATCTCACCACAAAGCCTATGCTTATTACTTCTAGTATCGCATCTTAAACTCAAGAAAGCAATATGCCGCCAATAGCAAAGCTTAGCTTATGCTATCGGTACGGTTTCGGTCATAAAAGCAGCAATTTCCGGCTGGGTAAGGGCAACGTTAAAAATGCGTACGTCGTCAACTTGGGCATTGGCGGGGCTAGGTACTACGTTAAATACCGCGTTGCCGTTATAGGCAGCGGCAGATTGCGCCGTTGTCCCTACCTGTACGCCGTCTTTATATAAATACATATTAGAACCGTCGTATGTCAGCGCGACATGCGACCAGGTGCCTACGGAGAGCGTAGCCGCGGAGTTAATAGCATTAAGGACACCGCCGGCACGGACGTTGCCCTGAAGGACATTAGGGGTGCCGAAGTCGCCGCGCTGTGCCCAAACGGCAACGAAGGTAGATCCCGAGGTGTTGGCGGCATCCCAAATACCAAATAAAGGCCGGCTTGACCCGCTGGTTAGGTCTAGGGGGCGTGCCCATCCCATAACAGTCATTGCGGCGCCCGAAATAGTTATATTGACGCTTGCAGTTCCGCTAGTACCGGCGTTTTCTAGTGCTGTGCCACTAACGTGTCCGGCTGCCCAGGTTATACCGGCGGTGGCCGTGAGCCCCATGTTGCCGCCTATGGTTGAGGCCATGAGAGTATTGCCAGTGCTGTCGGGGATCGCCGTTCCAGTGCCCTCGTCAAAACTCCACGCACCCTGCATACCGGGGTAGCGTGCACGCCGCCGTACTTCTGTAAAGCGCAGTGAAGGAACGGCCACTTTCTAGTACCCCTTGGCGCCAAGCGCTCCGTACCAGTTTGTGCCGCCGTCGACAGTAAAGAGTGAAACGATGTCCATTTTAGAGACGCCAGTTGATAGGACCGGAGCGCCCGCAATGCCCCATTTTACCGAGCCGGGCCAGGTAATGGTGCGCGAACCAGCAGCATCCTGGAATACCAGAAGGGTCAGGGCGCGCATTGCTCCGGCAGCCGGGGCTGTCAGTGTAAGTGTGCAGGCAGCTGCGTTAAGGGTGAGTTTTTGGACGTTGCCGTTAGCAAGATCAAGCGTTACGGCAGTACTGCCGTTACCTGCATCGAAGTAAGTTTCGCCACCACCATTAGTAGGGGTGACGGCAGCTCCGCCGCCTGAAATCGTTTGCCAGGTGTTATCGCCCCGCAAGAACGTGGTGCTGTTGGCGGTGCCTGTTCCTAGTTGGGCTGTGGGCACAAGCGTTGATGAATTGAGGCCTGCGTACCCGTTGGCCGCACCTTTATTGGCAGTTTGCTCCGCCCCGGTAATGCGGCTGTCGTTACCTTGTGCGGCCGTACCCGCGGTAGTTCCGTACGAAACGGTAAGGGTTCGGTTAGCGCTCAGGTCACCCCCGCCAGTTAAGCCGGTACCGGCGGAAATAGTGGTACTTGTAGAGGCTTTGCCGTTGAGCGCGGTTTGGGTGGCGGTGCTGATAGGTTTGTTGGCATCAGATGTATTATCGACATTTGCCAAACCCACTGCCGCTTTATTAAGAGGCTGGAAGCTTTTGTCTCCCCGGTAATAATCGCTGGTTGTAGCGGCGGTAATGGTGGGCTCTTTGCCGGCAAGATCAGTAGTAAGGTTGGTGATTTTGCTTTGTGACACACCAGAGGCGATTTTGGCGTCGGTAACGTTGCTGTCGAGTATTTTTATGGTTGTAACGGCGTTTGTGGCCAGTTCGGTTGCGCCTACTGCGCCGGCGATAATTTGCGCGTTAGAGGCAAGGCCGGAAAGGTCGCCACCCATAGTAGGATCACCGCCTCCGCCGCTGTTAGACCATGCCAAACCGCTACCATCATAGCTGAGTATTTGGCCGCTTCCCGGAGAATTGGAAGTATCAAGCTTTGCTGTGGTTACTGAACTGTCTTGCAGTTTTGTTCCCGAAATGGAGTTGTCCTGGATGGCTGACGCCGATACCGAATCGGCCTTTATACCTCCGTCGGTATTGTGTGCGACGGTGAGAAAGTCGTTTAAGACATTTCCCCACGATCCGTCATCTCCTCCTGGTTGTGGTAAACGCGCCATAGTCTAACTTATGCCTCTTATTTAAATGTTGCCCTTTTTACTAAAAGTAGCAAACTACTTATGATTAGTAAAGCTTATTTTGAAACCTTATGCATCTATGGTATAACTATTGAGTCATATTTCCGAGTATCGGAAGTGGAGTGAGGTACATGAACGTGTTTTTGGGTGTGGACATCGGCGCTAGCCGTGTCCGCGCCAAGCTGGTCGACCGACAAGGCAGGTGCCTGGTGTCATACGACCATCCGACGGATCGCAGAACTCCCGGTAACACGCTGGGCAGACTGCAGGTCTGGGTCGACGATCAGTGTCGTCGTTCCGAGATCGACTCGTATGTTTCGGCTGCGGGAATCGGCGTGGCGAGTCCGGAGGTGGGCGGTATACTGGGTGATTCCAGTAACCTCCCCGGGTGGCGCGGCGTCAATCTCCGTCGTGAGTGCAGCGGCATCTTCCGGCTTGAAACGAGTAGGGTCGCGGTCCGTAACGACGCCATGATGGCAGCACTGGGCGAGTACTCGCTTTCTCCTCGCAGTCTTGTGGGGGTTACCTGGGGAACGGGCATCGGCGTCGGCCGGCTGCGCAAGCCCGCCAACGGTTACCTTAAGGCGCCTTTCGAGCATCCCTTCGAAGGTGGTCACCTCACGCTGAGTGTGAAATCACGCGTTCAGTGCGGATGTGGCGCAATGGGTCACTGGGAGGCGTTGGTCGGTGGCAATCACCTGGAAGCGCGCTTTGGCCGCCCGCCGGAGGAGGTTGAGGACGACGTCGAATGGATGCCCGTGCTGGCCGACATGGCGGCGGGGCTTCGCAGTCTGTCGCACGTTTTTCCCGGAGACCCCATCTACATCAGCGGGGGTGTCATGGAAAAGCAGAAAGCGCGCTTCCCCGTCCTTCTCGAGTTGTTCACGGCGCTCGACGGAACGGTGGAGCCGCCGCGACTCGCCCTGGCAACTCGTGGCGACTGGGCGGGGTTGGACGGAGCGGTGTTCTGCGCGCTTCAACTTGCATGAAACAGTCTGACGGGGTGGGCTGTATGCAGTAACGTCCTCACTACCGACATATCACCCTGCGACTGGGGTCTCTCTATGCCCCGTCGCGGGGTGTAGAGAGACCGCTAAAGGATTGACTTTTACTAGAATTTATGGTAATATTATAGGGTTCGGCTGGCTTTTACAGCGGCCGACGCACCCCGCATCATCATCCTACGATCCCTGAAGGGGGAATCGAATCATGACCAGCAACATTCCCGACATGCCGTTCGCCGATCACACCACTCTCTCGGCTTCCATGCCCGCGACCACGCGGGAGGAGCTCAACAGGGTGTCCCGGAACTATCTGGGCAGTGGTGTCGAACTCATGGCGGCCATGCTTCACAGCGACCACGGCCGCAACTACCTGGACAGCCTCATCGAGGCGCGGGTGGCGGCGTTGCCGCCCCGCCCCGTGTACGTGATCGACTTCAACCGGTTGCGTGTCAACGGCAGGGTGGTGAGCCAGCGCTCGTCGCGCTTCGGCATGTGGATCGGTGCGGCCATCGGCTTCGTGCTCGGTGTGCTCGTGACGATCTTCTACCAGCCGGGCACCGTCGACGTGACGGACACCAACACGCTCCAGGTCGTGCTCACGACCATCCTCACGCCGCTCTGGGGCAAGTGCTTCTTCGTGCTGGTCACAACGGCAATCGGTCTGAGCACCGGCGCGCCGTTCGACAAGCCGAGGCAGGACATCGTCCACGACGTCGTGTACGTCGCCGAGGACAACACCGAGTACCCCGTCTACCACGGCGGGTACGTCCCCGCTCGTGGCAACAACTGAAGGGCTGAACCGCATGACCAGCAACCGTAAGCGAGCATTCATACTGCTCGTCGCCGGAGTCGTGATCGTGTCCGGGTTCTTCACCTTCGCCACCGTTGGCGTGGGTCAGGTGGTGGCGCCCGCCCTGGCCGCCAAGTCAGGCGAGCCGCCGCACGACCCGTACATGAACCCGTCCGACGACACCCCGTTCTACCCGGACCTCCCCGACCCTGACTGCGCTCAGCACGGAGAGCCCCACGAGTACACCCGCGACGAGCCGAAGGAGTCCAAGCACTCCTTCGGACCGGCGCTGGGTGGTGGCGGTACCGACGAGGCGATCATCGAGGACTTCCTGATCCACCTGTGTGGTGAGGGGGGCTTCGCCGACAACGCCATCGGTCCCGACCGTATGTTCGGGCGGGCAGCCCAGGCGGCTGCCTTCGGGATCGACCCGAACCAGCCGTTCGACGACACCTGGAGGGAGGATCTGTACAACCTGGTGGGCCGCATCGACTGGCCGTCCATCACGGTGGAGAGGAACGTCATGTCGGCTCCGGGAACCTGGAGCATGTACATGTACGTGGATGACGCGGGGGTGATACGTGTGGGTGTGGTCGAGGTGAAGCCTCGACTCGGCACCTACCTGGTGGTTCCGGTCTACGTGCCGGGAACAGGCTACGTCACAGTGCGCTCTCGAGCGGACTGCGGCGGACAGTTCGAGTTCCTGTCGCGGGACCAGGTCCCCGCCGCGCTCTTGTAGCGCATCACCGCGGGTCGCGTTCTTCCCCGGGCAGTCTTGCCTGAACGCGACCCGCGGGTCATCCCTTGTTCGGCCCCGCGGGGGCTATTTTTTATGCCCAGGAAGGACTACTATTAATACTATGGATAAGGTAGTGGTTATTACAGGCGCAGGACATCACTTAGGTAAGGCGTTTGCCATTGGGCTATCGCGTCAGGGGTACAACATAGTGGCAACCGGGCAAACCCAGGCGGAGCTTGACGAACTGGCTTCCCGGCTTGCGGGCGATGTTATGACAATGGCATGCGATATTACCAAGCCGGAGATGTGCGAAGCGGTTATGCAGGCGGCTAAAGAAAAATACGGCAAAGTTGACGTTGTCGTGAATAACGCCGGTGTTTATACGGGCGATTCGTTCGTTGATGCGAAGCCGAGTATGGTGAAGCTGGTGTTCGACGTAGTAGTGGCC
>Ga0075366_10000751_pt1 | contig 15411 bp, 12 predicted proteins | sample EndMethybrTD3031_FD_72351 | JGI IMG/M metagenome (GOLD analysis project Ga0075366, IMG submission 72351) | Populus endosphere microbial communities from Tennessee, USA - Endosphere MetaG P. TD hybrid TD303-1 | ecosystem: Host-associated > Plants > Roots > Endosphere | place: USA: Tennessee...
GTGTTTTCCCCACGGTCGCGACGGGCGGCCGCGTCAAGGATCATACAACGCGCCGCATAGGTGTCGGCCTCACTGTCGGCCAGCATCGCCTGAACGAGCTCGGTGACAAAGCGGCTGACCGTCTCCAGGAGCACGTTGAATGTATCTGTGTTAGGGCCATCGAAAGCCCTCCTTCCATTTGAAATTCCACCTAGCGCGCGACCAGATCACGACTGATGACTTGTCTCTGAATCTGGTTGGTACCTTCCCAGATCTGGGTAACTTTGGCTTCGCGCATCAGCCGTTCGACGCGGTTGCCTCGAACGTAGCCGTGCCCCCCGAAGACCTGAACGGCGTCCGTCGTCATCCGCATGGCCAGGTCCGACGCCTTCACCTTTATGGTCGAGGCTTCGACGCTGATGTCTTCGACGCCTTCGTCGACAAGGCGGCCGACATGATCCAGCAGAACCCGCGTTGCGAGGAGCTCGATGGCGAGATCGGCAAGCATGAAGGCGATCGCCTGGTGTCCGATGATCTTTTTACCGCCCTGCTGGCGCTCGTTCGCGTAGGCGACCGCATCATTGAATGCAGCAGAGGCGATGCCTAACGCCTGAGCGCCGACGCTCGGACGGGACTTGTTGAGGACGTTTAGCATGATCTTCATGCCGTCACCGGGATTGCCAAGAAGGTTGGCGCGCGGGATGCGGCAATCGTTGAAGGCTAGCTCGGCCGTGGACGAGGCGTTCGTGCCCATTTTGGATTCGAGGCGCACGATGTCGAAGCCGGGCGTGCCTTTTTCCACGATGACGGCTGAGACCCCCTTGGAGGAATCCTCCAGTTCGCTCCACTTCCCGAACAGAAGGAGCACATCGGCGACGTCGCCGGTCGTGATGAAGATTTTACCCCCATTAATGACGATCTCGTCGCCATCCGGCTGGAATCTGGTGCGGATGTTCGAACCGTCGGAGCCCGCATGCGGCTCGGTAATCGCCATGGCGCCGAGCCCGCCTCCGGCAATGACCGGCAACAAGCGCTGCTTCTGCTCTTCGGTCCCGAACTGGAGAATGGGTTTGACCACCGCGCCGGTGGTTCCGAAGATGATGCCGGTCGATGCGCAAGCCTCGGAGATGAGGCGGACAATTTCAAGGAAGCAGCGGTAGCTGACCGGTGAACCACCATATTCTTCGGGTACAAAAATACCGTTCAGTCCAATATCCTTGAAGAGGCCGAAATTTTCCCACGGAAATTCCTTGCGCTCGTCGAACCTGTCAGCATTCGGTGCGATCACCTCCGCCGCTAGCCGGGACACCTGCTCGATAATCATGGCTTCTTCGTCGGACCATGAACGCGACTGCTCAAAATGCGCAAACAACTTCATAACGTAGAGATCCATCTCAATTTCGGATGCGGGCTTACTGCCCGCGCATCCCGCGCAGGCAGTGTTTCAGACGCGGGCTCTTAGCGAAGGAGCGCGCACTCACTCTCGGAAACAGGCCGGAAGGCCTGATCGGCCGGAATGGTGGCGAGCTTATTGTAGAGGTCCCAGGGGGTCTTCGAATCCTCGGGCTTCTTGACCTCGAACAGATACATGTCGTGCAGCTTGCGCCCATCCTTTCGGACAGTGCCCTTGCCGAAAGCTTCATCCTCGGTCGGCAGCTCTTCCATTTTCGCCACCACAGCCCTGCCGTCGGTCTTCGATCCTACGGCTGCCAGCGCCTTCAGATAGTGAAGTGTGGCTGAGTAGGCGCCGGCATGGACCTGGCTGGGCATCTTCCCGCCAGCCCGCTCCGCAAATCTTGTTGAAAACGCGCGGGTGCCGTCGTTCAGATCCCAGTAGAAGGCCTCGGTGACGACGAGGCCCTGCGCCGTTTGTATGCCGAGACTGTGAACATCGGTGATGAATACCAGAAGACCGGCAAGCTTGATCCCGCTGGCAGTCAATCCGAACTCGGCGGCTTGCTTCACAGCATTGATCGTATCCGCGCCGGCATTGGCCAACCCCACGACGTTGGCCCCGGACGACTGTGCTTGCAGCAAGTAGGATGAGAAGTCCGGGGTGTTGATCGGGTGCCGGACGCTTCCCAACACCTTGCCGCCCGCGGCCTCGACGAAGCGTGACGTGTCGCGCTCCATTGCGTGACCGAAAGCGTAGTCGGCTGTCACGAAGAACCACTTGTCGCCGCCCGAGCGTGCGAGAGCGTCGCCCGTGCCCTTGCTCAGGGCATAGGTGTCGTAGGTCCACTGAACGGTGTTGGCCGAGCAAGACTTGTTGGTGATGTCCGAGCTTGCCGGGCCGGATGCGAGAAAGACCTTGTCGCTGTCCGCAGCCAATTTGCTGACCGCCAGCGCAACTGCAGAACTCGCGACGTCGACGACGGCATCGACGCCGTCCTGGTCAAACCATTTGCGAACGACGGCTGACCCGACGTCGGGCTTGTTCTGATGGTCCGCCGAGATCACTTCAATTTTGAAATCAGGATGCGACTTCTGAAACTCCTCCGCAGCCATCTGCGTTGCGATGACCGAGCCCTTCCCAGACAAATCCGCGTATGGGCCGCTGAGATCTGTCAAGACCCCAAGCTTGACAGCGGTTTCAGCCCAGGCCGGGTCGTGAAGCGACACGAGCGCACAGGCAAGCAACAGACCTTTCAATTTCATTTCCATCTCCTCCCAAAGAAAACGGCCACGTGGACCGCCGTGAACAAGGTAGCGAAACGGCCTAATCAATGTCAATATATTGACCTAATTTTTTTGACCGCACAGAATTTCCATTGTGCACCGCACAAGTAGAAAAGCAGAGAATGCTCTGCTGATAAGAATATTCTAGAGCAAACTAAACGTCCACCGGTATCGGTGGCTGTGAGATCTGCGGTTATATGCGCAAATATATTGACATAGTTTTCGTCCCGATCTAGGTCTTATGGCACGATGGTCTCCCGGCAGGAGGGAGGCGTTGGTGTTGGGAGGAGCAGTTTCGATGAGGGACGGATATTCCGCTCTGCTTAAGCCTATCCGCGTGGGCAACGTGACATTGGGCAATCGCGTCGTAATGGGATCGATGCACACAGGTCTCGAATGCCATCCGGAGCGATTTGAGGAGCTTGGCCGGTTCTACGCCGAGCGCGCAAAAGGAGGTGTCGGGTTGATCGTCACCGGCGGATTTGCGCCTTCATTCGCCGGGCGCATGAAGGACGAGCCGGGGACCTTCGAGTTTTCCGATCAGGTTGAGGATCACCGAAAGATTACAAACGCGGTCCACGCTGCCGGCGGCCGCATTTTGCTGCAAATCCTGCACGCTGGACGCTATGGATATCATCCGGCGATTGTCGCACCTTCAGCGATCAAGTCCCCCATCAATCGCGACGCTCCCCGCGAGTTGTCACCTTTTGAGATCGAGGAAACGATCGCCGCCTACGCCAATACAGCCCAGCTTGCATCCGGGGCTGGTTACGACGGCGTCGAGGTGATGGGCTCGGAAGGCTATCTGATCAGCCAGTTTCTGGCCGTCCGCACCAACAAACGGGAGGATTCGTGGGGCGGTTCACTTGAAAACCGCGCCCGATTTCCGCTCTCCGTAATTCGGGCTGTTCGTGCTGCGATAGGCAACGGACCGATCCTTTCCTATCGCATCTCTGCACTTGAACTGATCGAAGGTGGGCTGAACGACGAGGAAACGGTCTGGCTCGCGCAGCAGGTCGAAAAAGCCGGCGCCGACTGTCTGTCGACGGGTGTCGGGTGGCATGAATCGACGGTGCCGACGATCGCGGGCACAGTCCCGCACGCCGCCTTCGCCGAGGCAACTCGCCGCATCAAGGCCGCCGTCAGTATTCCCGTTACCGCGAGCAATCGGATCAATCTTCCAGAGGATGCGGAACGGCTCGTGGACGATGGTTCTGCGGACCTCATTTCGATGGCCCGTCCGTTCCTGGCGGACCCTGCCTTTGTCAAGAAGGTGGAAAGCGGGCGGCCGGATCTGATCAATATCTGCATCGCCTGCAACCAGGCCTGTCTCGATCACTATTTCACCGATCAGGTCATCAGTTGCCTGGTCAATCCAAGAGCTGCGCGCGAGGGTGAATTTTCCGATCTGCCCGCAGAGCGATCCAAAAGGATCGCGGTCGTTGGGGGCGGTGTGGCTGGCATTTCTGCGGCGCTGGAGGCCGGCAACCGTGGCCACGACGTTACGCTCTACGAGGCTGGACCGGAAATCGGTGGACAGTTCACGCTGGCTGCGCGCGTGCCGGGCAAGGAAGACTACGGTCGGGCGATCGAGAGCTTCAAGAGGCAGCTCGATGAAGCCGGTGTCCATGTCCACACTGGCCAGCGCATCAGCAGCGAAGCGCTTTGCCGTGAGAATTTCGACGACGTGATCGTCTCGACCGGCGTCGCACCCCGTTTGCTGGACATTCCGGGTGCCGACGATCCCCGGGTTGTCGGATATACCAGCATTCTCGACGGTTCGGTCAAGACCGGACAGCGTGTCGTCGTCATTGGTGCTGGCGGTATCGGCCATGACGTGGCGCTCTTCGTTGCGCTTGGCGACGGCCACGAACCCCAATCTGTTGCCGATTTCGAGGATCGCTGGGGCGTGAAGGGCAGTCCCCATCCGCATCCGGCTCAGCGCACGGTTACCATGGTCAAACGCTCTCCCGGTCACTTCGGGCGCACACTCGGCAAGAGCACCGGCTGGATACTCAGGAAGGAATTGAAAGACCTTGGAGTTCGTCAGATCGGCGAGGCCAGATATCTGAAGATCGATGCCGAGGGATTGCACATCCAGGTTCAGGACGAGGTCAAGATCATCCCGGCCGACACCATAGTCGTGTGTGCGGGGCAGGAATCGGTCCGTGGTCTGGCAGACGAACTAGAGGCTCGTGGGCAGTCGGTGCATGTCATTGGCGGTGCGAAACGCGCCGGCGAACTCGATGCGAAACGCGCGATGTTCGAGGGAACTCTTGTGGGAAATCGGGTCTGAGTGACTGACTGAAGGAAGGCTTGCAACCGTTGGATGCCGGCTCTGAAGGCGAGCCCCGACAAGCAATATGTGTTGTTTTTTAGGAGGAAGAACGTGACATTGAATCTGGATGAACCTTTTCTGCAGCGAAGGCCCGCCAACTACCGCCCTTTGACACCGCTGAACTTCCTGTTGCGAGCCGCCGATGTGTTTCCGGATCGGGTGGCGATCGTCCACGGGGAGGAACATTACACGTGGCGGCAATACGCCAAACGCTGCAAGCAGCTCGCGTCCGCGCTGATGCGGACGGGAATCCGCAAGGGTGACGCAGTCGCGATCCTCTCCCCCAATACGCCGGCGATGCTGGAGGCACATTTCGGCGTGCCTATGTCGGGCGGCCTTCTCAACACGCTGAACATCCGTCTGGACGCGGCGGCCATCGCCTTCATCCTCGAACACTGTGAAGCCAAGGTATTCCTGGTCGACAAGCAGTTCAGCGATATCGCAGAAGAGGCGCTTGCCCTCATGAAAAGCAAACCGGTTGTCGTCGACATCGAGGATTCGCTCGCGGAGGGCGGCAAGCGGATCGGCTACTACACCTACGAAGAATTCCTTGAGCGCGGGCACGCGGACGAACCGACCTATTGGCCCGAGGATGAATTCGAGGCAATTGCCCTCAACTACACGTCAGGCACCACGGGAAATCCGAAAGGTGTGCTCTATCATCATCGTGGCGCCTATCTGATCTCGCTTGGACAGCTTCTTCATCACAAGATGGATGCCGACTCTGTCTATCTCTGGACTCTGCCGATGTTCCATTGCAACGGCTGGTGCTTCTCCTGGGCGATCGCTGCTGTCGGCGGAACCCATGTATGCCTGCGCAAGGTTATTCCCGAGGAGATTTTCGAGGCGATACGGACGCATGGCGTAACGCATCTATGCGGAGCGCCGACCGTGCTTGGTATGCTGATCGAGAGTGGAAAGGCTGCCGGCCGGAAGTTGGAGCGACCAGTTGCCGTCATGACAGCGGGTGCTGCTCCCCCTGCGGCTGTGTTGAAGGAAACCGAGACGCTCGGCTTTGTCGTCCGACATGTCTACGGCTCGACGGAGCTGCATAGTGTGACGACGCTTTGCGACTGGCACCGTGAATGGGACGATCTCGGGCCTGACGATCGATCGAAGAAAATGGCCCGTCAAGGTGTGCGGACCGCTGTGACTGACGCACTGGTGGTTGCCGATCCGGTCACACTGGAACCCGTTCCACACAATGGCTCCGCGATCGGCGAAATCCTCTTTCGTGGCAGCATCGGAATGAAAGGTTACCTGAAGAACCCGGAGGCAACGGAAGAGGCTTTCAGGGGCGGCTGGTATCACACAGGCGACCTCGCCGTGGTTCATGAGGACGGGTACGTCGAAATCAAGGACCGCACGAAAGACATCATCATCTCCGGCGGCGAGAACATCTCATCGATTGAGATCGAGGATGTCCTCTTCAAGCATCCGGCCGTGTCTTATGCTGCCGTCGTCGCCATGCATAGCGACCGCTGGGGCGAACGTCCCTGCGCCTTTGTGGAGCTGAAACCGGGCTCCTCGAACCAGATCACGGAGAAGGAGTTGCTCGATTTTTGTCGCGCGCGTCTCGCCAAATACAAGGTGCCGGACCACGTGATCTTCGGGCCGATCGAAAGGACGGCCACCGGGAAAGTGCAGAAATTCAGACTGCGCCAACTTATTCAACAAAGCGAACAGAGCGCCTCACGCTCGTAGAATGGAGTAGATAAATGAGAGGTTTGAAAGAGCGCGTCGCGCTCGTGACCGGCGCCGCAGGCGGTATCGGCCGGGCGATCTGCAATCGATTCGTCGATGAGGGTGTCAAGCTCATTGCGGCGGACGTCAATGATGCGTCCCTTAGCGAGTTTGCCGGTGAACTTAACAGCCGCGGTGGCGATGTCCTGCCGCTGGCATTTGACATCACAAGCTTCGAGGAAGTCGTCTCGGCCGTTGCCGAGGCCGTCGCGCATTTCGGCAAGATCGACGTCCTCGTCAACAATGCCGGATGGGACATCGCCAAACCCTTCCTCGATACCGAACCCGAACTATGGGACAAGATCATTTCGATCAATCTGCGTGGTCCGCTCAATCTGCACAAGGCGGTGCTTCCGCATCTGATTGCAGCTGGTGGCGGCAAGGTAATCAACATCGCGTCGGACGCCGGCCGCGTAGGTTCCTCCGGCGAGTCCGTTTATTCAGCCTGCAAAGGCGGCCTCATTGCCTTTTCCAAGACGGTCGCCCGCGAATGCGCCCGCGACAATGTCCGGGTCAACGTGGTATGCCCCGGCCCTACCGATACGGCCCTGCTGCGTTCGTTCGTCGGCGAAGGCGAATACGGCCAGAAGATCTACGACAAGCTTCAGAAGGCTATCCCGCTCAAGCGTCTTGGCCAGCCAGACGATATTCCCGGCATGGTCGCATTCTTCGCGAGCAGCGACGCGGATTTCATCACCGGCCAGGTCATCAGCGTGTCCGGCGGCCTGACGATGCACGGGTAAGGAGCGAAAATATGGACTATCAAGATATCATTTATGACGTCCGGGAAGCCGCGGCCTGGATCACCATCAACCGACCGGAAAAGTATAACGCTTTTCGTGGCCAGACTTGCGAGGAGTTGATTCATGCGATCAACAAGGCAAGCTGGGACAAGGCGATCGCCGCGATCGTACTGACGGGGGCCGGTCCAAAAGCGTTCTGCACCGGGGGGGACCAGTCTGCGCATGACGGCGCCTATGACGGGCGTGGCACGATCGGTCTGCCGGTGGAGGAACTTCAGTCCGTCATCCGGGACGCACCGAAGCCAGTTATCGCGCGCGTGAATGGTTTCGCCATCGGCGGAGGTAACGTCCTCGTGACATGTTGCGACCTAGCGATCGCTTCATCGACCGCCGTGTTCGGGCAGGTTGGACCGAAGGTAGGATCAGTCGATCCAGGCTTCGGAACGGCCTTGCTGGCTCGCGTGGTCGGTGAAAAGAAAGCCCGAGAAATCTGGATGCTGTGCCGGCGCTATCCGGCTGAACAGGCCCTGCAAATGGGTCTGATCAACGCGGTGGTGGCGCCGGAGGAGCTGGATGCGGAAGTGGATCGCTGGTGCGCAGAAATCGCGGCGCTCAGTCCTACGGCGATCGCGATCGCGAAGAAGTCGTTTAATCTCGACTCGGAATCGATCCGAGGAATCTCCGGTATCGGCATGCAGGCGCTGAGCCTGTTTTACCAGACCGAGGAGTCCAAGGAGGGTGTGAAGGCCTTCCTCGAAAAGCGCCCACCAAAGTTTCGCTGAGGCGCTCCAGCACTGATTGGGCGAACCAGAAGGGAACCCGGCATGCAGAAGATCGAAGTCGGCGGCGCCCTGATCGAATATGCCTGGTTCCCGCCGGCACCACGAGAAGACGATCGGCTCTCAACGGCGCCGATCGTTTTCCTGCATCATGGTTTTGGGTGCGTGGCCGACTGGAAGGCCTTTCCGACAAAGGTGGCGATGGCCACCGGTCATCCAGCGCTAGCCTATTCTCGCCGCGGCTGTGGAGCCTCTTCTGCCCTGCCCGGACCAAGAGACATCGGCTACCTGCATGAAGAAGCCCGCCAATTCCTGCCGATGCTGCTCGACGCGCTCGGCGTCGATCGGTGCCATCCGTACGGCCATAGCGATGGCGCCACGATCGCCCTGCTCTTCGCGTCGGCATTTCCAGACCGCGCCCTTTCGTCGATCGTCGAGGCGCCGCATGTGTTTGCGGAGAAGCTGACCCTGGACGGGGTCGCGGCATTGTCGCAACGATACGAGACGGATCCTGCCTTGCGCAAGAAGCTCGCCAGATACCACCGGGACCCGGACGGAGCATTCTTCGTATGGGCCCGAACCTGGCTTCTTCCAGAATTCCGCGATTGGACAATCGTCGGCGAACTTGACAAACTGCGGCTGCCGCTGCTTGTGATCCAGGGCTCTACCGATCCGTTCGGAACCTTGGAACACGCTCGTCTGATCGGCGAACGTGCGGGGCAGTGTGTATCGATCCTGGAGCTCGCCGAGAGCGGCCACAATCCTCACGTCGAAGCCGAGTCAGCCATACTGAAGGCGGTGGTCGATTTTCTGCGCGAGGCGGAGAAATGTTCTGGAGACCGGACCGAAGACAAATATAAGAGTCGCTGAGTATTTTCGTTTCGTTTCAGGCTGCGGAATATAGTTTGATGGTAAGAGTGAAGACGATGGCAGACCAGGACATGGAAAGAACCGACCCCAGGCGTGGGTTCGATTTCGACGAGGTATTGGACAATCAGATGGTAGAAACGTCTCGTACAAGCTCGTCGGCCCGGCGTCGTCGTTCCTCAAATGGCGCGGAAGACACCGTCTCGGGAGAGGTTGTCAATTCCACTTCGGCTCGCAATCCCGGAAACGACCAGCTCAACAACCGGATCTTTTTCCGGCTGTTCCAGCTCGGCAACGAACTGCAGCGGCAGGCGATGCAGCAGCTCGGCATCACCACCGTCCAGTGGGCGGCGCTCGGCGCGCTCTCGCAGGACAAGTTTGCGTCGGGCATCCCTTTCGGTCAACTCGGCGACTACCTGGTCGTCACCCGGCAGAACCTCGATGGCGTGATCAAGCGTCTCGAGCGGGACGGCCTGGTACAGCGGGTGACCGGCGATGGTGACAAGCGTGCCCGTCTCGTCCAGCTGACGCCGTCCGGCCGCACCTATTGGAAGGAAACGCTGCAGCGAATTTTCCAGTTCTACGATCAGGCCACCGCTCACTTCTCGTTCGACGACCGTGTCGCGCTCGTTCACTATCTCAACGCGCTGCAGAAGGATCTCGCCGGCGTGGAACTGCCCAAGTCGGGTCTTCCGAAAAGAAATCGATCCTAAACGGTCGAGATTGCTATCGACCGGTTTCGGTCTTTCACGACAGAGTTGTCACCGGAGTGAGGTTAGGCACAATGATAGCGTTCCGATCGAGGCGAGCGTCGAGAGGATAATGGTCCTGGACGAAACCTGCGCATCCCGCCGATAGAATTCCGCCAACATGAACGATCCTGTGCCGGCGGGAAGCGCGGCCAGCAGCACCGCCGCCTCGGTCGTAAACGACGGAAGGTGAAACACGAAGCGGGCAAGCAGCCAGGCAAGGAGCGGATGCAGGATCAGCTTGCAGCCGGCCAGGAAAATCGCGGCGCCATAGCCTTCCCTTGTTGTCTGTCGCTTCGATGCGAGAAACAACCCGAGCGCCACGAGCGCGCAAGGAGCGGCCGCGCCACCGAGCAGTTTCAGAAACGTTTCCGCCGGTGCCGGCAATTCGATACCCAGGATGGGAAAGGCCGTCGCGGACAAGGAAGCGACGAGGATCGGATTGCGGATCAGAGTGCGGCCCACCTTAGCCGGCAGCGCGAGCCTCGAGGGCCGGCTCTGAAGGGCCACCTCCACGATGACGATCGTGGCGGCGAAGATCACGCACATGGTGATGATCGAGCCGATCGTGGCCGGAACGAGGGCCTCCTGCCCCAGCGCGGCAAGTACGATCGGGAATCCGACGAAGCCGATGTTGGAATAGCCGGCATTGAGGCCTTCGATTGCCGCGTCGGCCAGATTGCGACGTCCTCTAAAGCGAACGGCCATCGCCACGGTCATGGCGAGCAGGCCGCTCAGCGTGAAGACGGCGATGAACCCCGGTTGCCAGAGCTCGGACCAATGGGCACTCGCGATGATGTCGAACAGCATCGCAGGGAGCGCCAGCCAGACGACGAACCGGTTGATCTCGCCAGCCGCCGCCGAACCGAGCACGCCGGTCCGCCCTGCCAGCCAGCCGGCAAAGATCAGGGCGAAGACGGGAATGACGAGCAGGAATGCGGAAATCACAGTTGACGATCCCGTATGTCGTGACCACGCGATGCGGGACGTGCATTCGACCCGGAGAGCGCCTCGGTGCGTGCCTCGATGGACTGAAGCACAGAGATCATGTCCTCCCTGGCGTTTCCCAGGCCCACGCTCTCGCCGTAAAGATCGCTTGCCAGATTGAGAAGCGGAGTGGCTATCCCGGCAGCGCGCGCTGCATCGGCGATCAGTCGCGTGCTATTGAAGGCGTCTTCCGTCGCGGCCTGGACGGAGAAGTCCCGCGCGATGAACTTCGGCAGCTTCATACGGGTGAAGTCGCAATTCATCGGACCGGAATCGATCGCCGCTTTGAAAGTGGGAAGATCCAGACCGTGACGGTCGGCGAAATGAACGGCCTCGGCCATGGCCGCAAGCATAGCGTTCAGATAGAGGTTCACGGTCAGCTTCATCAAAAGTGCATTGCCGACCGAACCGCAGAGGACCGTTTCCCGGCACATCGGCGAAAGCAGCGGGCGAACTTCCCCCACGATGTCCGGATCTCCGCCGAGAAGCGAGACGAGTTGTCCGGTCTCGGCGGGCTTGCGAGAGCCCGAAACGGGTGCCTCGACGTAGTGACCGCCGGCTGTGGTAATGTCGGCGGCAAGAGCTCGCGAGTATTCTGGCGAATTCGAGCCCATCGACACGACGACATGGCCATTTACCAGATCGCCGAATCCCAGGGTGCCACGCTTGAGGACCGCGTCAAGCGCCGTCTCGTTTACCAGCATGCAGATCACGACACGGGTGCGCGCGAACACGTCATCGACACTGGCCACAGCGGTTGCGCCGGCTTCTCGCAAGGCTTCGCGGGGCTCAGGTGAGCGGTTCCAGACGATCAGCCGTGTTCCTGCTTTCACCAGATTGAGGGCCATCGGCCTGCCCATCACGCCAAGGCCGATAAAGCCGATTTCTTCCGTGGTACCTGTCATCATAGAATCTCCGTTGCGGCCTTGCATCAAAACAGCCGGTCGAGCCAGCCGTGCTTGTCATCGGCGCGTCCGAACTGAATGTCCGTCAAGGCTGCCTTGAGCCGCTGCGTGACCGGACCAGCCTTGCCGTCACCGACCGTAAACCCGTGCGTGCGGCCCTTGACCTTGCCGATCGGCGTCACCACGGCGGCCGTGCCGCAGGCGAAAGCCTCCGTCAGTCGGCCGCTTCGGGCATCCTCCTGCCACTGGTCGATCGAATAGCGTTCTTCCCGCACCGTCAGGCCCATGTCCCGGCCCAACGTGATAAGCGATTCGCGGGTAATCCCCGGCAGGATCGTGCCGCCAAGCGGCGGTGTCTGAAGCGAGCCATCCTCGAAGACGAAGAAGACGTTCATGCCGCCGAGTTCCTCAACCCATCTGCGCTCGACAGCATCAAGGAAAACGACCTGCTCGCATCCCTCGCGTAATCCCTCGGCCTGGGCGGCGAGGCTTGCCGCATAATTGCCGCCGCATTTTGCGGCGCCGGTCCCACCGGGTGCTGCGCGTGTGAAATTTTCCGAGACCCAGAGCGTGACTGCAGGTCCGTCACCCTTGAAATACGAAGCGACCGGAGAGGCAATGACACAGAATATGTAATCGGAGGACGGCTTGGTGCCGAGCCCCACCTCGGTGCCGATCATGAACGGGCGCAAATAGAGCGCGGCCCCTTGGGCCGACGGGATCCACTCGCGGTCAATACACACCAGCGCCCGCACCGACTCGACAAAAAGGTCCTCGGGCAGATCCGCCATGGCAAGCCGTTCGGCGGAATTGCGAAAGCGGCGGGCGTTGGCGTGTGGACGAAACAGCGTGGCGCCGCCGTCGGGCAGCCGATAAGCTTTCATCCCCTCGAAAATCTCCAGCGCGTAGTGAAGGACGGTCGTGGCTGGATCGAGATCGAGCGCCTTGCGCGGTTCGATTCTCCAGTCCTGCCACCCACGATCCTCGCTGTAGCGCAGGGTGACCATGTGGTCGGTGAACACACGTCCCCAACCCGGATTGGCAAGCAGCAATTCCCGTTGTTCACCGGTCACGGGATTAGGGTTTTTCTTCACATCAAAAGTCGGCTTCGTCTTGTTCATCGTCGTTATTTCCTTTGGCAACATGACATCGTCACCGCTGAACCAAGACCTATCCCGAGCTACGTGGATTTTGCTTGCGTATATGACCAGGATTTCTGATTTATTGGCAGTCTGGAGCTGATTTGTCGCAGATCGCGACACTCACTGCTAAAAGTTCAGGGAACACATCACGATGAACAAATTTGACGATATCGACCGACGCATCCTGCGTGTGCTTCAGAAGGACGGCGCTATCCAGAACGTCCAACTCGCGGAAAAGGTCGGCTTGTCGCCGTCGCCCTGTTCACGGCGGGTCAAGATGCTGGAAGAGGCCGGCATCATCGAACGCTACGTCGCTCTGGTCGATGCATCCAAGGTGGGGCTAGGACTGACGGTCTTTGCCAGGATCTGGTTGACTGGGCAGGACGTCGAGACTGTCGATCATTTCACGGATCAGGTGCGGCGCCTGTCAAACGTCGTCGAATGCCATCTGATGGCGGGGGACTGCGATTTTCTTCTCCGCGTGGTGGCGGCCGACCTAGACGACTACCGCAGGTTCCAGGTCAACCATCTGACCCGGATCAAGGGGGTCCGGAGCGTCAAGACCGAAATCCCCATGCAGAAGATCAAGCTGACGTCGGAATTGCCGGTTTGAGACCCCTTCGCTTTCACCCATGAAGCGGTAGCCGAACGTTATAGGTTTCCTGTCCAGCGTCGGCGGCCCCACATGGCGATTTCGACTTGATGACAGCCGACGAGAGTATTTTGAAGTCATGGTTCCCATCATCATCGCGGGGCGGATCTTTCAGGGAAAGAAAACCCAGTCTGCAGCCCATTTTTGGGGGACACGTCCTACATACTAGCGTAAACCGGCCCCTCGCCACCTTGTGACGGCACCCAGTTGATGTTCTGGTTGGGGTCCTTGATGTCACAGGTCTTGCAGTGCACGCAGTTCTGCGCGTTGATCACATAGACCTCCTCACCGTCTTTCTCCACCCATTCATAGACGCCTGCCGGGCAATAGCGTGTCGATGGACCGCCATAAACATCATGCTCGGACCGCTTCTGCAATTCCATATCCCTCACCTGAAGATGCACCGGCTGGTCTTCCTCATGGTTGGTGGACGACATGAACACTGATGACAACCGATCGAAGGTCAACACGCCGTCAGGCTTGGGATAGGCGATCGGCTTGTGCTTCGCGGCTGGTTCCAGACTCTGCCCATCCGTCTTGCCGTGCTTCAGCGTGCCGAAGATCGACTTGCCGAACAGCGTGTTCGTCCACATGTCCAGGCCGCCAAGGCCGACGCCCAGGAGCGTGCCGAACCGCGACCACAACGGCTTGACGTTGCGCACCCGTTTCAGGTCCTTGCCGATCGCGCTGTCGCGCCACTCGTTCTCGATCTCGATAACCTCGTCATGCGCACGCCTGGCTACGATCGCGTCGGCAATCTTTTCCGCCGCCAGCATACCCGACAGCACCGCGTTATGGCTGCCCTTGATGCGGGGCACATTGACCAGACCGGCCGAACAGCCGATCAACGCGCCGCCGGGAAACGTCAGTTTCGGCACGGACTGGTAACCGCCCTCGGTAATGGCGCGCGCACCATAGGACAGGCGCTTGCCGCCCTCGAACGTATCGCGGATCGCCGGATGCGTCTTGAAACGCTGGAACTCCTCGAACGGATAGAGATAGGGGTTTTTGTAGTTCAGATGCACCACGAAACCGACGGCGACCAGATTGTCCTCAAGGTGATACAGGAACGAACCGCCACCGGTCCTGAACCCCAGAGGCCAGCCGAAGGAATGCTGCACCAGACCCTGCTTGTGTTTCTCCGGCTTCACCTGCCACAGTTCCTTGATGCCGATACCGAACTTCTGGACATCGCGGTCTTTCTGAAGGTCGAACCGGGCGATGAGCTGCTTGGCCAGCGAGCCACGCACGCCCTCCCCGATCAGCGTATATTTGCCGAGCAATTCCATGCCGCGGGTGAAATTCGGGCCGGGTTCACCGTTCTTCTCGATGCCCATATCGCCGGTCGCCACGCCGATCACCGCGCCTTGATCATTGTAAAGCACTTCGCTGGCGGCAAAGCCGGGATAGATCTCCACGCCGAGAGCCTCCGCCTTTTCCGCCAGCCAGCGACAGACCAGCCCAAGCGACACGATGTAATTGCCGTGATTGTTCATCAAAGGCGGCATCAGCATATTCGGAAGGCGGATCGAACCGGCAGGCCCTAAAAACAGGAACTGGTCATCCCTCACCTCGGTCCTGAACGGATGCCCCTCCTCCTCGCGCCAGCCGGGCAAAAGCCTGTCGATGCCAGCCGGATCGACAACCGCGCCCGACAGGATGTGCGCGCCGACTTCCGCGCCCTTTTCCAGAACGACCACCGAGAGATCCGGATGGACCTGCTTCAGCCGGATCGCCGCAGATAACCCGGCAGGACCAGCCCCCACGATCACAACGTCGAACTCCATTGCCTCTCGTTCAGGCAGATCCTGGATGCTTTCCACATCCATTTCAGACACGTTCCAGCGC
>Ga0075366_10000752_pt1 | contig 15407 bp, 14 predicted proteins | sample EndMethybrTD3031_FD_72351 | JGI IMG/M metagenome (GOLD analysis project Ga0075366, IMG submission 72351) | Populus endosphere microbial communities from Tennessee, USA - Endosphere MetaG P. TD hybrid TD303-1 | ecosystem: Host-associated > Plants > Roots > Endosphere | place: USA: Tennessee...
GTTCATTGGTTCATTGGTTCATTGGTTCATTGGTTCATTGGTTCATTGGTTCATTGGTTCATTGGTTCATTGGTTCATTGGTTCATTGGAACGCGGGCATAGCGGGCAAAAATCCGGCGACACCAGACTTACGAAGTTTTTAAAACTTCGTAAGTCTTTCGACGGCTCTAATGAACTAACCGCCAGAAGAGACCAATGAACTAATGAACCAGTGAACTAATGAACGTTCCCTAGTGAACTTCTACCGTGCGTAATAACTCGCCGAGCTTTTTGTTGTAGGTGGTAATACTTATCCGGCCTGATTTATAATCGGAGGTGAATTTCTGAAGTTGTTGTTCTACATTTACGGGGGCAGCCGTTTTATTGAGAGCATTATTTAATCTATCCAGCTTTTGGCCAAGGCTTTGCATCAGCAACAATGGTTCAACATCGCTGGTTTGATGTAGCATTTTATTTACTTTACGGCGCTGTTGTTTATCAAAATGTAATATTAAAAATACAGCAGCCGATCCAAGAATTGCGAAAAAGTAAAAAGCGTCCATAACATTAAAATAAATTTGAATACTGATGTTAATACGCTCAATTGAAACTATTGGTTACGGCTTATTTAATAAAAGTTGTTAACAGCTTAATGAATGGTTAAATAAAGGCCAGGCCTGGTACTATTAATTATTTTATTACACCATAATTTAGCGCAGGTATTTTTAAAATTTGCTTTAAAAAGCGGTACTTTGTACCAACTTAACATGGCGAAAACAAAACACCATTTTAAAACGCTTATAACAATATGAAACCAGGAGATAAGGTAATTTGCATTAACGATAAGATAGATCCCGAAAAAAGCGAAGAGATACGCCGCGATTTTGAGATTTGGATAACCCGGGATAAGGAATATACCATTCGCGAAATATTGGATAATAATGGCATTGTTACCGGCGTATTGCTGGAAGAGGTACACAATTTTCCCAAATTTTTTAAACTGATAAACCGTTTCCAGGAGCCCGCGTTTGCCCAATGGCGTTTCCGTAAGCTTAACTACGCCAGCCAGCCGGCCGAGGCGCTAAGCGAAGTAGAGGAATTGATAGAGCAACTGGAAAAAGAACAACAACAGGTAAAAGTTAAATAAGCTAACCGGCTAAATTGATTTTACCGGATAACCTTTTAAAAATTCATGCTTTTTTAGATTAACAGGCAATAAACCCTGCATAGTAAATATTTACCGTGCGGGGTTAAACGTTTTTAGCTATTCCCCCAAAAAAAACGTGATAACTGTGCATTAAGCCCCGAGGTATATGCCATTTAAACTATGTTTAAAATGCCAAACAGCATATATTAATCATAATTTCCGACGGCTTCTGTTTCTACAAGTTGAGTAAGTATCGCTTTTAATGTTGCTTCGCGCGCCCATTGCTGCTCAATGCTCGAGGCATCCTCCTGGTACCATTTAAGCGGGCTGTTAATTTCAATACGGGCTTTATAAACAAAGTTTTTTGTGGGGTGCATTTTGCTGCCCTCGTAGCTGTTCAGGTTCTCGGCCTTAATGATCTTTGCAAAGTCGCGCCCTTTTATATCAAGCTGTAAGCATTCATCCAGCGAATTTTTAAAATCCTGCTTATCCTCCAGCCATAAAATTAGGGTATCGTCGGTAAGCTCATGGTCGGCAATAGCTATGCGGCTATAATTATAATCAACAGATATGATCATCCACCATAATTGGTCTTTTAGTTTTTGTGTAATTTTCATTTATGTTAGTTTATTGGTTCACTTTTTTTGGTTCATTGGTTCACTCGTTCATTAGTTCATTGGTCGGTTTTAACGAGGCCTGCAGGTTCGAACCGTTACAACGACAAACTGCCAACCGGCAACTGCAAACTGCTATCTGCAAACCGCCAACTGCAAACTGCTCACCGGAAAGCGGGCTGCCAGCCGGGAGTGTATTTTTGAATGGCAATAATCTCTTTGCTGAGTTTTTGGCAGGCAGCCAGGTAAGCCTGGTAACGCAACAATGGTTCGGGCAAATCGCTGTTATCATTATTGGGTTGTGGTGAAAATGCCGTCGTTGCATTTGGTTGGTTTAAGGCTGAATAAGCAATATGCATATGAAGTAGGTTTTGATTATTTAGATTCCCGTTATTAATTGATCAAATATTTCTGTATTAATTTTCTTTAAATTCAATGTAATTAAATTTGTTATTGATTTAATTAATCTTAAATTAGCAGAAGACAACAGGACAAATATAAAGAATTATCTTTAATATAATCAAGAAATATCTGTAAATAAATTTCACCATGAATGATGCATTAAAACCGAATAAAATAAAAACAATTCGCCCCGAGACATTGGAGTTTATTATACTATATACCCAATTGAAAGGAAAAGCCTTTGCAGGTAATGCACAACTTGCAGAAGCATTAGGTTTTAATTCGCCCAGTTCCATTACAGAAATAGTAAAGAGCAGGCAAAATATTGATCCAGAAAAATTCAAGATTTTTAAAGAAAAATACAAAGACTTTATTACTGGAAAGGCACTGGCAGTTAATCAAGAAATAAATACAGAAAATAAAACAAAAGAAGGGATTCCGATGTACGAAATTATTGCAACCGCGTCGGGCGTTGAGGTGTATAATGATATAAATGACTCACAACCGGTAGGGCGTATGAACTTTCCGGGGATTGAAGATTGTGATTTTGCATTACCGGTTTGGGGCCACTCCATGTACCCATACCTGGAGAATGGATGCTGGGTAGCCCTAAAAATTATTCATGATAAAAAAATATTGCCCGGCGAGGTATACTACATTGAATGGGGCGATTATCGTATGTATAAAAGGCTGCTGGCCGGCGACAAACCGGATGAAGTGATAGCACACTCGGATAATACTACCGAGATGATTGGCAACCGCCTTAAGTATGCCCCCTTCCCTATTAACGTTGCCGATATCAAAAAGCTTTGCCTGGTAAAAGACATTCATAAAAAGCATAATCATTAGTAGGAAAAGAAGTTATGTGCAGATTTCAAATTTCAGATGTGCAGATACTGCATTTAAGCTATTGGCGTACTCATCCTGAAAATGATACAGTCAAGGTCTGTCTTCACACTCTCCACCAGTTCGTCAACTTCGGCCTGGGATAGCCCTTCCCTAAAATCATCCCGACTGGTATTACTTAAATATTGCAGGTAAGGAGTAATCATAAGGTTGTGCTTTTTATTTAAACGATTGCCATCATAAGCCATCATTTTAAACAACTTATCAAGATGCGCGAAGTAATTGCGCTTAGTTAAACCCTCGATATCAGCCGATTCCCTTTTTATTTGTTTCAAAAATTCTTCGGGAATCATAATTTATTATTTACCTTTAATGCCCGCTATTTATATACCCGGCAAAGATATAAACAAACGGGCGACTACCCTGCAACATATCGAATTTATATTGCAGCGGTATTTGTATTAAAATAGTAGCTTAAACCTTTATTATTTTCCTAAAAGTTGTATAACAATTTAATAAGCACTTCGTTTATCTAATATAACAATACACAATGGCAAGCAAGGCATCACAATTTATCTCCGACCAGCTCAGCGTTGGCAACGCCTTGCAAAATATTCTCTTTTACGGAATGTTGTTTTTTTTAGTTTGCCTGGTAATAGCACAGTTGCAAACTAGACATGCACACGCCCGGCAACGATCAATTTCAAAATAAAACAACAACCCATCATTTGCGCGGCAATTATACTGTTGTAAATTTCTTGCAGTGCCTGTACTAACACGTATAACCAGACTATGCAGAAGCTATCCCCAAAATTGGGATACATTGCCTGGGCTAAGATTTATTACTACAAAAAAGGCTTAATTAAACCAATTTGTTAACAGGTAAAAATCACCTGGCAAACTCTAATAAATACCGTAACTGTCGGCTACAAACTACTTAATAAGCCCCATTTACGCCATAGTTATTAACATTTGACCAATTTATTAACACATACTAAATATTCATACACAATAACCATATATTTATTTCAGCCAATGCCACGGTTGATACTCCAAAACCGGGCAAACTAAAATTATAAACGAAGAGAAAAGAATAAAGATGGATCCTGTAATGTCGCTTTTAATTAGTGGTATAGTTGCCGCAATTATTTTAGTAATCTTTAACAAACAACAAGTTAGCAAAGTAAGTAACAACATCTATACCGATGATGTGCAACAACTTTACCTGCTTACCGCTGCCGAATATAAAATTAGCGCGTTGGAAAACCAGCAGCAGCTTAGGGAGGGGAAACCTGAAAACAAAACCACCGTTTTGCCAGAAATTGAACTTGAAATAGCACAATTAACCCAGGCATTTAACGAAGGTAAAATTCAGTTAAATGAGCTGAATAGCAAGCTCGATAACTTATTGAACAAATTCGATGTCAATAGTACAGCCTTGTCCCAGGCCTGTTAATTTATCTTTACCAGGTTAAAAAGCGCCTTGCTTTAGGGAGGGCACTGAAAAAGTGGCTCTTTATGAAAAGAGGTTGTTTTCAAAATTGAAAGCGACCTCTTTTTCGTTGGCTTATTCGGGCAGGTGATGGAGAGTAATTTCGTACAGGCGATTCTCAGCGCCTCCATTTTATCTATAAAAGTGCCTCTTTGATTTTAGATGACTTTTTCAGTGCCCTTGCTTTAGGGGCGGGCCTTGCTTGCTCTGCTTTTTATCGTGCTATCTTATAACAACTACATACCCGGACAATTTCGCCTGCCCTTTTTTGGGTTCGATAATATAATAGTACGTTCCGGATGGCACCACGCCGTCGTTGTAATTTCCGTTCCAGGCACTTGTATAATTTATTGATCTGAATACCGAAATTCCATAACGGTTAAACACTTTTACTATGCACCCCGGATAATTAGCCAGCGCCGGGATATTCCAGGTATCATTATGGCCATCGCCATTGGGCGTAAAAGCGTTGGGTATAACTATTATAGGCGCCACTATACAACCAACTTCGGGCGCAAGGCTTACATTAATAATATTTGATTGTGCCGGCACAGGGGCAACACATTTACCATAAGTGGTCATGATGCAATAAACCTGGTCGCCATCGGCTAACATTTTGCTAGTATAAGTATCGTTGTTGCTTACCAGCGCACCATTTACATACCACAAGTACGTTGGTGCGCCGCTACCTGTTTGATAGTTTGCCGGTGTGGGTATAAAGGTTATTTCTTTACCCTGGCATACAGGCATGGGCACAGAAGCCGCAACAGTAACGGTACTCACCTGAACAGGATCGGCAATAATATCAGCAGCTTCAGATACCGGCGACGCAACCGGTGTACAACCATCGTTATTTACAAGCACACATGTTACTTTATCTCCCCCGGCCAACACACTGCTGGCGTAAACGCTGCCAGGATTATTAATTTGTTGCCCGTTTACCATCCATTTGTAAGTTGGATTACTGCCTGCGTTTGTAGTGGTGGCGGTAAAAGAAAGCGCAGCTCCTGAACATGTGCTGATTGCCCCGTTTGGATTAATGCTGACTGTTGGCGAAACAACCGGCTTTACCAACACCTTAATTATATTTGATTGAACAGGTGCAGGTGCAACACATTTACCGTAAGTAGTCATAAGACAATACACCTCGTCGCCATCGGCAAGGGTATTAGTAGTATAAGAACTGTTACTGCCAACCGGGGCACCATTTAAATACCAAACATAGGTAGGTAAGCCATTTATTGTTTGATAATTAACCGGCAACGGCGTAAACGTAACTGCGGTTGTCGCGCATACGGGCATAGCAACCGATGAGCTGATGGTTACGGTACTCACCTGTACCGGTGTAATGATAATATTTGCCGGTGCCGATACAGGTGAAGCAACTGGGGTGCAGCCATCATTATTGATCACTTTACAGGTAACCTTATCGCCGGTTACAAGCGAAGTTGTGTTATAAACCTTGCCGGGGTTATTTACCAGTTGCCCGTTCACCATCCATTGATAGGTTGGGTTAATCCCTCCGTTTGTAGTGGTTGCTGTAAAGGAAAGCTCGCTTCCGGGGCAGGAGCTGATTTCCCCGTTTGGATTTATACTAACCGTTGGCAAAATAGCCCGCTTAACTAATATCTTAATTGTATTTGATTGAACTGGCGCCGGTACAACACATTTATCATAAGTAGTCATAATGCAATATACCTCGTCGCCATCAGTAAGGGTATTAGTAGTATAGGTGTCATTACTACTAACCGGGGCGCCATTCAAATACCAAACATAAGTTGGTACCCCTGCGGCTGTTTGATAGTTTGCCGGCGTTGGTGTAAAAGTAAGCGTACTTGCTGCACATACCGGCATGTTAAGCGACGAATTGATAACTACAGTACTTATCTGCTGGGATGGTGCGATAACAATATTTACCGGCGCCGATACTGGTGAAACAACTGGTGTGCAGCCATCATTATTGATCACCGCGCACGTTATCCGGTCGCCGTTGACTAATGTGTTACTTGTGTAGGTTTTACCAGTATTATTAGGGACCGGCAGGCCGTTTAACAACCACTGGTAAGTTGGATTAATACCTTCCTTTACCGCAATTGCTATGAAAGAAAAATCTGTACCTGCGCATCCGCTAACATCACCCGCTTTATCTATACTTACTATTGGAGGCGCATCATCGGGCTTATAAAATACCTTGAGCGTATTTGACAAGGCCGGCGCGCTGCAAGGTACGCTGGTACTGGTAACCATGCAAGTAACAGCATCATTGGCTTGCAAGGTACTGCTGTTAAAAACAGGGTTATTTGAGCCTGCATTTGCCCCATTTACCTGCCATTGATATATAGGGTTTACACCAGCATTATCTACCGCGGCCTTAAAAGACACTAACTGGCCGACACAGGTGACGTTAACCTGGCTTATGCTTATTGTTGGTACTGATGACGGATTAACCGTTATAGTAAAACTAACCGGCACACCCGAACATACGCCCGACGATGAGATAGGTGTAACACTAATAGTCGAGGTTATAGGATTTGCACTGTTGTTTTTTGCGGCAAACGATATATCTCCTGTTCCGCTTGCGGCGAGCCCAATACCGGTGTTGCTATTTGTCCAGCTATAACTATCGGCAGTACCCGAGAAGGTAATAGGAGTAATTGATTCTCCATTACAATAAGGCGCGGGGGTTGGCACAGCGTTTACAGACGGCGTTTTAAATACCCTGCCACTTACAGGAGCCAAAACATTTGCGACACCTGCCGAAGACAAAACAACGTCGCCCGTATAATTACCTGCAACCGCTTTGTCATCCAATTTTACATATATCTTAATTGGGTTTACTTTATCTCCGCTTACAATGAGGTAAAGCACTTTATCATAACCGGCAGCCGGGCTTGCAGACACCAGGAAACCGGCCGGCGGCGTAACTTTTATATTTTCGGATAGTTGGGTACCTAATGCAGTAAATTGCTGATACGATGTAGAAATGACATTTTCGCAATTACTTATATTTCCGGTAACCGCTGAAGCCGAAATACCACCCCCCAACTCTGTTACTTTAATATTTACAACAAAACTGCTGCTGCCACCGGCATTATAGGCAGTAACCAGGTAATCTGTTGCAGGCCAGGTAACAGTAGGCGTTCCGGTAATGATACCTGTTGTAGGGTCAAACGTTAAACCGTCGGGAAGCACTTTATCAATGGTATAACCGGTAACTACAACTTTTCTTACCAGGCTGTTGCCGTAATCTGTTATATACAAAAAGCCTGTTGAATTTACCTGCACATCGTTAGGGCGGCTAAAAGTCGCTAAAGCCCCAACCCCATCGGCCGCCCCTGAATCACCGCTACCTGCAAGCGTTGTCACAACTCCCTGTGCATCTATTTTTCTGATCAGGTTATTTGATATATCGGCCACATAAATATTACCCGCAGCATCAACCGCCACTCCTGCAGGAACATTAAAAGTTGCTAACAACGCAGCTCCATTATCAGAACCAGCCTGACCACTACCGGCAATTGTGGTTACAGCGCCGGCAGGGGTTATTTTTCTTACCCTGTAATTATACGGATCTGCTACATATATATTTCCATCAGCATCCATATTTACAGCAGTGGGGCTATAAAAAGAAGCCAAAACGCCAGCACCATCGGAGAAGCTAGTAGATCCGCTACCTGCAAGGGTGGAAACATCGCCTGCTGGTGTGACCTTACGTATTAAATTATTTTGAGAATCGGCTACATACAAATTATCATCTTTATCGGCAACTACCGAGTATGGATAATAAAAACTCGCAGTCCCCGCTGATCCGTTTACCTTTCCAGCCGAGCCACTACCTGCAAAAACAGATACTGTGCCATCCGCCGTAATTTTTTTTATTTGATTGCTGGCTGCATCGGCCACAAATATATTCCCTTTACTATCAACAGTAACCCCATTGGGCTGATTAAAACCACTGGCAAATACTGTTACAACACCATCGGGGGTTATTTTCTTAATCAGGTTGTTATCCCTATCGGCAAGGTACAAGTTTCCGGAGGCGTCCTGGGCAAGCCGTGTTGGGCTGTTAAAATAGTCGCCCTTTCCACCACCTGCAAAAGTAGTCACCTGCCCGTAAATAGTTGCCGGTACCGGCCCGCCGGTATTTTTGGGCGTTAAGGCTGATATAACTTTATTTACGGTATAAACATTAGGCGTTGTGTAAGCTATAATGGGCGGAGCCACAAGTGGCGGTACTACATTTGCTTGTACTTCGATGTTTAAGGTAAAGCTACTGCTGCCTCCTGCGTTGTAAGCTGTAACCTTGTAATCGGTAGCCGGCCATAGCACAGTGGGCTTTCCGGTTATAATACCAGTTTTGGGGTCGAATACCAAACCGGGCGGAAGGGCCTTATCAATAGTGTAGCCCGTAGCAATAACCTTCTTGATTATATTGCCATTGAGTTCAGATACAAGTAAATTTCCATCAGCATCTAATATGATGCCTGCCGGAAGATTAAAATAAACCTGGTTACCCACACCGCTATTTGTGCCTTGTAGCCCACCGCCCGCTACAGTAGTTACAACCATGTCAGGAGATATTTTTCTTATCTTGCCGTTGCCCCAATCGGTCACATATAAATTTCCCGATTTATCAATAGCGATACCGGTAGGAGAAGCAAAACTTGCTGCCGTCCTCGCGCCATCATTTGCGCCAAATTGTCCGCTGCCTGCTATGGTAGTAACATCACCAAATGGCGTTATTTTTCTGATGACATTTCCTTTTTGCTCGGCCACATATATATTTCCTGCGGCATCTACAACCATACCGGCCGGCTGATTGAAACTGGCAGCATTGTATTTACCATCAACAGTAGCTGCAGCGCCGCTACCAACAAACGTATATACATAGCCAGCAGGCGAAATTTTACGAATAAGATTACTCCCGTCAGATACGTACAGGTTACCGGCGGCATCTATAGCTATGGCATTGGGATTTACAATACTGGCTGCTGTGCCTTGTCCATCCAGGGGCGTTCCAATTAATAACCCGCCTGCAAATACAGTGATGGTGCCATCAGGCGTTATCTTTAATATGTTATGGTTACTATAATTAGCAACAAACAAATTACCCGCTGCGTCTCTGACAACACCATGAGGAAGGTTAAATTTGGGCGATGCAAAATTGGGGCCACCGGGAATTCCATCCGGTGCAAGGGTTGATACCATACCTCCGGGTGTAATCTTCCGGATACGGTAGTTATCGGCATCGGCCAGGTAAATATTGCCATCGGCATCTGTAGTCATGCCATAAGGCTCGGTAAACTGTGCCTGGTTTACGTTGCCATCCTGAGTACCGTGCAGACCAGTGCCGGCAAAAATATCTGTCTGGCCGTAAACTGTGGCTGGTACCGCGCCGCCAGAATTCGCCGGATTTAACGAAGCAATGGGTTGGTTAATTTTATATACGTTGGGCGTGGTATAAGTTATGTTAGGCGGATTAACCACAACAGGCGGCAAGGCCGCCGCCTTTACTTCTATGCTTAGCGTAAAACTGCTGCTGCCGCCCGCATTGTAAGCGGTAACCACATAATCTGTGCCGGGCCATGCAACTGTGGGGGTGCCGGCAATAATACCTGTGGTTGGGTCAAAAACCAGCCCGTCTGGTAATTGCTTATCTATTTTATATCCAGTTATATCAATAGCGGCTATGAAACCCAAATCAGGACTTTCTACAAACAATTTCCCGGCTCCGTCTAACACCATCCCCCGGGCAAAACTAAATTGGGTTAAAGTAGAAACCACCCCTTTACTTATTTTTCTTACCAAATTACTGGTCCACCCGGCGTCTGAAACATAAATGTCACCATTGGCGTCAACCACAATACCGTTGGCGCCTGCAAAACATGCTAATGAAGCCGGACCGTCTTTAACTTCCTGGCTACCGGTTCCGGCTATGTTACTTACAAACCCAGTTGGTGTAATTTTCCTTATTGTGGTATAATCTGTAATGTAAATATTATCCTGAGCATCAATTGCTATACCTTGCGCCGACCAAAAAGAAGCTGCGGTGCCTTGCCCATTACTAGATCCACTTGCACCACTCCCGGCGAAGGTTGTTACATTTCCGTCGGGTGTTATTTTTCTGACACAGTAGTTATAAGTATCTGTCACAAATAAATTTCCGGCTTTATCAACAACAATTCCGGCAATGCCATTAAAACGGGCATTGGCGCCTTTGTCGTCAACGTACCCTATGTCTGCTCCGCCGGCAATGGTGGTTACATTGCCTGCCAGATCAATTTTTCTTATAGTTTGATAATCACCTACAAACACATTACCATCATTATCAACAGCAACCGCCATAGGTGTAACAAACTGGGCCGACTCCTTAGGCCCATCTTTATGGCCGTATTGATCGGTGCCGGCATAAGTGGAAACTAAACCAGAAGGGCTTACCTTCCTGATTCGGTAAGAGTCTCTATCGGCAACATAAATATTCTTATTTTTATCAATGGCCATTCCTTCGGGGTAACGGAACGTGGCAGCAGTGCCCTGCCCATCCAACATAAAAGCACCTGGCCCTCCGGCAAATGCAGTAACCTGTCCATAAGCATTTGCAGGAACGGCGCCCCCTGTATTTTTAGCTTGTAATGGTGAAATGCCCGCACCAACAGTGTAAACATTTGGTGTTGTATAGGTAATTACCGGGGCCTGCCCAAAAGCAGCAAAAGCCATTAGCCAAAGCAAAAAGAAAATTGTGAATTTAACAGATGTGTACATTTGCCAAGCTTAAATTAGAAAACCAATCAATGCACACTCACATAAACGGGATACGGCAATAAAAATGGATAAAGGTTGGGCATACCGAAGTTTAATTACATGCTTAAGGGCCACATATAACTAACACGAATATATGCATTTATTTAAAAACATGCTATAAATTTACACTGAAGAAAAAAGCCAGTCAACCGGCACAAAAAAAGCCGGACTATGCCCGGCTCATATTTAAAAAAGAATAAATTTTAAAGCTCTTAGTTGCGCCTGAAACCGCCTTTACCACCGCCAGTGTTGCCACCGCCGTTAAAACCAGGACCTTTATCTTCGGCTATGTTAACCGTAATCCTGCGTCCATAATAACTTGCGCCATTCATACACCTTATCGCTTCCTTCGCTTCGTTATCGTTCACCATTTCCACAAACCCAAAACCCTTACTCTCTTTTGTTTCGCGGTCTTTAATGATCCTGAGGGACTTAACCGGCCCAAAATCACCAAAAACTGCTGTTAATTCGGCCTCATCTACTTCTAAAGGAAGCCCTGCAATAAATACTTTCATCAATGTCTTTAAAATTTCTATAAAGGTACAAAAAATAAGGGGAATTTCACCCGGTACCTTTGTAAATAGCTTGCTTGCAACGGCTTTTTTACCTTTAAATTACGCAGGCCTTTTAACCTGCACGATGAATATCTAGCATGAAAGCAAGTGCAGATTTATTTAAGCTGTAGTTCAAAACTACCCTCTACACGATAAAATGGGGAGTTTTCTTTATCGTCCTTAGCCAAAAAAGTAAAAAAGGTACCTTTAGCTATAGTATCATTTTGATTATACTGATCAATAGTTATTTTGCCGGCATCATCCTTGCCAACAAATTTAGTTAGTGTATATTGTAGCAACGGCTTTTTTTCGCCAACTGTAAACAAAAACTGGCTACCCGCAACTTTACTATTGATATTGGCCGATGCAAAGCCCTCCGAGCTTATACCAAAACTCATGGTATGCGCCTTATTGATGGCGGTAATGCCGAAATATTTGTTATCGTCGTTATGTACGTTGATGAACGCTATGGAATCTGTACCGGCATCAAAGGTATAAGTAGAATCCTCGATGGTTACTTTTAACGTTCCTTTTGCGGCCAGAAAATTGTCAGGGTTATTGTTGATGCCTAAAGCCGTACTATCTGCTGCGGTTGCCAGTTTGGTGGTTTCCATATCCTTTACATTCTCATCTTTCTGGCATGATGAAACCACCACCGAGATAAGTAAAGCATATAAAATAAACCATTTAGTAAACCGGATGCTATTCATAGGCTATTTGATGGTTAAAGCTAATAATAAAAATTCTAAAACTATATCAATACAAATCGATTTAATAAATTTTTAACGTTTTTTAACGCCTTTATGATAAATAAACACCGTTGTGAATATTATTGTTCGTTTGTTGTTAAAATACGCATCAAAAATAGTATCATTTAAACAGTAGACGAATATGTTTAGGCCTGGTTTAATTGTTTTTAAAAAAAATCTGCTTATAATTTTTCGATTTAATAGTAGCCGCCCGCCAAACGTTTATCCGTTTTAAAAAACCTCGCCTACATTGATGAACAACCCCTTTGATCCTTCCCGGCCAAAGCCATAATCAATGGCTATATTTGTTTTTGATACTTTATTAAGCTTAATACGCAGGCCCGGGCCAAAGGCGGGTTGTATGGCTTGCAACCTGCTGCCCGGCGCGGCCGAAAAAGATTGTCCGTTTACAAACAGTACGCCGCCTAACAAACCGTTGCCGGTAATTTTAAAACGGTATTCGCTTTCAAGGTATACCATTTGCGCCCCTCTGAACCTGCCTTGTATATAACCCCGCCCGGTTGTAAAACCAGGATCGTGCCCGGTAGCCGGCAAATCAAGATAGGCTGGCCGGCCGTTAAGCACCAACCAGTTGTACGACCAAAAGGCAATTACATTGTCAGAGTTTGCAGGCAGCCGGTAATACTTTCGCACATCAATAATTAACGATCGCCATGGCGTGGTGCTCCCCAGGAAAGTAAAATTATCCCGATAATTTATTAATGTATAAAAACCACGTGATGGATTAATAGAGTTATCGCGGCTATCAAACAAGGCGTTAAAGGTTACCCCTGTTGATATGGCGCGGGATACAGGCCCGTATCTTTCATAATCTGATACACCTCCATTTAACTGCCCTTTTTCGGACATGTTCCAGCGGTCATCAAAAATATACCCCAATCCTGCAAAAAAATTGCCGCCTATGTGCCTTAATACCGTTTCGTTAAACCTAAAAAAAGAGTAAACAAGCGGGTTCTCATTGCGTATATCTGATTCGGAGCCCAGTCCAAAACTGCTTTGCGGGTATTTATAAAACCTTAAATCGCCAATGAAAGCATATTGATTATCCTTTGTATAGATATTAGATTGGAGGGGAATAATCACCTGCTTTTTTTGAGTATAAGCAGGATTGATGGTTATGGTAGATATGCGTGCTTCGGGGCTGGTACGAAAAGCTATATTGCCCGAAATAGTAGCGGCCAGGCCGGTTTGTAATGTATAACCAACAGCCGGCAAAATCGATAAAACTGGCTTTGTGGTAATTGAATCAACCTTTATCTGCTTATCTGTTTTAACAAAAGCAGCTTTTATAACGTCAAATATATCTTTTTCATAAGTCGTATCAGCCGGGGCGGCAACAATGGTATCCTTAAGTTTTGAATGGCCAAGCGGAATGTACTTTTTTTCCTGCGCGTACAATACCGAGCAACTGAACAGCAGGACGATGATTGCAAAACTAAAAGTGAATATATTTTTGCCAGGCATTATTATTTGGCATTTTATAGTTGGTAAAATTGCAAGTATAAAACAATTATACCATTTACCTATTTATATCAATTTAAATACCAGGGTTTTTATTGCGCCTTTAATCTTGGGTCGAAAGTAAATTTGTTTACGCTGCGGATTTTTATTTTTTCGAAATCAGGATGCGCCGGGTTAAGCAGGTAATTATATTCCAGGTCAATAATGGCCGAGGGCACCTTTAAAATCGCAGTTTCCATGTTACGCAGCCATTCATCGCCCAATTGTTGGGTAATGGGATAGTTGATCACCTTAGCCCATTGTTCGTTAAGTTTTACCAGCTGGTTGATGGTTATTTCGGCTATCGGCAGCCTGGCAGGGATATCGATAATAATTACCGAAAAATTGCCGCTTTGTAAGGACGTACCAACCGAATGGGCAAGTTTTTCTAAACAGGAAAGCGCCAGGGATCCGCCCGTGTAAATAACATACTGCCCGGCCGAATTCCATCGCCCGTCAATCCCTGATCCTTTGCGGTCATGGGCGTATTTGGTTTGGCTTATGCGGTAAGTGAGCAAGTTTAATTATTGAGTTACTGAATTATTGAATTACTGAATTACTGAATTACTGATCTGCTGAATAGTTGAATTATCTGAGTTTGAAACAACCACTCACAATCAATAATTCAGTAAATCGATAATTCAATAATTAATTAAGCTAAAACCCCATAATCGATACGGATAAGCTGGGCTATCACAATGTTAATGCCGGTGATGGTATCAAGCAAATCAAAGGGGATGGCATCAATGCCGGGATTATAATGTTTTAACCAGCTTTTAAACTCATCGAGCGAGCCAAAGGTATCAAGGCCCTTATTAAAAAGTTCAAAAAGCTGGATGATGTGCTCGCTTAGGCCCTGGTTTAAATCCCTTGAACCCTGGATGTGTTTACGCAAGGTGGGCTCGGTGATATCAAGCCATTTGGCAACATCAATTTGAGTAGCCCCCGTAACACGGATTAAATCGGTGATGGCGGCAGATTGCAAACCGTGTTTTATAGCGCCAAGCTTAGCCAGTGGCGATTTAAAATAAGTTTCATACGGCACAAAAAGATCATGTAACATAAATGCCGATGCATCATGCTCCGGAATTACATACGGCTTTGAAGGTGCCTGCTCAACACTTGTTGTAGAATACTGCCCTTTTACTGATTTCATACACAAATGTAATTATTTTCTTTTTAAAAAGAAAATAATTTAGTTCATTGGTTTCACTGGTTCATTGGTTCATTGGTTCATTGGTTCATTGGTTCATTGGTTCATTGGTTCATTGGTTCATTGGTTCATTGGTTCATTGGTTCATT
>Ga0075366_10000754_pt1 | contig 15392 bp, 9 predicted proteins | sample EndMethybrTD3031_FD_72351 | JGI IMG/M metagenome (GOLD analysis project Ga0075366, IMG submission 72351) | Populus endosphere microbial communities from Tennessee, USA - Endosphere MetaG P. TD hybrid TD303-1 | ecosystem: Host-associated > Plants > Roots > Endosphere | place: USA: Tennessee...
GTCGCGGCGACACCGTTCACGCGCACGGTCGCGCCGGAGACGAAGCCCGAACCGTTGATCGTGATCGTCGTCCCGCCGGCCGTCGGACCGGACGACGGCGAGACGCTGCTGAGGCCGGGGCCGCCAACGTAGGTGAAGGCGCTGGCAAGCGACGCCGACTGGCCGCTCGGATTCGTGATCTGCACCGTACGCGCCCCGGCGCTGCCGGCCGGCGTAGTCGCGCGCACCTGCGTCGCCGACACGAACGTGACCGCCGTCGCGGCGGCGCCGTTGACGAGGACGGTCGCGCCCGACGCGAAGTTGGTGCCGGTGAGCGTGATGACGGTGCCGCCGGTCGACGGGCCCGACGTCGGGCTGATCGACGTCAGCGTCGGCACGACGACCGTTGCCGGCGTGTAGGAGACTTCCGTCGACGGCGCGCTCTCGAGGCTCGTCGTGTTGTAGGCCTTGACGCGGAAGAAGTAGGTGACGCCGGCTTGCAATCCCGAGAACTGCCGCTGCGTCACGTTCCCCACGTCCACCGTCGTCGACGGACTGCCCGACACCGTGCCGTATTCGACGCGGTAGCCGGCGAGGTCGGCTTCGCTGTTCGCGCTCCACTGCAACGTCGCGGACGACTGTGCGCTTGCCACGCCAGTCACGACGAGGAGGGCGGCGACGGCCGTCAGGGCGGCACGACAGAAGGAGCGGATGGAGCGGGTGAGCGGGTTCACGCCGCACATCAATGGCAATGGCTGTGCCCGAGCTCGTGTGCGGGGCTGCACACCAGCGTTTGCAGGGCTCGTCCGTGTGCGTGTGCGATATCGCTCGCGCCCGCTCAGTTGCGCGCTGACGCGACTCGTCTATCGATTTCAATTTTGTGGCAGCCCTATTGCAAATACGGCTGGGCTGGTCCCCACTCAGTGACGGGAATTGTCAGTGTGGAATGTGTCGAGAATCCGGCGATCCGGCAAGAATGAGCACGATTGCCGTGTCGTAGCTCGCCAGGCCTTCCGACACCCGGTTGGATTTGAGGTAGCGATCGTAGGTCGCCCAGCTCACCCGCCGTACCACCTGAACGCTCTTCGAGGTGCGGTGTGCAATGGCACGCAAGTCGCGTAGGGTGCCCTCGTTCAACCGGCTCAACAGTTGCGGCTGCTGGGCGCGTGGCACTGCTGCGAAGACGTGGCCGATGGCCCACAGCCTGGCGCTATACCGGCTCTGATCAGTGCCGGCCTGGCACGTCAGCCAGCCGGCGTAGCTGGCTTCGGCCTCGTGGGCCAGCCCGGCGAGGTGGCCCCATTCATGCGCGAGCGTGAACGCCCATTCCATCGGCAGCAGGTCGTGATTGACGACGACCTCGGGCACGAATGGATTGGTGACGCCGTCGATGCCCGCCCATCGGAAATACGGTTGCAGGACCGACCACTTCGGCGTGCCGGCGATGACGTCGTCGCGCACGCCGACGCGCGGCAGCGCCGCCCGGAACGCGGGACGCAATGCCTCGACCAGTGCAACCCGATCGGGCCATGGTTGCGCCTGCGCCAGCGGCCGCAGGCGATTCAGCTCGCTCACCGTCTCCTCGGCGAACGCGGCCAGCCGCTCCGGCGTGGCGCGGCCGCGATCGAGACCGACCCGCGTGGCGACCGGCACCCGCTGATAGTTGAAGCCCCAGGCGAGCAGGAACCAGAGATAGACGCCGGCAACGACGCCGAGCGCAGCGACCAGCACGGCGCCGGCCCGACGCCAGCGGCCCTCCCGGCCACGGCGCCAGGCGCGAATCGTCGCCGCCAGCAGGCCGACCAGCGAGCCGCCGATCACCACATCGAAGAGCGCGAACGGCAGCACGTTCGTCGCAGTGGTCGCGGCGCGCTGCCACGGCGGGTAGAACCCGGACGAGTAGACGGCTTCGACCGCGCCCGAGGGCCATGGCACGGCCAGCGCCACAGCGGCGATGACGATCGCGGCAACCGCGGCGCCGCGCGGGCCGGTCGTCATGAGGTGGCCGGCGGCGGCGGCCCGGTCACGCGGCCGGTGATCAGCCGGATGCTGCGCTGGAACGTCATGTAGGCCCACGCCCACTGGACCAGCACCACGAGCCGGTTACGGAAGCCGGTCAGCTTGAGGATGTGGACGAACAGCCAGAACAACCAGGCCGGCCAGCCGGCAAAGCGCACCCAGCCGAGATCCGCGACCGCGGCGGCGCGACCGATGGTGGCCAGATCGCCGGGGTTGCGATAGTGGAAGGTCCGGCGCGGACGTCCGGCAAGGTCCGCCTCGATCGCGCCGACCGCGTGGTGCGCCTCCTGGATGGCGACCGACGCGACACCGGGCAGCGGCCGGCCCTGCGGGCCCTCGAGCGTCGCCAGATCGCCGATCACGAAGATCGAGGGGACACCGGGCACCGACAGATCGGGCTCCACCTTCACGCGGCCGGCGCGATCGAGCGGCACGCCGAGCGTGGCACCGAGCGGCGACGCCTGCACACCCGCCGCCCACAGAATCGTGCCCGCCTCGAGACGCTCCTCGCCGACGTGGACGACACCGTGTTCGATGCGCTCCACCTTGGCGTTGGTCCGCACCGTCACGCCGAGCCGCTCGAGATCCCGGCGCGCTCGATCGCGGAGCTCCTGTGGAAAGGCCGGCAGCACGTCGGGCCCGCCTTCGAGCAGGAGAACGGTCGCGGTGCGTGAGTCGATGGCCCGGAACTCGTGGCGCAGGGCGTGCCGCGCGATCTCGACGATCGACCCGGCGAGCTCGACGCCGGTCGGTCCGCCGCCGACGATGATGAACGTCAAGAAGCAGCGGCGCTCGGCCCCGGCCGCGGCGCGCTCGGCGCGCTCGAACGCCAGCAGCACCTGAGCCCGGATGGCCAGGGCGTCGTCGAGCGTTTTGAGTCCCGGCGCATGAGCCCGCCAGTCGTCGTGGCCGAAGTACGAGTGCGTCACCCCAGGCGCCAGGATCAGGTAGTCGAACGGCATCGGGCCGACGTCGGTGATCAGCGCCTTGCCGGCGACGTCGACGCGCTGCGCGTCGGCCAGGAGCACGCGGGTGTTGGCCTGGCGGCGCAGGATCCACCGGATCGGCGAGGCGATGTCGCCCGGCGACAGCCCCGCCGTGGCCACCTGATAGAGCAGCATCTGGAACAGGTGGTGGTTCTGGCGGTCGACCAGGGTGACGCGGACGGGCTTGCGGCGGAGCGCCTTGGCAGCGGTGAGACCGCCGAAGCCGCCGCCGACGATCACGACATGGGGCACAGTCGGGTCGGGCATAACCAGCCTCGATCATAGCCGCCTGCGCCAAGGCTTCGGCGCCCCAAGCCCGGCCGCTCGGCCGCAGCCGGCGGAGTAAACTGATCGGATGAGCGAGGACCTGAGCTGGGGCCGCAGCACCGTCGAGACATCATGCCCGCTGGACTGCCCTGACGCCTGCAGCCTGGCGGTGTCCGTCGAGCAGGGCAAGGTCACCAAAATCGACGGCAGCCGCCGGCACGAGATCACCAACGGCTTCATCTGCGCCAAGGTCCGCGGCTTCGCCGGACGCGTCTACGGCCCGGACCGGCTGCAGTTCCCGCAGATCCGCACCGGCCCGAAGGGCAAGGGCCAGTTCAAGCGCGCGTCCTGGAATGAGGCGCTGGGTGTCATCGCCAGCCGCATCGACGAGGTCCGGACACGGAGCGGCGCCGAAGCGATCCTGCCCTTCTGCTATGGCGGCTCGAACGGTCTGCTGACGCAGGAATCCGTCGACGCGCGCTTCTTCCGCCGCCTCGGCGCGTCGCGCCTGGCCCGCACCGTGTGCGCGGCGCCGACCGGCGCCGCTGCGCTCGGCCTCTACGGCAAGATGGCCGGGGTCGCCTACGCCGACTACCCCGCCGCGCGCCTGATCGTGCTGTGGGGCGTCAACCCGTCGGCCTCCGGCATCCACCTCGTGCCGTACGTGCGACAGGCGCAGCGCGCTGGCGCGACGCTGATCGTCGTCGACCCTCGACGGACGGCCCTGGCCAGACAGGCCGATCTGCACATCGCCCCGCGGCCAGGGACCGACCTGCCGGTCGCCCTCGCCCTGCACCGGTATCTGTTCGAGCACGGCCTCGCCGACGAGACGTTTCTGCGCGATCACGCCACTGGCGTCGCCGAGCTGCGCGCCGCGGCGGCGCCGTGGACCATCGCCAAGGCTGCCGCCGTCGCCGGCCTCGAGCCGGAGACGCTCGAGCAGTTCGCCCGCCTCTACGCGACCCTTTCGCCGGCGCTGATCCGCTGCGGCTGGGGCCTCGAGCGCAACCGCAACGGTGGCCACGCCGCGATGGCGGTCCTGGGACTCCCCACCGTGGCGGGCAAGTTCGGCGTCCGGGGCGGTGGCTATTCGATGAGCAACTCCGGTGCCTGGCGCCTGAACAACGCCGATTGGATCGGCCTCGACCCGGCCCCGACACGGACCGTCAATATGAACCAGCTGGGCGACGCGCTGCTGACGCTGAAGGATCCGAAGGTCGAGGTCCTCTTCGTCTACAACGCGAACCCGGTTGCGACCATTCCCGATCAGAACGCGGTCGTGCGCGGGCTCGAGCGCGAGGATCTGTTCACGGTCGTCTTCGAGCAGGTGCGCACCGACACGGTGCCGTATGCCGACGTCGTGCTGCCGGCGACGACCTTTCTCGAGCACTACGACCTCAACCGGAGCTATGGCGGGCACGCGATGCTCCTCGTCAAACCCGTGATCGAGCCGATCGGCGAGTCCCGGCCCAACGTCGACGTCTTCAGCGATCTGGAAGTGCGCCTCGGGTTGTCCGATGGCCCGACCGAAGACGAGACCGAAGCGCTCTTCCACGTCGCGCGCCGGTTGCCCGGCACCGCCGGCGAGACCGTGCTCGCCGATGGCGTCGCCATCCCGCCCGGCGGCGCGCACCCGATCCAGTTCGTCGATGTCCATCCCCACACGTCGGATGGCAAAGTCCACCTCTTCCCCACCGACGTGCCGACGCTCGCCCCGAACGGCCTCTACAGCTATCAGGAAGATCCGGCGACTGGCGATCACCCCCTCGCGCTGATCTCGCCGGCCAGCGAGAAGACCATCAGCTCGACCCTCGCCGAGCTCCGCACCCGCCCGGCCGTACTGCACATGAACGCGGGCGACGCAGTCGCGCGAGGCGTGGAGACTGGCGACGCCGTGCGGGTGTTCAACGCGCTCGGCGAAGTGCACTGCCTGGTCGAGGTCTCCGATGGCGTGCGCGAAGGCACGGTCAGCCTGGCCAAAGGCCTGTGGCGGCGCAGCTCGTTCAACCAGTCGACGGCCACGGCCCTTGCCCCGGCGACGCTGAGCGATCTCGGCGGCGGCGCGTGCTTCAACGACGCGCGCGTCGAGGTCGCAAAGATCGTCGCCGCGTCGTGGGAGGGCAAGCCGCTAGCGGTGTTCGTGCCGGACAAGGTGCCGCTGCAGTAGAGCGGCCGGCGTGCGCGCGACCGGGCAGCCCGCGTGCGGCGCCACCGCTTGAGAGCGGACCAGGTAAGGGATCTACACGTAGACGCCCTGATGCGGGGCGGGCATTCCCTCCGCGCTCCACTTCCGCAAGCCGGTAGAGCCCGCTCCGGCGGCAGCCGACCGCTTCGCGGCCCGCCCCTGGCACCGCCGCTGACATCAGGTCGCGCCGTCGCGCGACCCGCGGCGACGAGCCTGCGCGTGCTCTACGCTAACGCTGGCGTCGGCTTGCTCCAAGTCGCGCTCCGGGAACGCCCGCCCCGCTCTCGCCTCGGCGTCCTGACCCGCGAGCGTCCCTTACGTACGACGATCGAACGCAGATCGAGCAGCCGCGGCTACTCGCGTGGCATCGCCGCAGTCGTCGTGGTGCGAGACACAGGCGGGCCACCACGATTCGGTACACCCGTCCACCGAATCGGATCACGCCAAGTATCGCGTTGGAGTAAGAGAGGCACAGTCATTGGCCGGCGGGGCTCGACGCACTTCGAGTCGAGTGACAGTAGCTTGCCGGACACGGGTCTTGCGGCTCCAGGCCTCTCGAACAACGGTCGGTCGGTGCGCCCTTCGGTCGCCGACAGGTCGGGCGGTCCACGGCGGCCGACTGCTGACGCCCGCGCGCTCAGGACGCCGAGACGAGCGGCGCGGGCGTTCCCGGAGCGCGACTGTGGAGCACGCCGACGCCAGCGTCAGCGTAGAGCGCGCGCAAGCCGACGCCGGCAGGTCGCGCGAAGGCGCGACCGGTTTCGGTCCGGCGAGGCAGCTGCGGCCGCGCCACGCGCCACCCTGTGGCGCGGTGGCGGGCGACTGGAGCTGGAGCGCGGTCTACCGGCGTGCGGAACCGGAGCGCGGAGGGAATGCCCGCGCCGCATCACGGCGTCAACGGCAACCACCCCCTTAGTACCGGTAGTAGAACACCACGTCGAGCCCGCCGCGCTCGACGCGGCGCGTCAGCGAGCGGTTGGCCCGGCCGACGCCGTCGCCTTCTGCGACCGCGCCCTGCAGGCGCAGCAGCTCCGACAAGCGGTACTCGAGCAATAGCTCGCTGACCTCCTGTGCGCCGAACTGCTGGCGCAGCCGCACGAACAGGCGCTCACCGAACCGGTCGCCCACCGTGACGACGCCGCCGGTCGTACCGGCATCATTCGTCGTCTGCACGTCGATCTCCTCGAGTCCCAGCTTGCGGCCCAGCGTATCGGCGAGCGGCGACACCACCAGGCCAGCCGCAGCAGTACCGGCCATCGTCGCGACGGCGCCTTTCTCGGACGCGCCCAGGCTGTTGAGGTCGCGGTTGAAGATGATCAGGGCGAGGATGTCCGATTCGTCGAGGGGCGGCGTGCTCGAAAAGCTGAGCGTCGGATTGCGGGCCGTGCCCTGGACGCGGATGCGGGCCTCGACGCCGCTCGGCTCGATGATCCGGCGCGCGGTGACGTCGAGGGCCGGATCGATCTCGCTCCCGCCTGTGAATTGGATGCGACCGTCACGCAGGATCTCGAAGCGGCGGCCGTAGTACTCGTAGCTGCCCCGGGCGGTGGTGACGGTGCCGACGAGCGTCGTCGGCCGCCGGCGCTCCTTCTGCACCCGGAAGTCTCCGCCGACGACCAGCGTGATGTCGCCGAGGCCGGCCGCCGCCGAATCGCGACGGATGTCCTGGCCGCGAAGCAGCAGGTTCTCGGGAATCTGGACGCGGATGTCGAGCGCGGTGGAGCTCCACGGCGTGGCCGGCGCTCGCGTCGCTCCGGAGTCCACGCGACGCGGCTGCAAGGGGTCGGTCGCGGCGGGTACGCCGGCCTCGACCGGTGGGCGGTCCTCGGCGGTCGGGCTCGCCGCACCGGATCGCCGCCGCCGCGTCGGCGCGGGTGGTGGCGCCGGCGCGGGCGGCGGGGCCGGCTTCTGGCCCTTGCCGACGACGGGCACGGCGTCGTCCGGCGCGAGGGGCGTGCGGGTGCGATCGAGCGACGCCAGCACGCGATCGACCTCGACACGGCCCGACGCGATCACCGCCTTGCCGGCGATCGTCGGACGCGTCACCTGTCCCGTGACGTCCAGGTCGAGATCGACCTCGAGGCGCGCCAGATCGTTGCCGACGAAGCCGAAGCGCCGCGCCTGCGCGTGCATCTGGACGTCGCCGAACGCCAGCCGCCGCAGGCCGAGGACGCCGCTGACCTGCAGCGCGTCGCCCTCCTCGTCGAGCATCCGGAGGTCGTCGACTTTCATCCGGCCCGGCTCGAACGTGATGCGCGTGGTGAGATCGCGATACCGCCGGCCGGTGGCCGGCACCGTGAACGCGCCGCCGCTCAGGGCGACGCCGCCGTCGAAGAGCGGGTTGTCGGCGGTGCCGGTGACGTGCAGCTTCACCGTGGCCGTGCCCGTCACCTGCTGCATGCCGCGGGTCAGGCCGGTGACGATTTGCAGCCCGATTGCGGAGCTCTCGATGTTGAGGTCGATCGGTGCCGATCCGCCGCCGGCGAGCCCGGCCTCGGCTGCCGTCGCCTCGCTGCTGGTGAAAAGCGCCAGCGGCACGGAGCCGTTCACCGCGAGCGTGACGCCGGGCGCCTGCTCGACGACCACGTCGACGCCGATGCGGCCTTCGTTGTAGTGGACCGCGCCGGCGACCCGCGCGAACTGCAGCTCGCGGAACCGGCCGCTGGCGATGGCGAACGAGCCGAGGACATCGGGGCGGGTGGCCGACCCGGTGATGCGGGCGACGCCGTTCAGCAGACCGGCGAACTCCGGGGCCTCCTGCCCGGCCAGCTCCTCGATCGGCAGCAGGTCCAGGCCACGCACGGACACGTTCAGGTTCGACGTGGCCGGGGCCCGCAGCGCGTACGTGCCCGATGCCTCGGCGATCTGGCCCGTGCCGTCGTCGAAGTGGATGGCGCGGACCGAGACCTCGTTGGCACTCAGCTCGATGGTCGGCTGGCGGGCCCCGTCGAGCACCCAGGTCTGCTCACCGATCGACAGGCCGGCCGCCGTCAGCGTGATGCGACGCGGCTCCGCCTGCGAGAGATCGGCGACACCGGCCACGTGCAGCCGGCGATCCCCGCTCGAGGCGTTGACGTCGAAGCTCGCGCGATCGGCGGCATACCCGACGCGCGCGTCGGCGGTGTCGAGGGGCATCCCGGCGATCGTGCCGGCACTCAAGATCGGATGGACGTCGAGTCGCAGGTGCGCGACGTCCCAGTCCGGCAGATCGACGGTGAACGGCGTCGTGCCGGCGATGCCCTGGGCGAGCGTGCCGGATTCGACGCCGCTGAACCGCGCCGTGCCGGCTGTCCGCAGCGTCGCTCGCGGCCCCTCCAGCCGGCCATCGACGTCGACGGTGCCCGTCACCTCGCCGATCCGATCGCGGAAATGCGTCAGCGGGACACCGCGGATCGTGTAGGCCAGGGCGGACGGCGCCGTCGCGTTCAAGGCCAGCGGACCAGATGCGGTGACCGCGCCGAGAGGCGTCGCGCCACTGAGACGGCGCACGTCGAGCACGCCATCGGCGAGCGCCAGCGTCATCGACGCGGTGGTGACGTCGAAGCCGGCGACCCGGCTGGCGCCGAGCGTGACGTCGCCGGCGAAGCCGAAGGCCTCCGCGGTCGTCTCGGCGCCAAGATCGACCACCGACACGTGCCCCTTGACGTGGCCGGAGACGTCGCCGGCCGCAGACGCGACGTTGATCGCGATGGCCGGATCGACGTGGGCGACGTCGCCGTCGACGTCGACGTCGAGACGGCGGTGCTCGATGCGCGCGTCGAGGGTCGTCGCCGTCGCCACGCCACCGGCCGCCGTCGCGCGATCGAGGACGGCGTGGGCGGTCAGCGACAACGCATCGAGCGTGCGGCCCTGTGCCTGTACGTCGACGTCGCCGCTCATCGGTCCGGCGACGCGCGGATCCTGCAGCCAGCGGACGTCGAGCGCCGCGCCGAGTCGCCCCAGGTCGAGGCCGTCGAGGCGCGCCTTGGCGCCATAGCGGAGGACGCCCGGCGCCAGCACGAACGTGCCGACGGAGCCGGCGGCGATGCGTCCGCCTTCGACGATGGACGGATCGAACGTCATCGTCGCGTCGAACGCCGGCCCGTCGAGTCGGGCGTGGAACGATCCGGCGATGGTGGTCGCCAGGCGCAGCCGCGGGACGGGCCGCGGCAGCCGGCGGACGTCGATGGCGGCGACGCGGCCGGTCAGGTCGAAGCGCACGCCCTTCTGGCCGGGGTCACGGGGACCGATGGTGCCGCGCGTCTCGAAGCGCCCGCCGTAGGCCTGGCCGCGGGCGCGCCGCAGCGTGACGCGGGGCCCGTCGAACCGGCCGGACGCCTCGGCGCCGCGCGCCTGGTAGCCGGCGACGTCGGCGTCGGTCTTGGTCATCGTGAAGGTGCCGCGCGCCGGCAGATGCCGGCTGGCCACCGTCGGCGCGAACGTGAAGACGGCGTGCCCGGTGACACGACCGGCGACCGCCGGCGTGTTCGACCACACGCCCGGATCGATGTGCGCGAGGTCGAGCGTGCCGCCGAATTCGAGCGGGCGGGCCGGATCGTCGCCTTCCCGTCCCACCACCACGTTGCCGGCGGCATCGCCAGCCGGGGATCGGAAGGCGATGGTGGTCGCCAGCTTTGCGAGAGGCCCGCGCACCGTGGCGCTGAACGCCGCCTGCACCGGCCGTGACGGCACGCCCGGAAGCAGCCGGGCCATCTCGTCGAACGCGAACGCGCCGGAGCTGACCTTGAATTCGAGGTCGGGCGCCCTGGGCACGCTGCGGACGTTGCCGTCGATGCGAAGGTGGCTCCGGCGCAGGTCGAGCCCGATGTTGGTGAGTGACACGACCTCGCCGTGCTTTTCGACGGTGCCGAGGAGCCGCCCGATGCGCAGCGCCCGATCCGGCAGGTCGAGCGACACGGCGCGCATCTCGACACGCGCCCCGCCCGGCCCGGTCGAGATCGTCAGGTGCGCGTCGAGGTCTTCGATGCGCGTCGGCCGGCCAGGCTGGAGCGGCTCGACCGTCACGCGTCCGTCGTAGAGACGCAGCGCGTCGATGGCGAAGACGATCGGCTGCGAGCCGGTCGGTTTCACCCTCGGCTTCACCAGCCGCGCGAACGTCCACCCCTCGGGCGTCTGCCGGGCGAGGATGACCGGCCGCAACACCTCGATCGAGTCGAGGGTGATGCGCGTCTTGCGCATGCCGAGCACCCGGTAGGTCACGCGGATGCGATCGATCGAGATGACCGCGACGCCGCCCTGCTCGAGGCGGACGCCATCGAGCACGATGCCGGAGAACAGGTCGCCGCCGACGCGGGCGATCGAGACCTTGGCGTCGAGGAGGCGCTCGGCGCGGGCGATGATGTCGCGGCGCAACCAGTCGCGGAACCAGCTGGTCTGCGACACGCCGAGCAGCCCGAGGACGAGCAGCATCAGCAGGACGGCGACGCGATACACGAGACGGCGCAGGCGGCGCCGCCAGCGGCGGGGCGGCCGCGGGGCATCCGGCTCGAGCGTCGCGGGTGTCGTGTCGCGCAGGCTCACGGTGCGATCATCCTGCAGCCACTGACGAAGTGCACGGCTAAAAGGCCTGTCCGACGCTCACGTGGATGCGCCAGCGCCGGGCCTGCTCTGCGCCGGCGATCAGCAACCCGGGCACCGGGTTGAGCTGATAACCGATGTCGCCGCGGATCGGCCCGATCGGTGTCGCATAGCGGATGCCGATGCCGACGTCGGTACGCAGGTGGAACGCGTTGTCGTCCCAGGCCTGCTCGGTGACCTGCCCGCCCTCACCGAAGACCACGCCGGAGAAGGCGCCCCGCACCGGGAAGCGGAGCTCGGCGGTCGTCTCGAAGAAGCCCAGGCCACCGATGACGAGGCCCTCGCGCAGGGGACTCACCTCGTAGCGGCCCCAGCCGCGCAACGTCGTCGATCCGCCGAGGAAGTAGCGCTTGAAGAACGGCACGCCGCGCGCGCTCGGATGGATGCCGCCGGCCCGCGCCTTGAGCGCCAGCACGGAGCGGCCGAACGGCAGGTAGCCGCGGACGTCGGCCGTCGCTTCGAAGTACCCCCAATCGCCGCCGGCGAACGGGCTGGCCTGTTCGAGGTGCAGGGTGGCGAAGTAGCCGCGCCGCGCGTCGAGCGGGTTGCCCGCAGTGTCGTGGGTCAGGTCCAGGGCGAGCGCGACCAGCGTGCCCCGCCCGGCACCGGTCTCCGGATCGAGGCCCAACGCGATGAGGTCGTCGCGGAAGGCCGGATCGGCCAGCGCTTCGGGGACGATTGAGAAGCGCTCGAACTCGTCGACGAACGTGATCGCGGCACGGGTCGCCGACTTGCGGCGGCCGTAGGAATCGTGGCGAACCAGCTCCCGCGTTACCGTGCCGCGCCCGCCGCGCGTCCGCAGCTGGTAGGCCGGCTCGTGCGCGTCCCACTGCTGCACCTGGACATCGGCGCGGTAGCTGCCGGAGAAGAAATACGGGACGCCCAGGCTGGCGCGGACACCCCGGTCCAGCGACGACCACTTCGCTTCGATCGTGCCGGTCCGGCCGCCGCCCATGAAGTTGACGTTGCGCAGGCTGCCGGCGATGCGGGCCTTCTCCTCCGTGCCGTAGCCCATCGCGACGCGGACGCGGTGGTGCCGCCCTTCGGTGACGCTCAGGCGCACCGGCACCTCCGCCGGCTGGTCCTGCAGGCTGGGCACGTCGATGTTGACGAAGTCGAACAGCTCGAGCCCGTAGAGGCGTCGCTGGCTCTCGACGATGCGGCTGCGCTTGAACGGATCGCCGGGACCGAAGGCGAGCTGGCGGCGGATGACCCACTCGGCGACGCTCTGCTGGCCCGTGATCGTCAGCGGCCCGAAGACGGCGCTCTGCCCCGCCTCGGCGGCTACCGTCAACGTGACATCCTGACCGTTGGCGGCCATCGCCTCGAGGATCGCGACCCGCGCGTACGGATAGCCCTCCTCCTGGAGGGCCGTACGGGCCATCTCGCTGGCGCGGTCGACGGCGGCGCGCGTGCGGACGGCGCCGGCCTGCAGCCCGAGCTCGCCCAGCAGACGGGCGCGGACCGGCTCCGACAACACCTCCAGTCCGAACGTCTGGACCGATTCGATGTGGACCGGCAGGCCCTCGACGACGTGGAACGTGATCGCCACCTCGGTCGGCGACGGCACGTCGACGTCGTAGGTGTCGACCTTGGCGTTGGCGAAGCCGTGTTCGGCGTACCAGGTCTCGATGCGGCGGAGGTCGTCGGCCAGCCGGGCGTTCGAGAAGTAGATCCGGCGGCCCCACGGCCAGCGGGAAGATGCCCGCAGCGACAGTGTCGCGCGGAGCGCCGGCAGGATCGACGGGCTGACGCCCGTGAAGGCGATCCGGCTGACCCGCACCCGGCCCGGGGCGGACGAATCGTCGGCCCCGGCCGGCGTGTCGGGTGCTGATGCCGATGTGGCCGGTGCGGGCGACTGGGCCCGACCGGGTGTGGCGATTGACAGGACGACCGCGCCAGCCAGAAGGGCGCGAGCGAAGCGCGGAAGCGACATGGGGACCAGGCGGTCGCGATTGCGCCGCCCGGCCATCATAGCGATTGAAAGCGAATCGTGTCGCCGGTCGCTGCCGTCGGCGCTAGGAGTCCGAAGGCGTCGGTTCGCCGTCGGAGACCAGACGACCGCGGCCACCGCGGCTGATCATCCCACCCTTGCGACCGGCCGAGCGCGCCTCTTCCGAGGTCCACTCGTGGGCCGTGCCCTTGGTGTGCGCCGCGCGTCCACCCTTGCTGGCAATCTCGCGCTGCTTCTCCGGCGACATGGACGCGAAGCCGCGGCGCTCTTTCCGACGTACGGGCTGTTCGCCCTCAACGGCAACAGCAGGATTGATCGTGCGCATCTCGTCGTTCACTTGGAACCTCCCCGTTAATAGCAACCCAGTAGTCTCGACAAACCGAGACCGGGCTCGCCGGCAGCATGCGACTGCCCACGGCGTCCTAGCTGTTCAACAAACGTGCCACGAACGCCTCGGAGAGCCGCGGTCCACCGGCTACGGGGCGAGATGGGTTGATTCCGTTGGAGAAATTTCACATTCCGGCCCTGCGGAACGTGGCCGAGCTGGCGGATATTGATCAGCTTGTGGGTCTGTCGAACTGACACATCTGGTGCGTTTTGCTACACCTCAGGTACGTCGTCGAGCACCTAGAAGATGTAGGGCTTGACCGTGTGGGTTCGGTACGACCCAGGCCATCGCCGGAAGGCTCGGAAACCCTAGTAACAAAACGATTAGCTGCGTGTGTCGATACCGCTCACGACCGGCCGCGAACTCGTCCCAGGAGTGCCGAATTCGGACATCGCGATGCCGGCAGCGGTGCCGGACGCGGCCAGCGGCAAGGATGGTAGATTGAGCAGATGAACGACGGTCAGCGGATGGTGAAGTGCGTCAAGCTCGGGCAGGAGTTGCCTGCCCTCGAAGAGCAGCCCTGGCCGGGCCCACTGGGGAAGCGGATCTACGACGAGGTGTCAGCCGAAGCCTGGGCCCAGTGGGAAGAGCGGATGAAGATGATCCTGAACGAGTACCGTCTGATGCCCTGGCAGAAGGACGCTCAGGACCTCATGGCGCGTTACATGGAAGAGTTCTTCTTCGGTACGGTCTCGGCCGCGCCACCGCCCGGCTACGTGCCCCAGCCGAAGTAGCGCCGCTCTACGGCCCGCGCGCGGCGGCCGGAGCAGATCCCCGGCCGCCTTCCCCACCCTTACTTCGTCGTCCAGACCGGCGGCGGTTCGATCTGCGCGGCTGGCGGCGGGCCCGCATCGGCGCGGCCGCTGCCGGTCAGCCGGCTGTTGGCCCGCACGGTCATGTCGGCGTCGCACGTGAGCTGACAGCTCAGGCGGACGCCGGTCAGCCCCTTCTGCGCCAGCTTTTCCTTCTCGGCCTCGGTCATCGCCTCGGGTTCGCCGTTGACGAACTCGACGCGGCACGTCGTGCAACGGCAGTTGCCGCCGCAGGCGTGCAGGATGTCGACGCCGGCGTTCTCGATCGCGAGCACGAGACGCGTGCCCGCCGGCACGTCGTACGTGCCAGCCCCTTCAACGGTCAGTTTCGGCATGAGCTGAAGATCCTCTGGAGATGTGAACGACGGTTTCAGACCGTCGCGGCGCCGGCGCGATCGCGCGGCGCCACGAAGCGATCGTATACGACCATCAGGATGGTCGTGACGACGCCGATGCCGCCCAGCACGTACCACATGTGCGACGGGTGGGCGGCGTCCTTGTACCACTCGACCAGTCTCCCGGCCAGCAACCCGGTGCCAAACGTGCCGATGGCGATGGGCAGAAACGCGATGCCCATGTAGGTGCCCACCTGCTCGCGCGGCGCGAGGTCGGCCACGTATTGGTAATAGCGTGGCGCCTGCAGGGCCTCGCCGAGGGCGAAGATCGCGACACCGGCAAACGCCGCCTCGATGGTCGGGATGGCGCCCATGACGAACCACCCGCTGGTGGCGATGGCGAAGCCGAGCGTCATGGCGGCGATCGGCTTCATGCGCCGCGCCAGGGCCGCCGTCGGCACCGTCGTCAGCACGATCGTCCATGGCCCGATCGCTTCGACCAGCTCGAACCGGCCGTAGTGCAGCACATCCTTCACGTAGAACGGCAGGGCGTAGAAGATGTGCCAGAACATCAGCCAGAAGCCGGAGAAGATGACGAGAAACGTCATGAAGCGGACGTCGGCCATCGCCTGGACCATCCCGGCCAGGACCTGGCCGAACGACTTCGGCGGCGCCAGATCGGCCGGCCGAGGCGGCTCGCGAAAGAACGCAAACGTCGCCGCGCACAGGATCGCCGACACGCACGACGCCACCACGAGCACGTAGGCGATGCCGAGGTGCTCGCGGATCGGCACGGCCAGCGTCGGCCCGAGCATGCCGCCGATGTTCACGACCGAGTAGTAGATCGAGTAGCCGAGCGCTTTGCTCTCTTCGGTCGTCGTCCGGGCGCA
>Ga0075366_10000755_pt1 | contig 15389 bp, 1 predicted proteins | sample EndMethybrTD3031_FD_72351 | JGI IMG/M metagenome (GOLD analysis project Ga0075366, IMG submission 72351) | Populus endosphere microbial communities from Tennessee, USA - Endosphere MetaG P. TD hybrid TD303-1 | ecosystem: Host-associated > Plants > Roots > Endosphere | place: USA: Tennessee...
GCGAAGATCTACCGAGACTTCAAGACGGTGTGCGACCGGACGCTCGAGGCGTTGGTGGCCGAAGGCAACGATCTCGGGTGGAGCGAGCGAAGAGTTGCCAACGCGTGGTGGTACCTCGGTGATTTGCTGAAGGCTGCTCCGCCGGGGGTTTTCGATGAAGGCGAGGTGCGCCGAGTGATACAGCGCATGCTGAGCCGCACCCTTGTAGCCCGATCGATGGACGACTGGCAGCCGATCGGCATCACGCAAGTGCTTGGCGGTTTGGCCAGCGTGCTGGAGTCTGGCCTGGTCAAGCCGCCGAAGGATCCCAACGCCAGAACACTTGAAGCGGAAATCTACCGAGACGTCGAGAAGCTGTGCGACTGGACGTTCGCGGCATTGGCGACCGAAGGCAACGATCTCGGGTGGGACGAGCAAGGAGTTGCCAACGCGTGGGAGTACCTCGGCAATCTGCTGGAGGCTGCGGAGCCTCCGGTGCTCTCGAACACAGACGAGGCGCTGAGGAGGGCGCTCCTACGCCTTGTCCGGTTGACGCAGGCCGCACCGCTTGACACCGATCGCACTCCGAGATCGGCCAGAGCATGGAGGCCGCACGACATCGCAAGCGTGTTCCACGGTGTTGGCATTGCCTTCGACTTACCAGTTTTGGGCATTGACTTTGGTCCTGCATTGCGAGCGATGCTCGGGGCGATCAAGAGTGTTGAACCCACTGCCTGGCCAGCTGGTGCTCTGTCCCGAATCTGCGCTTCGCTGCGGTACCTGCTGGAGGATGCTTTACTGGGCACGAACGATGCGGCGCTCGCCCCGGCGATGGAGGCCCTGGTTCATGCCGCCATGACTGGCGCGCTCGACGCAGCCAGCAACCGCCAGATGGCGCGATTTATCCCGGCGTTGAGCTACTTGGCGCATGCAGGGGTGGTGTCTCTCGAAACCGGGAAGGTGGCGGGTCGTGCGCTGCTGGCTCGGATGCAGGACCCGGCACTCGTATCGAGCCTGTCCGTTGCGGCGCGGATCAACGCAATGAGTCTGCTGCGCCTCGCGTTGCGTCTTGGGTGGCTGGACGATCTGAGGACACAGGTCTGGGCCGAATATGCGCGTGTGTGGCACTCGTGCATCACCGCTCCGCTGGGTCTGGCGGAGACGGCGCGGCTGCTCGATGAAGGACAGCACATCAGCCGTTCCTGGCGCAGCGAGTGGCCGCGAACCAAAGACAAAGCTGCGGTGTCGCCGCTGGCTGAGCACAAAGGCGACTGGAACGATGGCTTGCTGGCGCTGGCGCTCAAGTGCGAGGAGCAGATCGTGGCAGCGCCGTTCGTCGCCCGAAAGGACCTGCGGATGATCTGCGAGAACCTCGATGCGCTCCGCGTCGAGGGTGGAAGCGACTTGCGTAAACAAATCAAGAGCTTGTTGGATAAGGCAGTGCGCCGGCTGGACGATCTGCTCAAGGACCTCATCACCGAATCTGACTTTCCGTACACACCCAGAGAACTGCTGCTGGTACGCAAGTACCTCGACATCTCACGCAAGCCGATCGTGCGCGACATGATGAGCGACGCCCGATGTCGGGAGCTGGCGCAGTACGCGCATGACAACCTGAAAAGAACACCGCAGCCCGTCGAGCCCCAGTCGTGGGACGACGCCCTGGGCATCGCGCATCTGTATGGCGATGGCAGGCCTGTGTTCCCGGTGGCTCGGCAGGGCCAGGCAACCGAGCGCTCGCAAGGTCGACCGGCGAGGCGAGAGCCAGACGTGACCTGGCGCGCGGTGTCTGCGTACAAGCGGATGTTCGGCGATGCCGTGGCCGCACCGATCCACGTGCGGTTGCGTCGACGCCAGAAGGCGCACGACGACATGCCGCTGTACATCAAACACCAGAGCGAGTGGTATCGCACCGATCTGTTCCGGGGCAGCGGCAACAAGCCGACGGGTGGGGAGAAGGCGACCGCCATCGGTATCCGCGTCAAGGACGCGCCGTTCTTCGTCAAGTACTGGTTGACCTCGCTGGAAGCGCGCTGCTACATGCAGCGCGCTTTTCTGTTCGAGGAAACGCTGTTGCCGGGCGAACTCCATGAGGTGACGCTCGAGGACTACGAGGCCGACGACGAAATCAGCTCGATCGAAGCCGACGAGCTGGATGAGCTGGAGCTCGAACCGCTGCTGGCCGAGTTTGACGACGAGGCGGTGCGCAGCTCGATGCAGCTGCCGCTGGCGCCGTATCTGCGCGACAGATTGCCCAACGCGCCACACGATCTGGAAGGTAGCTTCAATGTCTGCTACGTCGCAGACGCGAATGCCGTTGCGGAGAAGTTCCAACTGCAGACCCCGCCCGGCGCGCCCGGGCTGGACTACGACAAGCTGATCGTGCAAGACGGCTGCGGCTTCATCCGCGAGGACCTGTACTGCCAGCTCATGGGTCTGGAGCCCCCGGCGCAGGGGCAGGCGGCGGGCATCATCGGGCCGCCGCAACCCGACCCGCCACCGGGCGATCCAAGACGGACGAACTTGCCGATCGATGCGCTGCAGCACTACCCGCTAAAGGGCAACCGGTACGAGCGCGCCGCCATTGTCAAAGAATTCGTCGACATGGCCTGGAGCAAGCTCGGCGAAAAGCCGCTGGAATTGCAGGGTTCGATGGAATCGGCGCTCGACGGCCCGAAGTCCTCCCCCCTCTTCAGGGCGATGACCAGCGGTGATCCGTTGACATACATGGGCACTGCCGTGCCGGTGCGCGGCAATCGCCTGACGTTGCCGGACACGGTGAAGTGGCGCCAGGCTGTGGAGAATCAAGGTGGCCTCTTGGTCGGACGCAACCCGTTCGACAGCCGCCAGCTCGTGTTCGTGCCGGAGGGTGAGATCGAATGGGCCAGTGCGCTCAATGGCATCGTCGTGCAGTACTCGCTCAACGGGTTCGTCAATGCGAGCACCGAGCACTTCGCCAAGGGGTTGCTCATGGTGATCCCGAAGGACCGGTGGCCGGCGGAACTTCCCAATGACCAGATCGTGCTGTCCGCGAAGGATCTGAAGACGTCGACGGAGTTCAAGTGCCACGATCCGGACAGCCCCACCGCCGAAGACGATCAGCTGAAGATCAAGCAGGATCTGCAGAACGCAAAGCACCAGACCTTTGACGAGCAAGGCATGCGCCGCGTCCAGGTGTCGGGCGTGCTGGGGTCCAAGACTCAGCGCTGTTGGCACCTGATCGGTATTCCCAAGGAGATGATCGATCGGCTCGCCGGCGACTACGACGGCGACGAGATCACCCTCATGCCGGCACTCCTGCTCGAGGCCTTCGCCAAGCTCGTGCGCGACACCGACGGTCCGCCCAATTCCAAGCTGCCCAAAACCTCGAAACCCGATGCCGGCGAGGGGTTGGAGGATTTCGACAAGTTGGCGCAATTGATGGATGGCGGGCTCGTGAGGAGCGCGGCGGGCCTGACCAAGCTCTATCACTGCATGACTCCGCGCTCACTGCAGCATGCTTGGAAGATGCGTCGGGAGGAAGGCCTGAGTGGATCGCTGTTTCAGGCGATCTTCCAAGGCAGGACGAAGGTCATGGGACAGGAGCTTGCCGAGCCCTTCGATGCGAACAACCCCGAACAGCTGGCTTTGGTGCTGGGGCTGAAGGAGAAGGGCCTCGGCACGAAATTCGATCCGACCAACCTCGAGCACGGCCTGGCGTTCATGGAGCGCGAGCTGGAACTGCTGCACAAGGGCGGCACCGACGAGGAGAAGACGACGCTCGACTACAACGCGTTCGACCACACTCAAAGTTTGTATTGGGACATCCTGAAGGGCGACCCGAGCGTGCCGAATGGGGTGCCATACAGCAAGGCGCTGCTGGCAAAGCTCAAGGCGGCAGCAGTGCTCAGGCCGCCTCCTGCCAACTCCACGCAGGAGCCCGAGACCCCTGTGGAAGACGAGGAAGCAAGGCGCAAGAAGGAGCTGGAAGCACGGCACCAGCGGATTCGCGCCGTCCTCAACAATGCATTCGAGCGTACTGCTTATCACGCCGGGTTGGTCAACGCGATCTTGCGGGAGACTGTGCGGCGGTTTCTCAAGCTCGACGACGATCGGGTTCTCCTGATCAAGGCGCTGCAGCCGGTCGAAGGCGAGACGACGCTGCCAGAAGGATGTGCGGCTGAGATTCGTGGGCTGCTGTCGGGTGAATCGGTGAACTTCGATCCGCACGAGTCGCCCGAAGATCGGGCCGCGGTCACCGAAGCACTGGAGCTGGCGGCACGGTATGGCGATGCGCGCGTGCTGTACGAGATCTTGAGCTCACCGCTGGACCTGCCGCTGCGCGACTTCGATCCGGAGAGAAGGGCGCTGATGGCAGCCATCGCCAGTGGCAACGCCGATGCGGTGGCGCTCTTGCTCGATGGCCAGGCGACGCCGGAGACTTCAGCGGAGATCACGCCTGAAATTCGCGCTCTGTTGGGCGACCGCCGCGCAGCCTCGACGCGTGCTACCAAGTTGCGCGCCGACTTCGAAGACGATCCGCCCAAGAACAGGCTGCGGCAGCAGCCGGTGGACCTCGGGGGGCGGGCCTGGCGCGCCGAGCAGATCAAGCGCAACGCGGTGTGGAAGGCCAGTGCATTGGCCAAGACGTGGAAAGAGAATGAAAGACCTCTCGCAGAGCAGCCGCCAATTTATGCTCAAGCCGTGAACGAAGCCAGCGTGGAAGAGCTGGCCTCGATGCCCAAGCGAACGTTGACCTGGCTGACCAGCATCATCGGCAACCGGGCGCGCGAGTCGACCGACCCGGTCATGGAGCAGGCTTTGGTGCGTTTGGCCGAGTGCTCGCTCACTGAGCCGTTCGACTGGGGAATCATCGACCTGGGAGTGCGCATCAACGTGCTGGCGCGGCATGCTCGTCTCTTGCCTTGTCAAGCAGCGGTCGCGAGGCTGGCCGCTGCGGTGCCCGATGAACTGGCTGCGTTGAACGACCCGGGCCTGACGGACTTCAATCGGGCTCGCGGGCTTGAACAACTCGTGAACGGGCTCGGGCAATTCCAGCATGTCGCCGGCAATGCACCGATGCCGCAGTCTGCACACGACAGCATCGGGCGAGCCATCACCTCGCTAGCGCATTGGGTCGATGCCAACCGCACGTTGGTGTCAAAACTCAATCTGCGAACGGTCGCCAACCTGCTGAACGGCTTCAGTCGCTTCTCTCGCATTTCGGAGTGCCGGGTGGCCATTGCTGTCCTGGCTCGGCATGCAGCTAGCGCGCACGACGGAGCAAGTACCGATGAAGCGGTGGCTTCGTGCTTTGCGACGCTACTGCACGGATTGAGCGGCAGTGCGTACGATCCGATCTGCCGCGCGGCGGTGCTGGAGGTGGTGCCGCGGCTCGAGCAGACCGTCGCGAAGCTGCTGGCCCGAAACACCGTGGTCGCGCCGCTCTCGGAGGCTCCGCGCCGCCGCGATAACGTTCTCAGCGAGATCGCCGTGTCCAACATTGCGATGGGGCTGAAAGAAACCGTGGCCCGATGCTCTGTCGAACAGAGAGCTGGGATCCAGGTTGCGGCGGAAGAGTTGGCACGTCTGATCCTTGCTCAAGATGGCCAGCGTCTCGCCGCCTTCGTCTCGAGTGCACTGACAAAGCTCGCACAAGCTTTTGAAACCTTCGCGCAGGCCGATCCGTTGCAGGTCGATCCGTTGTGTGAGAAAGCGTTGGGCGTGCTCGCCGAAGCTGTCGTCAATCAGGGCAGGGCCGGTGGCCTCTCGGAGTGGACGGCTCTGGAGCTGAAGTCGATGGAGAAAGTGTGGGCGGCTCACAGCGAGCAACCAGCCGCGAAAGAGGCCGTAGATGCAATCCAGGCCGCACTCGGGAGGCTCAGCGACGAGTGCGCCGCGCTGGCCAGCTCCGCTTCGGACTTGAGCAAGTTGTCCACGCAGACGCTGCTGGCCGATAGAGAGCGTTTGGAAGGGGCCCAAGGCTCCGAGAGGGCGCTTGCCCGGATCAATGCCGCGCTGACCGCGCGGGCGACAGAGAACTTTCCCGAGTTCGTCACTTGGGCATCTGTGGATGTTCCAAAGAAGGCGGAAGTCGAGAAGCCTAAGAAGCCCAAGCCGCAGCCACTGCAAAGCGATGAGACGCTGTTTGGCATCGGCCCGCTGAGAACGCCGCAGATCAACACGACGGAGAAGCAATGTGTCCTGTTGTCGAGAGACCCACTGTTGAAGTCGTTCATGCGCGGCCCTCTGCATCCTCGCAACGGTTTGCAGAAGTTCGAACGCGTGGCAGCGATGTCGACCGACAAGGGCAAGCTCGTGTCGACGGAGTACCTTTACACCGTGGATCAAGACGGGGTGAAGATTGCGTTGCGGCGCGAGGAGGCCCGCCCGGACACTGCCCCGAAGGACCTGAAGCACACCAACCTCAGCGCAAAGGCGTGCATCGGTGGCATTGTGCAGTTTCACCCGCACGATTCACAGAGCAAAGGCAAGCCCAAGGTCACGCTGAACGCCACCTCAGCAGCGTTTGGCATCGCGACCACCGGTGTGCGCGGAGAGCTGCTGGGCGATCTGACGCTGCAGCAGTGGGAACAGACCGTGCGCGTTTGGGAAGACCTGGGCTACGAGGTCGTGCCAGCGCAGAGGCTTTTCAGTCCCGAGTCGGTGCAGGGGCTCGCACAACTGCTCGATGGCGTCGACAAGGATATGCGCGACCTCAAGGCGCAGTTCGAGCGCCTTGCTCAAACGCTGAAGCATGCGCAGTTGCAGTTCGACGGCAGCGACGTCTCGGCGCTGGTCGGCGTGATGGCCGCGCTGGAACCGTGGCTGAAGTTCGAAGGCGCGACAGTGCTGGCGCAGGCACTGCTGGAGAAGCTGACGCTGACCATCGAGGGACAGAGAGACCCGCCGCTGCGATTCGATTCACCCGGTGTCGAGCTGGCTCGACAAGCGATCGCCAAACTCCCGGAGGTGCGAGGCGATCTGACCGACCACAAGCGAAGGCTGATCGAAGCCATCCAGCGCAGTGAAAAGTTGTCCGACTCGATCGCCGGCAAGACCGAGCCGGTGCCTCTCGGGCTGGTGATCAACAAGCCACGCGCGCCTGCGAAGCCGCCGCCAGAAACGCCTGCTGACACGCCACCCAAGCCGCTCACGCTGGAACAGCTCGGAGAGTTGAAAGGGCCGGCTCTGGTGGGAGCACTGGGCAAGATCCAACCCGAAACGTTGGGCAGCGCTTCTGCTGCCCAGCTGATCAAGTGGTTGGCCGCCGTGCGCGGCCTTTCCTCGCACAACGCCGCCCGCGCCGCTTTGAACGTGCTCGTGGCCTGCGTGATTCAGCGCGGGCGGTCGCTCGGCAATCCCAACGCGCTGGTGTTCGAGTTGCGGCAACACAAGGGGATCGACGGCAATACGATGACAACCCTGCTGTCGAGTTTGGGTGTCGAGCGTGAGAAGCCTGCGGCCAACACGCCCGCCAAGGGCACGGACAAGCCCCGACAGCCATCGACGACGGTGCCGCCGCCGAGCATCAAGAGCGTGGGAGCCGCATGCGATTGGCTGAAGCAACATGCCGGCAGCGTCACGGCGATGGATCTCGACAACCTGGTCGCAAGCGTCAACGGCTTGCCGAAACAGGAGGCCAGGAGCGACGTGGCGGCACTGATCCAGCAGGCCTGTCGCGAGGACTGGCTGCACAAGCCGCGCGTTCTCGAGTGCATCACCGCCATGGTCGAGCGCGCGGTCCCCCAGTTGAGCAAACCGTCCGGCCCGTGGGGTCAGAGCAAGCACGGCATCAAGCCCGCCGCGGCCAAGGAGCTGTTGAACGCCGTGCTCGCTGCCACGGCGGATGCGCGGGTGGAGGCCTCCGAGCTCCTGGTGCTGGTGGCAGGGATCATCGAGGAAGGCTTCATCAGCGCCGGCTCGCTGAAGCCGAACGACGTTCAGGGACCGTGGGTCGTCCACGTGATCGCGGCGTCGTGGGACGATCTGCCGAACAACCCAGGCCTGGTCGCGTTGATAGCGCGTGTCTTCAACGGTCTGGTCGAGGTTCGGCCCGACTGGGCGACACACCTGTCCGACGAAGACAGCCGTTGCGAACTGCTGCTGGAGCGGGTCGTCGCCAAGACAGCGGACGGCTGGCAGGTCGACCTGAATTCGCCCGCGTTGACGCCGAAGATCTCCGCCGCACTGGGGCGCCGCTTGCGGGCGCGTGCAGATCGCGCTGACGCAACGATCCGGTTCGCCGGTGGCAGCCCGGCACTCGAGGTGGCGTTCCTCAAGGCGTACCGGCCGGTGCCGTTGGCGCTGGGGGTTCTTCTGAGCCACCTTGAAGCGCGGGAGTTCGACGAGCTCTTCCTTGCACTGCGCGACAGTCCCCTGCAACTGAGGCAGGCCAGCGAGATCTCGACGTTCGTCCAAAGTTTGCTGAAGGTGTGGACCAACAACACCGAGGATTGCGCACAAATTGCTCGGCGCCTCGCCGATGCCATCCGAGCGCTGCCCTCCGATGGCATCGAGGATCTCGGCTTGGTCGAAGCGCTGGAAGCCTTGCTGCCGCGATGGCCCGCAGACGGCACCGCGGGCGCGATCGCGCGCGGGCGCCTGTGCGACGCGATCTTCAGCAAGCGACCCGATTGGGCAGGCGATCTGCGCACGCCCGAATCGCGCGGCGTGTACCAGCGAAGCACCTTCAGCAAGATCGCCACAGACGTCAGGGCTGCGCATGCGAAGGCCGCGCCTGCCAGCGGCGCCGATGCGCAGGACACCGTGTTCGAGTTCCTGAAGAAGTACCCCGACTTTGTCGGCGCAGAGATTCACCAGGGCTGCCTGGTCTGGGACGGCGGCTTGTACGTGAACGCAGCGGAGGAACAGACGCTCATCCCGACCTACGAGGTCATCCCGCCGCTGGAGATGCTGCGGTGTCTTCGAGATCCCAACCTGCCGGAGCCCGCCACGCTGCGCGTCTTCAGCGGCCCCTTCATCAAGAAGGATGCTCCGTACCACGAAGTCCAATCGGGCAGCAATTGCGGCTGGCACGCGCTCAACAACCTCAACATGCGTTTGAGCGCCAACAACCCGAGCGTGCTGATCACCAAACCGATCCTGGATGGATTCATCCGCGAGCGCTTGGAAGCGAAACTCGCTCAAAAGGCCTACGCGAGCGACGCGGCACGGCAGCAGGCGCTGGAGCGCGAGTACAAACAGGAGACCCTGGAGTACTCGCCCGAGTGGCTGGTGGAATTCAACAACGCCCAGCCGGCGGGTGCCGGCTTCAACCGCCTCGTCGCAGCCTCCGCGCAATTGGAGGAAACGGGCGAGGTGACCCTGCTCAGCAACAAGCCGGCCAGCGAGCCCGCAGCATTCGGCGTGCTGTTCGACGTCTACCACGCTGAGCCCGTGCCCGGATTCGGTAAGCACATCGTGTCGATCGAGCTGCTGCGCGGCCAATACGTGATGCGCGATTCCCGTCCGCTGGGCGATACCGCGGAGCCCATTGCACTTGGGGCCAAGACGATGCAAGAGGCCATCGGCAAGGCCATCGCGCTGCTGGGCCCCCCCACCTGGCTGTGCGACGTCGCCAGCCAGCTGGCAACGGCGGCGGCGGATCATGATGAAACCCAGGTGCAGACGATCCTGGCTGACGCCAACGCGCTGATGCGCAAGAGCGGCGCGATGGCGTGGGAGGAAGAACAGATCCGCGGCCTCGTCAAGAGCTTGAGCGCTGCCCAGGAGCCTTTGCCCGCCGACTCGGTCGCGGCGCAACTGTGGCAGGCGCTTCCGGCGGAGCTGCGCGGCGTGAGCGTGTTCTACCCCGAGTCGTCCAGCGAAGCGCTTCGTGCAGAAACGCCGTCGAGACCGTCGAAGACCGATCCATCACATGAAGAGCGGGGCAAATTGCCAAAGAGCCAGGAATCATCGGACGGCAAGACTGGTTCCGATACCGGGAAGATCGAACCCAAGATGGCGTGGCTCGATTGGGACAGCGATACCTGGCTCAGCCCGCTGTCTGCCGATGACGTGGCTGCCACTGTCGCAGGCAAGAAGGAGGGCATCGACCGGCTGCTCGAGCGCGTCGAGGCCTTGGGCAAGCAACTTTCCCGCCTCAATGAGCAGTTGGACAAGGGTCTGGAGGTCGATAGGCGGTCGGCGCGCAACCTGGAAGGCATCTTGTGCACGTGGGCGGAGCTCACCGAGGAGAAGAGTCAATATCGCTTCGTCGACCAGCACCTCGCCAAGCTCGATCGGCTGATGGACCGGATCAAGGCCCGGGCCACCGTCGCGACGGACCGCTTCGTCGAGCAATCGCTGCGGCGCTCTCAGCAGTACTTGACGAAGCTGTTCAACGCGTTGTTCCGGCATCGTGCCCCGAAGGATGGTGACGGTGGCCACGATCCGTTCCACCACGAGCGGCAGTCATCCTTCTTGTGCTCGCTGAGCGCGGTCAACGCGGCGCTTGGCGGCGGGGACAAGCGAATCTCTTGGAACCAACTGCGCGCTTTCCTGGCGCAAACGCGCCGCAAGACGCCGATGCAGATCGAAGAGGAGGAGCTCAAGCGCGGTGGCGTGCTGGCCGCCGATCTGCTGGCGTTCATCAAGCAGTTTCCGAGCGGGGGCAACGCGCGTCACGTGGTCATTCATCACGCCGACCAGACCTACATCGACTCGGTGGCCGCGCAGCTCGACTGGCCTGGGCGCCGCGATCGGATCATGGTGAACCTGTCCTGGGGCCACTTCGTGGTGCTGCGCTACGACGAATCGACCAAGAAGCATCACGTCGTGGATCCGATGGATTCGGAGCAGCTGGAACAATCGCTGGGCCAGCTGATCCGACAAGCATGCGACGAGCCCGGTCAGATCGACATCATCTTCCTCGACCCGGCCAAAGATGACCCGATGCTCGCGCTGCCGGAACAGAACCTGGCAGGCCTGTACGAGGAGACATACTCCCAGGGCTTGAGGCTGCGCGAGTACGCCAAGCAGCGCGTGGCGCAGCCGGAGAGCGCCGATGAGTGCGTGAAAGAGATGGTCGTGGTGGCCAGCGACATCGCCGCCAATGGCATCCGGGAAACGAGCCTGGCGTCGATCTGCGATGCGGTTCAGGCGCTGGCATCGTTGGTGCGCAGCCATCCCGAGCCGGCCGTGCCCGCGCTGCAAAGAATACTGAGCGCCGTCACGAGCGACGCCAAGCTGTCGCTGGAGGGGCTCGACGTCGAGGCGCTGCGCCAATGGATGGCGGTGTTGCAACCCACGGCGGACATCGAGCCCGTGCGCGAGATCGAGCAGGCGGTGGCCAAGCGGATGCAGCAACAGGCCATCGCCATTGTCGATGCATCATCACGCCCGGTCGACAAAGAGATGCCGAAGCGGCTGCGCAAAGCGTTGAAGAACCAGTTCGAGCTCGAGCGAAACAATGCCCTTCGCGGGCTCACCAACGAGATACTTTCGGCGTCGCCGTCCACGGATGCAAAGTTCGTCATCGAGCTCGCGTTCGAACTGTGCCAGTGCCTGGCAACACCTCGGTGCCCGATCGTAGTGGCAACGGCGCTCGCGTCGCTCAACGCTCAGTTGTCGGCGCACGGCACGATCGCATTCAAGAGTGCGGATGAGGCGGCGAAGAAGTTGGAAGCCATCGCGGCAGCGCTGAAGACTAACGCCCAATCGACCGCACTGACGCTCGCAACCGCGGTCGCCAGAGGCTTGGTCGCCGGGCCTCGGACACCACAGCGCGCACGGATCGCCGACGCGTTGCAAGCTGCAGCGCAGGCACAAGAAGCCACCGAAGAGCAAAAGGCTGTTCTCGCAGCAGCGATAGACGAGATCGCACGCGCACGGCGCGAACCAGGCGCGCAGGGCGACGTGCCCGTCGTGACAGAACCCTTGCCGGCCGAAGACACTGGACCAGCCATCGAACCCGTCGCGGAGCCGCCCACCGAGCAGGTGCCGGCTTCGAGCGATCCGCCCGAGCCGCGCCAGGGAGAACCGCTGGTCCTCGATACGAGTCGAGGTCTTCATCTCGCGCTGGCTCAGCTTGCGGCCAAGCTGCCCCAACTCTTGAAGAAGGGGACCTACACCCCCGCCAAGACCCTGGTCGATCACATCGTTCAGCTCGTCGGGAGCCGGCAGTGCAAGCCGATGACGCCGCGCGACGCGATGCTCGTCCTTGCAGAGCTCGCCTGCCACGCGTTGAGCGATCGAAATCCAAGCGCGAACGAGTTTGTGGTTTCGCTGATGGACGCGGTCGTTCGCAAGTGCACGGCGCCGGCTCTCGAATGGAAAGAGAAGTGGTGGAACGAAGAGACGCTGACGACAAGGAACGGCCGTTCGGAGTTCGTCTACGGGATCCTCAAGTCTCACTGGATCGTGCAGGGGGAGCCGATCACGCTGCCCGTGTGGGCCAGTTCGAGCGTGGTCAGGGCGTTCACGGCCAGGTACGCGGGCCAGGTTGCGCCGAGCAAGCAGCAACGGTTTCGCTCGGAGAACTTTCAGCACACCGCCGACGTGGACCAAGGTTATGTCGAATGGGTCGCTGCGAAGAAGCGCACCGATTGGGGCGGCATCGCGCGCTTTGAGCAAATTGTCCAGGTCGCCGACTTCATCCTCGCATTCGCGAAGCGTGAGAGAGTCGCTTCGACCGCTGTGGTCGATGCGGTTGCCGTGTTCTTGGACCGGGTTCACGCATGGAACGGTTCACTTGAATCGCGGACGCTCGACGAGCTGGGGATCGTGGGTGAGACGGCCGCATACGTGCAGCAGTGGAGGGCAGATGGACTGATCGCGGCCTCGCGCGAGCAAAGCAAGCGCCTGGACGCATTCCTGATGCGAGCCACAAAGCGCTTCGACAAGCTGCAAGAAGAGGAGCGGGCCGCGGCATCCGCCTCGCGTCGCGCGAGACTCCTCGAACCATGGCAACGGGCTGCGCAATACGTACAGGGCGCCGCGCAGTACGCGCAGGGCGCCACGCAGTCCGCGCAGGAAGCGGCCCGGTCCGTGACCAGGTGGGCCACATCACCGTACTTGCAGGCATTCAGGTATCTCCACGACTCGCTTGCAATACGGGCCACGAAACCCGCCGAGACGGCAGTTCCTGACACCACCACGATCGAGCAAGCGAAAACCCCGAGCGACGAGCCGGCCACGCAGCACGACGAAGGGGTTGCGCCGGCCGATGCACATGAGGTGCCCGTCGTGGAGGAGGCGGCCGATGTGGATGAGCCGGTCAAGCCCGATCCGATCAAGCCACCGCCCGACCTCGACGCGGCGCTTGCCGACGTTGGATCGTTGATCCGGGCTGCAGACCATCACGGCCTGCAGGCACTGACGGAAAGCCTTGCGCAGTCACCGATAGGCGGCTTTCAGGTTGCGCAACTCGAGCAGTTGCTTCCCCATCTGCCCGCGTTGCTCGAGCGCGAAGACGGACGCAAGTTCATCGCGGCCCTCGCCCCGCGCGTGGCCGATCTCGTTCCGAGCCATCCGGCGCGTCAGGTACCTGCAGCCGTCGCAGCGCAGCTGATCGCCGAAGTGGCATGCCGGACGCCGATGGACGGCACCGCCGAAGAAACCGATGCGGCTTGGCAGCTGACCGAGGCCATCGCCGGTGGCTGCAGCCGCGAACCGATCGACAAGCGCGTCAACGAACTGCGGTCGAAACACGAGCTGACCACGGCGGCAGGGCGCTCCGCGTTCGCCTGCAATCTCCTGGCGCGGTACTGGGCTCCTCGAAACGCGTTGCAGGTTCGACTTCCGGAACACGCGAGCCTCGATCTGGTCAAGGCGTTTGCGCTTGGGTATGCCGATTCAATCGATCCGGCAAAGCAGCTGCCCTTCGAGTGCCGCTCCCTCGACCAGCAAGCCGCCGTGTTCGAGATCTACGTCCAATGGAGCGAGGCGGCGGGGCCGTCCGCGAACCAACAGCTCGCGCGTAGCAAGACGCTCTTGCTGCTGACGATCGATCTGTTGAACAGCCTCTATCAAGAGAAGCCACCCGCCGACAGCGGCCAGTCGAGCCGGCAGTTCGACCTGATTTCGCGCATCGCCGCCAGGCTGATCGCTGCGATCGCGCAGTGGGACGACCCGAGCGAACTGGTGAAGCAGCTCACGAAGGAGCAGTGCGGGAAGCTCGAAGCTTGCATCCGGCACACCCGTCAACATCCGGCCGCGAGCCGCGTGCCCATCACGCAGGAGCAGAGCCGCAGGTTCGGCGCGCTCGCCCCGGCACTCTACAAGCGGCTGGATGCTTAGCCCGAGAGGCGGTCATCGGACGATCCCATGGCGCCATTCGAAAAAACACATTGAGCGCCCGATGTGGCTGAGCTCAAATGCTGCGCACGGTTGCTTGTACCGTGCGGCTTTGAGGAGAGCTCTGTGAATGCTGACGAATATGCCGGCCTGTGCAGGCGCGCGGCGGCCTGCCTGGGGCTCGACGACGAAGATGGCTTCGACGGCGGGGCCGTCGTCGAGGTGCGTGGTGTCGAAACGCAATTGATCCGTCATGAAATGGCTGGCAGCGCCTACCTGATGTTCGACGTGGGAAGCCCCATGCCCGACGTGGCGGCCGAAGTGCATCGGGAACTTCTGGAGCTGCACTGCCTGTTCGTGGGCCGTTTCGACGGCGTGTTCATGCGCGATCCGGTCAACGATGGCCTGGTGTTCTCCGTGCGCACGCCGCTGCACTCGCGCCTCACGGGAGACCAGCTCGCGCAGTGGGTCACGATGATGGCCGAGCAGGTGATCCAGTGGCGCTCGACCGTCCTGGCCGGAAAGATGATCGACAAGGTGCCGGCGGAGCCGCTTGCGAAGGCATCTGCGGCGTTCGCCCAGCGCGCTTGAGTGGGGAGCAGCTAGATGGACGTTCCATACACTCCAGGCTATCGCCCGACCCAACCACTCGATACGCCATCACTGCTTGACGAATCGGGGGAAACCAACACCGATCGGCGGCTGCAACCGGTGGTGCCCACCGACCCCAGCATCGTCAGTCTGCTGGACGATGCGGCACAGACGTATCAGCTTCTCGACCCGGCAGACACCGACAACGTCGAATGGCTGCAAGCGTACAGCGCGTTGACCACCGACGAAAAGCTCGACGCGCTCTGCAACAAGCTGAAGCTCGATGACCAATCCGCGGCGCAACTCAAGTCGGCGTACAAGGACATCTGCGGCTGGCTCGATCCCAATACGTTGTCGCCGCAGGAGAAGCAGGCGATCAAGGAGTTGGAGGCTGCCTACAAAGACATGCTCAGCAAGGCAGCGCCGACCAACGTATCCAAGGGAGCGCTCGCCTGGCATGCTCTCAAAGTGGGCTGCCTGTCCTCCGCGTTCGGTTTCGCGATGGTCACGGCGATCACCAAGATCGCCACCGCGACGATGGGCCCCGCCGGCTTGCACTTCCTGAATCTCGGCGGCCCGTCGATTTTGCTGTTGGGAGAGGT
>Ga0075366_10000756_pt1 | contig 15389 bp, 10 predicted proteins | sample EndMethybrTD3031_FD_72351 | JGI IMG/M metagenome (GOLD analysis project Ga0075366, IMG submission 72351) | Populus endosphere microbial communities from Tennessee, USA - Endosphere MetaG P. TD hybrid TD303-1 | ecosystem: Host-associated > Plants > Roots > Endosphere | place: USA: Tennessee...
GGACCAATTCCACGGCCTGCGGGCGGGTCGCCGGATCGGCGCCCAGGCGCAGGGCCGGGTCGATGGCTTCCTTGCGATAGCCGGCATAGGCGTCGCGGATCGCCTGCACCTCGGCTTTGTCCGCGCCCAGCGTGTCCAGCTTGTCCAGGGCGCCGAAGAACTTGACCTTGTGCACGGTCTCGATGCGCTTGACGTAGTAGTCGTCGCCCGAGAGCAGATAGCCGCGCAGCGAGTTTTCCTGGCGCGTCAGGCGGTAGGTGGCCGTGTCGGCCGCCTGCATCACCTTGTAGGCGCGCTCTGATCGCGCGACCGACTTCTCCAGCACCATGGAGTTGACGAAGAGCGCCAAGCCCATCGTGGCGATGGTCGCGAGCAGAACCCCGAACACGACCAGCAGCTTCGTGGGAATCCTGAAATTGCCGAACTTCACCGCAGCCTCCGAGGTTCTAGGGCGTGCTCGGGAGGCGGATTCGCCACGACGGGCGCTTGCGCAACCGAGCACGGCTCCATGTTTGGGCCGCACAAGGTTGCTGGGCTGTTAACTCTACCGTGACGCAATGTCGCAGAGTCGGACATTGAGAATCTGTCGCGATCTCAAGCACTTGCCTATGGTTGCAGAAGCGCTTCCGACACGTGCGCGCCGCTGTCCGGAGCCGCGGGCGGCCGCCGCCAAAGCGCTCCGGACACGGAGGGTTTTAGTGCGCTTCGTCCCAGTTGAGCGCGGCGCGGGCCTCGACCGTCAGCGGCACCGACAGGGCCACCGCCGGATCGGCCGCCTTCTCCATGACCTCGCGGATCACGGCGCAGGCGCGGTCGGCCTCGCCCTCGGGGGTCTCGAAGACCAGTTCGTCGTGCACCTGCAGCAGCATCCGCGATTCCAGGCCGGCGGCTTCCAGCGCCGCGGGCATCCGGATCATCGCCCGGCGCATGACGTCGGCGGCCGCGCCCTGGATCGGGGCGTTGATCGCCGCCCGCTCGGCGAACTGCCGATGGGCGGCCGACTTGGCCTGGATGTCCGGGATGTTGATCTTTCGCCCGAAGATGGTCGTGACATAGCCGTGCTCGCGCACGAAGGCCTTGGTCGCGTCCATATAGGCCTGGATGCCCGGGAAGCGCTCGAAATAGGTCTTGATATAGGCTCCCGCCTCGCCCTGGCCGATGCCCAGCTGGTTGGCGAGGCCGAAGGCGCTGATGCCGTAGACGATGCCGAAATTGATGGCCTTGGCCCGGCGGCGGATCATCGGGTCCATGCCCTCGATCGGCGTGTCGAACATCTCCGAGGCCGTCATGGCGTGGATGTCGAGGCCTTCCTGGAAGGCGCGCTTCAGCTGCGGGATATCGCCGATGTGGGCCAGCAGGCGCAGCTCGATCTGGCTGTAGTCGGCGCTGATCAGCACCCTGCCCTTGTCGGCGATGAACGCCTTGCGGATCTTGCGGCCTTCCTCGGTGCGGACCGGGATGTTCTGCAGGTTGGGATCCGACGACGACAGCCGGCCCGTCGTCGTGGCGGCCAGGGCGTAGGAGGTGTGCACCCGGCCGGTGCCCGGCGCGATCGCGGCGATCAGGTTCTCGGTGTAGGTGCCCTTCAGCTTCGACAGCTGGCGCCAGTCCAGCAGCACGCGCGGCAGCTCGTGCTCCAGCGCCAGGCTCTCCAGCACGTCGCTGTCGGTCGACCACTGGCCGGTGGCGGTCTTCTTGCCGCCCTTCATCTGCATCTCGCCGAACAGCACGTCGCCGATCTGCTTGGGGCTGCCCAGGTTGAAGGGCCGGCCGACGATTTCCTGGGCCCGCTCCTCGTACTTGGCCATGCGCATCGAGAACTCGTTGGAGAGCAGGCGCAGGGCCTCGGGATCGACCTTGACCCCGTTGTTCTCCATCATGGCCAGCACCGTCGGCAGCGGCCGTTCGAGCGTCTCGTAGACGGTCGACAGGCCCTCGCGCGCCAGGCGCGGCTTCAGGGTCTGGTAGAGCCGCAGGGTGACGTCGGCGTCCTCGGCGGCATAGGCGGTGGCCTCGTTGAGGCCCACGTGCTTGAAGCTGATCTGGCCCTTGCCCGTGCCCGCCACCTGCTTGAACGGGATCGGCTTGTGGCCCAGCCACAGTTCCGACAGCTCGTCCATGCCGTGGCCGTGCAGGCCCGCCTCCAGCACGTAGCTGATCAGCATGGTGTCCTCGATCGGCGCGACCTGGATTCCGTAGCGCGACAGGACGGCGATGTCGTACTTGGCGTTCTGGGCCACCTTCAGCACCGCCGGATCCTCCAGCAGCGGCTTCAGGGCGGCCATCGCCTCGTCGAGCGGGATCTGCACCAGGTCGGCGGCGGCTTCCAGCGCCAGGCCGTCCTTCTCGCAATGGCCGACCGGGATGTAGCAGGCCTCGCCTGGATTGATCGCCAGCGACACGCCGCAGAGGCCGGCCGTGGCCGAGGACAGGGCGTCGGTCTCGGTGTCGAACGCCACCACGCCCTTGGCCGTCGCCCTGGCGACCCAGGCCTTCAGGGTGCCGAGATCCTGGATCCGCACATAGGTGGCGTGGTCGATGCTGATCGGCTCGGCCACCGGATTGGCGGCGGCGCGCGCGGCCGCGCCCATGTACGAGACGCTGGTGACCGGAGCCTTGGGCTGGGCCCCTCCTCCAAGACCGGGCGCTCGATCAAGCGAACCAGGCGTCGCGGCGGCCGAGCCGTCGCCGACCCGGCGGGCCAGGGTGCGGAACTCCATCTGCTCGAGGAAGGCGGCCAAGACTTCCTTGTCGGGCTCGCGCACCTTCAGCTCGTCCAGCGGCTGGGGCAGCGGCGTGTCGCAGTCCAGCTTCACCAGGGCCCGCGACAGGCGGATCTGGTCGGCGAACTCGATCAGGGTCTCGCGGCGCTTGGGCTGCTTGATCTCGCCGGCCCGGGCCAGCAGCGTGTCGAGGTCGCCGTATTCGGTGATCAGCTGGGCGGCGGTCTTGATGCCGATGCCCGGGGCGCCCGGCACGTTGTCGACGCTGTCGCCGCACAGGGCCTGCACGTCGACGACCTTGTCCGGATAGACGCCGAACTTCTCGAACACCTGCTCGCGCTCGATCCGCACGCCCTTCATCGGGTCGAACATCGAGACGCCGTCGCCGACCAGCTGCATCAGGTCCTTGTCGGACGAGACGATGATCGCCTCGCCGCCGACGTCGCGGGCCTTGCAGGCATAGGCGGCGATCAGGTCGTCGGCCTCGTAGCCCGGCAGCTCGATGGCCGGCACGCCGAAGGCCAGGGTCGCCTCGCGCACCAGAGGGAACTGCGGGATCAGGTCCTCGGGCGGCGGCGGCCGGTGGGCCTTGTACTTGTCGTAGAGTTTGTTGCGGAACGTCTTCTCGGAATGGTCCCAGATCACCGCCAGGTGCGTGGGCGTGTCGCCCTGCATGTCGCGCATCAGCTTCCAGAGCATGTTGCAGAAGCCCTGGACGGCGCCCACCGGCAGGCCGTCGCTCTTGCGGGTCAGCGGCGGCAGGGCGTGATAGGCGCGGAACAGATAGGCCGAGCCGTCGACCAGGAACAGCCGGACGGCGGGGCCGTCCTGGGTCAGCTCGGAAACGTTCGGAAGGGGGGGCGCGGCGACGTCGGTCATGGCCGGCAACATAGGGGGCTCGACCCGCCCCGAAAACCCTCTGGAAAAACCTTTGCTGGAACCCTCTGGCGGACCATGAAAGGATCCCATAACCTCCACCTAGGGTCGAGCGCCGAAGGGGTCGCGCGCCGACTTGGCTCGGGGTTCGATCGTGCTGTCGCGTAAGCTTCTGCTGGCTCTTTTCGCCGCCAGCCTGTCCACCGCCGTCCATGCGCGCGCCGATGGAGACGACGAGGCGCCGAAAGGCTGGCGACCGAATTTCGTCGGCCGCGTGCCGGATTCGAAGATGAAGGCCGCGTTCCCGAAGGGCGCGACGGTCAGCGGCAAGGCCCAGCTCGGCTGTGTCGCGGCCAAGGACGGACGACTGGTCGATTGCAAGGTGCTGCGCGAGGAGCCCGTCGGCCAAGGCTTCGGTGAGGCGGCGCTGTCGGTGGTCGGCTACGAGCGGATCGCCGCCAAGGACGGAACGGGCGCCTCGGTGGAAGGCCGGCCCGTACGCACCAGCTTCGAATTCCTGGCTCCCGGCGACGCCAATCCCAACTGGGTCCGCAAGCCTTCGGGCGCCGAGATCGCCAACGTCTTTCCGAAGAAGGCGCTGGAGCAGCGGGTCGGCGGCCGCGCCACGATCCGATGCCGGGTCACCGTCGAGGGCTTCCTCGAAGGCTGCAAGGTGCTGAGCGAAGGGCCCGAGGGCCTGGATTTCGGCGCGGCGGGCCTGCAGCTGGCGCCCCAGTTCCGGATGTCGCCCAAGATCCGCGGCGGCCAGTCCGTGGCCGGCGGCGAGGTCACCATTCCCATCATCTGGCAGGAGCCGCGCGGCGGCGCGGTGCTGGCCAGCAGCCCGGTCGTGCTGGATCCGCCGTGGAACCGGGTCCCGACCCAGGCCGAGATGCGCGCCGCCTGGCCCGCGGCGGCGGCCGGCCTGCCGTTCGGCCAGGCCGCCCTGCGCTGCGACCTGAAGGCCACCGGGCTGCTGCGCGGTTGTGACGTGATCTCCGAGAACCCGCGCGGCAAGGGCTTCGGCAAGGCGGCCGTCGAGCTCTCGAAGCTGTTCCAGATCCCCGTGAACCCGAACGAGGCCAAGACGGTGCGGGACTACAAGGTCGATCTGCCGTTCCGCTTCCGCGACCCGGCCGCGCCCGACGCCCGCAAGCTGACCAAGCCGCGCTGGATTCGCACCCTGACCGCCGAAGGCATGGCCGAGGTCTATCCGCAGGCGGCCGTCAAGGCGGCGGTCAAGTCGGGCCTGGGCGTCGTCACCTGCACGGTCACCGCGACGGGCGAGCTGACCGCCTGCCAAGCCGTTCGCGAGCAGCCTGCCGGCCTCGACTTCGGCGCGGCGGCGATCAAGGCGGTCTCGGTCATGCGCATGAACCCGTGGACCAAGGAAGGCGACACGGTCGACGGCCTGGTCATCACCATCCCGATCGCCTTCACCTGGGACGACGACATGAAGCCCGCCGAACCGGCCAAGCCCTAGTCGCCTCGAAAGCCAGACTGATCGAACCGCCAGCTTTCCTCGCCTTGCGCCCGGAGGGCATGAGGCGTAACGGAACCCGGCTCCGCGATCTGTCGCGGAACATCAGCCGTTTTTGGGCAGTATTCAGGAGAGCGCGATGGGTTATCGGGTCGCGGTGGTCGGCGCCACGGGCAATGTGGGCCGCGAGATGTTCAACATCCTCGAGGAAGTCAAATTCCCCGTCGACAAGATGCACGCCATCGCCAGCCGCAAATCCATCGGCGTCGAGGTCTCGTTCGGCAACGAGATCCTGCGCTGCGAGGACCTGGAGCAATTCGACTTCTCGAAGGTCGACATCGTGCTGATGAGCGCCGGCGGCGCGATCTCCAAGGCCTGGGGCGAGAAGATCGGCGCGGCCGGTCCGATCGTGATCGACAACAGCAGCCACTTCCGGATGGATCCGGACGTGCCGCTGGTGGTGCCGGAAGTGAACCCCGAGGCGGTCAACACGCTGCCGAAGAACATCATCGCCAACCCCAACTGCTCGACCGCGCAGCTGGTGGTGGTGCTCGCGCCCTTGCACGCCGAAGCCAAGATCAAGCGGGTCGTCGTCTCGACCTACCAGTCGGTGTCGGGCGCGGGCAAGGAAGGCATGGACGAGCTGTGGGAGCAGACCAAGGGCGTGTTCGTCCTGGGCGCCCCGCCGCCCAAGAAGTTCACCAAGCAGATCGCCTTCAACGTCATTCCGCACATCGACGTCTTCATGGAAGACGGCTTCACCAAGGAAGAGTGGAAGATGATGGCGGAGACCAAGAAGATCCTGGATCCGTCGATCAAGCTGACCGCCACCTGCGTGCGCGTGCCGGTCATGGTCGGCCACGCCGAGTCGGTGAACATCGAGTTCGAAACCCCGCTGGACGAGGACGACGTCCGCGAGATCCTGCGCGACGCCGACGGCGTGGAAGTCATCGATAAGCGCGAGGACGGCGGCTACATGACGCCCAAGGAAAGCGCCGGCGAGTTCCCGGTCTATGTCTCGCGCATCCGCACCGACTCGACCGTCGAGAACGGCATCGCGCTCTGGTGCGTCGCCGACAACCTGCGCAAGGGCGCGGCGCTGAACGCCGTGCAGATCGCCCAGCTCCTCCACGACAAGGGCCTGATCAAGCAGAAGATCCCGGCCTGATCTTCTTCCGACCTCCCCGGCGAAAGCCGGGGCCCAGCTGGAGGGCGCCGGGGCGGGCTCCAAGGAACGCCGCGCCCTTCCAATCCGCCCAAGCGCCATCGGATCTGGATCCCGGCCTTCGCCGGGAAGGTCGGGTTTGTAGCGTTCTTCGCAAGATGCGGGCAGACGGCGGGCTTCCTAACCGAGAGAAGCCCCCAAAAGGTTCGGTCCATGCCCTCGAGTCCCAGCCCCCAGGCCGAGAGCCGCTCCGCCTACGCCGCCGGCGTCGGCTGCTACGCCCTGTGGGGCTTCCTGCCCCTGTACTTCCACCTGCTGTCGAACCTGGGCGTCTCCTCGTGGGAGATGATCGCCCACCGCTCGCTGTGGTCGGTGCTGTGGGCCGGCGGCCTGGTGCTGATCGCCAAGCAAGGCGGCCAGGTCGCGGCGGTGCTGCGCCAGCCCAAGACCCTCGGCGTGCTGGCCCTCTCGACCCTGGCGATCTTCAGCAACTGGACGATCTACGTCTTCGCGGTGAACGCCGGCCACGTGATCGAGGCCAGCCTCGGCTATTACATCAACCCGCTGATGAACATGGCCGTCGGCGCCCTGCTGTTCCGCGAGCGGATGGGGACGGCGGGCAAGGTCGCCATCGGTTTCGCCGCCGTCGGGGTGGCCATCCAGACCGTCGCCCTGGGCCACCTGCCGATCGTGTCGCTGGGCCTGGCCCTGACGTTCTGCGCCTATGGCGTCCTGCGCAAGCAGGTGAAGGCCGACGCCCAGACCGGCCTGTTCGTCGAGTGCGCCTATCTGGCCCTGCCCGGCCTGTTCTATGTCCTGCACGCGCAATCGACCGGCCAGGGTCATTTCGGCGCGGGCGCCAGCGTCACCGGCCTGCTGGCCCTGGCCGGTCCGGCCACGGTGGTCCCGCTGGCCCTGTTCGCCTGGTCGGCCCGCCGCCTGCCGCTGAGCGCCGTCGGCTTCCTGCAGTTCATCGCCCCGACCCTGCAGTTCCTGCTGGGCGTGGCGTTCGGCGAGCCGTTCACGCCGCTGCGGGCCGTGTCGTTCGTGTTCATCTGGCTGGGTGTCGCCGCCTTCGCCTACGGCGCCTGGAAGAAGACGCGGGTGCTGGCGCCGGCGACCTGAAGCGCTAGGGTCGCGGCATGACGACCCGACGTTTCGTCCTCGCCGCCGGCGGCGCCCTCGTGCTGCCCGTGCTCTTGGGAGCCGCCGCGTCCGATCCGTACGGCGCGCTGCTGACCGGCGACGGCGACCCGACCGCGGCCCTGCCCGCCCTGGCCGGCGCCGCGTTCGACCGGCGCGGCGACCGGTTCAACCTGGCGCGCGGCCTGGCCGACGTAACCAGCGGCCGGGCCATGACGCCCGCCTCGCCGGCCCGCATCGCCTCGATCTCCAAGCTGGTCGCGGCGCTGGGGTTCATGACCCTGGTCGAGGCCGGCAAGGTCGGGCTGGACGACGACGCCGGCGAGATCCTGGGCTTTGCCCTGCGCCACCCGCGTTTCCCGGCCGCGCGGATCACGCCCCGGCGGCTGCTGTCCCACACCAGCGGCCTGCGCAATGGACCGAGCTATCCGGTCGCCTTCGGCCGCCCGCTCAGCGCGGCCCTGGCGCCCGGCGGCGTCCAGTGGGACGACGGCGCCTGGTTCGGGCCCGCGACCGAGCCGCCCGGCGACTGGTTCGCCTATGCCGACGTCAACTACGCCCTGGTAGCCCAGCTGGTCGAGGCCGTCAGCGGCGAGCGGTTCGACCGCTTCATGGCGCGGGTGGTGTTCGCGCCCCTGGGCCTGTCCTGCGGCTATAACTGGAGCGGCGTCCCGCAGGAGATCCGCGACCGCCGCGCCGTCCTCTATCGCAAGGCCCCGTCCGACGACGGGCCCTGGGACGCCAACGGTCCGTGGATCGCCCAGCTGGACGCCACCGTCCCGCCCGCGCCGGAGCCCGCCGTCCGCACGGCGCCCGAGGCGGCCGGACGAAACCTCGACAGCTACCGCCCGGGCGAGAACGGCTTCGTCTTCGGTCCGCAGGGCGGCCTGCGCGCCTCGGTCCTGGACCTGGCCGTCGTCGGCCGCGTCCTGCTGGCCCAGGGCGCGCCGATCCTGAAGCCAGCGGCCTTCGCCCAGATGACCGCCCCGACCTGGCGCTTCGATCCCAAACGTCCGAACGGCGAGGGCTATGGCGGCCTGATCGCCGCCTACGGCCTGGGCGTCCAGACCCTGACCGGCGGGGCGGGCGACAACGTCTTCGACGGCTGCGCGGGCTGGATCGGCCATGCCGGCGACGCCTACGGCCTGACCTCGGGCCTGTGGGTCGATCCCAGGGCTGGACGCGGGGTCGCCTACCTGACCACCGGCCAGGCCGCGCCGCTGAAGGCCAACAAGGGCCGCTCGCTGCTGACCCGGCAGGAGGAGCGGCTGGCCCAAAGCCTGGTCGAAGCGGGCTAGGCAGCCGCGTCGCCACGGGTCATCGTCTCCCCATGACCGACGCGCCCTCCCCCCGCCGCGACGAGGCCATCTCGCCCGCGCGCGGCCGCCTGATCCTTGCGGCGACCGTGCTGGGCTCCAGCCTGGCCTTCATCGACGGCTCGGTCGTCAATGTCGCCCTGCCCGCCATCCGCCAGGCGCTGAACGCCCGGCCCGACCAGATCCAGTGGATCGTCAACGCCTACCTGCTGCTGCTGGGCTCGCTGGTCCTGATCGGCGGCTCGGCCGGCGACCGGTGGGGCCGGCGCAAGGTGTTCGTGATCGGCGTGACCCTGTTCGCCCTCGCCTCGCTGGGCTGCGCGCTCTCGCCCGACATCGTCTTCCTGATCGCCGCCCGCGCCCTGCAGGGGATCGCCGCCGCGCTCGTCGTGCCGGCCAGCCTGGCCATCCTCGGCGCGTCGTTCGACGAGAAGGCGCGCGGGCCGATGATCGGCGCCTGGGCCGGCTTTGGCGCGGTGACCGGGGCGTTCGGACCGGTGCTGGGCGGCTGGCTGGTCGACGCCGTCTCGTGGCGAGCCATCTTCCTGATCAACCTGCCGATCGCCGCCGCCACCGTCTGGCTGACCCTGAAGGCCGTGCCGGAGAGCCGCGACCCCGACGTCGAGCACCTGGACTGGCGCGGCGCCATCCTGGCCGCCCTGGGGCTGGGCGCCCTGACCTGGGGCCTGACGGCGGCCGGCGAACGCGGCTGGCAGAGCCTGGCCGTCTGGAGCGCCCTCCTCGCCGGCGCGGCGATCCTGGTCGGCTTCGTCGTGCTGCAGGGCCGCGAGAAACATCCGATGATGCCGCTGACCCTGTATCGCTCGACCACGTTCAGCGGCGCCAACCTGCTGACCCTGGCGCTGTATTTCGGCCTGACCGGGGCGATGTTCTTCCTGCCCTACGAATTGATCGCCAAGCACGGCTACAGCGCCGCCGGGGCGGGGGCGACCCTGCTGCCGATCTCGGCGGTGATGGGGACGCTGTCGGGGTTCGCCGGCCGGATGGCCAACAAGGTCGGGGCGCGGGCCATGCTGACCGTGGGCCCGATCGTCGCTGGCCTCGGCTTCGCCCTGCTCGGCGCGCCCTGGCTGGGAAGCGGCTTCTGGACGGGGGTGCTGCCCGGCCTGCTGGTGCTGGCCGTGGGCATGACCATCAGCGTCGCGCCCCTGACCAGCACGGTGATGGCGGCCGTGCCGTCCAGCCATGCCGGCGTCGCCTCGGGGATCAACAACGCCGTCGCCCGGGTCGCGGGCCTGCTGGCCGTGGCGGTGCTGGGCCTCGTCTATTTCGCGCCCGGCGGCGGCGGCTATCCGTGGGTGATGGGGATCAGCGCCGTCGCGGCGGTCGCGGCGGGGTTTGTCGGGGGGATTACGATCCGAACGGAACCTCAGAGCGAGGCGTAGGCCGCCTCGATCAGGCGCACGGCGCGCGGGTCGCCGATCAGCGCGTTGCCCTGCTTGTTCATCACGTAGGCGCCCGACACCCCGCGCGTCGGGTCGGCGAACGCGCACGAGCCGCCCCAGCCAGAGTGGCCGAACGCCTCGGCCGTGGGACCGTAGAACATGTTGGGCTCGTTGCGCATGAAGCCGGCGCCCCAGCTGATCACGTAGGGCAGGACCAGGTCCTGGCCGACGATGCGCTGGGCGGCGGCGGCCTTGATCCCGGCCGGGGTGATCAGCGAGCGGCCGTCCAGGCTCCCGCCGCTGGCCAGGGCGCCCATCAGGCGGGCCAGGGCCGGCGCGGTGGCGTGGCCGTTGGCCGAGGGGATCTCGACCCGCCGCCACTCGGCCGCGCCCTTGCCGCCGGGCGAGGACCACGGCTTCAGAAAGGCGGCCGTCACCGCGGCGTTGAGCTCGCCGAACTTCGGCAGGGCCGTCGGCCGCATCAGCTCGGCGACGCGGCCGTGCTCGCTGTCGGGCAGACCGATCCACAGGTCCAGGCCCAGCGGGACCGCGATGTCCTCGCGCAGCGCCGTCCCCATGGTCCGGCCGTCCACACGGCGGAAGATCTCGCCGGCGATGTAGCCGAAGGTGACGGGGTGATAGCCGCTGGCCGAGCCGATCGGGAACAGCGGCGCCATGGCCGCCAGCTTGGCGCAGGTGGCGTCCCAGTCGAACCACAGGGCCGGGTCGGTCTCGTCGGGGAAGCCGGAGAGGCCGGCCTGATGCGACAGCGCCTGCTCGACCGTGACGGCCTGCTTGCCGTTCTGCGCGAACTCGGGCCAGACGTCGGCGACGGGCTGGTCGTAGGCCAGCCGGCCCTCGTCGACCAGGCGCGCGACCAGCAGGGCGGCGATGGCCTTGGTGGTCGAGAACAGCGCCGTCAGCGTGTCGGGACCGAACGGGACCTCGCGCTTGCGGTCGGCGAAGCCGCCCATCAGGTCGACGACGATCTCGCCGTCGATGGCGAAGGCGAAGCGCGCGCCCAGCTCGCCACCATCCGCGAAATTGGCTTCGAAGGCGTCGCGGACGCGGGCGAAGCGGTCGGGGCAGAAGCCAGCGGTCTTTGTCATGCAAGTCGCTCGATGCGCACGGTCGGCGAGGTCTGCTTGATCCGGGCGCCCATGGCCACGATCGGCAGTTCCGGCGCGTTCCAGATGTTGGCGGCGGTGACCGTCTCGGCCACCCCGCCGACGGCGCGGGCCAGGCCGTACGAAAAGGTCTGCCCCTCCAGGATCGAGGCGGCGTAGAGGGCGGTCAGCAGGTCGCCGGTGCCGTTGGGCGAGCGCTCGGCCTTGGCGTGGGCGGCCAGCCAGGCTTCCTTCTTGTCGGCCAGCACGACGCCGATCTCGGCCCCGCGCTGGACCGAGGAGACCAGGGTGGTCTTGCCCAGCAGCCGGGCGGCCTTCATGGCCGAGACCGGGTCGCGGGCGTCGGTCCCGGTCAGCTTCTGCAGCTCCCAGCAATTGCAGGCCACGACGTCGGCGCGTGGGATCAGGTCGGCGATGATCTCGTCGGCGGTCTCGGCCGGGATGTAGAGGCCCTTGCCGGCGTCGCCCATGGTCGGGTCGACGATGACGACCGGCTTGCGGGCGGCCGCGCCCTGGCGAGGGCTCGCGCGCACGGCGTCGATCACCCGCGCGGCGGACCGGGCCTGGGCGGCGGTGGCGAAGTAGCCGGTGATGACCACGTCCACCAGGCCGAACAGGCCGTTGGCCTCGATGCCGTCCAGCATGCCCTCGAACACCTCGATCGGCACCGGCGCGCCGCCAGGCAGGCCCCAGCCGGGGTGGCGGCCATACAGCACCGTCGGCACGACCATCGAGTCGATCCGGAACTGGGCCAAGGCGGTGGCTTGCGCCGTCGCGCCCACCTGGCTGCCGGCGACATGGCTGGAGATGATCAAGGCTAGCGGCATGGCAAAGCGATTAGCCGAGCATTGCGGACTTGAATAGGGCGGTTGCGCGGGGGAGGCCAAAAGAGAAGGCCCGCCGTCGCCGGCGGGCCTTCTCCTTGGAAAATCAGGCAATTTCCGTAACGGAAACGTCGCTCTTTATAGCGACAGGCCTTTTGGTCCTCGGCCTAGTAGCGGTAGTGGTCCGGCTTGAACGGGCCGGCTTCCGGCACGCCGATATAGTCGGCCTGGTCCTTGCGCAGGGTGGTCAGCTTCGCGCCCAGCTTCGCCAGGTGCAGGAAGGCGACCTTCTCGTCCAGGTGCTTGGGCAGGGTGTAGACCTGGTTCTCGTACTTGGCCTTGTTGGTCCACAGTTCGATCTGGGCCAAGGTCTGGTTGGTGAACGAGGCCGACATCACGAACGAGGGGTGGCCCGTGGCGTTGCCCAGGTTCACCAGGCGGCCTTCCGACAGCAGGATCAGCTTCTTGCCGTCCGGGAATTCCACGTGGTGGACCTGCGGCTTGATCTCGTCCCACTTGAAGTTCTTCAGGCCGGCGACCTGAATTTCCGAGTCGAAGTGGCCGATGTTGCAGACGATGGCGTTGTTCTTCATCCGGCGCATGTCTTCGACCGTGATGACGTCCTTGTTGCCCGTCGCCGTCACGAAGATGTCGGCCTTGTCGGCGACGTCGGCCAGGGTCTGGACCTCATAGCCTTCCATCGCCGCCTGCAGGGCGCAGATCGGGTCGACTTCGGTGACGATCACGCGGGCGCCGCCCTGGCGCAGCGAGGCGGCCGAACCCTTGCCCACGTCGCCGTAGCCGCAGACCACCGCGACCTTGCCCGACAGCATGACGTCGGTGCCGCGACGGATCGCGTCGACCAGCGATTCACGGCAGCCATAGAGGTTGTCGAACTTCGACTTCGTGACGCTGTCGTTGACGTTGATGGCCGGGAACGGCAGCTCGCCCTTGGCGGCCATCTGGTACAGGCGATGGACGCCCGTGGTGGTCTCTTCCGAGACGCCGGTGATGGCCGAGCGGATGGCCGAGTAGAAGCCCGGCTTCTCGGCCAGGTACTTCTTCATCACGGCGTAGAGGGCTTCTTCCTCTTCGTTCTGCGGGTTGTTCAGGATCGAGGGATCCTTCTCGGCCTTGGGGCCCAGCACGCAGAGCAGGGTGGCGTCGCCGCCGTCGTCGAGGATCAGGTTCGGGTAGCCGCCGTCGTGCCACTCGAAGATCTTGTGGGCGTATTCCCAGTACTCGACCAGGTTCTCGCCCTTGAAGGCGAACACCGGCACGCCCGAGGCGGCGATGGCCGCCGCGGCGTGGTCCTGGGTCGAGAAGATGTTGCACGACGCCCAGCGCACTTCGGCGCCGAGGGCGGTCAGGGTCTCGATCAGCACGCCGGTCTGGATGGTCATGTGCAGGCTGCCGGCGATGCGGGCGCCCTTCAGGACCTGGGCCGGGCCGTACTCGGCGCGCGTGGCCATCAGGCCCGGCATTTCGGTCTCGGCGATGGCGAGTTCCTTGCGGCCGTAATCGGCGAGCGAGATGTCCTTGACGATGTAATCGGCCACGGTCGGCTCCTGCGGTCGGTGAAGTCGTGAGAATGAAGTGTCTTGGGCGCGGCTTATACAACCCCGAGCCCTTCCGAGCAATTAACGCATAAAGATATCCTTATACGATGTACCTATCCCCTTGTGGAGCAAGGGTCGGGCGCTTGACAGAGGGTGTGGAGGGGTGCCTCCTTAAGCGCGTGGCCCGGAGGGATTGCTATGTTGGGTAGTCTGGCTTTCGCCGCCGTTCTATCGACGGCCGTCGGCGCCTTGGACACCGCTCCCCGGGACGCGCCCCCCTTGGACGCCGCCCAGCTGAAGGCGGCGATGCAGGAAGCCAAGGAAGCCGCGAAGGCCTCGCAGGTCGGCCGCGCGTTCCGGATCGAGATCCCATTCGTCGACGGCCGCAAGCGCGATGCGCCGACCTTCCAGAGCCCGGCGCGCTGGGTCTATGACTTCAAGCACGACCAGCTGGACCTGATCATCGGTCCCGGCGAGGTCACCCCGAGCAACTATGACCAGTTCGCCCCTCAGGGCCTGGACAAGCTGCCGCCGCTGCAGAGCTTCGTCTTCGACTCGCGCCAGGTCACCAACGAGACCGCCTTCACGATCGACAACAGGACGAAGGCGCACCAGATGGACGCCGGCGCCCTCAGCGACGGGCGAGGTGACGGGCAAGCGATCGGCAAGCGTTCCTGGCTGTACAGCTTCGCCATCGCCGTTCCGTACGACGAAAAGGGCGTGTCAGGCCTACCGACCGGCTTCAAGCCGCTGAGCATCCACAAGGTGGACCACCTGCCGCAGCGCGAACTGCGCCGCTACGTCAGCCACATGACCCTGGTGCTGGAGGGCGAGATCACCGACCTCGGGCAGCAGCCACCAACCTTCTGCGGCGGCTTCCAGGGCGGCGTGACGTCCAAGTTCATGACCAGAGACGAGCTGATTTCGCTCCATGCCAAGCAGTGCTTCGTCACGGCCCGCATCGACAAGGTGACGGTGATGCGGGGTGGTGAAACCTTGGCGTCGTGGCCGCGCGCGCCGGCGACCGCCGAGTAGCCCCTTAAGTCTCGACGCTAGCGACCGCGGTAGGTCTCGACCCAGAACTCTTCGGGCAAGCCTCGGCAAACCGACAGTTCGCTGCGATCGGCGAGGACGAAGGCCTTGCCGGTCCAGACATGGGTCTCGGTGATCCCGCAGTCGGCGACGCCTCGGCCCTTGGCGTAGCTGTAGAGCTTCTGATGGTCAGCGTCGTAGCTGGCGTTGGTGGCCATGGCCCGCTCGTCCGGAGCGCCGCCACCGCCCAGATCGGCGAGGCGCGCATGGCCGCCCGCCTCGTCGGCCAGCACCAGGGCCGAGGCGGTCTGATAGGCGCCCACCCAGCAGGGGACCACCCACAGCACCAAGCCTGGCGCCAGCCGGCTCGACACCGGACCGTCCAGCGCCGGGTTGTCCGTCGCGCAATCCAGGCCGGCGAGGCGCTTCAGCACCGGCGCCGGCGGCGTATCGGTCAAACCCTTCTGGCTGACCACGCGAGCGGCGCGGATGACCGGAGCCAATGGCGGCGGGGGAACGGCGGCGGCGGGCGCGGGCCCTTTGGCGACCAGGGCGGTGACGCCGCCCACGCGCTTCTGCTGGTCGTCGATCCAACGCAGGGCGGCCGAGGCGCCGGACAGCGACACCGTCGCCACGGTCTTCTCGCCGACCTTCAACTCCAGCCCGGTTCCGCGCGCGACCGCCGCCGAAAGCACCGCGCCGTTCGTCACGGCCCAGGTGCGGAAGTCGTCGTTCCCG
>Ga0075366_10000757_pt1 | contig 15387 bp, 16 predicted proteins | sample EndMethybrTD3031_FD_72351 | JGI IMG/M metagenome (GOLD analysis project Ga0075366, IMG submission 72351) | Populus endosphere microbial communities from Tennessee, USA - Endosphere MetaG P. TD hybrid TD303-1 | ecosystem: Host-associated > Plants > Roots > Endosphere | place: USA: Tennessee...
AGTTGCGCGCGCAACTGCTGCAGACGCAGGCGGCGCTGGAGAAGGAGCGCATGCAGTCGCTGCTGGTGCATGCCGGCAAGATGGTCGCGGTGGGCCGGCTCGCCAGCGGTGTGGTGCATGAGATGAGCCACCCGGTGGGCACGCTGCTGTTGCTGAGCGAGGCGCTGGCCGAGCGGCTGCGCGACGCCGATGCCGACGTGCGCGACACGATGCGCACGCTGCACGGCGAGACCAAGCGGCTACAGCAGTTCGTGGGCCGCTTGCGCGACTTCGCACGCGCCGAGCCGCTGCGGCTGGCAACGCACTCGCTGCGCAGTGTGATGGCCGATGCGCGCCAGCTGTTCGCGCCACGCCTCGGCGTCGAGCGCGTGGCCTACCACGAAGACCTGCCGGAGCTCGCGGTGCAGGTCGACCCGCAGCGCCTGGCGCTCGCAGTGGCCAACCTGGTGTTCAATGCCGCCGATGCGATGGCCGGGCGCGATGGCCGCGCGATCCGCGTGCACGCACGGCCGGCCGACGATGCCGTTGTGGCGCTGTGCGTCGACGACACCGGACCGGGCTTGGCGCCCGCGGTGCGCGAGCACCTGTTCGAACCGTTCTTCACGACCAAGCCCGAAGGCAAGGGGCTCGGTCTCGGCCTCGCGCTGAGCGCCGAATCGCTGGCCGCGATGGGCGGCCGCATCCGCGCCGACAACCGCGCCGAAGGCGGTGCGCGCTTCACGATCACGCTGCGTGCAGCGTGAGTGCAGCCTACTCGTCGCGGTGCGCGTCGAGCTGCAGGCCGTGCGTCTTTAGCTTGCGGTACAGCGTGGCTTGCGACACGTCGAGCGCGCGGCACACCGCGTCGACCTGGCCCTTGCAGCGCTTCAGCGCGTCTTCGATCAGCAGCGCCTCGAGTGCGTCGAGCGTGCTCTGCAGCGTGCCCGCTGATGCGGTGCTGGTGCTGCCGCTCCACAGCGGCGGCAATCCAAGCACTTGGCGCTCGGCCGCGCTTTTGAGCTCACGCACATTGCCGGGCCAGCCATGCGCCAGCAGCTGCTCGTTCAGCGGCGATGCGAGCTCCGGCACGTCGCGCTCGAAGCGCAGCGCGGCGTTGCGCATGAAGTGGCGAAACAGCGGCAGCACGTCGTCGCGCCGCTCGCGCAGCGGTGGCAGCTGCAGCTTCACGACGTTGAGGCGGTAGAACAGATCGGCGCGAAATGCGCCCCGTGCCACCAGCGGCTCGAGCTCGGCATTGCTGGCCGCCACCACGCGCACGTCGACGCGCTGCGGCTGGTTGGCGCCGAGCCGCTGCACCTCGCGCTCCTGCAGGACGCGCAGCAGCTTGGCCTGCAGCAGCAGCGGCATCGCTTCGATCTCGTCGAGGAACAGCGTGCCGCCGTGCGCATGCTCGATGCGACCGGGGCGCGCCTTGGCGGCGCCGGTGAACGCGCCGGCCTGGTGGCCGAACAGCTCGCTTTCGATCAAGCCGTCGGGCACCGCGGCGCAATTGATCGGCACGAACGCGCCGCGCCTGCCGCTGTGCTCGTGCAACGCGCGCGCCACCAGCTCCTTGCCGGTGCCGGTCTCGCCGCACACCAGCACGTCGACAGGCGTCGGCGCGATGCGCACGATCCACTCGCGCAGGCCCTTCATCGCCGCGCTGTCGCCGCACAACACGTCGGCCAACCCGCCGCCGGCCAGCCGCGAGCGCAGGTTGCGGTTCTCGCGCGCCAGGCGGAACTGCCGGCCGGCACGCTGCACCAGCGTGATCAGGCGGTCGCGGCCGAACGGTTTCTCGATGAAGTCGTAGGCGCCCTGCTTGATCGCGGCCACTGCGGTGTCGATGTCGGCATGCCCGGTCATCAGCACCACCGGGAGCTCGGCGTCGAACGCACGACATTGCGCCAGCACCTGCAGGCCATCCATGTCGGGCAGGCGCAGGTCGCTCAGCACAAGATCGAAAGCCGCATCGGGCAGCTTCTTCAGCCCCGCGCCGGCGCGTCCGAAGGCCTGGACTTGCAAGCCCGCAAGGCGCAGCGTGGCCACCACGCCGTCGCGAAAGTGCTCGTCGTCTTCGATCACCAGCAGATGCAGCGCAGGCGCGTCGGGGCTGTTGGTGAAAGGCTGCATCGGTGAGCTTTTGCGTGGATGAACGCCAGGCTGCAAGAGCCGGACCATCAGGTTAACCGCAGTGCGCACCTGCGCCGCGGATGCGGCACCTTCTCATGCTTGAGAGGCGAGCGGCCGGCGCCTTCTCAACCGTGAGAGTCCGCTTGCGCATGGCGCCGGCCGAACGCCGCAGACCGCCATTGGAATCAGCCACTTGGCTGCATTGTGTGCGCGACGCTGCGGCTGGCACGGGCGCTGCATCAAGGCCATCGCATGGACCGCACCTCATTCCTTCGCTTGTGGATCGCCGTCGTGTGTGCGCTACTGCTGATCGCCGGCGCGGGTTGGACCAGCGCCCATGCACGCGACGGCGTGATCGTCAACGGCGCACCGCTCGACGCGCGCCACGCCACCGCGCTCGAGCAGGCGTACCGCACACGGCTCGTGCCGGGCCGCTACTGGTACGACGCGATGTCGGGCCTGTGGGGCCTCGAAGGCGGCCCGTCGGTCGGGATGATCGCGCCGGGGATGCCGCTGGGCCGCATGGACCCGCGCGCGAGCGTCGGCCGCTGGGCCGGCATCACCGGCGTGTTCGTCAATGGGCGCGAGATCCACCCCGACGAGCTGCGCTACCTGCAATCGCTGTACGGCCAAGTGAATCGCGCGCGCTACTGGCTCAACGCGCGCGGCATCGCCGGCTACGAAGGCGGGCCGCCGCAATTCAACCTGGTAGCCGCCGGCCAGCCGGCGCGCGGCAACTCCACTGCGCGCCGCGGGCTGTTCGGCAGCTCGGGCAGCGACGGCCAGTGCTCCTACTACATGCATCCGAACGGCTCGAGCGTGATGACGGGCCGCTGCTGACCGATGAAATCCCAACCGAAAGGAGAGAACCATGCCCCCACGCTCACTGCGTTCGCTGCCCCCCGAGGGGGCCCAGCCTCCTAGAGGCGGCTCGTCGGAGGCTGCGATGAACACGCGATGGCATCTGGCGCTGGCGTTGTGCGCCGCATGGGGCTTGCTCGGCTGCGGCGGTGGCGGCGGAGATGGCGGAACGGGCGGAGGCGGGTCCAACATGGCCGAGTTCGTGTTCGACTGCGACATCGGCGGCGTCAATGCAGTGATGAACATGCAGGTGGAGGCCGTCTCGTCCAGTGGCGCGGTCTGGGGACCCGGACCCGACCCGCAGATCACCGGCGTCATCGGCAACGGCAGCTTCATCTACTACACCGCCGGCAACCTGGCGTCGCCCACCGCGCAGTACTCGTTCCGCGGCGAGAACCAGTACGCCGACTTCACGATGCTCAACGGGAACGACCGCTTCCGCGTCGAGTGGATCGTCAGGGCACCGGGCCTGACCATCCGCGTCAACCCCTTTGGCCCCGGCCCGACAGAGTATGACTGCGCGCTGCGCAGCTCGCGGCGCTTGTGAGCAGGCTGCGGCCGCAGACGTCGCGCGCGGCGAGGATCGCCTCGGGCCCGATCACGAGCGCCAACGCGTGGCGCAGGAAGGCGTGAGCTCGGTGCGCCGCTACTGGCGCTATTCGTCCGCCGTCAAGCCGTGAGCTTGAAGCGCTTGACCAGCGATTGCAGCTCGCGTGCCTGATCGCGCAGGCCTTCGGCCGACGCCGCGCTCTGCTCGACCAGCGCAGCGTTCTGCTGCGTCATCTCGTCGAGCCGTGTCACCGATTGGTTGACCTCGCCGAGGCCCTGGCTCTGCGTGCCGGCGGCCTTGCAGATCTCGTCGACCATCGCGGTGGCGCGCGCCACGCCGTCGACGATGTCGCGCATCGTCACGCCGGCGTCCTTCACCAGCCGCTGGCCCGACTCCACGGTTTGCGTGCTGCTGTGGATCAGGCCCTTGATCTCGTGCGCGGCCTGCGCCGCGCGCTGCGCCAGCGAGCGCACTTCGGAGGCCACCACCGCGAAGCCCTTGCCGTGCACGCCGGCGCGCGCCGCCTCGACCGCGGCGTTCAGCGCCAGGATGTTGGTCTGGAACGCGATGCCGTCGATCACGCCGGTGATGTCGGCGATCTTGCCGCTGGCCGCGGCGATCTCGCCCATGCGGCCGACGATCTGTTGCATCGCCTGGCCGCCGCGTTCGGCGGTCGATGCGGCCGTGCTCACCATCGTGTTGGCGCTGCGCGCGGCATCGACGCTGTGCTGCACGGTTTCGCTCAGGCGATCGATCGCGCCGGCGGTCTGCTGCAGCGAGCCGGCGGTTTCTTCGGTGCGGCGGCTCAGGTCGAGGCTGCCGTCGGCGATCTCGCCGCTGGCGTTGGCCAGCTGATCGGCCAGGCTGCAGATGCTGCCCACCAGCTCGCGCAGCTGCTGCTGCATCGCCATCACCGCGTGCTGCAGTCGGCCGAGCTCGTCGTCGCGGCGGATCTCGAGCGTGGCGGTCAGGTCGCCGGCGGCAATGGCTTCGGCGATGTGCACCGTGTCGTCCACCGGGCGCGTGATGCTGCGCGTGATGCCCCAGGCCATCAGGCCCGACACCAGCAACGCCACCGCAGCCATGCCGATCGAGATCCAGCGCGCCAGCACCGTGCGTTCGTTGGAGCGCGCACGGGTGTCGTCGAGCGCCTTCAGATCCCTCAGCTGCGCGGCCTCGATGCCGGCGGCGAAGGCCGCGATCTTCGGCTGCAGGCCGTCGAACAGCAGCGCGCGCGCCTGTTCGGTCTGCTGCGCGCGCTGCAGGCGCGACAGCTTCAGCAGCGCCACCAGCACGCTGCTGCTCTGCGTGGCCAGTTCCTCGGCCAGCGGCTTGTTGTCTTCACCGAGCTGCTTCTTCAACCCTTCGATCGCATCGCCGATGCGCGCGCGGCCGGTCTCGATGCGTTCCAGCGCGGCTTTCGCGGTGCCCGGTTCGGTGGCCAGCATCGCGTCGCGCGCCGCCAGGTTGACCGAAGCCACCTCGGCGCTCAGCGCCTGAAGCTGCGTCAGCATCGGCACGCGGTCGTCGAGCGCGTGCGTGATGTGGCGGTTCATGTCGCCGGCCTGCCAGACGGCATTGACGGCCATCGCCGCAATCAGCAGGCAGACCACGCCGAAGCCGAGCCACAGCCGCGCCGCCACGCCGAAGCGACGCCGCGCGGGATTGGACCGTTGTGTGGGGGTCATCGTGTGTACACCGGTCAGCCGTCCAGGCTCTGCAGCCGTCGGATGTCGGCCATCAAGGCCGCAGCCGGGGTGGTGTGAGGGTAGACGCGGCGCACGCGTGCGGCGCCATCGAGCAGGTAGAACACCGAGCTGTGCTCGAGCGTGCCCGCCTGGCCGCGCACGCCGACGCCGTAGCGTTCGGCGGCCTGTTCGATCTGCTGCGGGCTGCCGGTGAGACCGATGATGCGCGCGTCGATGCGATCGACGAACGAGCGCAGCTGCTGCGGCCCATCGGTGAGCGGATCGAGCGTGACGAACACCACCGCCGGGTCCTGCCCCGGCGCCGCCGCGTGCAGCACCTGGCGCGCCGTGGCCAGAGCCAGCGGGCAGGTGGAGCCGCAATGCGTGAAGCCGAAGAACACCAGCACCGGCCGCCCGGCCACGCGCGCCAGCGCGAAGCGCTGGCCACGCTGGTCGGTGAGGTCGAGTGCGCCGCCCACGCCGACCGGCGGCACGCGGCCGTGCCAGTCTTGCGCCTGCACCGGCAGTGCGGCGCAGGCGATCGAAGCCAGCAACAGGCGACGGGTGCGGGAGATCAATGTGCCCCCTTGGCGCTGCGCGCGCTCGCTGGCACGAACAGTCCCCCGGACTGTTCGTGTCCGCACTCGCCCCCGAGGGGGAGCCAGCGCCTTCGGAGCGGCCGAGCGGCGCTCACGGCGCGACGTTGATCACCATGCGCATGTCCGGATGGATCGCGCATTCGATTTCGAACTTGCCGGCCTTGGTGAAGGTCACCGTCTTCATCTGGCCGCCGCCGTAGGTGCCGAGGTCGAACGGCATCGCGTCGGTGAGGCTGAAGATGTTGTGCGAGAAGCCGTCGTCGTTGCGGAACGCGACCTTGTCGCCCACCTTGATGTCGAGCTTCTTGGTGGAGAAGGCCTTGTCCTTCTGGGCCACCGTGTGTTCCTGCGATGCAAGCGCAGCGCCGCACACGAGCGCGACAGCGAGCGTGCCGACGAGGTTGAGGGTCTTCATGTTCAACTCCTGGTTCGAGGTGCCGCGCGATTCAGCGGCTCTGGCTCTGCGCGTTCACCGAGCGCACGAAGGCAACCACGTCGCCGATCTGCTCGTCGGTGAGCTCTTCGCCCCACGGCGGCATGCCCGGAGAACGCCCGAGCGTTTCGCCGCCCTTGCGCACGATCAGCCCGATGTAGGCATCGTTCTTGTCGCTGGCGCGCAGGTTGGCGGGGCGCGGCGTGTGCAGGCGCGCGGCGCGTCCGTTGCCGTCGGCGTTGATGCCGTGGCAGGTGACGCAGTAGTTGGCGTACACCAGGCCGCCGCGGAACACCGCGGCGTCCTTGCTGTCACGCGGCAACAGCGCGCCCGACGAGTTGGCTGGATGGGCCTTCTCGGGCTCGGCCCAGACTGCCGCGGTGCCGAAGCCCAGCACGGCGGCCGTCAAGGCCGCCGCGCACCACAGGCCCGCGCGGGAAGGTACGTGCAGGTTCATGGTGCCCTCGTCCTCACTGCGGCAGCGCAGGCACGCTGGCCGAGCGCACCGAGCCGGTGAGCGTCTTCATGAACGCCACCAGATCGAGCTTGTCCTGTTGGTTCAGGTCGAGCTGGCGCACGTCCTTCGACACGTTGCTGCGGTCGTCGCCGCCGCGCGCGTAGTGGTCCACCACGTCCATCAGCGTGACCGCCGTGCCGTTGTGGAAATACGGGCCGGTGAGTTCGATGTCGCGCAGCGTCGGCGTCTTGAACGCGCCCTTCAGCACCGCGGCCTTGCGGATGTTGAAGCGGCCCAGGTCCTCGGCGCCCTTGGCGTGCGCGATGCCGATGTTGTGGTAGCCGTTGTCGGTGAAGTTGGGCGGCGCGTGGCAGACCACGCAATTGCCCTTGGCCGGATCCCTGAACACCTGATAGCCGCGCCACTCCTGCAGCGTGATGGCGCTGGCGTCACCGGCCACCCAGCGGTCGAAGCGCGAATCGTTCGACACCACGGTGCGCTCGAAGGCGGCGATCGCCTTGGCCACCGTCTCTTCGACGATCGGCTCGCCCGGATAGGCGCGCGCGAACTGCTCGCGATAGCCGGGGATCGACTTCAGCATCGAGATCGCGGCGCCGAAGTCGGTCTTCATCTCTTCAGGCGTCTTCATCGGGCCGAGCGCCTGGTCTTCGAGCGACTTCTTGCGGCCGTCCCACATGAACTGCGTGTTATAGGCGGTGTTCACCACCGTCGGCGTGGCGCGGCCGAGCACCGTGCCGTTGATGCCGACGCCGGTCTTCAGACCGTCGGACCAGCCGAGCGCCGGGTTGTGGCAGGTCGCGCACGACAGCGTGCCGTTGCCCGACAGGCGCGGGTCGAAGAACAACGCACGGCCGAGTTCCACGCGCTCCGGCGTGCTCACGTTGTCGGCCGGCTGCGGCACCGCGCCGAGCAGCCAGTGCTTGTCTTGCTCAGTCGCTTTCGGCGCGCTGTCAAAAGCGGCCACGCTCACCGCGGCACAAGCCGCCAGCGTGAGCACACCCACGCGCACGCGCGCCACGAAGCGCGACTTTTCGATCGAGGCCATACGACCCTCCTCCAACAGTTCCCCAACCACACAAATTTCCGCACGCCGCCAGGCGCACGGGCACGAGGCCGCGAGCGAAGCGGCTCGTCGTGTTGATCGGCAGTGTGGGAGGCCGGCTTGAGCGACAGCGGGCGGAAATGCGGGCCGATTGCTGCGCAATCCTGCCGGTGGTTCACGGAAGAAGGCGCTGTGCGACTTCTTCAGCAACGCCTTCAGCGGGCGCGTTTGAGCGAGATCGACTCCAGCCAGCGCCCGATGCGCGTGGTGAAGCCGCCGAATCGACTGTCGAGCTCTTCTTCCGGGCTCACCGGCACCAGGCGATGGATCTTCGGCGGGTCGGTTTCCGGCTTCTTCGGCGTGACGGTTTCACGCTCGGGCGGTGCAACCTCGGGTGGCGCAACGGGTTGCACCGGCTCCGGCGGCAACGCATCGAGCGCGCCCGGCGCGGTGCGCGCCGCGAGCAACTCGGCTTCGGCGCTGGGTGCCACCGGCTTCAGGCTGCCGGCCGGCGACGAGCCCGGTGGCAGCACCGGCCGCGTCGGCTTGCGCAGCGGCTTGGCCTCGATCGCTGCCGGCGTGATCTCCAGCATCGGCGCCAGCCACTGCAGGATCGGCTGCCACTGCGCGAGATCGGCCTCGACCTTGGCCTCCGGCATGTCGAAGATCGTCAGGCCGTGCTCGAGGCACTTCACGTAGGTCTGCGTCTCGCGCAGCGCGCCGAGAAACGGCAGTTGCAGCCCCTCGGCCCATTGGCGCAGCGCGGCTTCGGACTTGGTGCGCCCGTCGACACGCATGCCCACGGCGGCGATCTTGCAGCGCCCGCGCGCGACGCGCGGATGCGCCAGCAGCTCGGCATAACAATCGGCCGCCGACTCGCGATCGAACAGCGAGTGCTGCACCGGCATCAAAACCGCATCGGCCAGCATCACCACGCGCAGCAGGTCGTAGCCCTTCAGGCCGCCCGGCGTATCGAGCAGCACGTGGGTCACGCCCGTCGGCGCGCGCAGGATGTTGCGCGGATCGACGCTCCAGCCGGCGATCTTGGGCGCGCCCGGCACGAAGCGCTGCTTGTCGCGCTGGCGCAGCCAGGCATGCGACGACTGCTGGAAGTCGGCATCGCCGAGCAGCGCCGGCATTTTCTTGTGCGCGAAGTAGGCCGCCAAGTGCGTCGCCAGGGTGCTCTTTCCGCTCCCTCCCTTGCGATTGACGACGGCGATGACGGGCATGCAATGACGCGGGGACTGACCCCAGGCTCGAAGTTTTGAATTGCAACATCAAAGCGATGTCGTCACCGTGAAATACGGCGCAGCGCACCGATCGCCCTGGTGTGCAGAGGTACGACCCCCGTGGCGCCGGGGTCGGCTTGGCGCTTTATTCCGCGCGCGCCCCGCTCTCCTTCACGATCTTGCCCAGGCGCGGCACGTCGGCCTTGACGAGCTCACCCAGTTGGGCCGGTGGCATGCCGCTCAAATCGAGCCCGAGTTCGGTCAAGCGCTTTTCCACCTCGGGTGTTTTCAGGATCTTGGCGATCTCGCTGTACAGCCTGTCGATCACCGGCTTGGGCGTGCCGGCCGGCGCGAACACCGCCTGCCACGAGCTCAGCTCGAAGCCGGCGAGGCCCGACTCGGCCAAGGTCGGCACGTCGGGTGCCACGCCCGAGCGCTGCGCCGACGTGACCGCCAGCGCGCGCAGCTTGCCGGCCTTGAGGTGCGGCACGGCGGTGGCGATGTTGTCCACCGCCACCAGCAGCGTGCCGCCGAGCAGCTCCGGCATCATCTGGCCGCTGCCGCGGTACGGGATGTGCTGCATCTTCACGCCGGCCTGCGACTTGAACATCTCGCCGGAGATGTGCTGCGAGGTGCCGTTGCCGGCCGAGCCGAACGAATACTTCTCCGGGTTGGTCTTGAGCAGCGCGATGAACTCGCGCACGTTGCTGGCCGGCACGCTCGGGTGCACCAGCAGCACGTTGGGCTGCGTGGCGTACATCGTGATCGGCTCGAAGCTCTGCACCGGGTCGTACGGCAGCTTGTCGTACAGCGTGGCGTTGATGCCGTGCGAGCTGATGGTGCCGCCGCCGATGGTGTAGCCATCGGGCGCCGCGCGCGCCAGCTCAGCGGCGCCGGCCGAGCCGCCCTGCCCCGGTTTGTTTTCGATCACCAGCGGCTGGCCGAGCGCGATCGCGAGCTTCTCGCCCACCACGCGCGCCAGGATGTCGGTGGTGCCACCGGGCGCGAACGGCACGATGTAGCGGATCGGCTTGCTCGGGTAGCCGCCTTGCGCAGCGGCCAACGGCGCGAGCAGCGCACAGGCCGCAGCCAACAGCAGGCGCCGCGCCGCGATGCACGCAAAGTCCATGGTGCGAAGGTCCCTCCGGTGGTCTGCGGCGAGAATGCCGCACCGGCACGCCCGGCGCGAGGGGCGAAACCCCAACGCCGCCGCGGGCCAGCACACCCAGACAAGCGCAGGAGACCCATGAGCCTGACCCACACCATCGAGGTCGAGTCGCTGCACCGCGCCATGCACCTGCTGGTGCGCGGCTTCGGCAGCGACGAGGCCGAAGTGCAAGCCGTGTGCAGCAACCTGATCGAAGCCAACCTCACCGGCCACGATTCGCACGGCATCGGCATGCTGCCGCGCTACACCGACTCCTACCTCGAAGGCGGCTTGAAGCCCAACACGCACGTGCACACGCTGCTCGATGCCGGCGCGCTGCTGCGCCTCGACGGCCAGGCCGGCTTCGGCCAGGTGGTGGGGCGCGAAGCGATGGCGCTCGGCATCGAGCGCACCCAACAGCACGGCTGCTGCGTGATGGCGCTCGGCAATGCACACCACCTGGGACGCATCGGCGCGTGGGCCGAACAGGCCGCGGCGGCCAACCTGGTGTCGCTGCACTTCGTCAACGTGATCTCGCGCGGCATCGTCGCGCCGCATGGCGGCTCCGACGCGCGCTTCGGCACCAACCCGTTCACCGCGGCCATCCCGTTGCGCGGGCGCGAGCCGATGATCCTCGACTTCGCCACCAGCGTGATCGCGCAGGGCAAGACGCGCGTGGCGCACAACAAGGGCGAGCCGGTGCCGCCCGATCACCTGATCGATCACGAAGGCAAGCCGACGCAGGACCCGCGCTATTCGGTGATCGAGCCGTTCGGCGCCATCCTCACGTTCGGTGCGCACAAGGGCTATGGCATGGCGGTGCTGTGCGAGCTGCTCGGCGGCGCGCTGGCCGCCGGCATGGCGCAGCACACCTCCGACACCAGCAAGAAGCGCGTGCTCAACGGCATGCTCACGGTGCTGATCGACCCGGCGAAGCTCGGCGACGTCGCAGCCTACGAGCGCGAGGCGCTGACCTTCGTCGACTGGGTCACCGCGTCGCCGCCACGCGCCGGCTTCGACCGCGTGCGCATCGCCGGCGAGCCCGAGCGCGAGGCGCGCGCCAAGCGCCTGAAGAGCGGCGTGCCGGTCGACGCCACCACGTGGCAGGAGATCCTCAACGCGGCGCACAAGCTCGGCATCGATGCGCAGCGCATCAACGATGCGGCGCGTGTGCAGGCGTGAGGGCGTTTCAGCGCCCGAGCTCGTGCACCATCCAGAGTTTTTCGATGCCCGGCCCATAGCCGCGCACGCTGTGGCGGGTGCGGTAGCCGAGTGACGCGTACAGGCGCGGCGCCTGGAAGCTGAAGGTCTCGAGGTACACCAACGAGCAGCCGCGCTCGATGGTGCGCTGCTCGAACGCGCGCACCAGTCGCGCGCCGAGGCCTTGGCGGCGCAACTCGGGCTGGACCCACAGTTGCTGCAGCTCGGCGCATGCACCCCAGGTGCGTCCCACGGCACCGCCGAGCACGGCGCCCGATGCATCGCGCAGGAAGCAGGCGAGCGGCCGCACCTCGTGCAGCGGCGCGCTCGCGTTGTTGTGGTCGTCGAGGCCCTGGTCGACGATGCGCGCGTCGGCGACAGCGGGCTCGTCGTGCACGGTGAGTTCAAGCGGTGCCATGCACGCAGCGTAGCGCAGCGACGCCATCCAGACCGGCGTTCAAACACGCGTCCGAATCCGGCGAGTCGACGCCGCCGCGGCCGACGATGATGGCGCCATGGACACCACCACCACCCCTCCGAGCAGCCGGCCCGCCAACGCGCTGAACACGCTCACCGTCACCAACCTGGCGGCACAATCGGCCGAGCAGATCAGCCTGGCGGCGCTGCCGATCGTCGCGGTGATGGCGCTCAACGCCGGGCCGGGCGAGATCGGCGTGCTCAACACCGCGCAGACGCTGCCGTACCTGCTGCTGTCGATCCCCGCTGGCGTGCTGGCCGACCGCTGGTCGCGTGCGCGCTTGATGGTGTGCGCCGAGGCGCTGCGCGCGCTGGCGCTGCTGGGTTTGTGCGCGCTGGTGTTCGGCGCGGTGCTGTCGCTGCCGCTGCTGGCGCTGCTCGGCTTCATCGGCGCCGCCGGCACGGTGGGCTTCAGCGTCGCCGCGCCCGCGTTGGTGCCGTCGCTGGTGCCGCGCGGCGATTGGGCGCGCGCCAACGCAAGGCTCGAGCTGGCTCGCAGCACGGCGTTTGCCGCCGGGCCCGCGCTGGCCGGTGCTCTGGTGGCCTGGGCCGGCGCGGGCACCGCGTTCGTGCTGGCCAGCGCGCTGTCGGTGTTCGCGCTGCTGTGGCTGTTGCGTTTGCCCACCGTGCCGTCCGCCAGCGCTGCCCAGCGCGCGCTGCTCGACGATTTGCGCCAGGGCGCGCGCCTGGTGTGGCGCCATCCACTGCTGAAGCCGGTGATGTGGACCGCGGTGGTGTGGAACATCGCGTGGTTCGTGCTGCAGGCGGCCTACGTGCCGTATGCCATGCGCCATCTCGGCCTCGACGCTGGTGGCGTCGGCCTCACGCTCGGCTGTTTTGGCGCCGGCATGTTGATCGGCGCCTTGCTGGCCACGCGTGCCGCGCGCACGCTGCCGTTCGGCACCGCGGTGCTGCTCGGTCCATTGATGTCGGTGCTGGCCGCGGCCGCGATGCTGGCCAGCTGGTGGTGGCCGCATGCAGCCTGGGCGGCACTGTCGTTCGTGCTGTTCGGCGCCGGCCCGCTGGTGTGGACCGTGACCACCACCACGCTGCGCCAGACGCTGGTGCCGTCACAGTTGCTGGGTCAGGTGTCGGCGATGTTTCTCACGGTGAACGCCGGCGCGCGGCCGCTCGGCGCGGCACTCGGCGGCGTGGTCGGTGCGCTGTGGGGCGAGGCGGCGTGTCTCGCGCTGGCAGCAGTCGGCTTCGTGGTGCAGGCGCTGCTGATCACCGGCTCGCCGGTGCGCGTGCTGCGGCAACTGCCAGCGCCGGCGCTGTGAGTCGGCGCCTCAGGTCGATCGGCTGCGCCGCAATCGCTCAGGTGGAGCGTGCCGCTCCGCGTGCCGCCACGCAAGCCGAGATGCGCCATGCCTTGTCGGCCTGGCGCTCCAGCTCGTACACCACCATCCACGGTGCGCCGGCGGCATCGGTCATCTGCACGCGCTGGATCAGCTTGCTTTCGACCCACTCGGGTTTGAGAAACGACACCGACGCCGGGCGGTACACCACCGGATAACCTTCGCGCACCATCGACAGGAAACGCTCGGCGCTGATGAACAGCGCGCGGATGCCGGGCGCGGCATACGAAAACGCCTTCTCGGCGTCGTCGGCGGCAAACGCGGCGAGCTGCGCCTCGATCACCGCGCGCACCGCCTTGGCATCGGGCGCCGTGACGTCGGGGGCAGCGTGGGCGGCCCAGGCACAGGCCAGGGCTGATGCGGCGACAGTGAACGAACGTCGGTCCATGGTCATCCCGGGCAAGTGGCGCGGCCCCATCTTGCCGGTTTAGCGCCAAGCGCGCCACAGGAAGGCCAAGCCGCCGAGCACGACCACGGTCTCCATGATGCGCAGATGCAGCTGCTGCGGCACGCGGCGCAGGATCGCGCGCGCGACGAAGGCGCCGGGCGCCGTGCACAGCCCGACCAGAGCGCCGGTCACCGCCAGCTCCGCGTCGAGCCTTGCCGCGCCACCGAACAGCAGCACCTTGGCCAGCCCCATGATCGTCGACACCACCGCGTCGCTGGCGATCAGCGCCGCGCCCTGCACGCCGGCGGCCATCAGGATCGAGATCAGGATCACCCCGGTGCCAGTCATGCCGCCTTCGACGAAGCCGAAGGCGCCGCCGGCCAGCACCTCGCCGCCGGGCGTGAGCTGCATCCGTGCGCGCTGCAGCAGCCGGCGCAGCGGGATGCTGGCGAGCAGGAACAGCCCCAGCAGCAGCGCGACCCAGCGCGCGTCGAGCCGCGTGTAGCCCCAGGCGCCCACCAGGCAGGTGGGCAGGCCGAGCCACAACATGCGCCGCACGTGCGGCCACTCGATGTCGCGCCGAAACGCGAGCACACGGCTGCCGTTGTTGATCATCATCGCCACCGCCATCACCGGAATGATGTTGGCCACGCCGATCACCGGCGCCAGCGCGATCGGCAGGATCAAGCCGGTGCCGTAGCCGGCCAGGCCGCCGAGCACCGCGGCAGCGAACGCGACCACGCCCACGCCGAGCCACTGCAGCAGCAGCGTGGCATGGGTGAGCGGCGTGCCGAGCGACTCCATCGGGCGCCATCATGACGTGGCAGCCGGCGCGCCGGTGGCGCGCGAGAATCGGCGCTTCCAAACGTCACTCTCGGCGGAGCGCTGCATGGCATGGAGTTGGAGCGGATTCTTCGGGCGTCGCAAGGCGACGCCACCGGCCGGGCCGCCGGCGCCCCTAAACGACGGACCGCCGCCGCTCGGCCACTGGAGCAGCCGCAGCAACACCTCCGACTACGGTGACCCGCCGAACGTGCTCTGCGTGGGCCGGCGCTACCGCGTGCGGCGCGCGTTCACCGACCACGACCGCGACGTGCATCCGGTCGGCGAGGAATGGACCTTTCTCGGCCATGCGTTCCTGCCCTATCACGACGGCCTGTCGTGGTTCGTCAGCTTCGACGGCGCGCACGAGTGGCACATCCGCATGCAGTGCCGGCCCGAGGAGCAGGCGTCGATCGTCTACAACCTGAGCGAGTACCTCGAGCCGGTCTGAGCGCCCTTCGATCTAGGGCCACCGCCGTTGCCACCAATGGCGCAGCGCGGGCAAGCGGTGTAAGTTGGCCCGCGCCCCGACATCCACCGACGCAGGCCCCTCGATGAAACGCACCGCTTCGATCGCAAGCTTCGCGCTCGGCGCCGCGCTCGCGCTGCCCGCAGCCGCACAAAACGTGAAGGTCACGCCGCTGGGTGGCATCGACGGCGAGTTTTGCGCGCAGGACCGCGCGCTGATCTTCGAAGACCCGAACGGCACGCGCATCCTGTACGACCCGGGCCGCACGGTGGCCGGCGCCAGCGATGCGCGGCTCGGCAAGATCGACATCATCCTGGTCAGCCACATGCATGGCGACCACCTGGGCAACGCGCACGCCAAGGCGCCCAACTCGGGAACCTGCGCGCAGCCCGATGTGTCGGTGTCGGCGCTGCCCAACTCCAACGCGGTCAACATCGCGCTGGCGAAAAAATCGAAGATCGTCACCGGCAGTGAGATGCCGCCGTTCTTCGCCGCCAAGCTCAAGGCCAACGGCGGCAACCCGGCCGATTCGAT
>Ga0075366_10000758_pt1 | contig 15377 bp, 14 predicted proteins | sample EndMethybrTD3031_FD_72351 | JGI IMG/M metagenome (GOLD analysis project Ga0075366, IMG submission 72351) | Populus endosphere microbial communities from Tennessee, USA - Endosphere MetaG P. TD hybrid TD303-1 | ecosystem: Host-associated > Plants > Roots > Endosphere | place: USA: Tennessee...
GGCCATATCAACCCTAAGCAGCGTTACCTATTTTGGCGAAACCTATATGGAAATGTGGGGCGAGCCGATTGCCACCAAGAAAAAGGTTTTTCTGGACTATGTAAGCACCAAACTTAGCCCGGATAAACCTAATCTTGTGGTTATCCATACGGCTACACCCAGCCCGGAAATGGATGCGCTGGTGGATATGAACAGCAATATGATGAATACTAAAGAGGGTAAGCCCCTCACCAGCCTTCATCGCCAAACAGAGCTGAATATGTTGCTCTCGCCGGAATTTAGGGCAATGGAGGGCAAAAAATTCAGGATGATTAATTACGCCCAGTTATTGGCCGGTAAAGATATCAGCATATTAAAGGCTGTTGATAATAAATAGGGTTATTTGCTTTTTGATAAGGCAACTACCGCTATCCCTCCGATAATTAACGCGCTACCTAAATACGGGGGGTAACATTTTTTTGCTTGTCAATAGAAAGCCGGAGTGGACAGTTTATTTATAGGCGATAGCGTGGCAATCTGGTAGCTGTACAGGGCAAGTCTTGCAATCCGGACATGTATTGGCGACGGGATTGCTTCGTACATCGCAATGACGGTAGTTTAGAACATTTGTTTAAACACATCTGTTGCACGTCATGACGATTTTTTTCAGGTTTTACTTGGTGGGCCTTCGCAATGACAAATTTGATGAAGCGATTTATTCTTCGATAGCTACCGGCGCTTTAATAGCCGCTAAAATACCGTCCCAAAGTGCAATACGTGCTTGTAGTGCTTCCCGAACAGCAATGGTTGCTTCTTCCCATTTGGAGTCGTCGTTGCCGCAAAGTTCGGCGGTCATTTCGTAGGCCAGGTGGGAGTGGTGGTCGCCGTCAACTTCAATGTGGCGCTCCAGGTAATAAAGCAGGATATCAACCTTGCCGGGTAGTTGGCGGCTGAGTTCTTTAACAATACTCACAAACATATCGGGGATTAAATCCTCGCGGCCAAAGGTAAATACCGCGGCCTGCACATGGTTTTTGTTGGTGCCGATAACATCAAAAGTATGCAGCATAAAATTGCGGGCCGCCAGGGGGATATCGGCAATAATTAAAGCCTCGTCTATATGTTTGCCGAAGTTTAATTCATGAAATAAATTATTAATGGCAATTGCTTCACCGCCGGCCTGCTGCATAGCGCGCAGGTATAGCTCAAAATGACTGGTGCGGTTGCCTTGTTCATCTACATCGCTTTCTTCGCCGGTTACAATTTCGTTAATCAGGTAGCGGGTATTGGCGTTACCTGTTGGCATCCATGGTGTGGCAGTACAGGTAAGTTTTTGTTGCAGCGATTTTAACAGCGACATAAAATCCCAAACGGCAAACACGTGATGATCCATAAAAATGGTTAATTCATCCAAAGAGTTAATGTTTTTATATAATTCGTGCTGTATCAGTTGATCGCGTAAAGGCTGGATCTGTTTTTTTAGTAGTGCTATGCGCTCGCTGTAATTTGCCATCGGGTATTAAGTATAGTATGGCGGCAAAAGTAGCGATAACAGGTATTAAAAAACGTTAAGTGATAATTTTTGACTTTGGGTTGATTGGAGGGATTATAAAAATAGACTAACTAATCTTTTTGTAAACAAAGCTTTACCGCGTTGTAAGCGCTAAAGCAATTATTCGGGTAAAGTGAAGATAAATTGCTCATCGAACGCAATACCGAAGCTGTTGAGCATTTGTCGATATTCATCCAGAAAGTTCTGTTTTTTATGATGGTCTTGTTGACTTAATATGTATTTTACCACTTTATCTACTTGCGATTTGCTATGGCTAAAAGCGCCATACCCTTCTTGCCATTGAAATTTGCCATTGGTTAGTCGTTTTTCGTTAATCCAAGTTGAGGAGTCAGTTTTAACTTGTCTTATCAAATCAGATATAGCCTGCTTGGGATTTAAGCCAACCAGCATGTGTAAATGATCTGGCATGTTGTTAATGGCAAGCATTTTATGGTCGTGATTTTGAACTATTGCAGAAATGTAAAGGCGCAGACGTTCGTCCCAGTTTTCACTTAATAATGATGCACGGTATTTAACAGCGAATACAAAGTGGATATAAAGTTGAGTGTAGGTATTGGGCATTGTGATATGTTTAGGCAATTTTTCGTTGTTTATTAATTTGAAAATTGTTTAAGTTATTGAACTAACATAGTTTATAGGGCGGTTTGTTGAGGCCCTACGGGACTCATTCTTTTTTTTATTTCTTTTCTACAAAGCTTTGGTTCCTACGGAACTTGCATTTATTCAAAGAATATTTCCTTGTTCTATGCAAAGAATTTAAACTAATTTATTGGAGCTCCGTAGGAGCTAAAGCTTTGTAGCAAAAACCAGACCCAGACCTTTGCTCCGTAGGTGCAAAACCTATTGGACTATTTCAACAAAGATTCTAACGATTGATCCATTACAATTTCATCCCTCTTAAAAAATCCTCAATTCCCATGCGTTTTTTGCCTTCCAGCTGCACATCTTTTACGCTGATAAAACCTCCTTTGGCGGCAAATTTTAAAAATGTTTTACCATCGGTAAGGAAACCACCTGGTTGTATTGCAGGCTCATCAATCAAAAGTTCTGAGGCATAGATTTTTAAAATCTTACCATTTAAATCTGTATAAGCAGTAGGGATGGGGCTTAAGCCGCGGATTTTGTTGTATACAGCTTCGGCCGGTTGCAGCCAGTCTATCTTACAATCTTCCTTAAAAATTTTAGGGGCATGTTTAAGCTCTTCGCCGGTTAATAATTGTACTTGCGGATGTTCATGATACCGGCCGCTTTCAACCGCCTTTACTGTTTTTACCAGCAGGCCCGCGCCTTTGTTCATCAGCCGGTCATGCAAGTCGCCGGCAGTTTCGGTGCCGGTGAGTGTTATTTTTTCGGTGAAAAGTACATCACCTGTGTCAATTTCATGTTTCAGGAAAAATGTGGTTACACCGCTTTCTTTTTCGCCGTTAATCAATGTCCAGTTGATAGGCGCTGCACCGCGGTATTGTGGTAACAACGAGGCATGCAGGTTAATAGTGCCTTTGGCAGGCATTGTCCAAACGGCTTCGGGAAGCATCCTGAAAGCTACAACTACTTGTAAATCTGCACTAAGAGCCTTGAGTTCGGCCAAAAACTCAGGACTTTTCAGCTTTTCGGGCTGCAGCACTTTCAAACCATTTGCTACCGCATACTGTTTTACGGCCGATTCGCTTAATTTTTGCCCACGCCCCGCGGGTTTATCGGGGGCGGTAACAACGCCAACAATATTACTGCCGGCCTTTATTAAAGCATCAAGCGATGCCACTGCAAAATCGGGGGTACCCATAAATACGATTCTCATGTTATATGCTGTTTTGTTTGCGTCGTTAGTTGTACAATAAGTACTTGCTGCGTATTTTATTAAATTTTTTTAAGCCTGGTTCCCAGCTTGCACGGATCTCTTGCTCTGTTTTGCCTTCCGATATTTGTTTCTGCAGTTCTTTACTCCCGGCCAGTTTGGTGAAATAGGCATTAAAAAAGTGATCCTTGTCGGGGAATGCCTTGTAAAGCTCCAATAACCATGAAAGGTTAATGTGCCCTATGGCTCTGATCTGCTCCGCACTATGGTCTTTCAGGTTGATGCCAAAGCACTCCTTATCTTTTTGCGGCGGATTTTCGCTCATGCCGGGAATACTCACTGGGGTAAATGAATAAGTATAAGCGCCCTTTAGCAAAGGATGCCCTAAAACCAGGAATGGCGAGTATGTACCGCGGCCCAGGCTTAAGGTTGTGCCCTCGAACAAACAGGTGCTTGGGTAAAGTAAAACCGATTGCTCTGTATTTAAATTAGGCGATGGGTTTACCGGCAATTTATAGGCCATATTGTGGCTGTAATTGGCCACTTTTATCACCTTAAGTTTACATTTTACGCCATTTTTTAACCAATGCTCGCCATTTATCATTTGTGCATACTCGCCAATCGTCATGCCATGGCTTATGGGGATGGGGTGCATGCCCACAAAGGAGTGGTAAGCGGTATCAAGTATTGGGCCATCAACCAGGTAGCCATTGGGGTTTGGCCTGTCCAGTATCATCAGCTCGATATTATTTTCGGCACAGGCCTCCATTACATAATGCAGGGTTGATATATAGGTGTAAAACCGGGTGCCAACATCCTGTATATCAAATATCATAAGATTAATATCCTTCAGGTCCCCGGCTGTTGGCTTGTAATGCTTGTTGCCGTAAAGTGAGATTACGGGCAACCCGGTTTTGGCGTCTATGGCGTCGTTCACCACTGCCCCATTGCTGGCATCGCCGCGGAAACCATGCTCGGGGCCAAATACCTTTTTAATGCTGACGCCACGTTTTAGTAAACTATCAACACTCGGTGTAAGGGTTTCACCAATAACAGAAGTTTGATTAACAACCATACCGATATTTTTTCCCTTAAGATAGTCAATATACAGCGGAATTTGATCTGCGCCGGGTATTATTTCTATATTATTTTTGTGACCGTTTTTATGCTCTTTCGAGGTTGTTTGAGTTTTTGAAGCCGGACCGGCGCAGGCGGTGGTTACACTTAGGGTTGCTATTAAAGCGCTTTGTAAAAAAACAGGTATAATTTTCATAAAATATTGTTTTGAAACAATTTAAAAAGTAGCAGGTTTAATAGCAAAACCGCATATTTGCGAAGGTACTAAAAATCATCCTGCATTGAGTTTCGCCTCCTTTATATCAGCCCGTATAACATTCAAATCAAAGCGTACATTTTCAAAGCTGATTGTACGTATTGCCATTATTGGTATTATGCTTGGTTTGGGCGTAATGATATTATCATTGGCCATTGTAAAAGGATTTAAACACGAAATACGCGAAAAAGTTCGTGGCTTTGCCGGCGATATACGCATCATTAAGTTCGATTTGAACAGCTCATACGAGAGTTCGCCCATAATTGAAGACGCTGGTTTTGAAGCCCGCATGCGTAAAAGCCCGCTGATTACCCATGTAATGCCGACCGCAACCAAGCCCGGAATTATTAAAGCTAATAACGAGATTGAAGGCGTAGTGCTAAAAGGCGTTGATAAAACTTACGACTGGAGCTACTTTAAAAAGATGATGGTTGCCGGCGATGTGATTGACTTTAAAGATTCTGTTGAAGCCCGAAAACAGATTATGCTGTCGCAGCAAACTGCCAATAGGTTAAAATTGAAGGTAGGGGATAAGCTGCTGATGTATTTTGTACAGGAGCCTTTACGGAAACGACAATTTAAAATAAAAGGTATTTTTAATATCGGGGTAGAGGAAGTTGACAAAACCTTTGTGATAGGCTCACTATCATTAATAAATCGGCTGAACGATTGGAAATCCGGCGAAATTGGGCAGTACGAACTACGCGTGGCCGATTTTGAGCAGGTAGATTTTGCGGCAGATAAACTGGACCTGATTTTACCTGTGAGGTTAAAATCTCGGACAGTAATGGAGGACTATCCTAACATATTTGAGTGGCTTAAATTATTGGATGTAAACTCGGTAGTGATGCTGGTGCTCATGGTTATTGTGGCAGTTATCAACATGATATCGGCGCTGCTGATCATGATTTTGGAACGCACCGCGATGATTGGTATGTTTAAGGCCATGGGCGCATCCAACTGGAACATCCGGAAAATATTTTTATATAACGCCACATACCTGATAGGCCTAGGCCTGTTGTTGGGTAATGCGCTTGGCCTTGGCCTTGGCTTTTTTCAGCAGCAAACCCACTTTTTTAAACTAGACCAGGCATCGTATTATATGACCTTTGTACCTGTGCAATTTAACTTATGGGATATATTGCTGCTTAACCTGGGCACATTGATAATTTGCCTGCTTGTATTGATTGTGCCATCGATGCTTGTGAGCCGGATTTCGCCGGTGAAGGCTATCAGGTTTAAATAGTTTAATTTAACTGGTAGCTTAGGCCCAAACGGAACAATTCGCTATGGGCCGAAAAACTTTCACTTGTACTTTGGCCTTGATTGGTTATACCTACTGTCCCGGATAAATAATTGCTTATGCCATGTGCATAACTTGCATTGAGGCCAAATTTATATAAATGTGCCGCAACGCCCAGGCGTAACCTGATATCGGTAGGGGCTTTTGGTCGGGCGTAATCAACGGTGTAGTCCTTACCTCCGGCATCTTTAACACTTCCTTTATCTTTCGTTTTTAATATAAAGCCAATATCCATTCCCGGTAAAATATCCAGTTTAACCCGCTTTAATTGTAGGCGATAACCTATATAAGGGTTTAGGTTGATGGCTTGATTTTGCAAATGGGTATGCCCTTTCACCGCAAAACTTGGATCGGTAGAAATAATATCGTAATTCAGATAATATACAATTGGCGTATACTGGTTGATATTTACCTGGCTGCGTAATAATTCGTAGCCGGCGTGCAAGCCCAAAATAAAGCCGCTCCTGGCTACAATCTGCCCCTGTATATTACCACCATAACTAAAACCATTATGGTTTCCGTAGGGGTTATTGGTGTGGTTCATTTGGTCGCCCGTTGTTGAACCCTGCAAAACCTGCGACGTGCTTACGGCAGAATTGCCCGAAAAATGGAATAAGCCGGAATTGGCCTGTACAGAAAGTTCAAATTTTTGCGCAAATGATGGCAAAATAGCAAAGGTTAATGCAGCTAATGTGAGTAAGCGTTTCTTCACCTTTTGCCCCCCGCAAAATTAAACTTTAAATTTAAACCTCCCGCGCCAAATTTTATCTGCTGCGCACCCATTCCCTGGAGCGGGTATTTTAAAAACGGCTCGATGATTAAGCGGTTTTTGCCTAAGGCTGTACCTACACCCACCGATATATTCAGCGTTCTGGCAAAATAAAAACCATTGAAGCTTTGGCGGTTTGTTTCTTCGGATGTTTGCTGGGTTGCGCCGCTTAGCAACGAATTATGTGGGATGCCATAACTGGTAGTATAAGCCTCGTTAATAAACGTGCCCGAACTTAAACCGGCCGAGAAATAAGCATCTGTTTTTTCGGGGTTAAATTCATATTTTAAATTGATAGGTACATCAAGCCCCACCAAACTGGCATTATAATTTTTAAACACCGGGAATGACGAAGCCGGTACCAGCTTGTTATCCTGTGCTGCAGCAGCAAATGTTACCGCATTGGCTGCGCTTGCGGTTGGTGGTACGCTGCTGTTGTATTTCAGCGTGTTTTGCGCTAAGGCAACCCCGGTAGATAGTTTAAGGTTTTTGCTAAGCCTGATATCGGATGTAAAACCAGCCCCGGCATTTACCTGGTTGGCGCTCCCTTTGGCATAGTTAAAAAAGGTGGCCGCGTAGATGCCAAATTTTACCTTTTTATCATCGGCAGTTTTGTCTTTTGCCTTTGGGGTTTGCAAATTATCAGTCGCAAGCATTGTTGCCATGGCATTGGCCGACGACGGTTTGGCCTGCGTAGGTTGCTGGTTTACTGCATTGGGTTGTACCGCGGTTGTGGCAGCCTTGTTAGCTGGCACAACAGCTGGATTTGCCGCGTATTGCTGCTTGCCGGCGTTAGTAACAGGAGTAGTAATACTATCCGGTATTTTGCCATATGGACTGAATGCAAGCGCTGGTTTATTAACAGGCTGTTGTGCTGCAATTGGGTTGCCGCTATTGCTTATGACGTTATCAGGATTAGCAGTCGAAGGTTTAACAGGCGCTTTATATATAGGGACATTTTTCGGTTGCCCGGCAGCTGCCACACTATTTTGGCCCACAGATGATGGGTTAATGGCCGAATTATTTATTGAAGGCTTTTTATGACTATTATGCTGATTTTTGGCAATATTGTTTTGGGACGACGCTATTGCATCGGCTGCATTGCCGGTACCGGTACTTGTGCTGGCTGCCAGCTGGCCAACGGTATCAACCCGTTCGGCTTGTTGTTGATGCCTGGTATTTGGCTTTACCTGTTTTATGGCTACGGTATCAGTGCTTGTTGTTTGTTTATTATCCAGCATCCATACGCCGATAGCTAAAAATAGCAACAGGCCGGCTGCCGCGCCTGCCCACCATAACCAGATGATGGGGCGCTTTTTCTCCTCCTCAAGAAATTTTTCCCTAAGCAGCAGCCAGCCTTCATCAGCAGTGGTGTCTTCGTAATTATCAAACACTTCCCTGATGCGGTCCTTTAAGTCGTTATCCAACTGATCATCCATGGTTTTGTGCTTCTTGCCTTAATATTTTTCTTAATCGTTCTTTAGCCCGGCTCAAATAAACGCGCGATGAACTTGCCGGGATAGCTAACATATTGCCAATTTCATCATGATTATAACCATCTATTTCGTACATGTTAAATATGGTAAGCTGTATGGCAGGCAGCTCATTCATCATTTTTAAAATGTCCTGTGCATTTAAATTATCAACCGTACCCATATTACTGCTTATGGGCGCGGCATTCTCCAACTCAACATTTAACTGGAATTTCAGGTCCTTGCGGCGGCGGTCGATAGCGGTGTTTACTACAATTGTACGCAGCCAGGCCTTAAAGGGTTTATCTGTATTGTAATTATGCACGGCGTTAAATACTTTAATAAATGCATCATTTACAGCCTCCAACGCATCATCGCGGTTAAGGCTGTAACGCAGGCTTATACCCATGGCATAGCCATAAAACTGCTTATACAGCATTTCCTGGTATTTAAGGCTGCCTTTTTTGCATTGGCTGATGATCTCTTCTTCAGTAATGCGTTTGGGTGGATGCATTAAGTGTGTTTAATTCCGCTTAAATATTGTGTTGTTTTTAATGCCTTTACGCAATAAACAACCCTATTGATACAAATAAAAAATATTTTCTATTAAGTCTGTATACCCGGACTAATAGTTGTGGCAAATTACCAGGCCGGGGTATCCTGCTTACCAAAAAAGCCGCCCCCTAAAATATCGGCGACGGCGTTTCAGTTAAAAACAATAATAATTAATTTGCAGTTTTTACAAGGTCATAACGGCCTATAGTATCAGGATTGGTAGACGAACTTGCGCGCAGCATTTTAAAGTTGGTGCCATCGTAAAGATATTGGTAAACACCTACCAAATGATTTTTGGTGCGCGGTACACTTGCTTTAAAAGTACTATCATTAAACTGGATATAGTAACCGTCAAAAGCGAAAGTGCCGTGGCTGCCGGCATGTTTTACAGTAGTATCAGCTGTTACCGCGAAGTGATAGTTACTGGTCATTTTCAATATTATTGAATCTTTCAAAGTATCATATTTCCCGGTCGAGTTTTTGGTTAATAACCTGAACTGGCCGTTAAAAGTACCTTTAGGTGCAGATATTACAACTGATGTATCTGAGTTTTTGGCGCAGGCCGCAAGTAATGTCAACATTAGCGGGAGTAGGTAAAATAAAATACGCTTCATATTTTTCTTTTGTTATTTGTAGCCATTACGAATATAAATATACAAACGCTACAGTTGGTTGTTAAATTTTTATAATTTTTTTGCTTCGTTCCAAAAAATGTCCATTTCGGCAAGGCTCATGTCCTGTAGCTGTTTGCCATGTTCGTTGGCTTTTAGCTCCAGGTATTGAAAACGTTTGATGAATTTTTGGTTTGTTTTTTCGAGCGCGTTCTCCGGGTTAATGTTAATAAAACGGGCATAATTAATGAGCGAGAATAACAGGTCGCCAAATTCGCCCTCGGCTTTTTCATGGTCGATGGTGGTTTCGTCTTCGGCGTTAAACTCGTTTTTAAACTCCTGCATTTCCTCTTCTACTTTGGCCCATACCTGGTTTTTCTCTTCCCAGTCAAAACCTACGCCCCGGGCTTTTTCCTGGATACGGGAGGCCTTTACCAATGCCGGCAACGACGATGGCACACCACCTAAAACAGATTTATTACCCTCTTTTAGCTTAATTTGCTCCCAGTTACGTTTCACATCTTCTTCGTTCTGTACTTCAACATCGCCATAAATATGCGGATGGCGGTTTATGAGCTTATCGCAAACGCCGTTTAATACATCTGTGATGTCAAAATCATTGGTTTCTGATGCTATTTTTGAATAGAAAACCAGGTGCAGCATAATATCGCCCAGCTCTTTTTTAATCTCCTGCATGTCATCGCCCAAAATGGCATCGCTTAGCTCGTAGGTTTCTTCAATGGTGAGGTGCCTGAGGCTTTCAAGCGTTTGCTTTTTATCCCAGGGGCAATTGGCCCGCAGGTCGTCCATGATAATCAGCAGGCGTTGAAAGGCTATAGTTGCGGTAGGGGCGGTTTCAGGGGCTTTTAAAGGCATAGTAATGTGCGATGTTTTTTGCAAAGGTATGATAACATCTTTAATGCAAACTTATCGCGCTATTAATTTAAAGCTAATATTAATTAACTTTATTGGCCAACTCATAACTGTAAAACCATGATCAAGAAAATCTACCTGCCTTTATTTTTTTTAATGTTGATAATTGAATGTTGCCAGGCCCAGCAATTGATGCAAACCACGCCGCAAAACAGCACGCTTGAACAGCCACAGCCATTTTTATTTACCATCAATACTTTAAATCCATCCGGCCGCAACTGGAGTGTAAATTACTCGGGCGGTTATGGCGAGCACACCGTTACCCCATTAGGCTTTGATGGTGTAGACCAAAATATATCTGCGAAGGGCTACCTAGGCTCAAAATTTACTTTTTTGGCAACTTTAGGTACTGGTTTTAGTAACAATGGCAGCGTACACACTTTAGAGCAGGCTGAATTGCTGCGCGATTTTATTGGCGGCAACCAGCCAATGGGTTTCCGCATTGGCGCGGGCCTGGGTTTCAGGCATGAGTTTAATAATGATAATGTGGCATTTAGCAGGATAACAGCCGCTTACGATGTTACGCGGTGGAAGATAGGGGCAAACGTGCGCTTAGAAAAAGCTTTTGCAACTAACCGCGATGGCCTTGATATTGTTACAAGCGTTGGAGTGCACCGGCATATTACCGGCCGGTTTTTTGGCGGTTTTGAGGCCGTAGGGCAGGATTTAGAAGGTTTTTGGGAAACCGAGGAGGCCGAAGGCGGGGCCAGGTTAATGGTAGGCCCATCTATAAACTATGTACCAACAAATTCACGTTTTGCTTTCACCCTTTGCGGCGGGCCCATCATATACGCAACAAGGAGCGCCAACACCCAGGGCCAGTTTGCTGCTTACCGCGAGTTGCCAACCAATAATGGTTTTACCTTGAAATTTAACGTGGGCTTCCGGTTTATGTAAGCTGGCAATATGGTGTCATTGATAAATTGACGGATAGTTTTTAGCCCAAAGTCTTAAGTTCCGAGTCAAAAAAGATAAAAATCAACTTTAGAGTTACGACTTAATACTGTTGACCTTAACAGTAATGTTTTAAAGTTTTATGGCCCTCAGCATTTCGCGCTTGCCCGCGGCGCCGGGTACCTTTTCTATCTGGAAGCCGAGCGACTTGAGCATCCGTTTAAGATTGCCGGTTATGGCGTAGGTTACAAATACACCGCCTGGCTTTACAAAGCCGGCAACATGGCTAATGGCCTGTTGGTCCCACATTTCGGGTTGGCGGGAGGCAGCAAATGCGTCAAAATAAACGATGTCGTATTGCTGGCCGGATTGAAAATCCAATAGTTTACAGTTGGCAATTTGTAGCTGGCAATTACCGTTAAGGTTTACAGAACCGGCCAAAGCCGCGGGGTAATGTGTTAAGTACGACTCCCACAATTCGGCGGGGGTATAATCATCATACCCGGTCTGGCTCATCATCTGGGCTGTAAGCGGATATGCTTCAATCCCGGTATAAGTAAGATTGATTTGCTTGGTTGTGCAAGCATCGGCGCTCAACAAAAAATTGAGCCCTGTGCCAAAACCAACTTCCAATATGCTTACTTCTTTTGTGTCATTTTGATCAAGGAAATAGTTAAGCCCCGCGTTTACAAATACATGCAGGCTCTCCTGAAGCGCCCCGTTGCGCGAGTGGTAAAGCTCACCCACCTGGGCATTATAGATGGTTTTTGAGCCATCGGCGGTGGTAACTATTGAAAGTTGATGGTTCATTCGACCCCCTCTAAATCTCCCCCGGTAGGGGAGACTTTTCCTGCATGATCTGAAGCCCTCCCTTCCGGGAAGGGTTGTGTGGGGCTAAACTCCGTTACAACTTCGCCAAGGTCATAAACAGGTACTTCACTTATAGCCCCTGCTACAATACTTGTTGCGGCAGCCGAGCGGTAACCCGCCGCGCAATGCACAACTATGGGTTTATCTACAGGTATCTCGTCAATTCGGTCCCGCAGTTCAGGAAGCGGGATGTTGATGGCCTGTTTAAATATTTTACCCTCATTTACTTCGCTGGTATTCCTGACATCTATGATGGTATAATTTTCGGGCTGGGCCTTAAAATCTTCAATATCCAGGTCGGGAAGATTTTTGCTAATATTTTGGGGCGATAACTGTATCGCCATAATGTTGGTTTCATAACCTATTTTGGCGGCCTTTTTTACCAATACATCGGCAGTAGCGTCATCTTCTGCAACCAGGTAAAATTTTTCGTCGGGCTGCAGTATCGAGCCTAACCAGGTTTCAAACTTATCGCCATTTTGCAGGTTGATGGCCCCGTTAATATGCCCGGCGCTGAAAAGCGTTTTAGGCCTGCTATCTATAATCGCGATTTTTTCCTGCAATTGAATGTCGGCGTCGAATTTTACTATGTTATCAATACTTTGCTGAAATTTAGGAGCGCCGGCTTTATTCAGCTCCACATCATAACCAAAGTATTTGGGCACAAATGGCTGGTCGGTAATAAGTGCTTTGATGAAGGTAAGCTCGTCCATTAGTTGCAGGGCGTAGTTTTCCTGTAGTTCGCGGCCGATGGTACTTTGCAGATCGGGGCTCATATTTTTGCCACAAAGCGAACCTGGGCCATGTGCGGGGTAAACTATAACGTTTTTGGGCAGGGTCATTAGCTTGTGGCGGGTGCTCAGGTACATTTGTTTGGCCAACTCTTCCTTTTTGGCGGTAATGTTACCCACATTCTCGCGCAGATCTGGGCGGCCAACGTCGCCGACAAAAAGAGTGTCGCCGGTAAAAACGGCCGTTTCCTTGCCCTCTTCGTCCATAAGCAAAATGCAGATGGAATCGGGTGAGTGGCCGGGCGTATTGATGGCTTTCAGCTTCACATCATTCAGCTGGATAACATCGCCATCATCAAAAGTTTCATGAGGATAGGTGGCGCCGGTAAGCTTGCTGCAATATATAACAGCATCGGTAACCTGGTGAATTTCCAGGTGCGAGCTTACAAAATCGGCATGCGGGTGGGTTTCAATAACGCCCACAATGTCGGCATTGTGTTGCGCCGCAAGGGTATAATAAGGCAGTGGATCGCGCGCCGGATCAATAAGGATCATTTTGCCTGTGCGGATAACGGCGTACGATGCATGCGCTAAACCTTTATCATAAAATTGCTGAATAATCATATCGCGTGCAAAGATAGCTGTTTGGCAGCGATGTTGTAAGACCCGAATGTTTGGAGGCTGTAAAGTTTAGTGCGTGTGTGGTGTTCCGTAAACAGCTCAAAAGGCAATCAATTTGAATTTAAAATTCTGGCCTTTTGAACGTTATATTCGTTTTCTGTTATTGCTCCGCTATCTAACAACTGTTTATACTTTTGCAATTCATCTGCAGGCGATTGATTGGGGAAGTTGTAAAATTGCTTTTCATCTACCCTCCTGGTGCAATAAACTATAATTACACCTAATAAACTAAAAAACAATCCCAATAGCAGTCCGCCGGCTGAGCCAATGGTTCTTTTTGAACCTGCATTGTATCCCCAGATAGCAGGAATAAACCACATGCCCCCAAAGGCAATAATAATTAAAATGATTTCAGGTGCGCCGAGTCCCATATTGTAATCAGGTTTGAGGTTTTAAAATTTAGTTATTTATGAGGGTTCAATATATGAATTAGTTTTAATTATCGGACAGCCCTAATCTTTAAATTCTTGCATACAGCATCTACTCCCTTTGCAGCACATAAATTAATATAAGGATAAACCAAATTAAATTGAGGGAATCCTATAATCTGATGAATCCCAATTCAGGCAAATTTTGCGTTAGGGATCGGCGCGGATACCGGCCCGCGCTTAATGCCTGTGCAGTATGAGCACAGAGCCCGGGCCGCAGGCAACGCCCTTTTTAGTATCAGGTAGTTAGTATCAATATTTTTTTAGGAGAATATCGAGTCACGAATTTTTTTAAATGTTGGTGCCCGGGTTTACGCTGTGCGATTGCAGGCTCCATCTTGATACTTGCTACTAAAACAGTTACCAAATCGCCGCCCTGTCTTCCGGTTTTTTGTACATTTTATCGCCTGGCCTGATGTTAAATGCTTTATACCAGGCGCTGATATTTGTTAAGGTGACATTGGCGCGGTGCCGATCAATCGGGTAGGGGCTTGTCAGAATGCGCTGGGCTATTGCCTCCGGGCGTTGAGAATTGCGCCATGCCTGGGCCCATGACAGAAAGAAGCGCTGATTGGGCGTAAACCCGTCGATGGTTTTGCCCAACCGGCTTTGTTTTGTTTTCAGGAAGGCGTCATATGCTATGTTTAAGCCGCCCAGGTCGGCAATGTTTTCGCCAAGGGTTAGCCGACCATTTACATGCAGGGTATCCAGTACCGTGAGGCTATTGTATTGCACTATTAATCGATTGGTACGTACTTTAAATTTATCTGCATCGCTTTTTGTCCACCAATCGCGTAATACTCCATTCGCATCGTATTGGCGGCCCTTATCGTCAAAGCCGTGGGTTATTTCGTGTCCTATTATGCTGCCAATGCCGCCATAGTTTATGGCATCGTCGGCATCTAAATCAAAAAAAGGGGGCTGTAGCATAGCCGCCGGGAAAACAATTTCGTTATTGATTTCGGAGTAATAGGCGTTTACGGTTTGCGGTGTTATTCCCCAACGGGTTTTATCAACCGGTTTGCCCAATTTGTTTATGTTAAAATTATAACGCCATTTTAAAAAACTACGTATGTTTCCTGCATAGTCGTTGCGTTTTATGACCACACCATCGTATGTTTCCCATTTATCCGGGTAACCTATTTTTACTTTAAGTGCGTGCAGTTTTTTTAGCGCGCGTTTTTTTGTCTCCGGGCCCATCCAATCCAGGCGCTTAATACGGTTGCCCAAAGCTGTTTTCATGCTGTTTACAAGTGCTACCGCGTGTTGCCTGGCGGCGGAGCTAAAATATTTCTTTACATACAGTTGGCCTAACAATTCGCCAAGGGCACCGTCAACAGCGCGGCTCATTTGCTCGTTGCGGGGCAATTGTGTTTTTTCACCTGTTAGCACTTTTTTATAAGCAAAGTATGCCTGTACAAAAGGCGAGCTTATGCTTGGCGATGCGCCC